>Ga0233438_10001498_pt1 | contig 25456 bp, 22 predicted proteins | sample SI_123_September_FD_182720 | JGI IMG/M metagenome (GOLD analysis project Ga0233438, IMG submission 182720) | Seawater microbial communities from Saanich Inlet, British Columbia, Canada - SI_123_September2016_10_MG | ecosystem: Environmental > Aquatic > Marine > Inlet | place: Canada: British...
AGTAACAACCTGGCCATCTCCTAATACTTCTTCAGTTTCTGTGTTAAACAAAATTTCAATATTATCGGTGTTTTGTACACGCTTTGCCATAATTTTTGAAGCTCTAAATTCATCTCGCCTTACCAAGATGGTAACTTTTGTGCACAATTTGGAGAGATAATGTGCTTCTTCACAGGCAGAATCTCCTGCTCCTACAATCACTACTTCTTGATTTTTGTAAAAGAATCCATCACAAACTGCACAGGCAGAAACTCCACCCCCAAGTTTTAGGTATTTTTGTTCAGAATCTATTCCTAAATATTTTGCAGAAGCTCCAGTCGAAATGATTATGGTGTCTGCATGAATTTCGGTAGTTTCATTTACCCAGACTTTATGAACAGAACCCGAGAAATTGACCTTTGTAATCCAACCATCTCTTACATCGGTCCCAAAACGAGCAGCTTGTTCTTGAAGCTCCAACATCATCGCAGGTCCTGTTATTCCTTTGGGATAACCTGGGAAATTCTCAACTTCATTGGTTGTGGTAAGTTGTCCTCCTGGTTGAGTTCCTTGATAAAGGACCGGAAACATATTTGCTCGTGAAGCATAAATCGCTGCTGTGTATCCAGCTGGACCGGAGCCAATAATTAAACATTTTAAGTGTTCTATAGTCTGTGACATTGGTTTGGTTTTATTTGATTTTATTGTAAAAAACAAAGGTTTACTTTTACTTTTTTCAGGCTACGAAGTTACTAAAATTTCTTATCTGAAAAGTAAAAGTTATGTTTCAATATGCATAACGTTGTGGACCACCTCTTCTAATTTTCTCATTAACATAAGCATCAATTTTTTTGAAATTTTCTCGAAAGGCATTCTATAACTTAAAAGCTGTTTCATAATATTTTTAATCGTTATTCCGGGTAGAACGTGGACTCAGAATTTTTGAAGGAACGCTAGGGCAATGTAGGGGCTGCGCAACCCCAAAAACGGAATGAATGTGATAATTTTCATAACTATAGCCTCCCAATCAATTCACTATTTAAAAAAATAACATTGGATTTTGTTATCAACATTCAGAAAAATTTATTTCCCTAGTATATGATTGATAATTAATAGGGTATTAACAAATAAAACTATTGTTTAAAATTAATTAAGTGCCAACATTTCTTGAGGAATTCTCGAATTCATCAATCTAAACCATAGGGGAGGAATCATAGCAATCAAGATACAGGCAGGATATCCAAAGGGCAATTGAGGACTTTCGGACTTATGTTCTAGTACCTGATATTTTTTAGAAGTTTTGTGGTGGTGATCACTATGGCGGGTAAGTTCGTATAAGACAATTCTACCAATTAGATGATTAGAATTCCATGAATGTTTTGTTTGTATACGTTCATAACTTCCTGAACTAGACTTTTCCCTTAGCAAACCATAGTGTTCAATATAATTTATGGTTTCTAAGAACAAAAAAGAAATAACACCAACCAATAAAGCACAGATCAGTGTTTGTGTTCCAAAAACAATAAAAATTGTTCCAAGATACAAACCTTGGAATAGTATATAAAAAATCATTTCATTTTTCAATGAGAAAAAAGAGGTGTTTTCTTTCTTTAAAAATCCAATTTGTATTGCCCATGCATTTCGATACTGTCTAATAACTGATGTAAACCAAAAATGATAAAGCATCTGATTGTATTTAGAGGTTGCTGGATCTTCTGGAGTGGCTACATTTTTGTGATGTCCATAATTATGCTCCAAAAAGAAATGCATGTACAGACAGGGCATCAATAAAGCTTTGGACATCAATTGTTCAACTTTTGTCTTTCGATGACCCAATTCATGAGCTACATTAATTGCATTGGTGGCTAACAAAATACCTAAGGAAAGTATAATACCCACAACCTCATAAACTGCCAAGCTTTCGGTTGACAAAGTGTAAAATCCATATGCCATCAATCCAAATACAATGGGTAAATTTGCATAGAGCATCAGATCAAAAAGAATGTTCGTCAAACGACTTGATTTTTCCTTTTCAGAATAAACTTTATTGGGTTTAGATAACATCAATTCCAATAGTGGAATCATAAAAAAGGCATAAAAAACAGATCCAAAGGAAAAAAGGTCTACAAAATAAATCGATACCGCTGTGGACAAAGGTATTGTATAAGCAAAAAGATACTTTAAATCGTTCATTTATCTAGTATTTATATAGTTTTTCAATATACAAAAAAAGGCTTAAGAAAAATTTCTGATTTCGATGGAAATAGTCTTAAAACTTATTTTCTTTTTTCATGCTCTTGTAAACAACACTAATCGAGAGGCTGACAATAACCAAAGCAGTTCCAAGTAAACTAAAGAGAGTATAAACTTCATGGAAGTAAAAAAAACCCAAAGAAATGGTGAAAATGACCTCCACATATTTAAAAGGAGCAACCATATATGCTTGACCGAACTGAAAAGCTTTGGTCATATACAACTGTCCGAAATACCCCAATATCCCGAGTGAAAATAATAAAATCCAATCCATCAGTCTCAAAGGTATTGTCCAGTTAAAAAGAGAACCTATTCCGCCAACCAATGTAGAAATTAACATAAAGTAGTGGACTACAATTACGGGGTGATCTTGATGACCAATTTTACTTATCAAAATATAAACAATCGAACTGAAAAATGCAGCACCAATCGCTAAACTCATTCCAAAAAACGAAACAGAAGAGTCAAACCCCTTAATAAGAAGAACTCCAAAAAATGCGATTATAAAAAAAAACCATTGGAGGGGAAATATTTTTTCTTTCAAAAAAATAACAACCAAAACAGCAGCGAAGAGTGGAGCTAGTTATCGCAAGGTAACAGCCAAACCTACAGAAATATACTGAACCGATGTGAAAAATAAAGTCATCGAAATTACCCCTGCTAGTCCACGATAAATCAGTAAATTCATCTTTTTACCCCAAAAAGAAATGTTTTTAACTTTTAAATAAAGTGTCGTTAAAGCTAAAGAACCTATGGATCTAAAAAACACCAACTGAAAAGAAGAATAGTAATTCAGTTCCTTGATTACTGCGTTCATAAGTGCAAAGAAGAATGTACTAAGCAACATAAAACGAATGGAGTCAAATAAATTTTTCAAAGATGAAATTGGCTCAAATATTATTGAACTTTAAATTGAATTAAACCAAAGGACTCAAAAAAAATTAATAAATCATCATTTAAAAGGATTATTTTTAGAAAAAATTATTTCATCGAAAATCATTCAGTTTTAGAAATTATAAATTTCCCTTCATTTTATTTAGCGGCTTTTGCGGCTTTTTTATTGGGTATTTCCAAATCTGGAATTAAAGGAATTGCCGTTTTAATAGTAACTTCTTTGGTCATCGTATATGGAGCTAAGGCTTCAACCGGAATATTGATGCCTCTTTTACTTTTAGGTGATGTATTTGCAATAATCTACTATTCTCGATTTACCCGTTGGAGGTATATTTTAAAAATGAGTCCTTGGATGTTTTTAGGAGTTTTGATTGGGGTGTTTTATGGATACAACATCAATGAAGACAATTTTAGGTTAGGAATGGCACTCATAATTTTAATCTCAATAGGTGTTATGTATTATTGGGATCAAAAAAAAGACTTGAAGGTCACTACTCATTGGAGCTTTGCAGGATTACTTGGACTTACCGCTGGTTTCACTACCATGATCGGAAATTTAGCAGGAGCATTTGCTAACATCTATTTTTTGGCTCAAAAACTTCCAAAAAATGAATTTATTGGAACTGCTGCTTGGTTGTTTTTTATTATTAATGTATTTAAACTTCCATTTCATATTCTTGTTTGGGAAACCGTTCAGATGGAATCACTGAAAATTAGCATGGCCCTAGCTCCTTTCGTTATTGCGGGACTTTATATTGGAGTAAAATTGGTGAATAAAATCAAAGAAAACACTTATCGAAAACTAATTTTACTTTTCACAGCAATGGGTGCTTTCGTTATTTTATTTCAATAATTTAAAATAAAGAATTTTTAATTTCGTCAACAATTTCAGGGTTAAGCAAAGTAGAAATATCGCCTAACTGATCCATTTCATTCGAAGCAATTTTGCGCAATATTCGTCGCATAATTTTTCCACTTCTTGTTTTGGGTAATCCGCTGACAATCAAAATTCGATCAGGTTTAGCTATTGGGCCGATGGTTTTGGAAATTAAATCTCGAATTTCTTGAATCAAGATTTCTGGATTTTTGGATGTTCCGTACAAAATTACGTATGCCATTAAGGCATTTCCCTTGATGTCGTGAGGATATCCAACAACTGCGCTTTCTACAACTTCAGTATGTTCATTGATTGCATTTTCTATGGGTGCCGTTCCTAGGTTATGGCCAGACACAATCACAACGTCATCTACTCTACCTGTAATTCTATAATTCCCATTTTCATCTCTAGAAGCACCATCGCCAGGAAAATAACGACCAGGATAAGCAGAAAAATAAACTTCTTGATATCGTTTATGGTCTCCCCAAATCGTTCTGGCTATGGAGGGCCAAGGATAATTAATGGTCAAAATACCCTCAGCCTTTGTATCCATCAAAACATTAGCCTTGTCATCGACCAGTGCAGCTTGAATTCCTGGCAACGGGAGTGTAGCAAAAGTTGGTTTTTGATCTGTTACCCCTGCAAGACTTGAGATTAAAATTCCTCCTGTTTCGGTTTGCCACCAAGTATCTACAATAGGTACTTTACTTTTCCCAACATTTCCATCATACCAATGCCAAGCTTCCTCATTAATGGGCTCCCCAACTGATCCCAAAACTTTTATGGAACTTAAATTGTGATTGGTAACATGAGTTGTGGGATGTTTTGCTAAGGCACGAATAGCGGTTGGGGCGGTATAAAATTGATTGACTTTATATTTTTCACAAATTTCCCAAAACCGATTCCAATTGGGATAAGAAGGCACTCCTTCAAAATGAACAGAAGTAGCACCTACTAATAAGGGCCCATATACCATATAGCTGTGACCAGTTATCCAGCCAATATCTGCGGTACACCAATAGATATCATCTTCTTGGTATTGAAAAACATTCATAAAACTATAGGCAGTATAAACCATATATCCACCACAAGTATGAACCATGCCTTTAGGTTTTCCAGTAGATCCAGAAGTATATAAAATAAACAATTCGTCTTCTGCATCCATAACTTGAGGTGTACATGAGGTAGAAAGACCATCAATAAAATCATGCCACCAAACATCCAAACGATCATTCCACGAAATGGACTCGAAAGTGTGTTGCAATACAATACACTTTTTGATGGAATCACATGATTTCAATGCATCATCTGATATATCTTTGAGAGGAACTGTTTTACCTCCTCTAAATGCACCATCCGCAGTAATTAAAATACTACAACTTGAATCTTGAATTCGAGCAGCAAGCGCTGAAGCAGAAAATCCAGCAAATACAACTGAATGTATAGCTCCAATTCTGGCACAGGCCAAAACAGCAATTGTTAACTCAGGAACCATAGGAAGATAGATGCATACACGATCACCTTTAGTTACTCCAAGATTGTTTAATCCATTTGCAAATTCACAAACTGCATCCAACAATTCTTTGTAAGTTAACTTAACGGCAGTGTCTTGAGGTTCATTTGGTTCCCAAATAAGAGCTAATTTATCTGGATGAGTTTCTACATGACGATCCAAACAACTTTCTGTAATATTGAGTTTCCCTCCACAAAACCATTCAGTAGAATGACTTTCATTCCAGTCGTATTGAACTACTTTTTCAAATGGAGTTTTCCAAACAAAGGTAGCGGCTATTTCTCCCCAAAAGCTATCAGGATCAGAAACAGCATGTTGCTTTGCTTTTGCAAATTCTTCTTTGGTCTTTAGCTTAAAGTCCTCGAGTATCATAATAAATTTTTAGGATTCTAATATAGAATAATCTTCATGAATTCTTTCTTAAAGAAGTTTTAAATTATTAAAGATTACTAATATCTTTTTAAAAAAAATGATCTTTCCGAAAGGAAATAAACTCAACAGCATAATTCCGATTCGATTTCCACTATGCCATAAAGAAAAGTTTCTTAAAAGTTTTGTTTATGATTTATCTCGGTTCACTAAAGTTAGAAATCAATGTAACTGTTGTGGTTTAAAGTATCTTTGGAACCTAGTTTTTATTCTGGATCAATCTAGTTGCCTATGGAATTGGTTTTATCCTAATGATACTAATCGCAATAATTTCTTATACAATAAGCACTACTTATTCCTTTCTCACAACCTTCCTCTTAATTTACTTCGTTATGACCCTGTTGGGTACATACATCAATACACTTTTAAAAATAATTTGGGTAAATATTTTTTTCATACAAAGAAAATCATTCAACAAAGAAAAATTAAATACCTGATAATTAGCTTCATTAAATATCATTAAAATGTAAATAAAAAAATCATGGATTAAAATGTTAAGAACCCTAGAAATTTTAATAAATTGATAGAAATTTAGTTAGAAACTTATTTTAAGTTTAATTAAAAAAAAATCTATGACACCGTTTATTGCCGAATTTATTGGAACTACCATTCTTTTACTCCTTGGAGCTGGAGTTGTTGCAAACGTTAGCTTAAAAAAAACCTATGCTGAAGGTAAAACTTCAATAGTATTGATAACAACCTCATGGGGTTTTGCAGTATTTGTTGGCGCATATGCGACTGGACAATTCAGTGGCGCTCACCTAAATCCGGCTGTAACTGTTGGATTGGCAATAATTGGAAAATTTTCATGGGCTATGGTTCCAACTTATTTTATAGCGCAAGTATTAGGAGCAATGTTTGGAAGTTGGTTGAGCTATCTGTTGTATATTGATCATTTTCGAATGACTGCTGATGAGGATACTGTTCGAGGTACTTTTTGTACAGCTCCTGCAATTCGAAATTTTAAAAATAATTTTTTTAGTGAATTCCTAGGGACATTCATGTTGGTATTTGGAATATTTTTTATTGTTTCTCCCAACATAGAAATTGAAGGATCTACAATTCAAAACTTCGGGATCGGTTCTCTAGAAGCTTTACCTGTAGGGATATTGGTATGGGTAATCGGAATGAGTATGGGCGGAACCACAGGTTATGCAATTAACCCAGCTCGTGATTTTGGACCAAGATTAGTTTACCAAATGCTGCCTCGAAAAAATAAAAAGGCTGATTGGGCTTATGCTTGGATTCCCGTGTTGAGCCCCTTTTGCGCAGCTGTTTTTGCAGGAGTCTTTTATAATTTTTTAATGAGTTAAAGAGCACAATTTTATTCTGCCATATTATTTCGCTACGTTTACAGCTCTTGTTTCACGGATAACCGTAATTTTTACTTGACCTGGATAAGTCATTTCGGTTTGAATTTTCTGTGAAATCTTAAAAGATAATTTAGCGGCGTTATTATCAGAAACTTTTTCGCTTTCAACAATAACTCTTAATTCTCTTCCAGCTTGAATAGCATATGCTTTACTCACCCCATTAAAGTCCAAAGCGATGTTTTCAAGATCTTTAAGTCTTTGAATATAACTGTCTAGTACTTGACGACGAGCTCCTGGTCGAGCTCCTGATATGGCGTCACAAACTTGTACAATTGGTGACAATAATGAAGTCATTTCAACCTCGTCGTGATGTGCCCCAATAGCATTACAAACATCTTGTTTTTCGCCGTACTTCTCGGCCCATTGCATCCCCAAAATTGCATGTGGTAATTCGGATTCCTTTTCCGGTACCTTTCCAATATCATGGAGAAGCCCAGCCCGTTTAGCTAGTTTTGGGTTCAGCCCAAGTTCAGAGGCCATTACCCCACAAAGTTTTGAGACTTCACGAGAGTGTTGCAAAAGATTTTGACCGTAAGAGGATCGGTATTTCATTCGACCAATAATTTTAATTAACTCAGGATTTAATCCATGAATTCCAAGATCAATAACCGTTCTTTTTCCAACTTCTATAATTTCTTTTTCTATTTTTTTTGTGATTTTGTTGACCACCTCTTCAATCCGAGCGGGATGAATGCGTCCATCGGTTACCAACCGGTGTAAAGACAGGCGTGCAATCTCTCTTCTAACGGGATCAAAACAAGATAAAATAATGGCTTCAGGGGTGTCGTCAACAATTATCTCTACTCCGGTAGCAGCTTCTATAGCTCGAATATTCCTGCCTTCACGACCGATAATTCTTCCTTTAACATCATCGGATTCTAAATTAAAAACAGAAACACAATTTTCTACTGCCTCCTCGGTTCCTATCCGTTGAATTGTACTGATTATTATTTTTTTGGCTTCTTGTTCCGCCGACAATTTTGCTTCTTCAATGGATTGTTGAATGAATGACATTGCATCGATCTTTGCTTTATCTTCTAAAGAAGTAATTAACTCTTTTTTTGCATCTTCAACTGACAATCCCGAAACCTCCTCTAGCTTTGATTCGTATGCTTTTTGTATGGTATCTAGGGATTGGCTTTTGCGGTCAAGTTTTTGAATACGATGATCGAGATTGGTGTTTTTTTGATCAAAACTGTTATTCAAATCTTTGTTGCGCTGCAACTCTTTATTGAGGTTTTTTTCTTTGTCCCGCATTCTATTTTCAACCTCAATTATTTTTTTCTCTCGGGAACTTATTACTTTTTCGTGATCACTCTTAAGTTCTATAAAACGCTCTTTTGCTTGAAGCATCTTTTCTTTCTTAATTCGATCAGATTCTTGATGAGATTTTTTGATAATGCGTCTTGCTTGATGTTCACTCTTCTTAATGATGGAAGAAGATTTATTTTTTTGAATAATTTGCATCATCAAAAGCCCCAGAAGTAATCCTCCAATACTTGATGTTATGATGAGTATGGTAGTTGTCATAATTAGTTTTTATTTATAAAAAAACCTGTACTAGCATAGAGGTTTGTATAAACTCCGTAAAAAAAAGTTTGCGGCTAACCTACTGATCAAGGATCTGTTCTAAGACAGCTTGCTTTTACAATATGGACTCACCTCTTATAATAATAAGCTCGTTGAGTTTATCAAAAATTTAAACTAATACAGGCAGTAGTGTATTATTCGTTTTTAAAGAGCGTATCAGAATGCGGCCATATGGTTTTCAATCATCTCATTGAGCTGATTAATTTTTTCATGCGTTATGGTCACACCCTTATTTTCTTGGGCATTTTTTTTTTCCAGCTGGGTTGCATATTGCAAAGAACACATTGCCAAGACGTCTTGCTTATCTCGAACGGCGTAGTTTTGCTCCAACTGTTTGATCATTGCTTCAATTTTTTTTGCAGACTTTCTCAAATCTTCTTCTTGATCGGGTGCTACCGATAAGGGATAGACTCTATCTGCAATTGTTAACTTTATTTTTAGCAATTCACTCATAAAAAATTACGCTGTATTTTGCAATTGAATCATACATCCTTCAACTTGTTCAATCAGCGCTTTAATTTTATTTTTAGTCTTTATATTACTTTTATTACTGCCGAGTAATGAATTTGCCATTTCCAAAGAAGCATTTGCTTTTTTGAGAGTAAAGTTCTCGTCAGAAATTTTAGATTGCATTAATTTACTTTCTTCCAGTTGTTGTGAAAGAGACTGTAATGCGTGATGATTTTCTTCTAGTTTGTTTAAAAGTAAAACCAAATTTCGTTCGAGAAGTTCAACATTTTGATTGTTTTCACTCATAAATGATACACAACTCCTATTCATACAAACTTAAGAATTTTTAATCTATTCCTGAGTTTTTAGACATGCCAATTCTTAACTTTAACAAAATTTTAATCCTATTGAAAATAGTCTATTTACACAAAATGATCATTGCTCTTTCAGCAGATTCAAAGGGTACAAAAAGATAATCGTGATGAAATGCTGCAATCATATTACAAGGAATTTTTTCTTTGGAAAGTGCGCTAGAAATATGAGCTGTAATTCCTGTTTCTGATAATGATGTGGTTGTTTCTACAGAAATCAAAGCCCATGATTCATTGAAAGGTATGTTATGATTTTCTGCTACCGTCTTCAAAACCAAATAAGTTACGCCCTCTTTTTCTTTAAAAGAGAATAAGATTTCATCATCTGAAAACAGATTTTTGTTCAAAGAACAATAAACATATGGTTCTAAATGGGCTTTATAATCAAGTTTCATAAAGTAAATTTAGTCCTATTTAACTTATATAAGCAATTATTATAAATTCAATTCTTTAAAATTCTAAGGATATAAATCTCTCATAAAACACATATTTTGTTGTATCGAGAAAATAGCCTCCAAGATTGAAGAGTCCATTTTATTCAAAAGAAAAACTTATGAAGTGGATGAACTCAAAACCTTTTTTAAAATAAATGGGGAATTTGTTTGGGTAATAAGTGCTTATTGCAGAGAAACAAAAAAATAGTTAGGTTTTGTGTAGGCAGCAGAACAAACAAAACATTAAATAGGGTGTTGCTTTCTTTACGACTAATAGAAGCCAAAAAGATTTACACAGACAAACTAAAAAATTATCTCTACTTGATTGATGGATAAATTCACAGCACTCAAGTTTACGGTAATAATCATGTAGAACGAATGCGTCTCAATTTCAGAACGTACCTCAGGCGTTTGAACCGAAAGACTATTTGTTTTAGTCGGTCAAATGCAATGCTATATTCTGTTGTAAAATTTATTTATGGTGATGATAAAACATAAATTCAAAATACTTAGCTTTAGAAAAAAAATTGAAACCACTATATTTTATAATTGCATCTTCTGTAGCTTTGTTTACAGCTTGTACTTCCAAAAAAAAACCAATTCCAATAATAGTGCTTCCCAACATAATCGAAGAAACCTCGGGTTTAGCTGAGTTTGGTAACAACTTTTTGTCACACAACGATTCTGGTGGAAGTGCCTCATTGTATGAATTCAATGATTATGGTATATTGGTTGGAGAACATCCTATAATTGGTGCGGTCAACAGAGACTGGGAAGATCTTGCACAAGATGAAAACTACTTTTACATTGCCGATATTGGGAACAACAGCGGAAAGCGACAAGATTTAACCGTTTACAAAACCACTAAAGATTTTAAACTAAAAGATTCCATCAAAATTAAATACCAAAAACAAAAGTCTTTCAAAAAAAATAAAAAAACGAAATACAATGCCGAGACCCTTATAGTTGTAGGAGACTCGTTGGTTCTCTTTTCCAAAAACATGAAATCAATGAATACCCACCTTTATGTTTTTCCGAAAGAAGGAGGTTCTTATTCGCTTTCTAGTAGAAAAAAAATTAAGTTAAACACCTTAATCACAGGAGGAGATTATAACCAAGAAACTCAAAGACTGGTGCTAACAGGCTACCACCCAGACAGCAGTAACTACCTATTCAAGGCAGAAAAATTCAAACTCGAAAACTTAGATTCAATTGAGTTTAATCGCTACCTTTTGCCTTTTAAGCACGCCCAAGTTGAAGCCGTAAAAATAAAAAAAAATAAAGAAGTATGGATCAGTTCAGAAGGAGAGGGAAATTCCATTCCTTTTCTTTATCTAGTAAATTTTAACTTATTAAAAGTAAATTGATTATGATATTTTTTAATTTAAGAGTATAATTTTTAACAACTTAATTATGTGCCCCATTTACAGCCTCTTATTTTTATTTATTTCACTTATCAGTTCACCGACAAATTTAACCGATAGTATTACCGTCGGGAAATGGAAGCTTAGTCTTAAAATTCCATAAACCACTGCAAACAGATGTTATATAGATGAGCTAAGTGCTTTTGAAAATGAAACTTTTGAACTTATCTTCAAAACAATCATTTCTGAGGAAGCACAAACTTCTATTTACAAAATAAAAATAAACCCACCTGGGAAAAAAGCGATAGAGCTCGGTGATAGAATTGCTGATTTTAAAAATTTTAATTCCAAAAAAAAAGTAGTTAATTTTCGTTTTGAATATGGATAAAAAATTGGAGTGTTCTGTACTTGAAAACAACACCCGTATCCTCACAAAAATCTCTCGCATAAACATAGAGGTAAACCAATAAATAAATTTTTATTGAAATCATTTCAACTGAATTGAATTTGAATCAACTCTTTTTTATCTTAGCGGATATGAAGGAGAATAATTTATTTGTATGGGGCATTCTGATCATTAGTTTAAGTTTTAGTCTTCAAGCTCAGAGGGCTATACCACCGCTAGAAATACCGTTATTGCTCTCCGGTAACTTTGGAGAATTTCGAGGAAGTCACTTTCATGCTGGACTTGACATTAAAACCAAAGGTCGTCAAGGATTTAAAGTTAAAAGTATTTTAGCGGGAAGCATTCGGCGAATCAAAGTCAGCACTTCTGGATACGGAAAAACACTTTATGTTGAACATGCAAATGGAACAACCTCGGTCTATGCTCACCTTCAAAAATTTGCGCCTAAGATTGAAAAAATAGTCAAACAACTGCAGTATCAAAAGGAACGTTTTTTAATTCAAAGCTATCACAAGAGTAATGAGTTGATTGTAAAACAAGGTGAGGTCATAGGCTATTCGGGAAACACAGGAGGTTCTTTGGGTCCTCATTTACATTTTGAACTTCGCGATTCAAAAACTCAAATGCCGCTCAATCCACTAACGCTAAATTTTGATATTAAAGATAATCAACGCCCTGTAGTTCGAAATTTATATTCTTACAACCTAGAGGATTCGATTCAAAAGAAAAAAACCGAAATCCCCATAGTGAGAAAAAATGATAGTCTTTATACTACTGATATTCTGCGTTGGCTTGGAAAAAAAGGAATTGGAATTCGAATGTATGATCGCCAAGATCTGAGCTACAATAAGAACGGTATTTATCAGATTAGAGTTCTACTCAACGGAATAGAAACCATAAAATACAACTTTGACTCCATCAGTTTTGATGATGGTAAATTGATTAGCACACTAATTGATTACAGTACATATAAAACCGAGGGATTTCGAATACAAAAGTTATTTCGAGACCTGCCTTATGGAATGAGTTTTTTACCCCTAGAAGCTCCTAATGGAATTATGAATTTTAAAGAAAATCGATCCTATCAACTTCAAATTATTTTGGGGGATTTTCATGGAAACAAAACCTACATCGAAAGTTATGTAGAAGGTGAAAAATCTGCTGCAGAAATTCCAAATAAAAACAAAGAATTGAATCTTGTAAAACCCGAACTCGATTATCTTTTCGAATTTGATAATATGAGTGTTTATCTTCCCAAAAACACTTTTTATGAGACCGTTAATTTTCCAATAAAAGCTTCAAAAGACACTTTGTTTGTTCCAGGGGAAGAAAATGCAGTTTTCAAAGCTTTTGAAATTGAATTTAATGCTCCCCCTATTGATCCCGAAAAACCAAACCCTTGGTGTATTGCAAAAGTCAATAAAAAAGGAGAACTCAATTATTCCTATACAAAGTTCAAAGACGGGAAACTCAAAACGGAAGTTAAGTCTTCTGGTTTTTATGTATTGGCACAAGATACTGTCGGGCCAACTATTACCCCTCAAAATTTCAAACCCAAACAATGGATGAGCAACTATTCTTTTCTCAAAATGAAAATTGATGATGACTTTTCGGGAATAAAAAAATATCGGGCTACCATCAATGATCAATGGATTTTATTTGAGCATGAACCCAAACGAAAAATGTTGACTTACGACTTCCAGGACATTGACTTTAGAAACCATAAATTGAAGTTAAAAATTGAAGTTGAAGACCAACAAGGAAATGTTAGCAATTTTGAAACTGATATTTTTAGAAAACCCAAAAAATCAAACCCCTAAACTAAAAATTATTCTTTAACAAAAGATTCTAAGGTTTGAATCAAATAATCAATTTCCATTTTGGTGTTAAAAATTGAAAAAGAGAAACGAATTGCAGGGTTGTTTTTATGGGATAAAGGCACGACCTCTTCAATGACATGTGATCCTTTTGTACTTCCGGATTGGCAGGCACTTCCTTTTGAACAGGCAATTCCTTTTAAATCTAAATGAAAATTTAATAAGTTTGCTTTATCTTCAGGAACAGGTAGAGAAACATTAACCAAAGTACAAGAACTTCTGTCTAAATCTGAACAACATCCATTGAAATGAATTTCGGGGAAGCTTTTGGTAAATTGTTCGATAGCATAAGTTTTCAAATCCTTAAGGTACTTTTGTTCCTCATCTATGCGACTGTAAGCTATTTCGAGTGCCTTAGCCATTCCAACTATATTATGAACAGATTCTGTTCCGGCTCGGAGTCCCCGTTCTTGTGAGCCACCCAAAATAAAAGGATTTAAGCCTGAATTTTTTCTAACAAAAGAAAAACCAACCCCTTTGGGACCATGAAACTTGTGCGCGGCTGCAGAAAGGAAATCTATTTTTAATTGGTTTAAGTCAATTGCATAGTGGCCAACACCCTGAACTGCATCAGTATGAAAAAGAGCATCATTATCTTGACATAGCTTTGAAACTCGATCCAAATCTAAAATACTTCCAATTTCATTATTGATGTGCATTAAACTGACTAGTTTTTTTGTTCTATCTACTTTTAAAAGGTGTTCCAAATCTCCAAAATCAATCAATCCCTCTGAGTCTGTTTTGACATACAAAACATTTGCTAATTTATTTTCTGCTAAAAAGTCAACCGCATGAAGTATAGCATGGTGTTCTATTTTTGAAGTAATTACAGTTTGAACACCTAAATCTTGAACTGCACAACGCAAGAGCATATTATCTGATTCGGTTCCACCAGAGGTAAAGATAATTTCTTGTGGATCTGTATTGAAATGTTTAGCGATGCTTTTTCGAGCAGTTTCAATTTGTGTCTTCGCTGAACGACCAAAAGAATGTGTAGATGACGGATTACCAAAAGTCTCTAAAAGAACTTTGTGCATAGAATCTATAACCTCCTTTCGCATGGGTGTTGTTGCAGCGTTATCAAAATAAACTTTTCTATCCATAAACTACTTTTTTATTTCCTTAATTCAAATTTCTTGCGGCTCAAATTCATCAAGAGTAGATGTAATTATTTGAATACATTGATATAATTGATCTTCAGTTATTACAAGAGGAGGAGCGAATCGTATTATATTTCCGTGAGTTGGTTTTGCAAGTAGTCCATTGTCGCGTAGACGTAAACAAATGTTCCAAGCAGTTTTACTTTCTTCTGTGTCGTTAATTAATATTGCATTGAGTAAGCCTCGTCCACGCACTAGTTTTACAATTTTACTTTCTTTGATGAAAGCATTCATCTCGGATCTAAAGATTTTACCCAAACGACGTGCATTTTGTGTTAATTTTTCATCAACAATAACCTGTAAAGCTGTTTGAGCAACAGATGCTCCCATTGGGTTTCCTCCAAAGGTACTCCCGTGCTGACCGGGTTGAATAACATCCATTATTGGTCGATCTGCTAATACGGCAGATACAGGATATACTCCTCCGCTTAGGGCTTTTCCTAAGATCAGCAAATCAGGACGTATATAAGTGTCGCTTTGTCTTTCACAATGGGCTTCACAACTACAATTACCACATACTGCTAACAAAGCTCCTGTTCGACCTATTCCAGTTTGTATTTCATCTGCAATAAGTAAAACATTATGTTTAATACAGAGCTCTTTTGACTTGCGAATAAAATCCTCATCAGGAGTATAAACTCCTGCCTCACCCTGAATGGGTTCTACCAAAAATCCGGCAATATTGGGGTTTTCTTCCAGTACTTTTTTTAAAGCTTCTGTGTCGTTGTAAGGTATGTGTATAAAACCTCCAGTATGAGGTCCAAAATGATCTTTAGAGTCAGCATCAGAAGAGAACGATATTATCGTTGTGGTTCTACCATGAAAATTATTATTACAAACCACTATTTGGGCTTGTCCTTCTGGGATTCCTTTTACAGTATGCCCCCATTTACGTGTGATTTTGATTGCAGTTTCAACTCCTTCTGCCCCAGTATTCATGGGTAATAAACTTTCGAATCCAAAATACTGGGTTGTAAATTTTAGATACTCCCCCAATTTGTTGTTATGAAAAGCTCTTGAAGTCAATGTTAAAGTAGATGCTTGCTGCTGAATGGTTTTAATTATTTGAGGGTGACAATGTCCTTGATTCACTGCTGAATATGCAGATAAAAAATCAAAATATTGTTTTCCTTCGACATCGCAAAGATAAACGCCTTCACCTTTCGCTAAAACTACAGGTAAAGGATGGTAATCATGGGCACCAAATTGAGCTTCTAAATCTAAATGATATTGAGAATTTCTTAAAACTGTAGTTTCCATATTAAAATTTTTAAAAATTAACACAAATTCCTACTTGTTAAATCTTTGGAGAGAAATCATCCAGGACAAACTTACAATTTATCTAACAAAAATAAATTAAATCTTGTTGAATAATTCTGTGGTCAAATCTACTTATAAAACGTTATTTTTGCCCTATGAGAAGACGCAATAAAAATCTATTGTTCCAAGAGATTAAAGTTATAGACACGGCATCCAAAGGAAAAGCAGTAGCAAAAACTAATGAAGGTGCTACTATTTTCTTAAATAATGGGGTTCCTGGGGATGTTGTCGATGTCATTACCTACAAAAAAAGAAAAGGATATTATGAAGGCAATATCGTTAAATTTCATACCTATTCTGAACATAGAACCAAAGCTGTTTGTGAACATTTTGGAGTATGTGGAGGCTGCAAATGGCAACATATGAAGTATGAGGCCCAACTTCGATTTAAGCAAAAAGAAGTTTCAGAAAACCTAAAACGTATTGGAGGGATTGAACTTCCAGATTTAAATCCAATTTTAGGGGTCAAAAATCCCTATTGGTATCGAAATAAAATGGAATTTTCTTTTTCTAATCAACGTTGGTTAACCAAAGAGGAAATAGAATCTGGGATTAAAATTAATAGAAATGCACTGGGTTTTCACAAACCTGGGATGTGGGACAAAATAGTAAATGTGACCACTTGTCATCTTCAAGCTGACCCTTCGAACAGTATTAGAAATTTTATAAGAGATTATGCCCATAAAAATGATTTATCCTTTTTTGACCCTAAAAAACAGAATGGTTTTTTACGTAGTCTAATGATTCGAACTACTTTAACTCATGAGGTTATGGTTGTTTTGCAGGTTTTTCAAAAAGAAAATCAGCTTTTGTTTCCATTATTAGATGCAGTTATCAAACAATTCCCAAACATTACTTCTTTACAATATGTAGTCAATATAAAAGCAAATGATACGCTCTATGATCAAGAAATCATTTGTTATGAAGGGCAAGATTTTATTACAGAATTAATGGAAAATTTACAATTCAAAATTACAGCAAAATCATTTTATCAAACCAATTCTTTACAAGCTTATGAATTGTACAAAGTTGTTCGAGAGTTTGCTAATCTAGAGGGTGATGAATTGGTTTATGATTTGTACACAGGGACGGGGACTATTGCTCAATTTATTTCCCAAAAAGCTCGAAAGGTCATCGGGGTAGATGTTGTTCCAGAATCAATAGATGCTGCAAAAGCAAATGCAGATCATAATACTATTAAAAATGTGTCTTTCGAGACAGGCGACATGAAAGCAATTTTCACAAAAGACTTTATTGAACGAAACGGAAAAGCTTCCATAGTAATCACAGATCCACCCCGGAATGGGATGCACAAAAATGTCGTTCAACAGTTGCTTGAACTTAGCCCAGATCGCATAATATATGTAAGTTGCAACAGTGCTACACAAGCACGAGATCTAGCCTTGATGAAAGAACAATATAGTTTAGTTGCTTCTCAGGCTGTAGATATGTTTCCACAAACACATCATGTAGAAAATGTTGTACTTTTGAAAAAGGGGTAAAAAAGCATTTGTAGAAAGAGAAATGTTTGATACAGAAGCTAAAGAGCACCTTTTGTTTTGTTAATAAATTCCATAATAAAACTCAATGGAAAAGTCAGCCAAATCAGAATTTACAAGAAGAAATTTTATAAAAGGAGCTTCGCTTTCCGCCTCCGGAATAATGATTGTGCCTCGCCATGTATTGGGTGGAAAAGGTTTTGTGGCTCCCAGCGATAAAATAGCTTTAGGCATTGTTGGCGCAGGAGGAAAAGGAAAAGAAAATACAGCTTCATTATTAAAATATAAAGATGTGCAAGTAGTTGCAGTTGCCGACCCTGCAGAATTTTGGGATTTAGAACGTTTCTATTATAAAACAACAGCTGGCCGTGGACCTGTAAAGCAAATGATAGAAGGTGAAAGGCCTAAGGAAAATGTGAAGGAGTATTTGGATTTTCGCAAAATGCTGGAAAAGGAAAAATCAATTGACGCTATTATGTGCTCTACTCCGGACCACACACATGCCTATGTTTCCCTATTGTCCATGCGAGCAGGGAAGCATGTCTATTGCGAAAAGCCACTAACCCATAATATATGGGAAGCCAGGGAAGTACAGCGTGTAGCCAAAGAAACTGGTCTTGCCACTCAAATGGGTAATAGTGGACATAGTACAGATGGCATAAGAGAAACTGTTGAGTACCTGAGAGATGGTGCTATTGGAAAAGTAAAAGACATTCATGCCTGGGTACCTGTTTCCAGATGGAATCCTACACTTCAAGGGTTGCCTATGGGAACCTCAAAATTACCAAACAACTTTAATTGGGACCTTTGGCTGGGGCCTCGCAAAGTTAGAGATTTCCATGAAGCCTACACCCCGGTTACCTGGCGTGATTTCTGGGCCTTTGGTTGTGGTGCCATGGGTGACTTTGGTTGCCACGATATGGATGCCGCAGTTTGGGCTTACGACCTTGGGACACCTGAAACCGTTGAATTCAAACCTGCAGGTTATAATGATTCAGAAATAGCTCCTTATGGTGAAATTGGTTACTATAATTTTGCAGGAAAAGGCAACCAATCACCGATTAAACTTACTTGGTATTCTGGTGGTCTACGACCGGAAATTCATGAAGCATTGCCTCAAGGATATAGCTGGCCAAGCAGAGGCACCATGTTTGTAGGAGATAAAGGTATATTAATCAACGAAAGGGGCAACCGAGCCCCCAAGCTTTTCCCTGAGAGTTTAGAAAAATCATATACGCCTCCCAATCCTTCAATTGTGCGTTCCAATGGACATTACAGAGACTGGATAGATGGAATTAAGAATGGGCATTCGGCGAGCTCTAATTTTGAATATGGAGCTCGTTTAACTGAAATCACTCTTTTAGGAGTACTTTCACTAAGATTAGGAGGAGAAAAGATTTATTGGGATACCAAGAACATGAAAGCAATAGGGTTACCAGAAGCCGATAAGTTAATACAGGAGCCAATACGAAAAGGATGGGAAATGTAATACATAGTAACTGCAGGTTGGTTTGTTGGTTGGCGATGGCTTTATACCCTAATTTTTAATGCTTGGCGATCCATAGGTTATTAGAACGAGACAAAAGAGTGACAATTTTGAAATTATAAAAAGGCACAAGACTATACCAAATTATCCTTAAATTTGTACCAAAGAAAGCACTTGTTAGTATGTTATAACAAAACGTATGGTACAAAAGTGGTACAAATATTACATAAATAGTTAATTTACAATATCTGATACTTTTGAAAAAAAAATAATGAAAAAACAAGTTGCTACTTATATCCTTTTAGTTTTCCTGTTCTGCATTTTGGAAAGTTGTGAGAAAGATGATGTTTGTTTGGTAGAGACACAAAGTACTCCAAGACTGATTGTGAAGTTGTTTGACAAAGAAAACAGATTGACATCTAAAGCAGCAGACAATATTACAATCTATGGAATCGGAAAAGAAAATCCTTTAATTAAACTATCTACCGACTCTTTAGTATTACCCTTAAAAACGCAAGATGCATTTACACAATACGCATTTTTACTTCCAACAAGTACAGCATCAGTAACCGTGGGAGACACCTTACAATTTAACTACAGTCGCTATGATCAATACCTGAATCGATCCTGTGGTTATCGTGCAAATTTTATTTTAGATAAAAACCTTATTTCCTTTCCAAATGCGTTACCAGTTTGGATGGATTCTTTCGAAATTTTAATAGACACTGTTTCCAATGAACAACAAGCTCACCTGGCTATTTATCATTAGCTGTTTTTTTTTGAGCAGGGTTACAGTTGCTCAAGAAAACGAAAAAACTGAAGAAGAAATTCCAGTAGAAACTGGTGAAGAAACAGAAGTAGAAGCTACTGAAAAAAATGCAAAAAAAGAGAATATAACTCTGGCCTTAAGAGCCGGTATTGATTTGTTCAAACCAATCCGAACTCAATTCGATAATCAATTTCAAGGGATTGAATTTGTGGGAGATTTGAAAGTTGGGGAGCGACTTTATATTGCCTCTGAAATTGGCAGCGAAAAACGAACCATTGAATCTGAAAATTTAAACTTTACAACTTCGGGAGGATATATTAAATTAGGAATTGATTATAATATGTACAACAATTGGGTCGGGTTAAACAATGATATTTTTATTGGGCTTCGCTTTGGGAGAAGTATTCATTCCCAAACCCTAAATAATTATTTGGTTTATATCAATCACCACTATTGGGATACCCCTATAACAGAAAGTGGCTTTGCAAATGGAGATCGAGAAACATTAAGCACTGGATGGCTCGAAATTGTGTTTGGTACTAAAGTTGAAATCAGTTCCAAATTCTATTTAGGAATAAGCATGCGTGTAAACCGAATTCTATCTAATCAACAACCCGATAATTTTGGAAACCTATATGTGCCAGGATTTAACAAAGTTACTGATGGAAATAATTTTGGAGCCAGTTTTAATTATACACTAACGTATTCTCTTCCCTTTCGATTGAAAAAAAAGGTTAAAGCTCCCAAGGCATATTAATTAGTTGGATTTTAACAAATAGTTCTCCTTATTTCCACTAAAAATTTTGGAGAAAAAATACTAGCTAACAAGGTCGAAAACACAACTAATGGAATAATAGGATATTGAAATAAAACTGCCGATAGTGGTTTTTTTGTTAAGAATAAAGTCCCAAAACAAATCAGATTAAATAACAAGGCTTTTGTTTTAATATTCATGGCTATTCTCGATTGAGTTTATGAATTTTTTTAGTACCCTTATAAATAGAATACATCAATAATTTAGATTCCAACTTCCCATTAAAAAGTTTAATTTTTCTTGATGGGCGTAATCCTACCCTTTTGATAGCTTCAATATTTGAGCTAATCATCCATGCTTGAGTATTTGAGTACTTTTGCTTTAAAGTATCTCCAATTTCACTATAAAATTGATACATATCTCCTTCTAGACGTTCTCCATATGGAGGGTTGGTAAGAATATGTAAGGGACAATCCCCATCTTTATCTGCATACAAAAAATTATTTTTAGAAACAGATATAAACTCTTCTAGATTAGCATTTTTAATGTTTTCATGAGCTTTATCAACCGCAGATGGTGCTTTGTCAAAACCTGAAATAGTCCCGGACAATCCTCTAATCTTATTGATTTGAGCTTCTTCAATTTTATAGTACAGATCTTCATCCCAATCGTTCCATTTTTCGAAGGCAAACTCTTTTCTGTTAATATTGGCTGGTATGTTACAGGCAAGCATGGCAGCTTCGATCAAAAGAGTTCCACTTCCACACATAGGATCAAGAAAATCAACAGTTTGATCCCAACCTGAAAGAAGAACAAGGCCCGCAGCTAATACCTCGTTTAATGGAGCAATATTGGTTGCCGTTCGATAACCTCTGTGATGTAATGAACTTCCCGAACTATCTAAAGAAATTGTACACTGATCCCGGTCAATATGAACGTTGATTCGTACATCTGGATGATCCAGGTTTACGTTTGGGCGATTACCTGTATCTGTGCGAAAACGATCGACAATAGCATCTTTAGTTTTTTGAGAAACATACAATGAATGTGTAAAATTATCACCAAAAACAACACTATCTACAGCTAAAGAATGTTTCGAACTAAGATAATTTTGCCAAGGGAAGTCATAAACCAAATTATAAAGTTCGTGTTCATTTGTAACTCGAGCTGAATGAATTGGTTTAAGAATTTTTAAAGCAGTACGTAAACTCATGTTTGCTTTATACATAAATCCTTTATCACCAACAAAATGAACAACTCGGTTGCCTTTTTCGATTTGTTGTGCACCCAAGTTTTTAAGCTCTTCAACCAACAAATCTTCCATTCCATAGAATGTTTTAGCTAACATTTTAAAATTACCCTCCATAGCCATTTTTTACCCATCAAAAATAGTTTAATTTTGCACAATAAACGAAGAGAATCAAAACCTTCATTTCACCCTTATGGAGTTAGAATTATTGTTACCCTTTGTTGCTGTTTATTTTGGAGCAGCAGTAGCTCTTTATTTTAGGCCTAGAGTTCCATTTGGCATGAAACTAATGTTAGCTTTCAGTGGTTCTTTTCTTCTTTCTATTATAGTGATCGATATGCTCCCTCATATTTTTAAAGACAACTCTTTTAATCCTGGGATATGGATTATGATAGGAATTATTTTTCAAATCTTTTTAGAATTCTTTTCAAAGGGAGCTGAGCATGGACATACGCACCACAGCAGTAATAATAAATTGCCTTGGATTTTAATTTCAAGTTTAAGTTTTCATGCATTTGTAGAAGGAATGCCTCTTTCAAATCAACCTGAACTTTTAATAGGAATTATTGTACACAAAATTCCTATTGGAATGGTAATTACACTCATGCTTTGGGAGGTAAAAACCCCAAAAACAATCAAATTAGGAGCATTATCTGTTTTTGCTCTTATGACTCCTTTGGGCACTTTTGTTTGGAACACAGCTTTGAATTTTGAATCCATTACTATAATTATTGATGCAATCGTAGTTGGAATTTTACTACATATTTCTACAACAATACTATTTGAAAGCTCTGAAGGCCATATATTTAATATGCGAAAATTTACTGCTATTTTAGCTGGTATTTTCTTTGCTGCTATTTTGTAAAGTACTTTTTTTCCAAATATTTCATCAGAACTGCCATTTATATTTTTTAATAACCATTCAATAGCTCAAAATGTTGAGATTAACATTAAAGGAGGAGGGATTGTGAGGTGACAGCGATCAATAGCCTTGATGTAAATATAGTTAACAAAACGACTATTGCAGGGGATTACCAACTTTACACAAAAGAGTTACAGGAAAAGGAGATATTTATTTTATCCATTAAAACAATGAATTTATCATCTCAGTAAAAGTACCTCTTGAATCATGAACACATGAGAAGTTGCCCCACCTAATACAAAAACATGCCATATTGCATGCGATTCTTTAAGCCCTTTTAGACGATAAAAATAGACTCCAATTGTATAAAAAAGTCCACCCAGAACCAAATATGATAAAGCAGCAGGAGAAAATAATAACCAGATGGTATTAAAATCAAAAAGCACCAACCACCCCATTCCCAAATACATACTTAAAGATAGAATTTCATAACGACCAGTATAAAACAGCTTAAAAATTAAACCTAGAAAAGCAATACTCCAAACTGCTGTTAACATCCATACACCCGAGCTTTCAAAAAGCACTGTTAAGGTTACAGGAGTATAGGTTCCTGCTATTAAAAACAAAATGGCAATATGATCTATTTTACGCCATACTGGTTTTAAATCTCCAGAAACAGAATGATAAATTGTAGATGCTAAAAATAAAAAAATAAAAGAAAAACAATACACAGCCAATCCAAGCCAAGTATTAAAGGTAAGGGATTTATGAAATAATAAAAAAAAGGGTGTAATTCCAATTCCAATAATAACTCCAAGCGCATGGGTCAAAACATTTAACCTTTCTTCGGCTTTTATAAACTTTAACATAATTAACAGTATTACAAAATAAAAATAGTGTAACAATTTAAGTTATCAATCGTCTTCTTTATAAAATTCAAACCAAAAATCCCTAATTGAATATAAAATTATTCCGGGTAATAACATCCCATCTCTATAATTTACAGAAGTTTACATTACCTTCAGCCTCACCTTAATTCAATAATTTCGGTAAAGCTTTTTTAACAACCTTTTTTTAAATTGAATCCTAATCCCCTCATGATTTTTTACATTGGCGCAACCAACGGTTATTCTGAATTAGAAAACAACAGTAGTTTCTGATGATAATTCTCAGATCTACATGAAATTCAAGTATTTATTACCAATATAAAAATTCTTTATTAAATTTATGAAGCCAGTATATGGTAAAAAGGTGAATTGCTTAAAATTAAATTTTTGTGGAATAAAATAATTGTAATGAATTCAACTAAATTAAACGTTAAAACAAACAAAAAACTTCTCATGATCCATGCGGATGATGCAGGATTATCGCATTCTCAAAATAAAGCAATAATCTCTTGTCTTAAAGAGGGAAATGTAAATTCATACAGTATCATGGTACCCTGTAAACATTTTAAAGAAATCGCTGATTTTGCAAAAAAAAACCCAAAATATGATTATGGAATCCATTTGACCTTGACTTGTGAATGGGAAAAACATCGTTTTGGTCCGGTTTCACCCCTTTCTGAAGTACCTAGTTTGGTTGATGAAAATGGTCATTTCTTTAAGAAAAGAGCGCAGTTACATAAATACGCTTCATCTGCAGAAATAGAAAAAGAAATGAAAGCTCAAATTGATTTAGCAATACAATTTGGACTTCAACCTTCTCATATAGATTCTCATATGTACAGTGTTGCTTCTTCTCCAGCCATATTTAAAGTTTATAAAAAGCTGGAAAACAAATACCACATACCCGTATTAATTAGTAAAAATTTATATAAAAATACAGGTTACAATTTTATAAACAGTATCGATGAGACAGATTTGACTCTGGAACAAATCCACATGGGAACTTTCAAAGATTTTGAATCTGGAAAACTTTGGGAGTTTTATGAAAATGTGCTACAAAACCTTGAAAAAGGAATCAACCTGATTTTAATTCACCCAGCATTTGATGACGATGAAATGAAATCCATTACTATAAATCATCCCAATTTCGGTTCCAAATGGAGAGAAATAGATTACGGTTTTTTTACAAGTAACCGATGTAAAACTCTCTTGAAGGAAAACGAGGTTGAATTGGTTGATTGGAGGGATTTAAAAATATAGCCTATCCATGTAAAAGGCTAAATAAAAAATTCTTAATAGGGCAAAAAAAAGACCCATAACATAAGTTACGGGTCTTAGAAAGAAGGCGACGACATACTCTCCCACCAATAGGCAGTACCATCTGCGCAGATGGGCTTAACTTCTCTGTTCGGAAAGGGAAGAGGTGAGCCCCATCGCTATAGCCACCTTAATTTTCGTAGTTGTCATTCAACACTACCTAATAAGTTAACACATTGAAAAAAGATTAAAATTGCTAGTAATTTATAGATTATTAAAAACATAAAAAGAAGAAGTGCACGATAGGCCTATGGGTAATTAGTATCACTCGGCTATGACATTACTGCCTTTACACCTATGACCTATCAACGTAGTCGTCTCCTACGACCCTTAAAAGAAATCT
>Ga0233438_10001501_pt1 | contig 25413 bp, 28 predicted proteins | sample SI_123_September_FD_182720 | JGI IMG/M metagenome (GOLD analysis project Ga0233438, IMG submission 182720) | Seawater microbial communities from Saanich Inlet, British Columbia, Canada - SI_123_September2016_10_MG | ecosystem: Environmental > Aquatic > Marine > Inlet | place: Canada: British...
ATGCTGCTAAAAAATGGTCCATGCCGTTAAGAGATTGGAAGTCAGCTATGAATCGATTTGCGATCGAATTTCAGGGAAGATTTCCTGAATGATAAAGTCGTTTACACAAAATAATTTACAGGCTCAAAGTCTATTTCTATTCTTCCATTTCACTCTAATGTCAGACATCTAATTGACTTTAGTATTTCTTGTATTGACTCGTTTGAGGGCCAGCTTTCTATTATTTTTCATTTGTCCATTGTGAAGGTCTCTTTCGATACAGCTGCTCAGGTTCTTCAATGTCAATCAATTAAGAAAATACTGTCAAGTTGGGCCGTTAGCATCATTAGTGATAGAGGATAGCAAATACTTGTGCCCTTATTTGCTTATTAATATCCTGATCTATGAAAATCCTCTACTACGATTAAAGGCAATTGTTTGGTGCTCGATTAGTAAACTAAGCGGGATTGGGATGATGACATTGAGCAGTGATATGGGCTTACTATCTTTGATTTTGACCAGTTTTATAAACTTAGTTTTTCAGTTTACTAGGTGATTACTCAGTTTTGGTCAGCATAGTAAATAAACACATTATTCTATCACCTTGACTGCGATGACAAACGAGCCTTGATCATTTGGATCTATCCACTCGGTGGCTGTGGTTAGCACTGTTTTTTTCGTTGAGTGGGGTGATCAAAAAAGGTCGGTAAGTGCTAAAAAACAGGACTTACAGGTCTTAATTTTTGATAAACCAGCTTGTATGTGCTATTTCAGCTGAAATACCTTGATAAATGAAAGGGTTTATTCATGATCAATCAACTTAGAAATGGTTGTCAGGGTGAAGTATTTAGCTACACCTATTTAATGGATCAGCTTCAAAGTTATGTTAATCCTCGGGGTAAGGTCTCTCGCATGCTTAAAGATGGGCAAATTATTCGGGTTAAAAAAGGATTATATGTTTTTGGTAAAATGATGAGCAGAATGCTGATTAATCGAAAAGTCTTGGCTAACTTGATTTATGGACCTTCATATGTATCTGGTCATTACGCATTAGCTCATCATCAGCTGATTCATGAGCGAGTTAAAATGGTAACTAATATGACAACTAAAAAAAACAAATCATTTGATACGCCATTTGGGATCTTTAAGTATGTGTACCTTCATCCTGAGCGCTACCGTGTGGGAGTAGATTGGCATGTCAATGACCATGAATGTTATCTAATGGCATCTCCAGAAAAAGCGCTGGCAGATGTTATCATTAGGCAGCCAGATCTTGTTAAAGAAAGTCAACTACTTGAGTGGATGATTGATGATATGCGGATGGATATAGACCGTTTGGCTGATTTGAGTTTAACGCGTATGGCTCAGGTGTCAGCCGCTTATCGAAGCCCAGTTGTTCATTTACTTTATCAAACATTAGCAAGTAGAGTCTTATGAATAGTGTATTACATGATCTGATGGCTAGCTATGCATGCCAAACAGATGAAGATTATCAACATGCATTAAAAGAAATTATTCAGGAGATTGCATACTTGGTTTATGGCGGGCAAAATTTTTTGAACATGCAGCTTTTTATGGTGGGACAGCATTAAAAATTTTATATGGGTTAGATCGCTTTAGTGAAGATCTAGATTTTATGCTTTTGGCTAAAAAGACTGACTTTACATTCTCTACTTACCAAAAAAACCTTGAAAAGGAATTATCATCTTTTGGCTTGTCTGTTCAAATGACAGAAAAACCAAAAGCTAGACAGAGCCGGATCCAATCAGCCTTTTTAAAGGCCAATACTAAGCAGCATATGTTTCTGGTGAATGTACCTTCGACGATTACATCGAGGTTTTTGCAAGCACAAACACTTAAAATCAAGCTAGAAATTGATACAGAGTCTTGTCAAGGTTTTACGGTTGAATCACATGCTGTTTTGAAGCCGATACCATTTTGGGTTCGAACATTATCCCTTTCATCGTTATTTTCAGGAAAAATGCATGCGGTTTTGTGTCGAACCTGGGGAACACGAGTCAAGGGAAGAGATTGGTATGATATGCTTTGGTTTATTCAAAAACGGATCCCCCTTAATTTATACTTCTTAGAGCAAAAAATGCGACAAACAGCTCATTACATAGAGCCGCAGCGATTGACTGAGCAGCATTTTGTCTCTCTGCTTTTTGGCCGGATTGAAGCGTTAGACATCAATCAAGCAAAAGCTGACATAGCACCCTTTACGCTAAAGCCAGAGGTGGTTGAGTGCTGGTCAAAAGCTGCTTTTAAAGCGGCTGCTAACCAGATCATCTTTGGTGTGTAGTCGGAGATTAACCGTTAGTTTTGACTGGGTTTATGGTTAGTCTGCATCATTTGGCATTTGTGTCATTTGATCTGCTTGGTACGCTTGGGTTAGTGCATCAATCAGAGTGGTTAGCTCACCATCTAAAATGCCGGTAAAATGGTGAGAAGTTAGCTGTATGCGATGGTCGGTGATACGCCCTTGGGGGTAATTATATGTTCGAATGCGCTCTGAGCGATCACCACGCCCTACTAATTGCTTTCGGGCACTGGCTTGCTTTTGTTGTTGGGCATCTCGTTGAGAAGATAGGATTTTAGCTTGCAATACACTCATTGCTTTGGCTTTATTTTTGTGTTGAGATCGTTCATCTTGGCACTCTACCACCACGTTGGTGGGTAGATGGGTAATGCGAACGGCTGAGTCAGTAGTATTGACATGTTGACCTCCAGCGCCAGATGATCGAAACGTATCAATTCTCAGATCACTTGGATTAATGTCAATGTGATCAATCGATTCAACTTCTGGCAGCACTGCGACAGTACATGTTGACGTGTGAATGCGACCATTTGATTCTGTGGTGGGGATCCGTTGAACCCGATGTGTTCCTGACTCAAACTTGAGCTTCATGTAAACATCTTTGCCATTAATTTTTAGAATGATGGACTTATAGCCTCCTTGAGAAGCTTCATGGGTATTGACAATTTCTTTGGACCAGCGATTGCGCTCAGCGTAGCGCTGATACATACGCGATAGGTCACTAACAAACAGTGATGCTTCATCGCCACCAGCGCCTGCTCTGATTTCTAAAAAGACATTGCGGTTATCATCGGGGTCTTTGGGAATCAGTTGTCGCTTGATGCGGTCACTGTAATCTTCGATTTGTTGATTTAAATCGGCAAGCTCTTCAGCCACACATGCTTGCCATTCAGGATCTTGATCGGCTTGTTGTGACGATAAGGTTTCTTGATGATTAGCGATTAGCTGGCAGTAATGACGATAATCTTGTACGAGTGGTTCAAGGTCAGAGAAAGTTTTCATCAATGATTGATAGCGCTTTTGATCTTTGACAATATCTGGATCAGCTAAATCTTTTTCTAATGTTTGATAATCTTGCTCCATAGCGCTGAGTTTTTTTAAGATATTTTGCCGGATCATTTGTTATCCTTAAGGCCAAGTAGTTTTTGTGCAAAGTCAATGTGATCCAGCTGGGTTTCTTGTGCAGCTTTTTTGAGCTGGATGGTGGTTGGGTGCATCAATTCTTGGGTGAGTTGATGGAGCGCCTGCGTGATCACCGCTTTCGGTGGCAGACCTTTTTCAATACTTGTTAGGGCTTTGTCGAGATGTTTTTGACAAATGCTCTGGGTTTGATCTCGGTAGTTGGTCAGGATTTGTTTGACAGTTAGGCTCTGTACTTCTTTGATAGCTGCATGAGCGCCTTGCTTGATCATTTGCCGAACTGATTCATTTTCTTGATAGCAGGTTTGGCTGGCTAGCATCGTATTCAAAGTGTCCAGATTAAATAAACAAACACCTTTTAATTGATCAACTTCAGCGTCAACATCCCTGGGAATCGCTAAGTCTGCAATGACCATTGGCGGGTGAAGGTTGTTAGCAAAGGGCTTAAAATCTGACACTGTTAGTACAGTAGATGGCATAGAAGTTGCGCAGATCAGTAGGTCAGCTGTTGGTAGTAGCAGGGGCAAATCTTTCGTGGTGTGCGCTTGCGCTTGATAGCGCCCTGCCAGGGATTGAGCATTTTCAATGGTTCTAGCAACAACATGTTTGGCAGCTAATGGATGTTTGGCATAGCGTTTTAAGCAGCTTTCAGTCATGTCACCTGCACCAAGAAAGACCACATTTTGGGTTTTTTGTTGTCTGACTTTATTGGTCAAAGATAAAATAAGGTCAGTTATCTCGGTGGTAGGATGAATGTCATGTGTTTTTTTTATGTTTTTAATACTTTCAAATAAATGAGGGAATAATATTTTAAAGCAGTCGCCGGCTGCCTGACATGATAAACTTTGTTGGTAGGCATCTTTTAGCTGACCAAACACTTGAGGTTCACCAACGGTACATGAATCCAAGCCAATGCCGACACGTAAAAGGTGCTCAATGGCGTCAAAACCCTGCTTGTGGTAAGCATTTTGTTGTAATAGATCTTGGTTTAATCCTTTATGTTTGGCAAACCAACTGAGTATATCTGTTTTGGCTTCAAAAGTGACGATCTCAAGTCTTGCACACGTACTAATGAGAACTTTTTCGTTGGCAACTTGGTTTTGCAGTGCGTGTTTATAAGCTGATGCAAGACCTTGTTCATTGAGGGCAACATGCTCTCTTAGTTCTAGATTAGCACTTTTATGATTAATGCCGACCACTTGAAGCGAATCGATCCAAGTGTGCATGTTGGTCCTTTATTGCAGCAAGAAAGCGGTATTATAAACTATCCAAACGTGCTGGCAACTGCTAGCAACATTTTGTAGTATGTGTCAAAACACATTTGTTTAATTTTCATGAAAAATTTTGCTTTAATTTGTTCCTTGGTCCTAGTTGGCTGTCAGCAGCCATCTTGTCCAAATATGACTGCTCAGCAACGTGAACACCAAATTAATCAATTAAATAATTGGTCAGCAAGCGGTACATTATCTGTTGATCAGGCGCCTTTATCAGCTACCTGGACGTATCAGCATGAGCCAAACGCTGAGCAGCTTGAGATCTCTGGCCAAGGTTATTTTGACTTTAAAGCCACTCGTCAACACAAAACATGGGATATTCAGTTAAATGATGCATCTTATCACGGTCAGCATCCAAATGAGTTTTTAGCAGTTCATCATGTCTATTTTCCCATCACTAGGTTGGGCAGTTTATTGATTGGGCTACCAAATAGATCCTCTGAAACCTCACCGTATGGTAATCCTAAAGCCTATCAATTTATCAATGGTCGATCAGAAATAACTGGTTACACTTGCCTGACTGGTTTGGCGTTACCAAGTGAACTTCTTGTAACCGTAAAAGATCAAACCATCAAGATGAGTATCCATCGTTGGTTTTTTCCCAAGAAGAACACATGATGTTTACCCTGAGTATACAAAGTCAGTTTTGTGCAGCTAGGCATTTACCACTGATAAAGGGCCCTTGCGCCAATCCGCACGGTCATACTTTTGAAGTGACTGCCAAGTTTAAATCATCACGGCTAAATGATGACATTGTGATTGATTACAATCAATTAAAGGGGATTGTTGATCAACGGGTAAAGGCTTTTGATCACCAAGATTTAAACAAGCTCAGTGAATTTAAAAATGTTCAGCCAAGTAATGAGCGTATTTTAATGATTCTTTTTACTAAGATTACTGAAGCTTTGCCAGCTGACTTTCCTAGTCTTCATTCACTTAAAATTCAAGATCAAGTTGGTATCTGTTTAAAATATCAACCCAAATGAAGTCACTAAGAATTACAGAAATTTTTCACTCGATCCAAGGAGAGTCACTAAGCGTTGGCTTACCGACAGTCTTTGTGCGGCTGACAGGCTGCCCCTTGCGCTGCAGTTACTGTGATACGTCTTACGCGTTTAAAGGTGGAAAATCGCTGTCTATGACTGAAATTATGGAAGCAGTCAATAGCTACCAAGCTCAGTATGTCTGCGTTACCGGTGGTGAGCCGTTAGCTCAGCCAGCTTGTGTTGACTTATTGAGCCAGCTTTGTGAGCTCAACTATCAAGTGTCACTAGAAACCAGTGGCGCGCTACTCATTCCAGAAGATCGTCCTAATAACTTAAAAATTGTTATGGACTTAAAAACACCGTCATCTGGTGAGCTTGATAAAAATGACTGGGATAACCTGCCTCGACTCACAACAAAAGATCAAATCAAATGGGTTATCTGTGATCGCCAAGATTATGATTGGGCCAAGCAGGTGATGACTGAGCATGATCTTGATCAAAAAGTGCACTGTTTATTCTCACCAGTGAACCCTGGTTTAAATCCAGCAGATTTGGCAGGGTGGATTCTGGCTGATCGGCTGAATGTGCGGCTTCAAGTTCAATTACATAAATATCTATGGGGCAATCAGCCAGGTAAGTAGAAAAGATGGAGTCCAAAATGAATGTGTCGGCTTACCTAAATTTGTGTAAACCAAAAGTTGTACTGCTCATGTTATTGGCAGCCCTTGTGGGCATGTGGGTTCATGCGCCTGATCCATCTTATTTAACGATCATATGGGCATTATTAGGCATTGGTTGTTTAGCCAGTGCTGGTGGGATTATTAATCATTTAACAGACCAAGATCTTGATCATCAAATGTCTCGCACACAGCGTCGACCCCTGGTTCAAGGGCTTTTACAAAACCAACAAGCTTTGATTTTTGCCAGTATATTAACCACCCTCGGCTTGGCTGCATTAATCTGGGGTGTTAATTTTCGTACCGCCTGGTTAACTTTTTTTTCACTGATTGGTTATACCTTTATTTATGGTCAGTTATTAAAGCCGGCATCTCCACAAAATATTGTGATAGGTGGGCTGAGTGGGGCAATGCCACCGCTGCTCGGTTGGTCAGCTACTCATTCAAGCTTAAGCGCTGAGCCCTGGTTGATGGTGTTGATTATATTTTTATGGACGCCAGCGCATTTTTGGGCATTGGCGATGTTTAAAAAAAAGGATTATGCCACTGTTAATTTACCAATGCTGCCAATCACTCACGGTGACAAGCTGACCAAGCAATGTATTATCGGGTATATGCTATTAACGTGGCTTGCTTGTTTGCTTGCCTGGTTATCTGGATTTTGTAGCTGGCGCTTTGCTCTTGTTTCGAGCTTGGCCAATGGGTGGTGGCTGATCCATGGCATCAAGCTATACCGACAAAGCTCGGGTCGTCAGGCATGGGTGTGCTTTAAAGTATCAATCATTCAATTATATATCGTTTTTATGTGTTGGATCATTGATCAGGTGTTATGGTCGATCTAAGTAAATTTGATTTACATTTTGAGCCATCGATGCAGGCAATGGCACAACAAATACATGATGAATATCAAATACCATGGCCATCAGACAGTGCAATTCATCATCTGCACCTCACGCCGCTTGGTCTACATTTACAAACTGACTTACCTGGATTACAGCAAACGCAATCGATTGAGCATCCATCAAGTTTGACTGAGCAGCTATTAGACCGCGCGATTGCTTATCGAGTAGGTGACATGGTCATTGATGCGACAGCAGGTTTTGGGTTTGACGCGATGCATTTAGCTAGGCGGGGCTGTCAGGTAACAGCCATTGAGTGTCATCCAGTGGTTCATTTACTGGCTAAACAGCAAACGCATTCCAATATCCGTTGGGTGTGGGCAACGGTGCAATCCTGGATGCAACAAAACGCCCCTGATCCATTTTCCACTATCTTGTACTTAGATCCTATGTTCGAAGAAGGCAGAAAATCCTCACCCAAGCCCAACGCCTGGATGCAATTATTAAGAAATTGGCAGGTACCTACTGGTCAAGCATTACTCAAACAGTTACGGCCGATGGCTAAAAGGCTGGTGATTAAACAACCACGCCATGCGCCTATCATTGACTCTCCTCATCACCAGCTAGTGGGTAAAAGCGTTCGTTTTGATGTCTATCAAAATACTTAAAAATGATAATCTGCTTGAAGTGATCGATAGTGCCGCATTAGCCAGTAAGAGCCCAGAATAATTGAGCCGTTATCCAGCTGGCCCGTATGCAGCCTTCGTTCTAGCTCCATGCGCGGAACGACCGCTGCATAAATATCTTCGTGTTCGTCTTTAACACCAAATATTCCACCGGCGTTATTAGACAGGTCTGTGATGGCACAAAACATATGAATTTGTTCGTTGGTGTAGCCAGGGCTAACCCAATACGTATGAATTGGAATAAGCGCTTTAGCCACTAGCCCAGCTTCTTCTAGCAGCTCTCTTTTTGCCAGCTGACTCATGGATTCACTGCGATCATTGATACCAGCAACCCACTCCCATTGCCAAGCTGATCGATCATTCTCCATGGCTCCAACTCGAAACTGCTGAATTAACATCACAGTGTCTTGGATGGGGTCATAGGGAATGACAACCACAGCAGCTGGTCTTTTTACTAACCACCTGATCACTGTTTGCATGGTCTTGGTACCAAAACGTTCATGCTGAATGCGATAGCGAATCATTGACAAGAAGCTGCAGGGATTAAATTGCTTTTTTTCTGTGATGTAAAAGCGTTTTCTTTTTTGCATTGAGATCAATTCCTGTTAGTAAGACTCTACCATCAATAGAACCAACAATGATCTGGATGTCAATCAGGGATCATTAACTTTATCAGCTCTGTTTGAATATGTCGGTTGACATGAGGCATATCGTTTATTTTTTTGCAAATTTAGAATTTATAAATTACAAAGCCAAGATTTATATTTGCAAGAATTAATGGTGGTGCAAGACCAAAAGTGCTTAATCGTTGATTCACTGCAAGTGAATAAAAAAAGAGCCGTGGTGAAACGGCTCAAGTGGTCCAGGGGTCGCTAGTATTTTTATTGTTATGCTGAGAGATTAATCCTTGAAGATTAAGTTTTGCTGATGGGTTGGGTTTTTTAAAATATTGAGTAAAAAAAAGCCGTCCAAAGACGGCTGTGTTTAAGAGCTAAGCGACCACATGTATTGTTGTTATTTGTTACTATGATAGCGCTGAAAGCTTAAGGCAACCTTAGGTTGAGTCATAATGGTGGCCCTATTGTCAGCAGCCATTTTGTTTGGGTTTTTTGTGATTCAGTTATGTTTTGTATGTGATGAATGTGCTGATGATTGGTTACTGAAAATGATCAGATGATGAAGGCAACAAGCGAGTGTGGCGATAACCTTGTAGAATATTTAGTATGCTTCGATTCTATTTTCTAAGATGCAAGGACACTGACGTTGACTAAGTGCTACCCGTGAGAGGTGAAAGAGCGTGATAAATTAAATTACTCGTAGCGCCACTACTTTGCGCAAGACCTTTATCAACCAAAATTTTCAACTCGCGTTGCAACGTTCTACGGGTGACTTCAGGGCACATCTTTTCAAATTGCTGAATCGATAAACTGCCTTCAGTGGCCATATGCTTAAGCGCTAATTCTTGACGCACAGATAAATGGTGCTCATGCGCTAAAAGACTTTGTGTTATCGCTTGCTTACCCAATGATTTTATTTCACGCAATTGTACTGCTAGTCCTTTTGAAAAACATTCTAGCCATCCTGTCATATCCATATCGTTGTCACGCACGCTTTGAATGGCTTTATAATAATCAGACCGATTTTGATCGTAATATTCACTAATCGTAAAAAGCTTTTTAAAGTCATATCCTTTTCGATAAAGGCAAAGTGTAGATAGCAATCGGGCTGTACGACCATTACCATCTAAGAAAGGGTGAATATGTACAAGATAAAATTGTGTGATACCGGATACCAAAACAGGATGAATCATTTCTTCCTTGTTTAACCAAGCAACAAGTGACTTCATCATGCTTGATATTTCATATGCTGGTGGAGGTGTGTAAATGATTTTTTTTGTTTTTGAGTTTGCAACATAATTTTGAATTGTTCGATAAAGGCCTGGTGTAGCAGAATTTCCTCGCACATCTTGCACCAATCGTTTATGAATTTCTCGAATTAAACCTTCTGTAATTGGCGCACCATCACCCACATAGCTGGATACCAACTCAAATGCATCTCGATAATTTAGCAACTCTCTTTCATCATCCGGATTAACATCTGCTAAATGCTGTCCTTGCCATATCTCCTCTGACTCTTTCAGTGTTAACTGAGTGCCTTCAATATGTGTTGTATGGTGCGCCTCTAACATAAGTGCTTTATTTTGCATTTTTTCTAGCCACTGTTGAGATAGCGTTGCAGCTTCTAAAAATCCTCGCGCTCGTTCAATAGCCGTTAGCGCATTAGCCATTTGGTTGGAGATTTTAAATAGTGGTTTAAACAGATCAATACCTTAAAGGGGCAATGAGCATATCATAGCGGTGTCGCAAGATTGTCGCAAGGTGTGTCATAAAAATGTCGCAAGAATGATTGCCAATCACAGACCTCACTTACAAGCCAGCATTATGTTTAGTGACTTGATCAGCTCTGTTTGAATATGTCGGTTGAAATGATGGAGCAAAGCACTAAAAGCGTTTAATTCATGATTTACTGCAGATGAATAAAAAAAGAGCCGTGGTGAAACGGCTCAAGTGGTCCAGGGGTCGCTTGTATTCTTATTGTTATGCTGAGAGATTAACCCTTGAAGATTAAGTTTTGCTGATGGGTTGGGTTTTTTAAAATATTGAGTAAAAAAAAGCCGTCCAAAGACGGCTGTGTTTAAGAGCTAAGCGACCACATGTATTGTTGTTATTTGTTACCATGATAGCGCTGAAAGCTTAAGGCAACCTTAGGTTGAGTCAGAATGGTGGCTTTATTGTCATCGGCCATTTTATATAGGGGTTTTGTTATTTAGCCATATTCTGGTTGTGATGAATGTGCTTATGATTGGTTATTGAAAATGATCAGATCATGAAGTAATAAAAATAGTATACAAATACTTGCCTCAATGGAGATATTGGGTTGACTTTGTTTCTTGCTCAAGAGGATACTAGGTGACTAAGATTTTTACATTATCTAAGGATTGATTGTGTCAGATGTTCGTGTTCGTTTTGCTCCAAGCCCCACTGGTTCATTGCATCTAGGTGGTGCACGTACGGCACTTTATAACTATTTATTTGCCAAGCATCATGGTGGCCGGTTTATTTTACGGGTAGAAGATACAGACCAAGAGCGTAATACGAAGCAGGCATTAGCTGCGCAGCTAAGAGATCTTCATTGGTTAGGTTTAAATGCTGATGAAGGAGTGATCTTCAATGTAGATCAGCAAGATCATGACCAAGTGGGTGACAAAGGGCCATATTTCCAAAGTCAGCGGCTGGCAATCTATCAAGCAGCTGCTGATCAGCTATTAACATCTGGTCAAGCTTATAACTGCTTTTTAACTGATGGCGAAATTGATGCTCAGCGAGAGCAGGCCAAAGCAGCCAACCAACCTTTTCGAATAAATAGCCCTTTTCGAGATGTGCCATTAGTAGAGGTAAAAGAGAAGCTAAAAACACAATCTGCTACGCTGCGTTTTAAAATGCCTGAGCAGACCACTACGGTGGTATTTCAAGATCGAGTGCGAGGTGAAGTAAAATTACCTAGCCATATGATTGGTGATTTTGTATTAATGCGCTCAGATGGCATGCCAGTTTATAACTTTGCTTGTGCGATAGATGATGCCAAGATGGGCATTTCTCATGTGTTTCGAGGGGAAGAGCATTTGTCCAATACCCTTAGACAAATCCTAGTGCTTCGAGCATTGGATTTACCAGTACCAGAGTACGGTCATTTATCCATTATTCTTGGGCAAGATAAGCGTAAACTGAGTAAGCGTGACGGGGCCGTAAGCGTGGATGATTACCACCAGCAAGGCTATTTGCCAGAGGGGCTTATTAATTATTTGTCACTATTAGGTTGGACGCCTATAGATGAAGTAGCATCCAAGCAGGTGTTGATTGATCAATTTGATGGGCAGCATTTACACGCTGCTTCACCGGTATTTGATCCAGTTAAGTTGAGTTGGATGAATGGGCAGTGGGTTCAGCAGCTATCGAGCGCTAATTTTTGGCAACAAATGATTCAGTTCGTGAAACCTGAATTTTTATCAAAGCTACCAGATGATTTAGCTTGGCAGCAGCTTTGTGTCAGTTGGCTGCAGCCATCCATCCAACACTTTAGTGAGGTGAATGCTCAGCTTCCCCAAGTGCTCAGTTTGCATCAGCTGCAAAAGGATTTGCTAGATGAATTAGATACGGCTCAACTAGTGATAGATCAATGGTCTTGGCTAATTGATCAAGTTGATAGTAACTTTTTAACGCCTAATTGGGTCAAGGATCAGCTTCAAGCCATGGGTCAAACACTAGGCTTGAAGGGCAAAAAGTTATTCTTACCGTTGCGGTTATTGATGACTGGTCAATCACAAGGTGGAGATTTGAAAACTATTTTATCATTAATTCCAGTGAGTCGTCAGCGGGAGTGGATACAGCAGCGAGCTGGATCTTGACAGCTTTTTCTGTTGCTACATGGAATGTCAATTCCATACGCCGGCGGGTTGATCATGTCACGCAGTGGCTGACAAAGCATCAACCAACTGTGCTGGCTTTGCAAGAAACCAAGGTGGAAGATGACTTATTTCCATCGGAGCCATTTGAAGCGATTGGTTATCAGGTCTATAAAAGGGGTCAGAAGCGATTTAATGGGGTGGCCATGTTGGTCAAACGGGGCATTGAATTTCAGGCAGACTTTAGTCAACTGCCAGAGATTTTGTTAGATCAAAAGCGGGTGCTGCCAATTTTGGTTTCAGGGGTGTGGGTCGTGAATGTCTATGTTCCTAATGGTGCTGATTTATCAGACCCGAAGTTTGGTTATAAAATGGATTGGCTAAAAGCACTGGAAGGTTTTTTAAAACAGTTAACGCAGCCAACGATTGTGTTGGGTGATTTTAATATCGCGCCTGCTGATCAAGATACCTATGATCCAGCAGTTTGGAAGGATTGTATTTTAGTTAGTCAAGATGAAAGGGGCGCCTTAGATCGGCTTTGTCATCTTGGTTTTACTGATTTATACCGTGAGTTAAACCCAAATGAGTGTGAATTTACTTGGTGGGATTATCGGGCCAATCGTTTTCAAAGAAAACAAGGTTTACGGATCGATTTGATTTTAGCCAATGGGAAATTGAGCCAACAAACCAAATCAGTCGAGATTGATGCTGAGCCAAGAGGTTGGTCAGTGCCATCAGATCACACGCCAGTGATTGCCCATATTGGCGTGTAATGTGTTGTATATCATCATTAAAGTTTAATCAAACCTGCAATTTTATGGTGCTGCAAGCTATTTGTTGACTGATGGCTATGTGACGGTTGATTGTTTTTCTTAAAATTTCTATAATGGCGAACCTTAATCAATACCTTATGTTGTCAATGTCACCTATTGAAGATCACCAGCAACCGCTTTGGCACGTTCTTTATTACCAAGGCATGTCTAATTGGTTGATTGGTTTTATTTTACTGCCATTTTGGCCAGATCAGGCCTGCGGTGTTCAAATGGTTTATTTTGCTTGGATTGTGCCCAGCTATCTCATGCAAAAAGGTTATTTTAGTTTTCAAGGTTCTTTGCAAGTACAAAAGATGCTGGGGTCTCTCTACTTGGGGGTCATTTTTAAGTGGCTATGGGCCATGTTGGTTATGGTTGTTTGTTTTTACTTATTAGATATTGGCATGATAGGTTTTATGTTCGGTATCTGGCTATTTTACGGCGTGTCTATTTTTCAAATAATTCGTGAGAGGTCAAAGTTGCTTTATGGCACATGCCAGTGGTGAGTACATCAAGCATCATTTATCGCATTGGCAGTTGAACCTGCAAACTGGATCATTTAACAGTGATGGTGGGTTTTGGACGCTTAATGTTGATACGACTATGATTTCACTTGTTTTAGGTTTTGCTTTCTTGGGTATGATGATTTGGGGCGCTAGACGTTTAACGGTTGAGCAATCATCTGGCTTTCAGAATGTTTTAGAAATCGTTTATGAGTTTGTTGCCAATCAGGTTAAAGAAACGCTTTGTAAACGAAATGCGATGATTGAGTCGATTGCCTTTACAATTTTTGTTTGGGTGCTGTTGATGAACGCAATGGACTTATTGCCAGTTGACTTATTTCCAATGGTTGCTTCATGGTTTGGTGTCAATGCATTTAGAGGGGTGCCTACTGCAGATTTATCGCTTACTTTTGCTTTATCTGTCAGTGTCTTTTTATTGTTGATGATTTACGGTATACGTTACCAAGGTGTTGGTGGTTATCTGCGATCATTCGTAGCGCATCCCTTTCCAATTTGGCTGTTTCCTGTTAATTTAGTGTTGCGAATTATTGAGGAGCTAGCAAAGCCAGTTTCCCTAGCGCTTCGGTTGTTTGGGAACCTATATGCAGGAGAGTTGATCTTCATCTTGATTGCTTTGCTTCCGTGGTATGGCCAATGGATGCTTGGTGTACCATGGGCTCTGTTTCACATTTTGATTATTGTGTTACAGTCGTTTGTGTTTATGATGCTAACGATCGTTTATTTGAATATGGTGATAGAAAGCCACTAACTTAGGAGAGAAAATATGAACCAAGATGCATTAATGCCTTTAGTCTCACACATCTATGGAATTACAGCGATTGCCGCTGCTATTATGATAGGTCTATGTGCACTAGGTACCGCAATCGGCTTTGGGTTATTGGGTGGTAAGTTTTTAGAAGGTGCTGCCAGACAACCTGAAATTGCCCCGATGCTACAGGTTAAAATGTTTATTGTTGCTGGGTTGCTTGACGCAATTGCGATGATTGGCGTGGGGATTGCATTGTGGTTCACAGCCAGTAACCCATTTGTTGAAAAGCTACTTTTACTAGCCAAGTAAGTTTAGGTTTAACCCTTTATGGAAATTAACGCGACGATCATTGGTCAAATTGTTACTTTCGGCATCTTTGTCGCTTGTACACGCAAGTGGGTCGTACCTGCGATTCATGATAACTTGCAGCAGAGAGAGAAAAAAATTGCGCAAGGAGTCCAAGCAGCAAAAGATCAACAGCGAGCGTTGGAGCAAGCCAAAAAGCAGTGTGAACAGTTGCATAAAGAGGCAGTTGATAAGGCCAATAAGTATTGGCAACAGGCGCAAAAGGAAGTTCAAGACTTTCTTAACCAATCTAGGTCTCAGGCTGAAGCTGAAAGAAATCGGTTAATTCAAGCGGCAGATCAAGAGATCCAGCGCCACCGAGTTAATGCTGAGCAAGCGTTACAAAAGGATACAGTTGAAATAGCTTGTCAGATTGCTAAAAGGCTAGTTAAGTCTGAACTCGACGAGCAACGTAATCGCCAGATTATTGAGCAGTGGCTCAAGGAGCAGCCCAATGAGCAATAGTTTGCTCATGCAACCTTATGCTAGAGCATTATTTAGCTGGGCTGATGCTAACCAAGCAATTTCTGAAACCTACCAAACGCTGAAAGATTTAATTGAAGCTTGCCGTGAAACCAATTTTGACCAATACATTCAACATCCAAGGTGGTCTATGCAACAAAAAGTGTTGCTAATTGATCAATTGCCGTTAGTGCCAGCATTAAAAAAATTATTATATGTCATGCTAAAAAACAATCGGTGGTCCTCGATTTCAAATTTATTTAAAGCATACGAGAAGTTGTATTTGGCGCATGCCAACATTTTACCTATTCAGATACAAAGTGCATTTCCGCTCGCTGATCTAACCAAGATCAGTCTAGAAAAACACCTCAGTCATCGCCTGAAGAAAAAGATACAAGCTTCTTATCAGCTAGTGCCAGAGCTGATGGGTGGTGTGCTCATCAAATTTGGTGATTACGTTTGGGATACGACGATTAAAAATCAGTGGCATCAGTGCCGAAGCCAATTGTTAGGATATCAGCAGAGGTAAAAATGGACTTAAAGTCATCAGAAATTAGTCAAATCATTCGTGAACAGATTGAAGTCGCGCAGCTGAATACTGAGCAAAGAAACGAAGGTGTGATTTTAAACGTCAAAGACGGTATTGCGCAGGTGCATGGTTTATGTGATGTGATGTACGGCGAAATGGTGGCTTTTGAGCAAGACACATATGGAGTTGCATTTAACTTAGAAGAAGATGCCGTGGGCGTTGTGGTGTTAGGTCCCTATCGACATCTGCGAGAAGGCATGTCGGTGAGAACAACGCAGCGGGTATTAGAAGTACCTGTAGGACGTGCATTACTTGGGCGTGTGGTTAATGCTTTGGGTGAGCCAGTCGATGGTAAAGGACCGATTAAATCGGACGGTCGTTATCCAATTGAAAAAATTGCCCCTGGGGTGATTGACCGACAATCAGTGTCTGAGCCAATTCATACTGGCTTAAAAGCCATTGATGCGATGGTCCCGATTGGTCGTGGGCAAAGAGAGCTGATTATTGGTGATCGTCAAACAGGTAAGACTGCTATTGCGATTGATACGATCATTAACCAAAAAAATACGGGTGTGAAATGTGTCTATGTGGCCATTGGGCAAAAAGCGTCATCGGTTGCTGCTATTGTTAAACAGTTAGAGGATCATGACGCGTTAGCACATACCATTGTGGTGATGACAACCGCTCAAGAAGCCGCAGCACTTCAGTACATTGCACCTTATTCAGGTTGTGCGATGGGGGAATATTTTCGCGACTTAGGTGAAGATGCACTCATTATATATGATGATCTATCAAAGCATGCTGTTGCCTATCGTCAAATTTCACTACTGCTGAGACGACCACCAGGGCGGGAAGCGTTTCCTGGTGACGTGTTTTACTTACACTCTCGGTTGCTGGAGCGTGCTTCACGCATCAGTGCTGTTTATGTTGAGCAGTTGACCGAAGGTAGGGTCAAAGGTCAGACTGGTTCACTGACCGCTTTACCAATTATTGAAACGCAAGCGGGTGATGTTTCAGCATTTGTGCCAACGAATGTCATTTCGATTACTGATGGTCAGATCTACCTAGCCGTTGACTTATTTAATTCAGGTAATCGACCAGCGATTAATGCGGGTTTATCGGTTTCACGGGTTGGTGGCGCAGCGCAAACGCATTTGATTGAAAAATTAAAAGGTAGTTTGCGTTTGGCATTGGCTCAATATCGTGAGCTTGAAGCATTCTCTCAATTTGCTTCAGATCTTGATGAATCAACGCGAAAGCAGCTTGAAGAAGGTGAGCGCATCATGGAGCTACTTAAGCAAGTACAATGCCATCCATTATCAGTTTCGCTGATGGCTGCCAGCCTTTACTTGGTCAAAACAGGCTTAGCACATGTGCCCCTCAATCAAGTACAGGACTATGAATTAGCATGGCATCGTTATCTTACCCAGCATCATGAAAATTTTCTCAAAGCACTAGACGAACACCCCAAGTGGGATCAGGTCAGCCAGGATGGCTTTAAGCAGGCGTTTGATCAGTTCAAACAAACGCATATCGTGGAATAACCCATGTCTCAAGTTGCTAGCATTCGGAACACGATCCACAGTACGAAAAAGACCCAAAAAATTACTCGGGCAATGGAGCTAGTAGCTGCTAGTAAGCTAGTCAAATGCCACCAGCAACAAGCAAAATCTGTCGCATACGCATCCGCAATGGAGAAATTGATTTATCATTTGTCGTCGGCAAGGCCAGAATTTAGGCATCCATTTTTGTATCCTAATGCGCATTCAAATCGAGTGGGTTATTTAGTTATTTCTAGTGATCGTGGTTTATGTGGATCACTCAATTCTGCATTATTCAAGCAACTGTTTCAGCATAGTTTAGATCAGAAAAAGCAAGGTCATGAATCGGTTTTCGTGCCAGTTGGTCAAAAAGCCGTGCAGGCACTTAAGCGCTATGGTGGCGAAATTTTAGCCCAGCAGGTGCACCTCTCTGATCGTCCTGATCCAAGTAAGGTCTATGGATTGGTAAAGGTGTTGATTGATGAATATCAATCTCAGCGACTTGATGCTGTTTATTTGGTTTATAATCAATTTATCTCAACCATGAAACAAGTGCCAACTATCTCGCCACTGGTACCGCTGACCCTGCATAAAAAACAGCAATCTGAACAAACTTGGGATTATTTGTATGAACCAAATGCGCAAGATGTGTTAAATTTTTTGCTTGTTCGTTATGTCGAAACATTAGCCTACCAATCAGTGATCGAAAATATTGCCAGCGAGCAAGCTGCTCGAATGGTTGCAATGAAGCAAGCAACTGATAATGCGGGTGGAATCATTGATGATTTAAAATTAGCTTACAATAAAGCCAGGCAATCGGCGATTACGCGAGAGCTTGCTGAAATTGTTGGCGGTGCAGAAGCAGTTTAGGAGAAAATATGTCGCAGGTGTCAAAAGGGGTGATTAGTGAAATCATCGGAGATGTGATCCGATTGGATTTTGAGAAGTCCTCTGATGTCCCTAATATTTATGATGCAGTGAAAGTTGATGAAACTGGTCTAGTGTTAGAAGTTCAGCAGCAGTTAGGTGATGGCAAGGTTTGTGCCATTGCGATGGGTAGCACTTATGGTCTTAAGCGCGGTTTAGCTGTGACCAATACTAAGTCACCGATTGAAGTGCCAGTTGGCCCTAAAACTTTAGGTCGTATCATGAACGTTCTAGGTGAGCCAATTGATGATGCTGGGCCGATCGAAGGTGCGCCAGTTGATAAAATTCATAAAGCGCCGCCTGATTTTTTAGATCTTTCACCAAGTACTGAGTTATTAGAAACTGGTATTAAAGTAATTGACTTACTATGCCCGTTCTCCAAAGGTGGTAAAGTCGGTTTATTTGGTGGCGCTGGCGTTGGAAAAACAGTCAATATGCTCGAGTTGATTCGTAATATTGCAACAGAGCATCATGGTTACTCTGTTTTTGCTGGTGTTGGTGAGCGAACGCGTGAAGGTAATGATTTTTATCATGAAATGAAAGACTCTAATGTACTTGATAAAGTATCACTCGTTTATGGACAAATGAATGAGCCCCCCGGCAACCGCCTAAGAGTAGCTAATACTGGATTAACCATTGCTGAGAGCTTCCGTGATGAAGGTAAGGATGTACTACTGTTTATTGATAACATCTATCGTTATACTTTAGCAGGTACTGAAGTCTCTGCCCTGCTTGGCCGAATGCCTTCTGCAGTGGGTTATCAACCAACACTGGCTGAAGAAATGGGCGCACTCCAAGAACGAATTACGTCTACTAAAAAAGGCTCGATCACCTCAGTCCAAGCAGTCTATGTTCCCGCTGATGACTTAACCGATCCGTCACCAGCAACGACCTTTGCGCACTTAGATGCAACGCTTGTATTGTCAAGGCAAATTGCTGAATTGGGTATTTATCCAGCTATTGACCCGCTTGACTCTAAGAGTCGACAATTAGATCCGCAGATTGTCGGTCAAGAGCATTATACAGTAGCCAGACGTGTGCAAAGTACTCTACAGCGCTATAAGGAGCTTAAGGATATTATTGCGATCTTAGGGATGGATGAATTATCTGCAGAAGATCAACAGACGGTATCTAGAGCAAGAAAAATTGAGAAGTTTCTATCGCAGCCCTTTTTTGTTGCAGAAGTATTTACAGGTAGTCCAGGCAAATATGTGTCATTGGCTGAAACAGTTAAAAGTTTTAAAGCATTGATGGATGGGGCCTATGACCACTTGCCAGAGCAGGCCTTTTATATGGTTGGTGGTATAGAAGAAGTAGAAGCTAAAGCGAAAGCCGAATGAAACTTAGTGTTGTCTGCTTAACTGGTGTGCTCTATGAGGGTGAGGTTAAACGTCTGCGCGCATCTGGCGTGGAAGGTTACTTAGGCATTGAAAAGGGGCACATACCCTTACTGACACGTCTTAAGCCTGGCTCTATCGACATTGATACGCTTGACGATAAGAAGCTATTATTCTATGTCTCTGGTGGTGTGCTAGAGGTGCTTCCGGACCAAGTGATTGTGCTAGCTGATGAAAGCCAAAGGGCTGATCAGATCGATCAAGTGGCAGCCCAGGCGCAAATTAAAGCAGCCAGAGCATCGTTATCTTCCAAAGATGTCAACTATGGTTTAGTGCTGAATGAATTAGCCAAAGGCCAAGCGCAGCTTCAGTTGATTCGCCAGCTAAAAAAACGCCAAATCGGACGGTAATATTTGACCCAAGCCCTACAATCGATTAGATTGGTGATCGATTAACAAGCAGATAGACTATGTCACTGACGACTCGCAACATAAGTAATGTTAGCCGAAAGAGAACGCATGGTTTCCGTGAAAGAATGAGTACTAAAGCTGGGCGTGACGTGATCAATCGTAGAAGAGCGAAGGGTAGAAAACAATTAACGGTTTAACATCGGGTCAAGATTTTCAGCGTTGTAAACGGTTAAGTGATCTTGATTTACGGTCTTGTATTCAACAAGGTAGTAAAGCTTTCAACCAAGGTCATTTGATTTACTGCAAAAAAAATCTCTTGCCTCACAGCCGATTTGCTGTGATCATTCCAAAGAAAATGATTGCTTCATCGGTGAACCGAAATCTACTAAAACGCTTCCATCGGTTTAGCTTTAGAACTCGCCAGTGGTGTTTTGTTGGATTTGATTTGGTGTTGTTAATTAAAACACGTCATCTGCCATCATTTAAGGAAATTAGTCAACTATGGGATACGATCTCACAGCAAAAAGAGCGGTGCTGTTCCTAATTCGAGTCTATCAAAAGATGTGGAGCTTTCATCACAACCCATCTTGTCGATTTTGGCCGTCTTGTTCGACTTATGGCTATGAAGTCATCGAACATTTTGGTTTATTGAAGGGCTTATGGCTATTGATCAAAAGAATCAGTCGTTGTCACCCATGGGGATCAAGCGGCTTAGACATGCCACCTATTAATCAGCATACGGAGTAATTGAATCATGGATAAAAAGCAGCTAATTCGAATTTTGTTATATGCTGGCCTGATGTTTAGTGGCATGATGTTGTGGGAGAAATGGCAAGGCCAAAAGGCTTCTCAGAAAAAAAAATCCGCAACTGAGCATCACCAAAGTATTAATGCCAATAGTGCATCTAGAACCGCAAAGGCAAAGCAAGTTAGCCTAAGTAATAATGTTGTGACGGTGACGCTAAATCGTCAAGGTGGATCAGTGATTAACGTCGCCTTGCATGATTACTTTGAGACCATGAAAAAACAAAGCCCAGTTCAAGTCATGAATGAAAGTGACGACAACTACTTAATTGGTAGTAGTGGTGTTGTTGGTGACGATAAAGTGCTATTTCACGTGAAGAAAAAATCACACAATGACCATACATCATTGATTTCAATGGCTGGTACACTAAAGTCAGGCGTGGTGATAGAGAAAGTCTACACTTTAGAGCAAGGTAAATACGCGGTTGATGTCAAAACAAAGGTGTATAACCAAAGTGAGCAATCCATTCGAATACAAGGTCAGGATTATATCAAACAAGTTGAACCTGAAAAAAAGGATACAGGTTGGTTTGCTTTTCAGTCATTTCAAGGGATGTCATATCACTCAGATGAGCACAGTTATAAAAAAATCTCATTTTCAGACATGGATGATAGCGACCTGAAACAAACTGCCAATGGTGGTTGGATTGCTTCACAAACGCGCTATTTTTTAAGTGCTTGGATTCCTAAAAGCCATGTTCGCCAGCACTTATATACGCGCACCATTGATGGTGGCTACTACATTATGGGGTTAGTCAACCCTGTTGTTGAAGTATTGCCTAATGAAATGGTGGAAATCACCTCTACTTTATATGCAGGTCCTGAAATTATTGACAACTTAAAGCCAATTTCATCAAGTCTAGCTTTAACAGTCGACTTTGGGTTTTTGTGGGTTTTATCACAAGGCATTTTTTGGGTCATGGAATTTATCGAGCAATATATTGGTAATTGGGGCTGGTCAATTGTGTTGGTCACTTTGCTGATTAAGGCTTTGTTCTATGGTTTATCAGCGAAAAGTTATCGGTCGATGGCTAGAATGCGAAATCTACAACCAAAAATTAAAGCATTACAAGAACAGTACAAAGATGACAAGCAGCGCTTGGGTCAAGAGACTGTGGCTTTGTATAAAAAAGAAAAGATTAATCCACTTAGTGGCTGCTTGCCGATGCTGATCCAGATACCATTCTTTTTAGCTTTATACTGGGTTTTAATGGAAAGTGTACAGTTACGTCATGCACCTTTTATCTTATGGATTCATGACCTTGCTAGTAAAGACCCCTACTATGTTCTACCTGTATTAATGGGTATCACGATGTTTTTACAGCAAAAAATGAACCCCACTCAGGGTAACCCTGACCAAGAGAAAGTGATGATGGTGTTACCACTCATTTTTACGGTGATGTTTTTAAATTTTCCATCAGGTCTAGTGCTGTACTGGTTGGTAAATAATGTTTTATCCATTGCACAGCAGTGGTCGATTATGCGTATGCATGGCAAATCATGATACCATTGTTGCTTTAGCAACGCCTCAGGGGTGCGCAGCGCTATTTATTGTCCGGGTTTCTGGACCTCGGTCAAAAGCGATTGCGCAGCAATGGTCTAAATGCCAAAGTATCAAGCCAAGATATGCCTACTTTGTTCAGATAGCTGATAAAAATCACCAGAAAATCGATGAGGGTCTACTCACCTACTTTGCTGGTCCAAATTCATACACAGGTGAAGATTCGTTTGAATTTACTGGGCATGGTAATCCAGTTATTGTAGAGCAACTTATTCAATTTCTGATAGCAAGCCAGTGTCGCCTAGCCAGTCCTGGTGAATTTACTTACCGCGCTTTTTTAAATAACAAATACACGCTAGATCAAGCAGAGGCTGTTGCTGATGTGATTCATGCACAGTCAGCAAAAGCCACTCGATTGGCTTTTAAATCATTAAGCGGTCGTTTTGCCAAGCAAGTGGTAGAGTTAAATGACCAAATTTTCAAATTGCGCGCTCAAGTTGAGGCATCGATTGATTTTCCAGAAGATCACTTATCCATTGATTCTTTTAAATTACTTAGTGAGCCGAGTCAAGCATGGCTCAATCAAATAGATCAATTACTTAAGCAGTCCAAAGTCAGTCAATGTTTTCAGTCAGGGATGAAATTAGCTATTATTGGGCCACCTAATGTTGGCAAATCCTCTTTGTTTAATGATTTAGTGGGTGATGACCAAGCGATTGTGAGCCAGCAAGCTGGGACTACCCGGGATGTATTAAAGCACCAAATTGTGTTTGAGGGCTTACCAATTGAGATCCTGGACACTGCAGGGATCCATCAAACTAAGCATGAGCTTGAACTAGAAGGTATCAAGCGTGCTAAACAAATGGCCAGTCAAGCTGATAAGATTTGGCTGGTGGTATCGTGTGTTGAGCATGAGCATTTTTCTATCAAAGACTATTTGTCTGAGCATGATTTAAGTGATTGCCTTGAAAAAGTTATACTGGTGTATAACAAGTCTGATTTACTAACCAAAAAATCGTCCCTATCCCCACTTATTTCAGTGAAACAAAAAACTGGACTTTCACAACTACTCACACAAACTTTTCATGAAGCATGGGATGCTGAACCTGATTTTTTAGCCAGGCAACGTCAGATCGATGCATTAAAAGCTGCAAGATATAATTTTAGTGACGGTTACAAAGCTTTTAATCAGCAGGGTGATGATGCAGAAGTAATTTTTGCTCAAGCATTACGACTAGCCAGCGAGCATCTTGGGGATATTTTAGGTCACACTGACCATGAAAGCTTATTAGGTGCTATTTTTAGTGATTTTTGTATTGGTAAATAAATCTTGTTGCGTGTTAAAAAGCAATAAGCTACGCAGAGCAAAGCCAGCACCAATAATAATCACCATAAAACCGATCCATGCGGACCATGCAGGTTGGATTTGGTAAGCAAACCAATCGATCATGCAAACGCATACAGTGGTAAAAAAGGTAAATGGCGCTAAAGACGCTATCCGTTTGACTTTTTGATAAGCTCTAGCAACTAACAGTGATTGACTGAGGCTCACAAACGAAAATAACACCAGTAATAATAAAATATCGCTACTCGTAATAAAGCTCAATGGGCTGAGTAAATCAGGATCAAAAACAGCACTGATCAATAAAAGGGTTAGGCTAGCAGCTGATGTAAGCAAGTAAAACCAGAACAAGACACACAAAGGCGGCTGTTTGCGTGAGATTTGTTGAAAGTTAATCTGTGAGCAAGAATTAAAAAAACCTGCGCCTAACCCGATAAGTGTGTCTAAATTCCAATAATGATTCAGTTCAGGGTTTAAAAATAGCATCACCCCACAAAAACCAATTAAGATGCCTAACCAAATATGATTAGCAAAGTCTTTTTTAACGACCAAACGAGTAATAAAGGGTGAATACAGCGGACCGGTATATAAAAAAATAACTGTTTCAGTCAAATCATGCTGACTTAAATAGTAATACAAACAGTATTGGGCAATCACGGCACATATCGCTCGAAACACATGTCTAGGTCTTTCCCGAAAAGATAGGTGGGTACTTTTAACAACTACTAAGATCCAAAGTACAATGCAAAAAGGTAATACAAAACGTAAACATACCAGTAAAGGATAAGTAAAGTTTGCAGATAGTACTTTACTAAGCAGCAATGATAATGATTGAAACACACATCCAAGCATCACGAGTTTTACGCTACGTATACAATAGATTTGTTTCGTATTAAGTTGCATAAGTCAGCGCTAGATCCGCATGCTAGGTTACTCAAATGGGCATTATAGTTTTTTATACGCTTGCCTACCAGATCTGTCTAGTTGCATTATGAGTCACGCTGACAATAGATAATCAAAAATATAGTTATTGAAGGACCACTTTGCCTATTAGGAATTTCTATTGAGATTTTGGTGTAACTGTTAAAAAATTCTCAAGCCATGGTATTTTTACGCCCATTAAGGGTATGTTGAACAATTAAAAAATCGCCATCAAAATGAAGAAATAATGCCAGGCCTGAGTCGCTAACAACTATTTTGTTATTTTATTTATCGCCCATTCAACTCTGAAGTGCGACACCCAATCGACATAAGTGTTTTTGCATCACCTCGTTTGGTGACCAAAATCCTAGCACTTTTCTAGGGCGATTGTTAAGGTCATTTTCGATACGGTTGATCAACTCATCATTGACCGTATCAAAGTGAGTTGATTTAGGAATGTACTGACGAACTAGACCATTGGTGTGCTCGTTTAATCCTCTTTCCCATGAATGATAGGGGGTGGCAAAGTAGGTCTTGGCACCCGTTTGCTTTGCTATCTCCTCATGAAAGGCAAATTCTTTACCATTATCAAAGGTGATGGTCCGGTGGGTCATTGGTAAACTCAGTAGGCTTGATATCACTGCACTAGTCACTGATGCAGCCGTCTTATACCAAATCCTATTTCTAATTGACCAAATAGTTCGCTGAGCAAATTTGCTTCACTGATAAAGCAACATCCTTTCTGTAAATTAGCATTTACTCTTTTTCTCAATCACTAAAATCTCAAATATTTTGCATTTGTTTCCCACTCTTGACTAACTTCCATCAATATGGCGGAAATCAACCGCTC
>Ga0233438_10001509_pt1 | contig 25307 bp, 20 predicted proteins | sample SI_123_September_FD_182720 | JGI IMG/M metagenome (GOLD analysis project Ga0233438, IMG submission 182720) | Seawater microbial communities from Saanich Inlet, British Columbia, Canada - SI_123_September2016_10_MG | ecosystem: Environmental > Aquatic > Marine > Inlet | place: Canada: British...
ACCTTTGATTATCAAACAAACGTTCCTGGTATATTTGCAATTGGCGATATCAATACCTATCCTGGAAAATTAAAACTTATTTTGTGTGGATTTCACGAAGCAACATTAATGTGTCAATCTGCGTTTAAAATAATAAACCCTGGTAAAAAAAATATTTTTAGATATACAACCGTAAGTGGTATTGATGGTTTTGACGGCACTAGAAAGGAAGCCAAAAAACCCGTCATTCAGTCGCTCAATCATAATGATTAATTATGTCAGACATTAACATCACCATAAAGGATCGAGATGGGCATGTTCATAAAATTCTAGCACCAACAGATATGGCTATGAATATTATGGAAATTGTGCGGTCTTATGAGTTAGCTCCAGAGGGTACTATTGGGGTTTGTGGTGGCATGGCTATGTGTGCCTCTTGTCAATGCTATGTTCATTCCAAACATGCTATTCCTGAAAAAGGAGAAGAAGAAGAAGCTATGTTATCTGAAGCGTTTAATGTTAAAGAAAATAGTCGGTTGGGTTGTCAAATATCCCTAACGAAAGAATTAGAAGGCTTGTATTTAGAGCTGGCACCTGAAGAATTGTAACCCGAATATTCTTAATAGGAGTTTTTTTTGTTGTTGAAAACTATTAGTTTTTTAATAACACGGGGTTTCCTAGGTATACCAATGTAAAGTCTTTTTCAGCCTTTTGATTCTCTAAACTGTAGGATGAAATAATAGTAAGAGCCCCTTTTGGGGTTTTTAAAAATAATGGAATCATATTTTTATCCTTAATAATTTGATTGATAAGAAGTCTAAAGTGTTGGTGATTATTTACTTTTACCTCATTAATTAGGGGATATGTTTTAGCGGCATTTGTTAAAAGTGCAAAATCATCGGTATGAGAAAACAAACCTTCTTTTGGATTATTAGTTGGATCGCTTTTTTCTTCACTAGTTATCAGACGAAAAGATCCATTCTCTCCAAAATCATCTTTAAATTTTTCGATAGCAATTTGATTAATGTCGGCGCTTCCTGTCAAGGCCATTAAGTAGCCGATATCGTTTAATTCAATATTATCTTTTAATGTGTCTGAATATATATCAACCGTCAGAGCGTCTAAACCTAGATTTAGGGCGTTTGCTATATTCGTTTGGTTGGAATCTATTAAGACTACGTGGCGATTATTGTCTTTAAGGTATCTTGCGATTAGTTGCGAGACTTCAGACGCTCCAATAATTAATATTCCGTTAGATTTTTTTAAGAAAACCCCAAGAGATTTGGCGATAAATCTTGCTGTTGTTGCGTTTAACAAAACAGTTCCCATTACTATCATAAAAACTAGTGGAGTAATAAATTCAGAATCTTTCACACCTTTATTAACTAGTGTGATACCAAACAATGATGCGATTCCTGCAGCAACAATTCCTCTAGGACCAACCCAGCTAATAAATATTTTCTCTTTTAATGATAACGTAGAATTGTAAGTACTTAAAAGTACTGCTGCGGGACGAATAATAAAAACAACAACAGTAAATAAAATTATAGTTTCCCAGTTGTAAATGAGCATCAAATCTTTAAAATTTATATTTGCAGAAAGCAATATGAATAATATTGATATTAGAAGGACGCTTAAAGATTCTTTAAAGTATAATAGATCCTTTAAATAACTAGACTGAGAATTTCCAAGTACCATACCCATTATAACTACCGCCAGAAGACCAGACTCGTGGGCAAAGGTATCCGACAAAATAAACACCCCTAAAACACTAGCTAAAGAAACTACGTTTAACAAATAATGTGGAATCCATTTTTTGTTTATTGTAAAATTTAATGCGTGAGCAAAAGTAAATCCAAAAGTGGAGCCAAATAAAACAATTTTACCAAACTCAACTAATGCGGTTTTAGTATACTCTTGGCCTGCACCTACACTTATAAACTCAAATACCAGTACCGCTACCAAAGCACCAATTGGATCTATTAAAATTCCTTCCCATTTTAGAATAGCGGAAATATCTTTTCTTAATGGTATGTTTCTTAATATAGGTGTAATTACAGTGGGGCCGGTAACTATTATTAATGAAGAAAATAAAAAAGACATCTCCCAGCTCAGAGAAAATATAAAATGAGCACCAACAGCGGCACCAAAAAATGTTACTAAAGATCCTAAGGTAATAAGTTTGGTTATTACAAGGGGGCCGACATTTTTTATTTCTTTAATTTTTAGTGTTAAACCTCCTTCAAAAAGAATAATACTAATTGACAGGGAAACAAAATAGTATAAGTTTTTTCCTGCGAACAAGCCTTCTTCTCCGTTCCAAATTGGTTCAATCCATTTTGTTCCATTAGATGATAAAAATTCAGCTGAGATTGGACCTACTAGCAAGCCTATTAACAATAAAGGTAATATTGCTGGAATCTTCAATTTCCATGCAAACCATTGAGCTAAAATTCCTAAAATTATGATTCCGCCTAATTCAATCATGAACGCTAATTTTCTCGAAAAATACTAATTATTGTTGAATCTTAATAATGTCTTAAGTTTTTGTCCTAATTCATATGTTTAATTACCTTTGTTCGCCTATGGAATTATACCCTATCGAAGCAGGTAATTTTAAATTAGATGGCGGAGCTATGTTTGGCGTGGTTCCTAAATCAATTTGGTCCAAAACAAACCCAGCTGATAATAATAATATGATAGATATTGCTGCTCGCTGTCTATTAATTGAGGATGGCAATAGGCTTACCTTAATAGATACGGGTATGGGTAATAAACAAAGTGATAAGTTTTTTGGATATTACTATCCCTGGGGAGAGCATACGTTAGAATCTTCACTAAACAACAAAGGTTTCCATAAAGATGATGTTACAGATGTGTTTTTGTCTCACCTCCATTTTGATCATTGTGGTGGTGCCATACAGTGGAATAAAAATAAAACAGGTTATGAACCTTCCTTTAAAAACGCAACTTATTGGAGTAATACCAATCACTGGGATTGGGCTACAAAACCAAATCGTCGGGAAAAAGCATCTTTTCTAGTCGAAAATATAATACCGATACAAGAAAGTGGGCAATTAAATTTTATTGAGAACCATGATGGTGATTTTTTAGAGTCAAAAAAAATGAATTTTGATGTTTTTTTTGCAGATGGTCATACCGAGAAACAAATGATTCCACATATTAATTATAAAGGAAAAAAGGTAGTCTTTATGGCAGATTTATTGCCAACTGCTGGACATTTACCCCTGCCTTTTGTAATGGGATATGACACAAGACCTTTATTAACTATGCCAGAAAAAGAAAAATTTCTAAATTTGGCTGCAAATAATAATTACTATTTATTTCTAGAGCATGATGCTCATAATCCAATTATTACTGTAAAACATACCGACAAAGGAGTTCGTCTCGACGAATGTTTTACGATTAACGAATTTTTTAATTAAATAACAATGAAAATATTAAAACCACTTTTATTCGCAGCTACAACAACTATATTATTAACAAGTTGTGGAAGTACTGTAAGGCCGATTAATGCAGCTCTTTTGAAAAATACAAACGAAAAAACAGCTAAAACAACTAAAATTGAAGATGCCCAGCTTAAAAGCTGGAGCTACACTGATTTAGCCTCTGATACCATACCTGGTATGAGTGTTGATAGAGCTTATGCGGAATTAATTCCAAATCTTAAAGGAACAAAAGTAATCGTTGCTGTAATTGATAGTGGAGTTGATATTGAGCATGAGGATTTAAAAAACGTAATTTGGACGAATGCGAACGAAATTCCAAACAACGGAATTGACGACGATAAAAACGGATATATAGATGACGTTCATGGATGGAACTTTTTAGGTGACATTGTTGGTGAAAATCTTGAATTTGTTCGTATTATAAAAAGATATAATGCTGTTTTTGATGGAAAAAGCAGCGCTGATATTGAGGAAAGCGAAAAAGATATTTTTGACCTTTACGAGAGTGCAAAATCGGAATATAATAAGGAACACAAAGAAATAAAAGCGAACTTTGAAAGGTATAGCCAGATGCTTAATCAAGTAATTATATCCCATGATGTTATTTCAAAAAAAGTAGGAAAAGAGGATTACAACGCTGAGGATTTAGCTGCTATTTCGGATCTGACAGAGGAAGACCAAAAAAACATTGGTATTCTTTCTCAAATGCTCTCTTATGGAGGTACTATTCCGGAGTTTAAAGAACGTCTTAATGGAGGGGTTCAGTACTTTCAGGGCCGATTAGAAAATCACTTCACGATGGATACTGATTTTAGAGCTGTTCTTAAAGACAATCCTTACGATATTAACGATAACGTTTATGGTAATAATGATGTTGATGGGCCAGATCCAAAAAAAGAAGATGCAAAACACGGAACTCACGTAGCTGGAATTATTGCAGCACAAAGAGGTAATAATATTGGAATGGATGGAGTGGCTCAAAACGTTGAAATCATGGCATTAAGAGCCGTACCGGATGGAGATGAGTATGATAAAGATGTGGCGTTGGCAATCCGTTATGCTGCTGATAATGGAGCAAAGGTAATCAACACTAGTTTTGGTAAAGCGTTTTCACAAAACCCAGAGTGGGTTTGGGATGCTATTAAATATGCTGCAAAAAAAGATGTATTAATCGTTAATGCAGCAGGAAACGATGCAAACGATTTAGATGTTGTAGTGAGTTACCCCAATGATGAAATAGTAAAAGGTGAAGAGATTAGTGATAATTTTATCACAATTGGGGCCTTAAATTATAAGTATGGAAAAGAGATGGTTGCTGCTTTTTCAAATTATGGAGTGGCAAATGTTGATTTATTTTCTCCTGGTGTAAAGATTTGGTCGACAACTCCACTAGATACCTATGAGTATTTACAAGGAACATCAATGGCATCGCCTAACGTTGCAGGAGTAGCAGCCATGGTTCGATCTTGTTATCCAAAACTATCTGCTAAACAAGTAAAGCGAGTATTAATGGATAGCGGCTTAAGTGTTTCTGCCTCAGTAATCGTTGGTGGAGATGAATCTAATATGCAACCATTTGCTGATATCTCTAAATCTGGAAAAACAGTAAATTTATACAACGCACTAATTTTAGCAAGCAAATTGTAATCATATGAAGTTAGTTTTAAATCTTATTTTTTTAATAGTGTTTGGTGTGGGTTTTTCCCAAAACAACACGTCTTACTGGCAGCAAAAAGCAGACTACAAAATAGCAATAGATTTAGATGTTGAAACTCACCAATATAAAGGTGTTCAAGAGCTAACTTATACTAACAACTCACCCGATACTTTATATCGGGTGTTTTATCATTTATACTTTAATGCCTTTCAACCTGGGAGCGAAATGGATGTTCGTTCAAGAAATATTGAAGATTCAGACAAAAGGGTTGGAGATCGTATTTCTAAATTATTACCCTCAGAAATTGGTTTTATAAAACCTCAACGATTAGCACAAGATGGAGTTCTTTTATCTTTTGAAATTACTGGAACCATATTAGAAGTTGACTTAAATACACCAATTTTACCTAACAGATCAACTGTATTTACAATGGACTGGGACGCGCAGATACCGATTCAGGTAAGACGATCGGGAAGAAATAACGCAGAAGGTATCGCATATTCTATGACACAATGGTTTCCAAAAATAGCAGAATATGATTTTGAAGGTTGGCATGCGATACCATACATAGCGCGTGAATTTCACAGTGTCTGGGGAGATTACGATGTGCAAATAAAACTTGATGAAAACTATATTATAGGTGGCACTGGATATCTTCAGAATGGTGATAAAAAGGGCTTGGGTAAAAAATCTAGGGGAAACACCAGAACTTGGCATTTTAAAGCGCCAAATGTTCATGATTTTGCTTGGGCAGCGGATAAAGATTTTATCCACGACACCTATACTGGGCCTAATGGGGTTATATTAAACTTTTACTACAAAAACGATCCAGAAATTATTGAAAATTGGAAAAATCTACAAGAAAAAACAGCGCAACTATTGTCTTATTTTAATAAGCATATTGGTGATTATCCTTATAAACAGTATTCTGTTATCCAAGGTGGTGATGGGGGTATGGAATATGCAATGTGTACTTTAATTACCGGTAAAAGAAAGTTAGGAAGTTTAATCGGAGTTACAGCTCATGAGTTAGCTCACACATGGTTTCAATTTTTATTAGCAACAAACGAGAGTAAACACGAGTGGATGGACGAGGGGTTTACCTCCTACATTTCTAACCTAGCTATGAATGAAATAATGAAAGAAGGAAAAGACAATCCAAATTCAAACTCATACAGAGGATATAGTTATATTGCTACTAGCGGTAAAGAGCAACCCCAGTCAACTCAAGCAGATCGTTATACCACCAATACTGGATACAGTATTGCCGCATATAGCAAAGGTGCTGTTTTTCTTTCCCAACTTGAATATGTAATAGGTAAAGATAATTTAAACAAAACACTGTTACGATATTATAAAGAATGGGCCTTTAAACACCCGACACCTAACGATTTTATAAGAGTTGCAGAAAAAGTGTCAGGCGCGGAATTAGATTGGTATTTGACAGACTGGACACAGACAACTAATACTATAGATTACGGCATCAAGAATATAGTTTCTGAAAAAGAAAAGACGACTGTAACTATTGAAAGAATTGGTTTAATGCCTATGCCAATAGATCTTAAAGTGACTTATGAAGACGGTACGACGGGTAACTTTTACATTCCATTACAAATGATGCGAACCAATAAGCCAAACCCGCGACTTGGTGAAAGTTGGACTGTTTTACCAGACTGGGCTTGGGCTTACCCAAACTACTCCTTTGTTCTTAAAAAAGATAAGAAAATTAAAAGTATTGTGATTGATGCCTCTGGCTTAATGGCGGATGTTAATCTAGAAAATAATACTTACGATTTAAAATAGTTGTTGAAAAGTTTTTTCACAAAACTAATACGCTAAAGAAACAAGAGGTAGAATTCGGATAGATTTAGATATTGGCTTCTAATTTATTACTGATACTCTCCCTTATTTCATACATTTACCAACATGAATTTTAGTTTTCCAAAATCTGAAAAACTTAAGAGTAAAAAGGCAATTAAGCTTCTTTTTGCAGAGGGTAAAACTTTTACTAAATATCCTATAAAATTATTTTATCTTCCAATAGAAAGTAGCCATAAAACAAAAGCAGCATTTTCAGTTCCAAAACACAATTTTAAAAAAGCTGTGACTCGAAATCGTATAAAAAGACAGCTAAGAGAAGTATATCGTCATCAAAAACATTTGTTAAAAAATGATGGTGATTTTAAGTATTTGTTGTTCTTTTTATATATTGGAAAAGAAAATTCAGCTTATACCATCATTGATAAATCGTTTATCAATGTACTTAAAAAAATGAAAAAATGAAAAAGAAAATTCTTATTCCTTTTCTTGCTTTAGGCATTTTACTCGCGACGGTAAGTTTTAAAAAAGATTTTTTTGAAATCGCTAAGCAAATTGAAATCTTCACCACTTTGTTTAAGGAGCTAAATATGAACTATGTAGATGAAACAACTCCTTCTGATTTAATAAACAAGGCAATTAAAGGAATGTTAAATGATTTAGATCCATATACGGTTTATTGGAACGAACAAGAGGTTGAAGATGCACGAATAAACAACTCAGGTGTCTATACTGGTATTGGAGCAAGTGTAAGAAATAAAGATGGAAAAATGTTGATTTTAGAGCCTTTTAAAGGATTTCCAGCAGATGTTGCTGGATTAAAAGCAGGAGATGAAATAATCACTATTAATGATATTAATATAAAAGAACATGAAGGGGATTCAAACGAGTTATTAAAGGGAGTGGCAGGTACAAAAGTGAATCTCACTTATTTACGTCAGGGAAAAAAAGAAGAAACTTCTTTAATAAGAGGAGCTATAGATGTACATGCGGTTCCTTTTTATCAGTTGATAGGTGACGATATAGGTTATATTGTTTTGTCTAAATTTAATAAGAAGACCACTAAAGAAACAAAGGCAGCTCTAACAGACTTAAAAAGTCAGGGCGCAACAAAACTAATATTAGATTTAAGAGGTAATCCTGGCGGATTATTAACTGAGGCAGTAAATATTGTGAATTTGTTTGTGCAAAAAGGTGAACCTATTGTCACCACTAAATCTGCTGTGAAGAAATATAATAAAACCTATAAAACTCAAAAAACTGCTTTTGACTTAGAGATTCCACTTATAGTTCTTGTTAATGGGCGAAGTGCATCTGCTAGTGAGATTGTTTCGGGAGGCTTACAAGATCTAGACAGAGCAGTAATTGTTGGCGCTCGTAGTTTTGGAAAAGGCTTAGTACAACGACCAAAAAAATTAACTTATGGTACCCAATTAAAGGTTACTATCTCAAGATATTACACGCCAAGTGGTAGATGTATTCAAGCTTTGGATTATTGGAATAGAGATGAAAATGGTGATCCTGTTAGGGTAGACTCAAAAGAATACAGTTCATTTAAGACAAAAGGGGGTAGAACTGTTTATGATGGGGGTGGTATAATGCCAGACATAGAGCTTGAATCGGGTAAATTTAGCACCATTACAACTGCTCTATTAAAAAACCAGGTGATTTTTAATTATGCAACTCAATACTATTATTCAAATAAATTAGAAAGTCCTGATGAGTTTGTGTTTACGGATGCTAATTTTAAAGAATTTTTAATATTTATAAAAGAAAATAAGTTTGAGTATGAAACAGAATCTGAAAAATTATTTTCTAAAGCCATGCGTAAAACTTCGGAAGAAAATTTTAAAGACAATATTGATTTAAGTTATAAACAGCTTTTGACTGATATTAAAAAGGCTAAAGAAGGAATGCTAGTAGCTAATAAAAAAGAAATAGTTACTTTATTAAGCGATGAAATATTAAAACGATATTTCTATCGGGAAGGGATGTATAAGTACCATTTAAACCATAGTCCTGAAATAATAGAAGCGGTTTCTGTTCTTAAAAACGAATCGAGGTACCAGAAAATATTAAAATAGAATATGGAAGAATTTTTAGCGTATTTTGAGCATTTACCAACTTGGATTAAAGGAGTTTGGATTCTTTTTTTTCTTATATTTTTTTGGATTATTGAAGGATATTATTCTTTTTATAAAAGTAATTTTAATAAATGGAAGCATGCAAAAACAAATTTATTTTTATTGATATTTGTTATTTTAATTAATTCATTTTTTGGAATTTTCTTAACTTTTATAGATATCTGGTTAAAAAAAACGGAGTTTGGTATTCTTAATATACTAGATGCTGTTCTTTGGAAAAAGGTAATTTTATCTATTATAGTTCTTGATTTTACCTCTCAATATTTTATTCATTTTTTATTACATAAAGTAAGATGGATGTGGCGTTTACATTTAGTACACCACACAGATAAAAATGTTGATGTTACCACAGGAACAAGACACCATCCATTTGATTTTTTAATACGCGAGTGTATGGCATTATTAGTAGTTATCATTATGGGAATGCCGGTGTCTTTTTATTTTTTTTATAGGATGATAACCATTCCTTTTACTTATTTTAATCATGCAGATATCTCATTACCTCTTTGGTTGGATAAAGGGTTGAGTTACTTAATTGTATCTCCAAATATGCATAAGTTTCATCATCATTATCAACAACCTTGGACAGATAGTAATTTTGGGAATGTTCTCTCTATTTGGGATAGATTATTCGGTACTTTTATATATGAAGATCCTAAAAGAATAAAATATGGTTTAGACTCTTCAAACCACACAGATGATGAAAATTTTATTTTTCAGTTAAAAGTTCCTTTTAATAAAAATGAAATTAAATCTATTCAAAAAAACTAATTACTTATTTTTTATCATTTCTATATGTGGTATTCCATCTTCTAAATATTCGTTTCCGGCACTATAAAAACCAAGATTATTGTAAAAAGGTATTAAGTGTGACTGCGCAGATATTATGATAGTTTTAGTTTGAAAAAGTTTTTCAATTGCTTTAATAGAATGAATCATAATTTGATTACCTCTTTTTAATTTCCTTTCAGTTTTTTTTACAACAACTCTTCCTACCGAAGCTTCTTTAAAATACTCACCAGGCTTAAAACACCGAGTATAAGCAACTATTTTATTTTGAACAACTCCGATAATGTGAATCGCTTTTTCATCTTTTCCATCAATATCTTGGTAAACACAATTTTGCTCCACCACAAAAACTTCTGAACGTAATTGTAAAATTTGGTATAATTCTTTAGTTGTTAATTCTGAAAAAGTTTTAAAACTTACCTTCATTTAAATATTTTAATTAAAGACAACTAATTTTATCCACTCTTTTTTGATGTCTACCACCTTCAAAGTCTGTGTTTATAAAAATTTTAACCATGGCAATTGCTTGTGGTATACTAGTATATCGTGCTGGAATGCTTAATATATTTGCATTGTTATGTAATCTAGCTAATTCTGTAATTTCTTTTGTCCAACAAAGTGCCGCTCTTACTTCTTGATATTTATTGGCAGTCATAGCAGCTCCATTACCAGAGCCACAAATAATGATACCTAAATCTACCTTACTACTAGCAACATCACTTGCAACAGGGTGAATAAAATCTGGATAATCAACACTGTCGTTAGTGTCAGTACCATAATTAAAAATTGTAATTTTTTTAGAATTTAGGAAATTTACTATAGCTTCCTTATAAGCAGGTCCAGCATGATCATTTCCAATAGCTATTTTCATAAAAATTAATTTTATTATTAATAAATAAATACATCGTATAAATTTAATAAAATATAAAAGAGCACCATACTTTGTATATATGTTTTTTAATAAACTGTTAACTTCTGTTTATATATTTATTAAAATTAATTTTTGATGCTATTTAAATTTATTCTATTAGTTTTTTTTTAAAGATTATCCAATTAAAATAATCACTAAGTTTAAACAAGTTATTTATTTATTTATAGCTTTTTTTAACTTTTATTAATAAATAATTTATTAATAATAACTTACTTATAATACTATTAACAGTTGTTAATTATAAACTCTATTTATCTAGTTTTCAATAAAAAAAAGGTTTTATATATGTTTATATATTGATAATAAAATTAATTAATTAAATATAAAAAGAAATTACAAAAAAGTTATTCTACATATTAACATCCTATAATATAAACCATTTCTTTTTTAAATTAATAAAATAAAATAATAGTATATATTATAATTGTTAATAAGTGAAATTATTATAAATATTAAACGATTTCTAATTTAGAAGTGTTGTTTAATTCTTTAATTATTTGAATTGCTCTCTCTTTATCCTTTTGATGTACCTGAAGTCTAATTCCTCCAAAAGCATTAGAATGAAATGGCATAACGTTAATAGCTGTTTCGTTTAAAAAAATAAAATTAATATGAGAGCGTTCTAATAATAATTTAAGAACAGCATACTCACTTGGATACGTAAATCGAGCTATTGTTATAAATTCTTTCAATTCATTAAAGTTTTAACAATACTAAGATAATCATTTATTAATATCTCTATAAAATTATAAACCTTACATTTACCATTATTAAAATTTAAAAATGTCGAGAAGAAAAAAGAGTAGAAAGAAATCAAGCAATTCAAATCTTACCCAAAGTATACTAACCGTATTAAGAAAACAAAATGCAAAACCAATTAATCATAAACAAATAGCATCTATTTTAGGTATTAAAGATACCAGTACTAGAAATTTATTAATTAAAAAAATAAAAAAACTTCAATCTGAAGAAAAAATAGAAGAATCATCCAGAGGAAAATATATAATAAAAGCTTCAAAAAATTATTACACTGGTATAGCAGATGTAACTTCCAGAGGACAAGCTTATATCGTAATAGACGATTTAGAGGAAGATATTTTTGTTAATCAAAAAAATATAAACCATGCTTTACATGGTGATACTGTTGAAGTTTATATTTTTAAAAGAAATAGAGGTGGAAAACCAGAGGGGGAAATTACTAAGATTTTAGAAAGAAAGAAAACAGACTTTGTTGGAGTAATTAAAATTCAAGAACGGTTCGCTTTTGTTGAATGTCAGGATATAAAAATGTATACTGACATATTTGTATCTAAAGAAAATATAAACAATGCTAAAAATGGTGATAAAGTACTAGTAGAAATTGAAAGTTGGCCTGAAAAGGCAGGATCACCTTATGGTAAAGTAATTAAAATACTAGGAAAACCAGGAGAGCATAATACTGAAATACACTCTATTTTAGCACAATTTGGTTTACCGTACGAATTTAATAAAGAAGTAGAAGATTATGCTAATAATATAGATACCACAATAAAAGAAGAAGAAATAAAAAAACGCCGTGATATGCGCGGTGATTTAACTTTTACAATCGATCCAAAAGATGCTAAAGATTTTGATGATGCATTGTCTTTTAAGGACTTAAAAGATGGTACTTATGAAATAGGTATCCATATAGCTGATGTTTCTCATTACTTAACACCAGGTACTATATTAGACGATGAAGCCTACGAGCGTGCAACTTCAGTTTATCTTGTAGATAGAGTCGTACCAATGCTTCCTGAAGTATTATCAAATAACGCTTGTTCTTTAAGACCAAATGAAGAAAAGTTTACTTTTTCAGCGGTATTTAAAATAAATAATAACGCTGTAATTATTGATCAATGGTTTGGAAGAACAGTTACTTATAGTGACGCACGTTTTGCTTATGAAGAAGCTCAATTTATTATTGAAAAAGAAAAAATAAATGAAATAAAGCCTATAAATATTCCCTCTGATATTTCTATTACTGGAAAAACATATAAAGTACAGAATGAAATTTCTAAAGCTATTTTAAAATTAGATGAATTAGCTAAAATATTAAGAAGAAAAAGAATGAAACAAGGAGCTATTTCTTTTGATAAAGTAGAGGTAAAATTCCACCTAGATAAAGATAATAATCCAGAAGGAGTTTATTTTAAAGAAAGTAAAGATGCTAATAAATTAATAGAAGAATTTATGTTATTAGCAAATAGAAGTGTTGCTGAATTTATAGGAAAACAAAGCATAAAGAAAACATTTATTTATAGAGTTCATGATGAACCTGATGATGAGAAAATTGCTGCTTTACAAAATATTATTAGACAATTTGGATATAAAATAGATACTAGAGATCGAAAAACAACTTCTAACTCTTTAAATAATTTATTAAAAGACGTTCAAGGTAAAAAAGAACAAAACTTAGTGGATACACTTGCAATACGCTCTATGAGCAAGGCGGTTTATACTACAGAAAATATTGGTCATTACGGATTAGCTTTTGATTATTATACACATTTTACCTCACCTATTAGGCGTTATCCAGACGTAATGGTACATCGACTTTTGCAATTTTATTTAAACAAAGAAAATAGCGCAAATAAAGATCAATTTGAAGAAAAATGTAGACACAGTAGTGAAATGGAAGGTTTAGCAGCCCAAGCTGAACGAGCTAGTATTAAATACATGCAAGTAAAATATATGTTTGATCATCAAGATCAAAACTTTTTAGGTGTAATTTCTGGTGTGACCGATTGGGGAATTTATGTTGAAATTATTTCTAATAAATGTGAAGGAATGATTAGACTACAAGACATGAAAGATGATCATTATACTTTCTATAAAGAAGAATTTGCAGCTGTTGGTGCCCGAACCAAAAATAGTTATCAGCTCGGAGATGAAGTTTATGTACAAGTAAAAAATGCAGATTTAGTAAAAAAACAACTAGATTTTAAAATGTTAGGGCATAAAAAAGAATTCATAACGAATTAACCGTTGGTTTTTCTTTCACCAATCATTACGTAATGATTTTGTATTTTTACAAACGTATGTTTGATGGTTTATTATATGCTGCTTTTTATGGATTTATACTAGCCTTTGCTATAGGTCCTGTTTTTTTTACTCTTATAGAGACTAGTATCACTAAAGGAATAAAGGCGGCTATCTTTTTTGATTTAGGCTCTTTATTTTCCGATGTAGTTTTTATTATTATTGCATTTTATGGTACTAATAAATTATTAGATAAACTAAAAGACGATCCAGCACTATTAGTATTTGGTGGTATGATATTAATCGCTTTTGGCTCGATATCATACATACGTACTTCTAAATCTTTTATAAAAATTGTTAGGGAACACTATTCGGTTGCTACAAAAAAAAACCATGGAGGTCTTTTTCTAAAAGGGTTTTTATTAAACTTTGTAAATTTTGGAGTATTAGCAGGATGGATTGCAACGATTATTATTGCACAAGCCGTAACCACTCATAAAAACGGAGTATTATTCTTCTTAGCCACTGTAATGATTACTTTATTCATAACTGACTTGTTAAAAATTATTTTAGCAAAAAAACTAAAAAGCAACTTAACACCGCGTTTTATTATAAAAACAAAAAAATTGGTAAGTATTTTAATTATTGGTTTTGGAGTTTTATTGTTAATACAAGGAGTTTTTCCAGATAATATTCAAGAAGGATTGGAGTATATTCCTAAAACCAATAAAGGTTTAGAATAAAAAAAAGCTTCAGAGAATCCTGAAGCTTTTTAGAGGCGTCGAGCGGATTCGAACCGCTGTAAGAGCTTTTGCAGAGCCCGGCCTAGCCACTCGGCCACGACGCCTTAGTTATTAGTAGGCAAATATACTATAAAGTTCAATTTTTTCAATTAAAAACTAACTTATCTTTTAGCGCTCAAAGTTACACTTACCTCTGCTACATCACCACCTATAGGCGGGTTCACTTTTGATACCGTCACCTTAACGTAATTTACTAACGGTGCTTTAATAAATATCCTATCAATAATACGTTGCCCTACGTGTTCTAATAATTTGGATCGAATTTCCATTTCTTCCACTACAATCTTTTGTAAGACCACATAGTCAATAGTATCTTTTAATTCGTCACTTTTAATAGCTTTATTTAAATTTCCTCTAACTGAAAGGTTTACTAAATAATCAGAACCAATCTGCCCTTCTTCTAGCAAACAACCATGAAAAGCATAAATTTTAATATTTTTTAATCGTATCGTACTCATTTCAACTATTTTTGTAAAGTTACAAATCCTTAATTTACTGTTAAGGTATTTGATTATAAAATTTGATCCTAACCATGTCAGAAAAACCAGCAGCTCTAAATTTTATTGAGCACATCATAGAAGAAGATTTAATGAACGGAATGTCAAAGGAAGACCTACGTTTTCGTTTTCCACCTGAGCCAAATGGTTATTTACATATTGGACACACCAAAGCTATAGGAATTAGCTTTGGACTGGGCGAAAAATATCAGGCTCCGGTCAATCTTCGTTTTGATGATACGAATCCAGCAAAAGAAGAACAGAAATATGTAGACGCTATTAAAGAAGATATTGCTTGGATGGGTTACCAGTGGGATCAAGAAGTATACTCATCCGATTATTTTCAAATTTTATACAATTGGGCAATTAGTTTCATTAAAAAAGGATTAGCTTATATAGATTCTCAATCGAGTGACGAGATGAGACAACAAAAAGGATCTCCAACACAGTTAGGTACTAATAGTCCCTACAGAACAAGATCTATCGAAGAAAATTTAGATTTATTCATTAAAATGAAAAACGGTGAATTTAAAGAAGGAACACATGTGTTGCGTGCTAAGATTGACATGGAAGACCCAAACATGTTAATGCGAGATCCAATAATGTATCGAATTTTAAAAAAAGCACATCACCGAACAGGTAACGATTGGTGTATTTACCCAATGTACGATTGGACGCACGGCGAAAGCGATTACATCGAACAAATTTCACATTCTTTATGTTCTTTAGAGTTTAAACCTCATAGAAAGCTCTATAATTGGTTTAGAGATGAGGTTTACAGTGATAATTTAAATCAACTTCCGTTAGCGCCTAAACAACGAGAATTTGCACGCTTAAATCTAAGTTATACCGTTATGAGTAAGCGTAAGTTATTACAGTTGGTAAACGAAAAAATTGTTACTGGTTGGGACGATCCAAGAATGCCAACTATTTCTGGCTTACGAAGAAGGGGCTACACACCAAATGCTATTAAAAAGTTTATTGAAGCTGTAGGGGTTGCTAAAAGGGAAAACGTTATTGATGTTTCTTTATTAGAATTTTGTATCCGAGAAGATTTAAATAAAATAGCGCCTCGTGTCATGGCGGTTCTAAATCCTATTAAACTTACTATTACAAATTATCCTGAGGGAAAAGAAGAGTTTTTAAAAGCTGAAAATAATCCTGAAGATGAAACTGCCGGTTATCGAGAAGTGCCTTTTTCAAAAGAACTATATATAGAAAGAGAAGATTTTAAAGAAGACGCAAACAGCAACTTTTTCCGTTTAACTTTAGGAAAGGAAGTTCGGTTAAAAAACGCTTACATTATAAAAGCAGATTCAATTATTAAAGACCCAGAAGGCACCCTTAAAGAAATAAAATGTTCTTATGACGCCGACAGTCTAAGTGGAACAGGTACTGTAGCAAGTTTAAGAAAAGTTAAAGGAACACTTCATTGGGTTTCTATCTCTCATTCAATTAAAGCCGAAGTAAGATCGTACGATCGGTTGTTTACAGATGAAGCTCCCGATAGTCATAAAGACAAGACATTTATGGATTTTGTTAATCCAAGTTCCTTAACTGTTTCACAAGCTTTTGTGGAGCCAAGTTTAGCTTTAGCAAAAAAAAGTAACAGTTTTCAATTTCAGCGATTAGGGTATTTTAACGTTGACAATGACTCTACGAGTGAAACACTCGTTTTTAACAAAACAGTTGGTTTACGCGATTCTTGGACTAAGAAAAAACCGGTTAAAAATAAAATATTACCAACGCAAAAAGCCGCAATTTATCCTTTAAACGAAATTATGCGTTTTGGAAAAAAGTACACTAAATTTCCTGTTGAAAAGCAGCAAGAAACTAAGCTTAGAATACAAGAATTAGCAAAGAGTATTTCTTATGAAGAGCTAATTCCGTTTTTTGGAACAGCTCTTAAAAAAGTGGGCACACGAATTGTAACAATAATTGCTCTTGGTGTTTTAATAAAAAACAATCAAGAAATAACCCCTGAGATTAAAACATTTGTAATAAAAGCTTTAGAGGATAAAAACGAACTACTAGTTGCTGAGGCAAGTAAAATTAATTACTAGGTTTTATTAATAATCAAATTCTGTTTTTGGCGGTTCATTTGGTCCTTCACGGGTGGTTTTTTTATTCACAATACCTTTAGCCGCATTGTCTTTTTTCATTTGCTCACCAATTTGGTTACTCGCTGCAAATGAAGCAATCATATTATTTAACATGTCGCTTCCTGCCTGAGGCGAATTAGGTAGTAATATTAAATTGGAGTTAGTAGCTTCTCCAACCGATTGTAAAGTATCGTAATGTTGTGTTACCACAATTAAGGCAGAAGCCTCTTGCGAATTAATACCAACATTATTTAATACATCAACACTATCTTCCAGTCCTCGAGCAATTTCTCTACGTTGATCGGCGATACCCAATCCTTGCAAACGTTTGCTTTCAGCTTCAGCTTTTGCTCTTTCAATAATTAAAATACGTTGTGCATCTCCTTCATGTTGGGCCGCTACCTTTTCTCGCTCTGCAGCATTAATTCGGTTCATGGCAATTTTTACTTTTTGATCAGGATCAATATCTGTAACCAGAGCTTTTACAATATCATAACCATAATTGAGCATTGCCTCTTTTAACTCTCTTTGTATCGCTAACGCTATTTCTTCCTTTTTAACAAAAACGTCGTCTAGAATCATTTTTGGAACTTCTGCACGAACCACATCAAATATAAACGCAGTAATCTGTTCATGTGGGTTTTGTAGCTTATAAAAAGCGTTGTAAACATGCTCTCGCTGAATTTGAAACTGTACTGAAATTTTCAAGTGAACAAAAACGTCATCTTTTGTTTTAGTTTCAACAATGACATCTAATTGTTGAATCCGTAAACTAACCCTTCCTGCTACTCTATCGATAAATGGAATTTTCATATTGATACCCGCTCCATAATCTCTTGTAAATTTTCCAAATCGTTCTACAACCGCAATTGTTTGTTGTTTAACAATAAAAAAAGAAGCAAAAACAAGTACTATTAAAATAGTAAAAAAAAGAATCCAAATGTAGCTCATAATATTTTTTTTAAAATAAATACAATATCAAGATACAAAAAAAGGCCGCTTATAACAACCTTTAAATTCTTTTATTTAGAAGATACTTGCGTTTGTTTCAAGATAAAAAAGCAATCACTTTGTTTATCCTAGAAATCACCTCTTTTTTACCTAGTATCGCAGCAATTTCAAACACATCGGGACCTTTCATTTCTCCAACAAGCGCTAATCGTAAAGGCATCATTACGTTGCCAAATCCAATATCGTTTTCAGTAATCCAGCTTTTAGTTTTATTAGTTAAATTTTCAGAAGAAAAATCGACACACTCCTCAAACAAAACAACCAAATTTGAAAGTAATTGTGGAGTTTTCTCTTTAAATGCTTTTTTTATCACTTTCTCATTGTACGTAATTGGCGCTTCAAAAAAGTAACTTCCTTGTTCCCAAAAATCAGCTACGAAGGATGATCGTTCCTTTATTAAACCAATAATCTTTTCAAGATTTTTATTATGATCAATTCCTTTTTTAATTAATAAGTTTTTAAATAAAGTTGATAAGCTCTCGTTATTTTTCTCTTGTAAATAATGATGTTGGAACCACTTTGTTTTTTCAGGATCAAACCTAGCTCCTGCCTTATTAACCCTTGCTAAACTGAACGATTTTATAAGTTCGTCTAAGTTGAATATTTCTTGTTCTGTTCCTGGATTCCATCCTAATAAAGCAAGCATATTAATAACAGCCTCAGAAAAATAACCATCTTCCCTATATCCCGAAAAAACTTCTCCATTGTTTGAATTCCATTGAATTGGAAAAACTGGAAAACCCATTTTATCGCCGTCACGTTTACTTAATTTTCCTTTACCAACCGGTTTCATAATCAATGGAAGGTGAGCAAATTTTGGAATCTCCCAATTTAGTGCTTTGTACAACTCAATATGTAAGGGTACTGAGGGCAACCACTCCTCACCCCTAATAACATGACTAATCTCCATAAAGTGATCGTCAACTATGTTTGCCAAGTGATAAGTTGGCATACCATCTTGTTTAAATAAGACCTTGTCGTCAAGTAGTGCTTTTTTAAATGACACATTTCCTCTAATTAAGTCTTCGGCAACAACTTCTTCTTCCATGTTTTGATTAGGATCATACACTTTAAAACGCACTACATAATCTTCACCATTTGCTATCTTTTTTTCTACCTCTTCTTTTGTTAAAGAAATTGAGTTGGTTAGTTTTTCTCTATTATGCCAATTATAAATAAATGTTTTTCCTTTTTTTTCATGGTCTTTTCTATGAAAATTAAGCTCATCATTTGTGTCAAAGGCGTAATAGGCTTTCCCCTTGCTAATTAGTTGTTCTGCATACTGTTGATACATTTTTTTTCGCTCACTTTGTCTGTAAGGGCCATAAAGACCTTCTTTTCCTATACCCTCGTCAAAGGGAATATTTAACCAATTTAAGGTTTCGACAATATAAGCTTCAGCACCTTCAACATACCTGTTTTGATCTGTATCCTCAATACGTAAAATAAACTCTCCACCACATTGTTTAGCAAATAAATAATTAAATAGTGCCGTTCTTACACCTCCTATGTGAAGTGGTCCGGTGGGGCTTGGAGCAAAACGAACTCTAACTTTTTTTGACATGTGTTTTTATAAAAATAACAAAGCAAAGGTACACACCTAAAGAGATTTTAAAAAGTAACAGCGCCATAATTTTTACAGTAAAAAATTAACAGAAAGATTTAAATTAATAATGTATTTTCGAAGATATAATTTTACAGAGCTAATTAATGAGCAGTTTTTTAGAAATCCAGTCAAAGCTGGAACAGTTTATAAAAAAATACTATACTAGCAAGTTAATAAAAGGGGTTATTCTTTTTTTTAGCATTGGATTAGTATACCTAATTATTACACTGCTTATTGAACATTATTTATGGCTAACTCCTGTGGGGCGAACTTTATTATTTTGGGTATTTATAACGGTCGAAGCCTTACTTTTTATAAAACTAATAACCTTGCCGTTATTAAAATTATTTAACCTTCAACAAGGAATTTCAGATATTGAAGCGTCTAAGCTAATAGGAAATCATTTTCCTGAGGTTAGCGATAAGCTTCTTAATGTAATTCAACTAAACCAAAATCAAAGAGAATCAGAGTTATTGCTCGCAAGTATCCACCAAAAGGTAGAAGAATTACAACCAGTACCTTTTAAAACTGCAATTAATTTCAAAGCAAACAAAAAGTATCTAAAATATGCACTGGTACCCATTGTTATTTATGTATTGTTTTCGGTACTAGGGGAAAAAGATATCTTTTATAGTAGTTATAACAGGGTTGTTAATTATAACACCGCTTTTGAGCCCCCCGCGCCATTTAAATTTCAGGTTAAAAACAAATCACTCACTACTCTAGAAAATAAAAGTTTTTTGTTAAGAATTCAAACAACCGGGAAGTATACACCTGAAAATGTTAGTATAAAATACAACAAACAAACTTACTATTTAAACCAAACTTCTCCGGATATTTTTGAACACACATTTATTCAGCCCATCAATTCAATTAGTTTTAATTTAACAGCAAACCAGGTTAACTCTAAAGAATACACCCTTAATGTTTTAAAAACACCGTCTTTAGTAGGCTTTAAAATGAAGTTAGACTATCCAAATTATATTGGAAAAAAATCTCAGGTTATAGAAAGTACAGGAAACGCAACCATCCCTCAAGGAACCTTAGTCTCTTGGTTTGTTGAAACCAAAAACACAAATCAAGTACAATTAAAAACATCAGAAATAGCATATAATTTACTAAAAGACAAGGAACTATTCAGACTAAAAAAAAGAATCTATAAAAATTTAAACTATACACTTACTACTTCCAACGCTAAATTAAAAGAATACGAAAACTTATCTTTTAATCTATCTGTTATAAGAGACCAATATCCTGAAATAAATTTAGCTACTCAACAGGATAGTGTCTATTATCAAAAAACCTATTGTTTAGGAACTGTTTCCGACGACTATGGACTCACTAAATTACAATTAGTCTATTACCCATCCTCAGATGAAGCCAGAAAAAAAACCTTAAGCCTAGCTTTAAGCGCCTCCAATTTTGATCAATTTACGTATGTTTTTCCTGGAAATCTTTCGTTGATAAGTGGAGTCTCCTACAATTATTATTTTGAAGTATTTGATAATGATGCGCTTCAAAATTTTAAGTCTAGCAGGTCTTCTCTTTTTTCATATAGAAAACAAACTCAGGAAGAGATTGAAAACGAACAACTTCAGAAACAAGCAAATACCATTAAGAGTTTAGATAGTTCCATGGAAAATATAAAAGAACAAGACCAAATATTAAAGGAACTTTCAAAGGCGCAAAAAGAAAGTAAAGAACTCAATTGGAACGATAAAAAGAAACTAGAAAAGTTTCTCATGAAGCAGCAAGAACAAGAAAAAATAATGAAAAATTTCTCGAAAGAATTAAATGAAAATTTAGAAAATTTTCAGCCGAAAAACCGAGACAACGATCCTTTTAAAGAACAATTAAGGGAGCGCTTTCAAGAAAACGAAAAACTATTAGAGAAAAACGAAAAACTTATACAGGAGCTTGAAAAACTTCAAGATAAGATACAGAAAGAGGAACTAACCGAGAAACTAGAACAGCTATCCAAACAAAATAAAAATCAAGAAAAAAACTTGGAGCAACTTTTGGAATTAACCAAACGGTATTATGTAACCAAGAAGGCAGAAAAACTTGCTGAAGAATTAAATAAACTTGCTGAGGAGCAGGAAAAATTAACGAATGTTAAAGATGAAAAAAACACCAAAGAAGCCCAAGAGCGACTAAATAAAAAATTTAAAGAATATACTGAAGAAAAAGAGAAATTACAAAAGGAAAACAACGATTTAAAAGATCCGTTAGACATTCCTAACGATCAAAAGGAAGAGGAAAAAGTTAAAGAAGAACAAAAAGAAGCCACAGATAATCTAAAAAACGACAATAAAAATGCTGCAAAACAAAACCAAAAAGCTGCTGCAAAAAAGATGAAACAAATGGGCCGTAAAATGCAAATGCAAATGCAGTCAGGCCAGATGAAAACAATGGATGAAGATTCGGAAATGTTGCGACAAATATTAGACAATCTTGTAGTTTTTTCTTTTGAACAAGAAGCACTCATGAAAGATTTTAAAAAAACAGATTATGGTAATTCGCTTTTTGGCAGAAAATTAATCAAACAAAATGAATTAAAACAAAACTTTGAACACATAGACGATAGTCTTTTTAGTTTATCCTTAAGGCAACCTATGATGGGCGTAGCTATTAACTCTTCCTTAACCCGAATTAACTTTAATCTAGATAAAAGTTTAGAAAGACTCGCAGAAAATGAAATGGAAATAGGAGTTTCTAGCCAACAATATACTATTACGGGAGCTAACGAACTTGCTGTTCTGCTTAGTGATATTTTAAGCAATATGCAAAATCAAATGAGCAGCATGGGGCAAGGTAAAGGTAAAGGCAAAGGTAAAGGAATGGGAGAGGGTGAAGGCGAAGGCCAGGGATTTCAATTGCCAGATATTATAAAAAAACAAGAAAGCCTTACAAAAAAAATGAAAGAAGGTCTTGAAAAAGAAGGAGCAGACGGCAAAGACAGTAAAGGTAAAGATCAAGGCGAAGGTCAAGGTGAAGGTCAAGGAGGTAACGAGGGCTCTTCAGAAAACGGCAAAAGAGGCACTAAGGAAAACAGTAATCCAAACAAGAAAGAGGGCTATGGAAATACTGAAGATATAAATGGAAAATTATTTGAAATTTACAAACAACAACAACAACTACGGGAACAACTACAAAATAAAATCAGTCAACTTGGAGATAAAGCAAATGCAGTAGCTTTGCTTCGCGAAATGGAAAAAATAGAACAGCAATTGTTAGATAATGGCTTTAATCAACAAACACTAGAAAGAATGCAAAATCTAAAACATGAATTATTGAAATTAGATAAAGCAACCTTTGAACAAGGAAAAGAATCAAAGAGGGAGTCACGAACAAATAATCAGCAATTTAATAACAACCTAACATTAAGTCCTGCAGAAATAAAAAAATATTTTAACACAACAGAAATCCTTAATAGAGAATCCTTACCTTTAAACTTAGAATACAAACAAAAGGTACAAGAATATTTTAAGAATAAAAATGATTGATTTTTTCTCAGAGACAGCATTTAGTCTTCAGAATCCAGATGGAATAGCTCGTTGGATATCTAAAATTGTCAACTGCCTAAAACGGGAGGAGGGAGAAATTAGCTATATATTTTGCGACGATCAATACCTTCATAAGTTAAATCTAGAGTTCTTAAATCATGATACATTAACAGATATTATCAGTTTTGACAACAGTTTAGGAAATCAAATTAATGGAGATATTTTTATATCTATTGAACGCGTAAAAGAGAATGCGAATACTTACAAAACTAGTTTCGAAGACGAATTACATCGTGTTATTATCCACGGAGTTTTACATTATTGCGGCTTTAACGACAAAACTAAAGCAGAAGCTGCTTTGATGAGAAAAAAAGAAGATGAAGCACTTTCTCAAAGAACCTTTATGTAGCCTGCTGATAATCAATAAAATAAACAATAATTGTTTCAATTTTAAGTTAATTACTTATATTTGCACGCTCTTGTAAAATCAAGAATAGATTAATTTGAAAAGTAATGTTCCACGTGGAACAAATTTAAGTTTATGTTTCCAAATGAATATGATGTTATAGTTGTTGGTGCAGGTCATGCTGGATCCGAGGCGGCAGCTTCTGCTGCGAATTTAGGTTCTAAAACTCTTCTAGTAACTATGAACTTACAAAATATCGCACAAATGTCATGTAATCCTGCTATGGGCGGAATAGCTAAGGGACAAATTATTCGTGAAATAGATGCTTTGGGTGGCTATAGCGGTATTGTTTCAGATGAAACAGCTATTCAATTTAAAATGCTAAATAAATCAAAAGGCCCGGCCATGTGGAGTCCGAGAGTTCAAAGCGATCGAATGCGTTTTTCTGAAACTTGGAGAGATATGCTAGAAAAGACTCCTAATTTAGATTTTTATCAAGAAATGGTCCTGGGTCTTATCACTGAAAACAATAAAGTTGTCGGTGTTAAAACGTCTTTAGGTATTGAAATACGATCTAAAACTGTTGTTCTTACCAATGGAACTTTTTTAAACGGAGTTATTCACATTGGAGAAAAACAGTTTGGAGGCGGAAGAGCCGGAGAAAGAGCGTCAACAGGTATTACTAAGGATCTTATTCAATTAGGTTTTGAGTCCGGTAGAATGAAAACAGGAACACCTCCAAGGGTAGACGGCCGTTCTTTAGACTTTACCAAGATGATTGAACAGCCAGGTGATGCACAACCAGAAAAATTTTCTTATTTAAATACTACCTCGGTTTTAACACATCAGCGTTCTTGTTACATGTCATACACAAGTCAAGATGTACATGATGTCTTAAAGGAGGGATTTGATAAATCGCCAATGTTTAATGGTGCAATTCAATCCAGTGGTCCAAGATATTGTCCTTCCATAGAAGAAAAAATAAATCGTTTTGCCGATAAAGATAGACACCAACTTTTTGTTGAGCCTGAGGGCTGGAAAACCATAGAGTATTATATTAATGGTTTTTCTACATCGCTTTCTGAAGAGGTTCAGTACAAAGCTTTAAAGCAAGTATCAGGTTTTGAGAATGTTAAATTCTTTCGTCCTGGTTATGCAATCGAATATGATTACTTTCCGCCAACTCAACTAAAACATACCCTAGAAACAAAGCTTATATCTGGCTTATATTTTGCAGGACAAATAAATGGAACCACTGGTTATGAAGAAGCTGCATCACAGGGTTTGATAGCAGGGATTAATGCACATCAAAAAGTACAAGAAAAAGAAGCTTTTACATTAAGTCGTGATGAGGCTTATATAGGTGTTTTAATAGATGATTTAATTACTAAAGGAACCAAAGAACCATATAGAATGTTTACTTCAAGAGCAGAATATAGAACTCTACTAAGACAAGACAACGCGGATTTTAGATTAACAAAAAAATCATTTGATCTTGGTTTAGCTTCAGAAAATCGCTTAATAAACATGGAGAAAAAAAAGAAACAGTCTGAAGATTTGATTCAATTTTTTAAAAACACGAGCGTTA
>Ga0233438_10001514_pt1 | contig 25261 bp, 18 predicted proteins | sample SI_123_September_FD_182720 | JGI IMG/M metagenome (GOLD analysis project Ga0233438, IMG submission 182720) | Seawater microbial communities from Saanich Inlet, British Columbia, Canada - SI_123_September2016_10_MG | ecosystem: Environmental > Aquatic > Marine > Inlet | place: Canada: British...
TAAAGACTATACCTACCCATACCGCTAAGGTTCGTGTAGCAACATCTCCTGATGGGAACCATTCAGGGTCGTACATAATGACCCAAAACCAAGGCGCAATGACCCATGCCCATTGACCGATCCATTGTGATATGGCCATAACGGTCGTGCGCTCATGAAAGTCGTTACTCATCTCATAGCCCATACTCACGTAGGGCACGCCAAAAATGGTAAGGCCCAAATAGAATACAAACGACCAAAGCATGAAATACGTGAAGTTGTAGGACAACGTATTTTCACGGTAGACTTGCCACAATAAGATGAAGGATACCCCCATTAACAGGGCACCTATGAATACGTATTTTCTTCGTCGTCCCCAGCGCGAACGCGTATTATCTGAAATGAATCCCATGATGGGATCTAAAATGGCATCAAAGGCACGAGGCGCGAAAAAGATTACACCCCACATCCATCCAGGAAAACCTAAATCTTGGACCAATACAACCATAAAAATACTCATGGCCGCTGGAAACATCTGATTCGCCAACATACCCACACCAAACGCGATCTTTTGGCCCATTGGGACTTTTGTTGCTCCTACTTCACTCATATCATATGTCTTTAGGTTCTATTACTATGGTTTGAAGGGCTTGCGCATCAATGGCAATCATTCTTGCTGTTCCGTCAATATTCAAATCAAAACTTCGTGGCAATTCACCTTCATTAAATACAACCACAACGATGGATCCATTTTCATTTTCAGCGGCCGTTACCATAAGGTCACCGTCGGTGTGGCTTACCTCCAGCACTTGCGCTCCTGGACGGATGTGCTTACTGAAATGTTTCATAACGTAGTACAGCGGCGTGTAATAGACTTCATCCTTCTCGGGATCGACGATAATAGGTGCAATACACCAGTTTTTCGCCCAATTGGGCCCACCCTGCGTATCCAATACCATGTTCCAATCTACCCAGCCTTGAACCCAATGGTTTAGACACCCAATGATATCTCGTGCGTAACGGTTCACCGGAGCATACTTCGGATGCAGGTAGCGATTTTCTTCTTCACGCCAGTAATACCCCCAATCTGTCGCCTCCTTTTGCCAATACCACGCATCATCGCGCCAGACCGGGACTTGGTTATCTACACATGCCTCCGTTTGAAGCAAGATCTTTTCAGGTGCGGCATTTCGTGCATACTCCAACATATCTGGAAAATAATCGTAGGTGCTCTCGTACCAATGTACAGCCAGGCCATCATAATAGCGCTTCGTTGTATCGTCACGGTACATGACATCTGCCCATTCCGGTACACCCTGGCGGTTCTGATCGTACCCCATGATGATGAGATCGCCCTTACCATCGGCCTCCAAATGCGGACCCAAATGATTCACGACGAAATCGGTCATTTCCTCAGGTGAATAATGCATACTCTCCCAATTATTTCCGTTACCGTGCGGCTCATTTTCCACAGTGAAACCCCAAATATCAACCCCTTCTGCGCGAAACGCATCGACGTACTTACTGAAAAACAAGGCCCACGTATCGTAATACTCTTTTTTGAGTTTACCGCCTACGTAGTTATTGTTGTCCTTCATCCACGGTGCTGCTGACCATGGGGAACCGAATATTTTAAACCCTTCTTTTGAAACCCCTTGTGCATCTTTAATCATTGGAAGGATATCTGCACGATCCGGATCGATGGTGAAGTGCTCCAACGAAGTATCGCCTTCAACGGGTGTGTAGGAGTAGTTCGTAACCGAAAAATCACAAGAATTCATGTGTGTGCGCGTCAATGAATACGCTGCTCCGTCGTCCCCGAAATACGCTTCAATAATTTCTGACCGATTTTCTGGGCTCAATAAATTGATGTTATGAGCCGTGGCCTCCGTAAAAGCACCGCCAAAACCAATAATGGTCTGTTTTCTATTTTTTGTATCGATTGAAACGATTGAGTGCTGTTCGGATTTCTGAAAATCCTTCTTTTCAGCGTATAAACTACCACTAGCTGAGGTTTCAAAAACATTCATTTGCGATGTGCTATTAGAGGAACAACTGGTAATAACCAAAACGGAAAGGATGAACCAAAGTGATTTTTTCATTCGTCGTTAGTATTTGTGAAACGCTGTTTAATCGCGTCAAAAACTTCTTTTTTCTCTCTGTTGATATCGACAATACCCCAATATTCTTCATTCGGAGCGCCGTCGTAAGGTACCCCGGAACTGTTGGGTGCCCAGCCACCAATATCCTGTGTTTCTGGATTACCAGCCTTCCACCAACCATCCGTGAACGAAAAGAGAGTAATGCCCATACATTCATGCTCGTGGGCCAAAATTTCATCTAGAATGTGAGCTACCGCAGCAGCTTGAGCGCTTTCATTTGTGCCCTCTGCAAAAGTATCAGTAGCAACAGTCATGTAGCTGTCTGCCCCAACTTCTGAGAAATAGAATGGTTTATCACTGATTGCAGCCCAATCGGTAAAAAATGATCCTGGTACATCCCAACGGTACACGTTGAAACCCCACATATCAAGATTGCGACCTTTGTACAACGCAACGGAATCCGGAATTTCTCCATGCGCAGTAGTTACTGGATGAAAGGTATCAATCGCGTGTATGGCATCCACTGCTTGTTCTAAGGCATCGTACCAGTTATTCAAATCGTCGTTGAACCACTCAGGGTGGTAGTTATATTCATTCCCTAATTCCCAGAGGTAAATGGCTGGATGTGCTTTGAATTGGGCAACATAGTCAATGTAATTGCCTGATATTAAATCAAAAACACTGTCCTGGTTGTAACCAAAACTCGTGATGACACGCATATCTGCAGCGGCTATTTTATCAAGAACCCATTCCTCGGTAATGGGAACATATACTCGAATGGTGGTAATCCCTGCCTCTTTCATCAGGGCGAGATCCTCGTCCAACATTTCCCAGCTGCGCAAGGTATCGCCAACGGACACCGGATGGTAACAGATGGCCTTAAAGTAAGTCGACGCATTTTCAATATTTTCATCTGCGTGCTCTTCTGCTTGTTTTGTTGAACAAGCTGCAAGTACCGTGAGTCCCAAGAGTGCGGTAAAGAACTTCATCATTATCTTCTTCTTTTAGGCGCGCTTACCGTTTGAAGCATTGCTGTTGTATCTCCTCCAAAGGTTTTAGTAATCGGATTGCCTCCTCTTAATAAACCCTCGAAATCTCCATTATCTACGGACTCCCACAAAGCGAATTTCGCCTTTCCATCCAGCGTAATTAGTCCAAAGTGGTTCTCTGATCCATCCGTGTGGTTTGGATCTTTCCATTGCTCGTCAAATGCTTCAAAATAGAAACAGCTTATTCCTTCAGCATCCGTCCATTCACGCATAGCTTGATGGTATAACGCCTGTTTGTATTCATCTGCAGCAAAGGAGCCGTTGTTACCATAAAAACCTACACTCACTGAAGACCAACCCGTCTCACCAATATGTATGGGCTTTTCCGGATCAATTCCATGTACATAAGACTTCACACTTTCGTATTGACCTTGTGCATAAAACGCCGCACGTTGCATGGCTGAAAGCACTCGATCATGATCAGAATACCCCTCTTCATCTGAGGCTGGACTCTCCCAGTAAGCGCTGTTGTAGTGTGTGTCGTGAAAAGGATAGGTATGTGCACTAACGTAATCTACTGCTTTAACGAGAGCCTCAAGTTCAGGCAGATGATAGTCCGACTCTCCTCCGCCCCAAGAGGCAAAATTATCAGAAGACGTAATCCACAAATCCGGTGCTAATTTTCCGACTTTCTTTAGCTCCTGTAAGTAATTTACATATTTCAGAATCACCGATGGATGAACAAAATAGCTCGAAGCCCAATGCACCATCGCCTCATTACCTACTGCAATTACCTTTACGATATCTGGGTATTCCGTAGCATAACGTACTGCTTTCTGAATCTCACTTTCATTGTTTTTTGGGTCTTCGATGGAATGATCTGGATGGTCGGTCCAAGCATTCAAACAATCGATCCATACGCCCAACATAACGTACATTTCGAATGTAGGGTCCTCATTTTTCAATTCACGAATGGCTTTTAGCACGTTCGGTGCATGAGCCAATTGCAGATTGTACGTGCGTAAAATCTTAATGCCCATAGCAGACATGATCTTCAAATCTTCTTTCAACTGCGGAATGGTAGGTTGCTTCGCACGTTCCTTACCGCGGTAACCTCCAAAAGAGATGGCTCTATATTCAGGGTTACCTAAAATTTCAGCGGCGGCTTTTGATTTTGTCATAGGTGTATCTTTGGATGAACAAGAAAACAAGCTTGCTGCCAAGAGTACTAATGTGGCTACATTTCTCAGTCCTCGTATCATCTTAATTCTTATTTAACTACGCTTACTTCTAAACGAACTACTTTACCGGTGCGTTGGAACAATTCCCTCGTCCATTCGATACCCAGTGTGGTTCCTGGGATAGTACTCGTCGAAGCTTCCGTAACCACGGTTATGCTCGCAGATTCACCCAAACGGTAAACCACCGGTACTTGGCAATAGGTGAACGCTAGTGTGCCTTCTTCTAAGGCAATACTCGCTTTCTGATTATCTAATGTGATGTAGTTGAATGTTTTTGACGCCGTTAAAAACTCTTCTTTGCGCAGTATTTTGGGTACAAAGGATAATTGGCCATCCGAGACATGAACGCCCAATTCGCCAAAGCGACTAATTAAATCCTCTTTGACTTGACCAGTCATTCCTGGTTGTTGCGCACCTTTTCCTCCTGGCGTATGAGAATAGGGATCTGTTGGGAAGGCTCCATATAGTTCAGGCGATTTGTGTGCGCCGATACCTGCTAAAATCTCAAAGTAATGGTCGAACATTCTACCTACCAGGGTCGGATCATCTCCGTCTAGCGCAGCGTTCGTGTTTTCAAAAGCAGCTAGAAGTAGCTTTGAGACCATGTGCCAGTAAATAGACCCCAGTCCCTCATATCCAAAGAAGGTTCCGGAACGACCGGTAAATGATTTATGATCGAATACTTCTTCAAAAACAGTTGCTAGCAAGGTACGGTCCTTCGCAACCAGGGCCGCATAGTTGGCTGGCAATGCGTCTAAGGCTGCATGCAAACTGTTTACATTATTGAACATCCCGTTAAAGTGGTAAAGTCCATTGCGGTCTCTCAGTACTACCGTTTTGTTTCCGTCGGCTACCAAAACATTTACAAGCTCTGAGGCTTCTGCACGCGCTGCTGGAATGCAGTTCTTGTCGACAAATCGGGGCAATTCTTTGTTTGGATACAGAATATAGCTGTATTGATCTTTGCGGAACAGCGCGCTAGCCTTCAACGCATCTAAAACCTCGGTACCTTCATGAGCGCTCAAATATTTTGAACTCAATACAGCAACTTGACCTTCCAACATTTCTGGTAAATAGCTAATCTTCACCCCGGTTTCAGTCACCGTCATTAGATTATAGGCATGGTACAAACCATCTGTGCGCTTATTTGCATCTATCGAATGCTCCATGTAGGCTGTTGCCATTCGGGCAAACGAACGAACGTCTGCAATAGAAACCGTCGTATAACTCCCTGAAAATCCAGCTTCGTAAATACGTTTTCTATAGTCACTTGCTGGCTCACCTAATCCGTCAAGTACAAGCTTGCGATCGGCATCGGAAATAGAACCGTTTAATAAATTTTGATGGGCTTCGAGCGTTGTCTTCACACGGGTAAAGAAGGTGGCCAATTCGGAAGAAATCTTCACTTCTCCACTTGCCTCTGCGAGCAATTGATCCATAAAACTTAAGAACCGACGCAAATAGTATAGCGTAACCATACTTACACCATTACCTACTAAGGCATTATTGGCATCGTTCCATTCAGGACGCTGCGTATTCATCCAAATTCCCCCTTCCGGGATGAAGTTTGAAACCTTCGCAAGCACTGTGGCTAGGATTTTCTCGATGAAGTTCACCTTGTGGATCGCTTGTCCTGCGTTTATCAGTAACGCACCGTCGATACCCAGGCTTTTGCGCTTTGCTTGAATGGCCTCTTCCGCTTCGTGGTCAAAGTCAATGGTATTCTTAGGATCTTTTAAAAGGTCCGCGTACTCCTTGATGCGGTAAGGAACATTCGCATAAACAAAATGATCTTGAGTGAAGTATTCCTTTAACGTACCTGGATAATAGTCTTCGATGAATTCAAGGAATTTGAGTAAATAGATGATCTGATGGTCCCCCCAATAGCCAATATAGGACCAAGGGTTATCCGGCTCGATGGTCTCCCAATCAAAACCGTCTTTAATGACGCGGTAAGGATTGTATCCATCAAATGTAGTAGCATTCAAGAACTTATGAATCATTCCCTCCATGAACTCCGGATAAGAATGCGCTAATGCCTCCCAATTCTGAAAAATATCGCGCCAGTTTCCCTGGTAATCTAAAATCTTCGACCCATCAACTTCATTGCGGGTATTGATTGAAAATTTATTCCAAGGTCGAGATGGATCTCCATGGCGACGACTGAATTTTAACGGCAAGTATTCGTAACTCAAGCGCTTAAAATCGGCGTCTGTTGCTTCAGTAGCAAGAGCCTTTAACGTTTGAAGCGTAAAGGTTTCTTTAAGTCCTACTAAGGTTGACTCTACCCTCTTGTAGACCTCAATATTTGCTTTGTGTATGTAGTTGGTGAAATCCGCTTTTTCAATGGTGTAATTGTCATCAAATATCCCACCGCGCATAATGTTGAACATGGTGTTCGCGAAGTGACGGATGTTTAACAATCGATCATTCGTCAGCTGCAAGCCGTCTGAAGCCGCCACCAATTCCACGAGATGTGCTGAACCTTCTTCCACATCGGCCGCGACTTCCGCATGTAAAGCCTCAGGATTTTCAAGTGCCGCCATCAGATTGGCTACTTCTACAGGTCCTTTATTGACGTCTGCTAAAATGCTCCAGTGCTCCGCAGCACCGGCTGGAAGTTCAACCGTATCACAAAGCATGTAAGCGCCACGCTCTGCCTTAATGTCTACTTCTTGTTTCGGCATTTCGCCGTTTCTAAAAGCATTCAGTTGCTTTGAAGAAAGCAACCTAATCGCATTAGGTCTACCGAGCGACCATGCCACGTTCGAACGCAAAGCCTCACTTGGCTCAGCTTTATCAACGATGATTGCACTTAACGAAAAGAGGCCTAAACCGACCGATTTTTCCAATTCGCACTTTTTATAAGCGTCTACCAGGTTACTGCTCGCACCTTGCAGCGCATCCTCAACCCCATAAGGAAGTAGGTTTTGTATCCCGTCAATGAATTGGACAGTTACACCAACGCTACCGTGATTGATTAAAGCCGATTTGCGCACAAAGCCAAACTTGTCGCTTGAATTCCATTCATAAGTGAAGGTTAAACCGAGGTCGTGATTCACTTCCTCGAACTTCACTTTATTTCCGAATGAATTCTTGTACAGGTTGCGGCTGAGCTTGTAGACACCCTCATATTTTGACGAGAACGGCTCCCAAAGACTCGTCTTACCCGACTGCGTGATTAAGCAAAGGGTCTTTGAGCCAGTCGTCTCTGAGGATTCTGTGATTTTGTCATCGGTATAATAGGGAAACAATGCAAAGTTACTGTTCTTCCTACCCGCCGTTAGGCCGCCGGTACTCGATAAAAACATCCAATGGTTCGAATGGCTAACGATGCTCATAAAGAAGGGCCGCATGGCGTCGTAATTTGCTATTTTATAAAAGGTCTCGGCACCAATTTTTACCTCTGTTCCGCTAACTTCCTCGAATGAGGCTGCCCGTTTTTGAGCGCCCAAGTAAATTTCTTTGTGTGTCTTCATTCTAAAATTCCCGTTTCGCAGGACTTTTGTGTTTTAATAGGTCAGAAATACATTTTATCATCGTTTCAAGCCGTTTGCCCCCGTCAAACGAAGGGTTTGATTTAAAATAACAGAATGGATATATCCTATTCCATCACCAAAATCGGCTGAAACGTCTGTAAATACAAGGCTTTAAGGGCACTCGATTTATTCGCTTACAATAATAACAACTACAATAAAGAGATTAGCCGGACAATTACAGGACAAAGCCATAAAACAAGGACTTAAGGGTCTTTATTCACCTTTTAAGGAACAAGACATCTGTGAAGAATTTAACTTTATCTTTCTTGCAAAATAATTCATCCATGCGCGCGAGCCTATTCCTTACCGTTCTCCTTTCAGTCTGCATCACTCCGATCACTTATGGGCAATGCGGTCAAAACTACGATCGCGAAGTACGTCGGATTGTGAAGGCATCCGAGAAGTTGCCTCACGAAAAAACAAGGATTGTTTTTGCCGGAAGCTCCACCTTTCGACTCTGGGACAACATGGCTGAGAGTTTCCCAGAATACGAAGTGGTCAATGCCGGCATCGGAGGCTCATGCTTCGATGATCTTTACCGTTATAAAGACGGGCTCATTTCGGGCACCAAGCCAGATATCCTCGTTATCTATGAAGGGGACAATGATATCGTGCATGTAGGGGAAGATGGAAACCAAAGAAGTGCAGCTGATGTTCATTTTGATGCGTGGGTACTTATCAATTGGATACATGATACGCACCCTAATCTTCCCGTGTTTCTTCTTTCACCAAAACCATCGCCTTCGCGATGGGAACACTTGGCACGGTACAAGGCAGTAAATAGGCAACTACAAGGCTTAGCCGAAGCGTACAACTATCACTTCATGGATTGCTGGCCTTGGCTCACCGACAACAACGGGCAGGTTGACCCCGGGCTATTCATATCTGATAAGCTCCACTTAAATGATCAAGGGAACCAAATTCTTGGCCGTTTTATGGCGGAAGCAATTCGCAATTCTTATCTCGACGAACAAACACTTGATGCATTCGTAGACCAATGGCACCTAGCCGCTGCTACTGCAGATTCGGCTGGTTATTTCGGAGCCTTTTACAATGAACAAAGCATCTTCCAAGGCACAGACGGCGGTGAGTATTGGACCGCCGGAGAATTCCTGGCTTGGGCCGCACCCTATTTCCGAAGAGAAAGCGCTTGGACCTTTGAGGCCTTCGAACGCCATTGGTACAGAACGGGCAACACGCTATGGTTTAATGAACGGTTAGATTCACCGCATATGGGCAAATGCCGGGGTGTTGGTGTTGTGCGCGCCACTAGTAATGGCCTGAAAATAGACCACTACAGCTTGAGCTTTGAGGTTCCTAATGAAGTTGTAGGAGAATTAGTTCCATTGGCCACACCGGAACGCATAGAAGTATTGAAGTACCAACAAGAATTGGACGATTTTTATACCGATTCCACGACCAGTCCTCTAACCCCAGAAGAACGGGCCGCTTTCCTCGGACATGAATTCTTCAGCTATAATCCGGAGATGGCCGTTGAGGCGAATATCGAAGTGCTCGAAAATGAACCGTGGTTCAACATGGCCACTAGCTCAGGGGTGAGTAGAGAGTACCGCCGCTACGCCAAGGCCACCTTCGAACTGCGCGGACAAACTTTGGAATTGTTCCTCTACCAAAGCAAAAGGTTGATGGCCATGGAAGAATATCAGGACCACCTATTCCTTCCTTTCATGGATAAAACTACGGGAGTGAGCACCTACGGCACGGGCCGATTCATGGACATCACCAAGCCCGAGGGAAGCACCATGATCTTGGATTTCAATTATGCCTACAACCCGTATTGCGCCTATACCGACGGGTATTCATGTCCCATCACCCCTCAAGAAAACTACATCGACATTGAAGTAAACGCGGGCATCAAGGGACCAGACGGGCATTAAAACAATGTGCTCACCTTAATTCCGACAAACAAGCCTGTCCTTTTTTTCTCGCAGCTTCTCGCAACGGAGTTTTTTTAGGTGAAAACATTTTATGAATTTTGAATACACCTAATTTCGCAAAATGAAAAAACTACTCGTACTCCTTCTAGCCCTATCGCTTTATTCCCTGAATGCACAAGTCTATGACACTCTCGTGTGGGCAGATGAATTTAATGGAACCGGCGGTGTGGACACTTCAAAATGGTGGCATCAAACAGTCTTGCCTAATGCGGGTCAAAGCTGGTGGAATGGAGAAATTCAACATTACACTGACCGCGACACAAACAGCTATCAACAGAACGGGGCATTATATCTAACTGCACTGAAAGAGTCCTACACCGATCAAAATGTCACCAAAGATTATACCTCAGCACGTTTAAATTCGAAATTTGCCTTCACATACGGCCGTGTTGAAGTTCGTGCGCAATTACCCGCAGGCGTAGGTACTTGGCCTGCAATTTGGTTGCTCGGACAGAACATTACAGAGGTGGGTGCTTACTGGTACACTCAAGGTTACGGCACGACTGGGTGGCCGGCTTGTGGCGAAATAGACGTTATGGAGCATTGGGGACACAATCAGGATTATGTTTCGAGTGCTATGCATACACCGTCGAGTTTTGGCAACACCTCAAATAAAGGAACTCAATATGTCAGTGGCGTTTCCAGTGGCTTTCATGTTTACGCATTGGAATGGAGCGAAGAAAAGATGGTATTCAGCGTGGACAGTGTGGTACATTACACCTATGAACCCAGTACCCAAACCGCAAGCACTTGGCCATTCGACGCGCCGCAATATTTGCTCCTAAACATCGCCATTCAAGGAAGTATCGATTCGAGTTTTACATCCAGCCCCATGATTGTGGACTATGTGCGCGTGTACCAAAGCACTTCAATCGGAGTTGAAGAAAATTCGGTAGAACACTCTCGTTTTTACCCTAATCCAACAGAAGGTACTGCTAGAATCAAACATAATGCGCATAACGCCACTCTGGTCATTTACGCCAATACAGGTCAGAAACTTCTTGAGATTGATAACTACAAAAGCGACGTGCAGTTTGACCTCAGCCATCTCGCCTCGGGAGTCTATACCTATACACTCGAAAATAATCGTGACATTATTCAAAATTCATTTGTCAAGCAGTAAGCGGCGACGAGTGTTTCCACTACTTTGGCTGAACGATGACAAAGAGTAAGGAAACGAACAAATGGATCTTAGGGGCAACTGGTTATGTTGGACAATTGGTCACGCACCGGTTGTTCACGGAGCGGACAAAAGGGAATTGGTCCGGGCAACTCGTCACCTTAGGTCAAAAAACCATAGTACCATGGATAATGGAAAGAACCAATTTTCATCTCTTTCCATTGAGTGCCATCCCGGAATACCTCTTTGAAAAATATCCACCAACGGGTATATACCACTGTGCTCGAATGGCAGGGAACAGCGACCGCGCAAGAAGGATCGCCGCTCGTAAGGGATATAAAGCGAATCAGCGTTTCATCCAGTTGATTAGAGACCAACAACCCACCGTACCAGTAGTGTATTGCAGCGGGACACTCATGTATGGAAATACCGTTCATGCGGTCGACGAGGAGGCCCCATTGAGGCCCATCGCTTATGCGCGTGCCTATGAATATGCTGAGCGGCCGTGGGTATTGGCGGCAGAAGCTGGAGAATTGGATGTTCGTATTGCCCGTCCGGGGTGGATTTTAGGGCCCGACTCCTGGTTTGAACACTTTTTTTTCAAACCCGCACTAGCAACGGGAAAGGTTCCTGTTTATGGCGACGGAAATCAGCTGATGTCCCTAATCTCCGTAGAAGATTGTGCGGGCCAGTTGGTCCATCTCATGGATCATGGAGCCCCTAACCAAAGTGTTAATCTTTTTGGATTTGAGTCCATCAAACAAAAGGATTTCGCGGCGATGGTCGCTCAATGTCTCGACGCAAATACTGCGTATATAAAGGCAAGCGATACAGAAAACAAATACGGAAAAACAGTATTTGAGGCGCTTACTTCATCCACGCCAGTGACAACGAAGCACCTTGATTGGCGCGCTTCTTACGTCCCTGTTTACCAAGATCTTCGCGTTTTAATCGAAGCGACCGTCCGCCGTCTTCAGGCGAATCATTAATTCTTCTTCTCGAAGGTATACAGCATGTATTCTCCGAGCTTCCCTAGTGGCGTGCGTGCAATACGTTCGTCGATCTGCCAAAGCAGGTTTAGAATTCCTTTGGGTATCAATCTGTGGAATTTATGGTAATACCAAGCAGGGTAAAAAATACTATATCCACGAGTATAGGTGCACTCAAGTTGCGCCAATTTCTTCAGATGACCTGGACGGTAACAGCGACTGGCTAAAAAGTTTGTTGGCGAATAGCCGCCCCAAATTTTCTTCCAACGGGCAAAAGCGAATCTTGGCTTCAATTTCAGTAATTCTATTAATGTCCCGGCGATGTAGTATTTATTCACAAAAGTCAATACCATTCTTCCGCCGGACTGTAAAACACCCCGCAACTCTGCAAAAGCGAGTTCAAGATTGATTACCGTATTTAATGCACCGAAAAAGACATATATCATGTCGAATTGGACCCCGGGGAAAAGCACCTTAATATCTTCGACGCTGCCTTTCGCAACCCAGGCGTTCTTTAAACCCATTCGGTCTATTTTTTCTTGAGTCAAACGGACCATTTCTGCAGAAATATCAATACCATAAAAAGTTCTCTCTGGAAACTGCTCCGCGAAGTGTACCAGATCGAATCCCGGTCCAAATCCTACTTCCAATACCGTTTCTTGCGCGTAGGATTTCGTGTGCTGACGAAAGCTCTGACGAATACGCTGAAGCGCCGGATTTTCATGGTAGCGCTGCTCAAAATCTACAGCATCTTTATCGTAATACGTGCCTACCTTATCGTAATAGCTCATGGTCTTTATGACTTAATTGGTAATCAAAATACGCTGCTGTTCCCCAAAATAAAATGGCAAACGCAGGCTGATTCAAGAAGTTATTGAATTGCATGTGAAAGAAGTACGTGCTTAATCCAAGAAAAAAGGGGAGCAATGGGCTTTGTTTTGCAACACGGAAAAACCCAAAATACCACCAGCGCAGCCACATCAACAAAAAGAGTAATGGCGTCCAAACACCATTTTCACTAAGTTGAAGGAGTAACTCTGAATGGGCAGTGCCGCCTGATCCTGGCGGAGGGGAGTTGGGGTTTTTAACGGTTAGCCTGTTCTCCAATCGTTTTTCTTGAAACGGCAGGTAGGTGAATTGGTAGGATCCAGGGCCAAAACCTGTCCAGGGTCGTTCTTCAAACATTCGAAGGGCGGCGACCCACCGGTTCAATCGTTCAATATTACTAGCATCTGTTTGCACATTGGTGACCGACATGCTTTTTTCAACGAGTGATGCCTGCGGATCATGGCTCTCGAAACTGTTGTAAGCGAAGGCTTCCTCCACCTTTGCTGTCCCACCTAAAAAGAGGAAAATACCAATAGCTAGCGCGATCAGGGTTGCACGATAGATGGGCGGAAACTGAACCAATGCATACAAGAGGAACATAAAGACAAGCGACCAAAGCGCCGCACGTGAACCACTAAATAATGTCAACAAAACACACACCACGAACACCCACTTCCAAAGACTTCTATGAGGGAAATTCCCCAAAGCAATAGCGGCAAGAAAGGCCATTACAGCACCATACATCGTGTGGCTGTAAAAGAACGGTTTAAAGATGCCGGAAATGGTAATGGGGTTGAATTCAAATTGTGCAAAATGATAAAGTGCTACCACAGTTACCGGGATCAACGCGATAATGTAGGGCAGGTATGGAAACCTGATGCCCCGTTCAGCAAGTGCTATACACCCGTAATAAAAGCCTACAACGAAGATGCCATTGAGCGCAGAGAATTTTAAACTAGCATCGAGTAGTTCTGAAAAACAGATGCCCGGTAAAAAAGTAATAAGCCACAACAGTGGAAGCGGAAATTTTCGCAGCCAAATGCCTTTAGCAGCATTCACGATGGTCAGAAAAACAACCACCGCAGTGGCCGTAGATATAAATTCAATAGGTAAATATACATCCGCAAAAGGAAGGCTTAGTTTTATAGAAAGCGGTGCTAACAAGGCCGCAGCACATACCAGCTGCCCTAAGGTTCCCTTTTTGTATACGCCATATGCAAGACCGACAACAGACAAAAAACTCCAGACCAATTCCCAGTACAAATCCCAATACAACGTTCCCGCGAGTAGAAGGAACAGCGCACTAAAAGCAAAGGGGGCTATAGTTTTTTGAATCACCTTAAGATTTATTCGCGGCCCATATCTTTAATCCACCTGCCATTAGCGCAGCGCCGATCAATCCAACCGACCATGCCGGAAGACCTACGGGTCTTTCTGCCGGCGTCGCAGGGGAAATACTATAGGATTTGGGGGCTGGAGCGTTCGTGTAAGACTTTAAATCCTCAAGCTTACGCTCGGTATTCGTCAATTCGACTACTGCTGCCCCATATTGCCGCTCCTTTCTAAAGATTAATGCCGCATAGGCCAGCGAATCTGATTCTGCTGCAAATCGAAGGGCGTCCAATTCTTTTCGCAAGGCGACTTCTTCCGATTGCAAGGTCAACGTTCGCTTCTCCACTACATCGAAACTCATGCCTACATTTTGACGCAACATAGCTTGCTTTATTGAGTCCGCAACCTCCACTACATAATTTGCGATCGTAGCGGAACGTGGTGCATCGGCGGAACGAACCTCTACAGCTACTGCTCCATTTCTGGTTTTACGTACGGAGAGGCTGAACGCTTCCGTAAATTTTTGTTGCACCTCTTTTAACACAACTGGGCTTTGCATCAATTCAATATGCGCATCCACTTCAGTGGGAGATCCAAATCCGATTCCATTTTGCTCTATCTGCTTTTCCAATAACGTTAGTGGCACAAAAAATGTCGCTTCCGCTGAAAACTGTGGGGTACGCACTGTTGCAATCAAAAACAGCAACATTCCAGAAAGCAACGAGATCACTATTTCTTTTCTATTCATTTTCAAATTCTTCTAAATGCTTCATTAATCTTTGTTCAACGCTATGTGGGTAATACGCTGAACTGTAGGTCTCGGATTCGAAATAACCCTCTTCTTTATTTGTATGCGTGTGCATGTGTATCGTAAACCGGGCTTTACACCATCGCTCAAAAGCATCGCCTAGCGTCGCATTTAAAATGCGCTCAAAAACACTAAGGGTTTGAACTCTATTTTCAACGGCACCAGGCACCTCAACGTTTGGAAAATAGTTTTTAACCCAATCATTCATCGAAAGGACCTTTTCACGTCCATGATCGTTACGAAGCGTAATAAGAGAGGCCACTTCTGTCGCAGTGTAGCGATTGCGCTTGGCTAAAGATAATTGGTTTTCATCCATTAACAAGTTGATGCAGAAGTACTTCTCCGAATTCAAAAGGAAAATTTTCTTGAAAGCAATCAAGAAGAATTTAGTCGTCCAAACGCGACCTGAACGGGTTAGAATGAAGAAATCGAGATCATCGTCTTTCGACTGTATGCCCATTTTAGAGAGTGAGCCGCTTAGATAAACTCCCCTAACAAAAGGAAAAACAGCAATAAACCGACCAATACTATGGGCCAATTTTAACCGTCTTAGATTCAAACGCTCATATTTTGCACGCAGTACCAATGCGTCCGGTGCTAAAGCAAACCAGCCGTTTTGGCAATAAATAAGCCCTTCCTGAACGAGCACCTTTAAGCCTTCCGTAACCTCTTGCTGCGTTGCAGGAACTGATAAATACTGCCGTACTTCTTCTGCCGATAGGGCGTGATTAAAGAAGCTGAAATAATGGAGTACTTGTTTAAGAGCCTTTGGCGAAATAGGTTTCAATGGAATAGTTGGCTTTCTGTGGGTCTAGACTACGAAGGTACGATGCGTCTGTGAAATACTAGGTCCTATTAACCGGGGGCGTACTTTTCTAAGATTGCACACCTCCTTAATTTTTCATACCTTCGAAATTCTGATGGCAGACTCGCAAAATCCCTTTATTACTATTGAATATACTGATACAGCAACGGAATCTTTTCCGGTTGAATACTATATCTCAGAGGTCGACCCCGTGGATTTCATCATAGAAGACAACTACACGTCTAAACCGCATTCCCAATCAAATTCAAAGCACGCCTTTCCTTTTGGGGCCCAGATTTCCACTCCGTGTACTTACGGAGTATTCTAGGCAAAATCTTCTACATAAGTTCCTTATCATTTTGACAGAGAATCTGTCGTTCCGCTAGGCCCTTAGAATTGGTTTAGTAGGGTTCTATTTTAATTCCTTAAACATCATTTATTATGCGAAAACGACAAAATCGTTATTCACATTATATTGCTTTTCTCTTTCTATTCATTGGGTTCGCTCAATCTGGATGGGCGCAGCAAAAAATCACTGGAGCCGTTACAGATGATACCGGTAATCCAGCAATAGGCGTTTCAGTTACTGTTTTAAACAGTCAAGACGGAACACTTACTGATGCAATGGGCCAGTATAGCATAACACTGTACGACGGTCAATCAAAATTGGTTTTCAGTTCTTTTGGATTTCAAACGCAGACAGTAGATGTCTCTGGGAAGTCCATTTTAAACGTGACTTTAAATGCTTCGGAGATCCAATTGAAAGAAGTTGTCATTACTGCTCTAGGGGTATCCCGTGAGGAGCGGGCACTAGGTTATGCCGTTCAAGGACTTAAAAGCAAAGATATTGCCTCAGTTCCAGCGCCCAATGCGGTGGACAACCTCAGTGGAAAGCTCGCTGGAGTATATGTTACTAGTGGTTCAGCAGGTCCTACTGCCTCAGCAAACGTGACCATTCGTGGTCAAACTTCGTTGAACGGAAACAGCCAAGCGCTGTTTATTGTAAATGGCGTGCCCATTACAAACGGTTTGTTTTCTCCAGGCGATGGCCTGAATGGATCTTCAACCATTGACTTTGGTAATGGTGCTCAGATTATTAACTCTTTCGATATCGAAAATATTTCTGTCTTGAAAGGACCAGCTGCTGCCGCATTATACGGTTCGCGCGCTGCAAATGGGGTTATTTACGTTACTACTAAAACAGGAAAAAACAGCAAGGGCTGGGGCGTAAGTGTGAATTCTAACACTGTACTTGAAACACCTCTAAAACTACCTAATTTCCAAGACCAGTTTGGTAACGGTGGCGGTGGTAAATACAGTTACAACGATGGTGCCACTTATACTGGTGATTACTACGACGCTTTTGGTGAAAACTGGGGGCCACGTACGAATGGCCAACCTGTAAAAGTGTTTAATTCTAACGATGAAGCAGTGCCTTTCGAAGCTGCTCCTGACAACATGCGAAACTTCTTCCAAACCGGAGTAAGTACCAACAACAATGTGAGTCTATCTCATGCAGATGAAAATGGAGATTTCAGATTTTCCGGAACCCAACTCAACCGACGCGGTATCGTTCCTAACACTGATTTGAATCGGAATACGCTCCAAACCTCAATGGGTAAGAAACTCTTTAATAATCGTTTAGAGTTCAGAGCAAATGCTATGTATGTGGGATCGAGCTCAAACAACGTTCCAAACGCAGGTTACGATGAAAGTTCATCTGTTATGTATTCTTTTCTTTGGATACCACGTAATACGCCAATCGATGATTTGCGCGATTACTGGAAACCAGGACAAGACAACGTACAGCAATCTTACGTCGAAGAACTTTGGGGAAACAACCCGTTTCTTATTGTCAATGAAAACACAAACAGCTTCAACGCATCGCGCCTTTTAGGAGATATCAATGCGACTTATCACATTAACGATCGTATGAATATACGTCTTCGTTCAGGTCAGGATATGAAGAACGATATTCGTCAGTACCGCAGAGCTACCTCTACTAAAAAAGTACTGTTTGGCAGCTACCGTGAAGACCGTCTTTCTTTTAGTGAGAACAATACAGAAGCACTTTTATCGTGGGCAAATGCTGCACCAATGGAGCAAAAAGATTTACGGATCGATGCCAAACTTGGTGGTAACCTTATGATGCAGCAGAGTTCATCGCTTGTTGCAAATAATCCACAGCTTCTTCAGCCCGGTGTTTTCACATTAACGAATAACCGCTCTAACGTGCAAACTGAAAGCCGGTATGCGCGCAAGGCAATTCGCTCACTGTTTGGTTTAGCTTCTTTTGCCTACAAAAGCACGTACTATTTAGATCTAAGCGCTCGTAATGACTGGTCTTCCACATTACCTACGGCTAATAACAGTTACTTCTATCCGGCAGCTTCTGCCTCGATGATCGTTTCTGAAATGGCGGATTTAGGTTCAATTAGCTTCTTGAAACTTCGTGCTGCAATAGCTGCGGTAGGTTCTGATACGGATCCCTATCTTTTGAATAACACCTATAGCCCGGCTGCAATGTTTGGCGGTTATCCAGCCTTTGGTATCAATACATTCGCGACGAATCCTGATCTACGTCCAGAACGCACCAATTCAAGTGAATTAGGTATTGACTTGCGCTTTGCCAAAGGGCGCTTTGGCGCAGATTTAGCCGTTTATGACATGACCACTGAGGATCAAATCATTTACCTACCTGTAGCCACTTCTACTGGTCGTACCAGTAGACTTGCGAACGGTGGTGCCATTCGCAACAGGGGTATTGAACTTCAGTTATTCGGTGATATCGTTAAAAACGATAAACTTACCTGGAATTCCCGAATCAACCTTGGCGCGAATCGTGCTGTAGTTACTGAGCTACCCGACGGTGTTAGCGGAGGTTATCCTATCGTAGCGAGCATGTTCCCTAACGACGGTGGAACTGTAGGCTTAGAATATGTTGCTGTAGAAGGTGAACTTCTGGGCCAACTTAAAGGATTAACCTTTATGCGCGATGAAGATGATAACATCATTCACGAGAACGGTTTACCAATGGTGAGTGAAGAAAAAAGTACGATAGGTTCGTACCAGCCAAAAGCACGTATCGGATGGATGAATAGTTTCTCAGTAGGTAACTGGCAAGCAAATATTCTGTTTGACGGACAGATCGGTGGATTGATTTATTCACGTTCCCACACTTTGCACAACACAGCAGGTAATCTTGTAAACGATGATGATCCGCATCTTGATATGAATGCCATTGACGGCCGCGTAGTCTACGATGTAACGTACGATGGTAATGGCGAACCAGTATACAACCTTGATCAAGCAGGTGGCGTAGTTGGCTCTGGTGTCATGTACGATGCTAGTGGGAATTTAGTAGCGAACACAGTATCTGTGCCAATACGTGATTACTATTACAAATACTACGGTAATGTTTGGAGTAGAGATAACATTGAGCCATCCACGTTCGATGCCTCTTACCTAAAGCTTCGTCAACTGAGTATCGCTTATACAGTACCTGCAGACAAGCTTGCCAACACAGGGCTAAAAGGTCTTACTGTAAGCTTTGTTGGACGCAATCTTCTTTTATTCACTAAGGTTCCAACCATTGATCCCGAGACGTATTCCATAAGAAACGGACTGTTCGTGAATGGTTACGAGAGCACCTCTATGCCATCACTAAGAAGCTTCGGATTCTCTATCAATGCAAACCTTTAAGACTCTAACAATGAAAAAATCATTTTTTGTAGGCGCGCTAATCGCAATGGCGGGTCTTAGTTTTCAAAGTTGCGAGAAATTATCATCTATTAATGAGAACCCCAACGAGCCCTCTAATGTAGACGCTGGTGTATTGTTCACAGAAGGCGTACGTTCAAGCGTAAGTACCTCTGTTACTCAAAGCTACCTGTTAGGAAATGTTGCTTCTCAGCTTGCGGCTAAAACACTGCGTGCAGTTGTTGGCGAGTATAGCTGGAATGCCTTCCCAAACACATGGAATCAAAACTATGCGAGTCTCGGTAATATTATCGAGGCAGAGCGTGTAGCAGCAGAAGTCGGGAATGCACAAATGGAAGGTGCGGCTAAAGTGATGAAGAGCTGGGTATTTTCTACACTAACCCTGGCCTATGGAGACATCCCGTATTCAGAAGCTATTACTGGCTCAACCGACGCCAATTGGTTCCCTGCCTACGATACGCAGGAACAAATCATTACCGGTACAAACGGACTGTTAAACGAGCTTGCTGAGGCAGTTCTATTGCTCGATAACGGCGGTTCTATTCAAGGCGATATCCTTTTTAACGGCGATGCTGCTAAATGGAAAAAGCTCGCCAACGCGATGCGCCTCCGTCTACTTATGTATATCTCGGAGAAGCAAAATGTAAGCGCTGATTTTGCCGCAATTGTTGCGAACGAATCACTCATGGAGAGCAACGCCGACAACGGTATACTTACCTACACCGGTAACTTCCCTAACGAATATCCATTGGTTCCTTTGAAGCAAGGTGATTTCGATGCAGTTGCGATTAGTACTAATGCCCATGCTACTTTAGACAGCTTGAATGATCCTAGAATGTTCATTTACGCGCGTCCAAGCAATGCATCAGCAGTATTCGCAGACCCTTCTGTCGCCGCTACTTATAAGGGCGCCGATAATGGAAGTACAGCTATTAGTGCCTCATGCGACAAGAATGGATCACGCCTAGGTTATACGTTCTACAATTATCCTGGACATGATCAAGCAGGCACGATGGCAGAAGGTATTATCATGACGTATGCGGAGCAACAATTCTTACTCGCGGAAGCGGCACACAACGGTTGGATTACAGACGATGCTGCGACGCATCACGCCAGTGGTGTGCAAGCGTCATTAGAATACTATGGGGTAGATTTCAGTATGACGAACTGGACGGATTTTGCAGACTACATGGCAAATTCGGGAGCTGCTTACGATAACAGTATCAATAGTATTCGTGAGCAGAAATGGTTAGCAATGTTCTTTACAGGACTTGACAATTATTTCGAGGTAAGACGCTGGTATACTCAAGAAAGTGGGAATTGGGCTAACCTTCCATTCATCTCAGCGCCGTGTTCAAATACAAATGGTGACGTGTTGCCAATGCGCTTTCTCTACCCCGGTAATGAAGCGAGTTTGAATCCTGTCAACTACGCTGGTGCCATTGATGCAATGGGAGGCAATACCCAGAACACTAAAATGTGGGTAGTTGACTTATAAATAGTCATTTACCAACGTTAACAATTTAAACCACGGTGTACAGAAGTACACCGTGGTTTACTATAAAAAGAAACTATGAGCGGTCATGTAAGAAGTGATAAAAAAACGTTGTTTGGTGCAGCCATTAATCCCCCGGTATTTTTTGGATCATTAATCGTATTGCTCTCTTTAATCAGCACCACCATTATCATTGGTGAGCCCGTGGAGGATCTCTTCAGACGGGTTCAAGCCAATATTAGTGATGCCGCTGGGTGGTTCTTCATCTTGCTGGCCAACCTTCTGATGTTTTTTCTCATCTATCTGGCCTTTTCAAAATTTGGGAAGATCAAACTAGGAGGGGCAGAAGCAAAACCAGACTTCTCACGTATCTCATGGTTTTCTATGCTGTTCTCTGCTGGTCTCGGTATAGGACTATTATTCTATGGGGTCGCCGAACCGATCTACCACTTTAACGACAATCCTTTTGTCGATAATACAGATGCTATAGCCGCAGCGAAAAGCGCTATGGGGATTACTTTTTACCACTACGGAATTCAAGCTTGGAGCATCTATGCGACGGTTGGCTTAGCCCTTGCTTTTTTCACGTTCAATCTCAAACTTCCCCTCACCATTCGTAGTATTTTCTATCCGCTGCTCGGAGATAAAATTTACGGACGCTGGGGAGACTTGATCGATATTATTTCTGTCATCGCTACCGTAGTTGGTCTGGCCACCTCACTGGGTTTAGGAGCACAACAGGTAAATGCCGGTTTAGAATACCTTTTCGGAATCGGATATTCACGAGAAGCCCAAATAGTCATCATCGCCGTAATTACCGCACTCGCTACCTTCTCCTTGCTCGCTGGCTTGGATAAAGGTATTCGTAGACTTAGCGAAGTCAATATGGGCTTAGCGATGGTCTTACTGGTGTTCGTACTAGCGACTGGACCTACAGCATTCCTGATGGACAGCTTCGTTCAAAATCTAGGATACTATATCGACAATTTCTTCAAAATAGGTCTGTGGACCGAATCTTTTGTTGGGGTGAAAGACGATTCAAACTGGCAAAACATGTGGACCGTATTTTACTACGCATGGTGGATCGCATGGTCACCGTTTGTAGGAATATTCATTGCACGCGTATCTAAAGGCCGCACCATCACTGAATTTATTTTAGGTGTGGTCCTTGTTCCTTCGCTTTTGACCTTCTTATGGATGAGCGTTTTCGGAGGTAGTGCACTGTATTTTGAACTGCTCGGGGACCACAGCATTACTTCCGCGGTGAATGAAAACGTGGCGACGGCTATCTTTAAATTATTAGAAAAGTACCCCTTTGTAACCATATCTTCAGGTCTAGCCATACTGCTTACCACTAGCTTCTTTGTTACAAGCTCTGACAGCGGCTCTATGGTGGTTGACACGCTTACTTCTGGTGGGCGTCATGATGCGCCAAAGGTTCAGAAGATTTTTTGGGCAGCTATGGAAGGTGCTACTGCCTCAGTTCTCTTGCTTTATGGAGGACTTACTGCTCTTCAGAGCGCTACCACTATTACAGGTTTAGCATTCGCGATTATTCTCGTCATTATGGTAATTAGCTTTTATATGAGCTTAGAAAAATACCACGACGAGCACTTTAAAAGTGCCGAGAAAAAGAGCGCTTAGTACAGCTAAAAAAAAAGGCAAAGGCCCGGTAAACCCGGACCTTTGCCTTTTCTATAAATACTCTTTTCTCTTCGTATTTATTTACTGCCCATTCCACCTTTCTCTACGCGGTCTTTTAGGCTGGACTGAGATTCTTTTTTAGATTGTTGCGCTTTGTTGTTGCGGAAAATGTTCCATATCGTAAAATATATATAGATCGCGAATAAAACGCCACCAACCATGTACATCTGAATACTCATAACCTACTCTTTTTTAGAATTAGTCAATCTCCGCTGACGTATAGCGATGGCGAATAATAAAATTGTCCCTGGCCAATGTGCAGAATACTGAGCGTCTTCCGGGTGTCCCGTGAGGCCTAACACCACGGAATAAAGTAATGCTACAAAAGCAATTATTACGGGATACCAATTATTTATGAATCGTGCCATATTTATAAGAATTTTAAACTGTCTCCTAGGGTAACACTTATTTCACAATGTAGTTAATTGCGGAGATTGTTCGCTAATCAATTCCCAAAGGTGTAAAAGCACACATACCAACCCATTCGTAATTCTAAACAGAATCAAACTTATTACGTAAACTTAGGTGATGAATTAAACTACTTTACTTGGTTTGCTTGAAGCATATTATTTTTGTGCTGCTAATGGCATTTTATCATCGAAGCGAGGAGTGATAGCTATTCGACATCGATGGTCCTTCATACGTTGTAAGTTTACGTACCTAAGTTTAATACCGATGAAAAACATCTTTTTCGACTCTAATGTGCAGTACAATTGGCTTCGATGGAAACGTCATGTTCTAGGGAATAAGCGCTCAGAGAGATCCTACAAAAAGCAACGAGAGATAGTTCAAAGTATTCTATCCAAAACGGATAAAGTCCAAAATTCATTACAGACTCAGCCTGTAGATAGGGTATGCGGTATTACTGATAGGGAACTCTTTGAGAAATATATCAAAATAGGTAAGCCTGTAATCATAGAAGGCGGGGCAAAAAGTTGGGGTTGCATCGGAAAATGGACTCCGGAATGGCTAGTCAAGAACTATGGTGACGAAGGCATCACATACATGGATAGTACTCCAACGGATATGAAAGAAGGTAATTTCTCTGTACGCAAAGGTGTATTTAGCGACATCATTGAGGCTATTGAAGCTGAAGATCAGAGTAAATACATTCGGTTCAGCCCACTCCTTGAAGACCATAAAAATCTATTAAACGATTTCGACGAAAAATGGCTCGCGAAAATGCGACATACATTTTCCAACGGTCGGAAACTGCAGCTTTTCGTTGGTCCTAAGGGATCTAAGACTGATCTTCATTGCGCTGTCGAATTCAACTTTTTCACACAGATCTATGGTGAAAAGCACTGGTATTTATGTGCGCCTACAAATGATATTGCCCTAGACCCATTAAACCTGGGTTTCGCCTACTTCACTAGTACATTTAATCCTGAGGATCCCGATTTTAAAGAATTTCCTTTAGCCGCGGCAATCAACTTTTATGAATGTACGCTGAAGCCTGGTGATATTTTGTTCAATCCATCGTCTTGGTGGCATCATGTCACTAATAAATCGACATCGATTGGCGTGGGATTCCGATGGTTTAATATGTACCGCAGCGTACAATTATCCTTCATTCAAACCTTACTTACGATAAGCTGTTACAATCCACCTATATGGAAAGCTATGAAACTAAGTCGAAGGGATTTTGGGGAAATGTTTTCTAAAAAAAATGCCTCCTGATTAGCAACAGCAATACATTCAATTCCGCATTGAGTCCCGAGCTAGTTCCTGAAGATATTCTGCATATATAATCGAATCGAAATCGTCGAAAATAAGTCACATAAGTAGGGCACAACCTTTACAAAGGGTGCCTCAAAAACATTAGTAACTGCCTTTGCTTATGTCGTTTTTACTTGTATTCCTTCAATAAAGTTTCAGCTGCTAGTTTCCCTAATTCATTAGATGCTAATGGACTTGCACCTGTTATAAGTTTTCTATCTATCGTTACTGTTTTATCAGATTCCGTATTTACAATTGTGGCGCCTAAGTCTTTCAATTTTTCACTCCACCCTTGCGTCATGTGCCCTGGTAAGTAACCTACCATAGGTGTCATTTCATCCACAGCATCAGGAAAAACAGCCATCTCATAACCTTCGTAAAGAAATTTTTGACCATCTAATGTCGTAGATAACAATGCTGCTGGCCCGTGACAAAGTGTGATTGTAAATAAGTCGCTTTCGTATGCCCAATTTAAAGTCTTTGCAACATTACTGTCATTTGGTAGTTTAATCGTCGCGCCATGTCCACCTGGGATAAACACAGCCGCATAAGAACTGTCATTTGCAAATGAATTGGTGACAAAATCAGTCAATTTTTTTGGTTGCTCAAAATTCGCTGCATACTCATTATAAATAGCTTTCACATTCTTGTCCTCATTAGGGAATGCCCACATTTCGAATACAACAGGCTTACCTGTAGGAGTTACAATTTCAAAATCGAACCCTGCATTTTTAAGATGCAGCATTGGCACAAGTGCTTCTACTGGGTGGTTTCCTGTAGAGAACATTTTACCATTTTTCATCTGTAAATTTTTGTGTTCCGTGAAAATCACCAACACCTTCGATCTCTCTCCTTCGTATTTAGTGTATTGAATGTCTTCAAAATCTGTTACTGAAACAGTTCCTAAGTTCAAGGCTAAACTTGACGGGCTAT
>Ga0233438_10001516_pt1 | contig 25228 bp, 49 predicted proteins | sample SI_123_September_FD_182720 | JGI IMG/M metagenome (GOLD analysis project Ga0233438, IMG submission 182720) | Seawater microbial communities from Saanich Inlet, British Columbia, Canada - SI_123_September2016_10_MG | ecosystem: Environmental > Aquatic > Marine > Inlet | place: Canada: British...
TTGGACATATCTTCTCTATACCCTAGTACAGTTCTATCTTACCCTATAGATAAAGAATGATTTGCTCATGTTGTCAATAGTTCATATACTGTTGAAAATGTGAATACTAGATGAGTATCAAAACTGATATTGAGAAGGCGATTATCGCCGCATTCACCGAAGAAGATGCATTGTTTATGAGACCCTACGCCCTACCGGCGCAGGTCACAGAAGCAATTAGACGAGCCCGAAAAGAACTGAGTTCACTCAGTCCTGTTGAATGGGACAACATTGACCGACCCAGCCTAGACATTATGCTTGAATTCCACTTGGATGATGTGTTGGGTCACGGTGAAGAATCCGCCTTTACAGGGGGAGAGGAGTAATCCTCAACTAGATGAAAGTCAAAGAAGCAATAAGATATCTGAGTGAACTACCAGAAGACGAAGAAATCGTCATCGCTTGGTGGAGACAAGATTCGTTCGATTCACTCGAACCGCCATTAACGGATGAAGAGTGGAATGAATACATGTCCTACCTTGAAAAGTGGATGGACTGGTCAAGTGACCACGAATCAATCGGATGTATGCTTGAAGAAGCAAGAAAGACGCGCTGAGTGCGTCACTAGAATGGAGTATACAATTTATACTGATGGAAGTGCCCACGGGCACCTTGATGGAGATGGAGCAACAAAGAGCACACCCGCTGGGTGGGGCTTTGTTGTAGTCCAAGGACCGACAGGACTGAACCACGACAACGGAGAGGAATACCACCTCGACTATGGTAGAGTTATCACTGATACAGGACACCCGCTATATATCGGAGCCGAAATCGGAAGTAACAACACTGCTGAACTAAGTGCTATTTACCACGCACTTGAGTGGATTAAGTCTTCAGATGCAACAAGTGTCGCTATTTACAGCGACTCAAACTACGCACTGAACATGGTCTTTGGTAACTGGACACCTAACACAAACAAGATACTAATCGATACGATTAGTAAGTTTGCTAAGGAAGTTCAACGAAGCGTTACCATCTCCAATGCTCACATTAGAGCACATTCAGGTTTCAAATGGAACGAGGTTGCGGACCGCTTAGCGGACCGAGGCGCTCGTCGTTGAGCCACTAGATGAGACGAAGTTATGAATCCAGATTAAACTGGAAAAAACTTGGAATAAATCACGCTCATTTGAATACCAAAAGAGGTATCAAAGAGCATAATACCGATGGAAGGCCTAACATTGTCGTGGCAAAATATAACGGACGTTGTGTCCGATGCCAGACATGGATGCCTAAAGGAACAAAGATTGCCCACTATGGAAAGGGTACTGCTGTTCACTTAGAGTGTCTGCCGGAGGAAATACGAGAGTGGGCCCGAGAACAGGCTCAACTCAGTAGGGCCTGACATCACTAGATGCAATACAATGAGTATTACGGAAGTGCCTACAACTTTGAAGTAGGATATTTAGAAGGACTAAGATATGCAATGCTGATGCTTGCTCAATTCGCTGACCTAGATGATGTACGAACTCAACTCGGTGAGTTGATTCGTAACCAACTAGACTCGGTGAAAAAGGAACTTCCTGAAGAGTAATCTTCACTAGCGAAAATTATGGGATACGATATAGACGAAATAGTAACGAGAGAACAGGAAGCAGGTTGGCACAAAGGCCGACTAATGACTCCTGCCAAGCCAGTTGGAACGCAGCCCGGATGGAGTGATTCCCTGTGGACTACGCCAGCGAAAGAGCAACCAACAAAAGTTACTAAAGACGAACTAAAAGAAGTACCTAAGCATATCATAGTCACTACTGACCTTGAGTATGCTAACAAACTATGCGAAGATTGGTATTACTTGCAGAGCACCAACAAGGTGCCAGAAGGATTACAATTTATTTTGCAGAGGTTAAGTAAGAAGAGACTTTACGAAGAGTAATCTTCACTAGAGAAAATATGGGATACGAATTAGTAAAACTGGACGAAAACGACGAACCCTTTGAGGTTCGAGAAGCCGTCGATGACAACTACTTTAGATTGAATACTGAACTTATAGGAAGAGCAAGTTACCTAGCCCTCTGGGGCGCAGGTATCATATCCGGAGAAGAGATGATAAAGTACACTACAGAAGCAACTGCCCTAGATGGGGAGACTGTGTCTGCTAGTGAACTACTTTCTGTTCACGGAATAAAGACCGAATTGAAGGTTGAATGGTTAGAGCCATTTACGAACAACAACAAAAAGACCGTGGGGAGAAACCTATGTGTCATGTTCGCTAATACTCTAAACGATGCGCTTACTATGATTGAAGATTCGCCTATACAGCCTGATTACGAATTGAAGGAAATGGTTGACTTTGTGGATTTTCTACAAAGTTGCCAACATGGAGTGTGGCTTGAATGAATGCAGACTTAGTTTACGGACTACTTCTTGCTAACATTCTGGTCTGCTACATCATCGGGCTGCGAGTCCGAGCAATTAGACACGATGTTGAGTGTATGCACGATTTTGTGCACGCGCTTGGAGAACATCCCTTCTTTGCTGCTTTTATAGATGCTGAGAGATTTTCTCACGCACTTGAAAAGAAGATAGAAGAAATTCGTAAGGAAGACTCAGAGGTTCCTGCTCCGTTCAAGGAGTGGGATGAAGCCTGAGTCACTAGATGAGTAAAGAACCGTTATGGAAACGACTTAATCACACTGGGCGCGTAAAACCTAGTGACCGAGTAATCGGTGAAGTATACACTTCTCAAAGGGGTGTAACAGGAATATGGGATGGAAAGAGACTGCGCTGTGAACACAACAGAGTACGAAGCAAATGCAAAGAATGCGGAGGTGCTTCTATCTGTGAACACAACAGAGTACGAAACACCTGCAAAGAATGCGGAGGTGGAAGTATTTGTGAACACAATCGAATGCGAAGCCAATGCAAAGAATGCGGAGGTGGAAGTATTTGTGAACACAATAGACACCGAAGCCGATGCAAAGAATGCGGAGGTGCTTCGATTTGTGAACACAATAGAATACGAAGCAACTGCAAAGAATGCGGAGGTGGAAGTATTTGTGAACACAATCGAATACGAAGCCAATGCAAAGAATGCGGAGGTGGAAGTATTTGTGAACACAATAGACACCGAAGCAAATGCAAAGAATGCAAAAAATCCTAAATCCAACTAGATGAAACTATCAGAAGCATATGATAAAATGGTCGCTAATAAGAACATACCAAGGGAAGTAACAGCCCCTGTGTTTAAGATTATGAACGACTGCTCACGAGGTAAATATACCGAACAACAAGCAAGAGAAGAAGTACAAAGATTGATGAATGCGATGCAAGCATCAGCCAACTACCTAATCAATATGCTAGAGGAGTGAGCACTAGATGAAATGTCCAAAATGTGATAAAAGAATCACTGAAAAGAGAATAAAGGAGGTCCTTGCTAAAAGAAGTGGCCGCAAAGAGAACAGAGATTCACATCGAATCTACTGCAACCGAACTTGCTTCGAAAGCAGGGGACTCAACACAAAAGAACTCTGCACCGAATGCGGCGTGAACCAAAAGAACATCGCAGCAAAGCGATGTGGGGTTTGCCGCCACCTTGGTGTGAGTCGACTAAGACTCGATTCAGAAATTAAAGAATTAGTGGTCTTGAATCCCGGAGCGGGGTTCGACTACTTTATCGATATGGTATTTTCACGAGCCTCTATCAAAAAATATGGTAGATGGCACATAAGAAGAAACTTACTACAATTCTTTGAAGATTTACAAGAAATCGAAGGAGTTGATTATGCGGCTTGGTTACAAAACCCCGACGCAATGATAAGAGTAAAAATTGACAAAGTTCCTGATGATAGAGAAAAATACATCAGGGGACAAAGACGAACACAAGTGTCTCGCATGACTCAGCGCCAACGAATGCGCGCTGGATTAAGTGAAGGCAAAGCAAATGCCTTTGTCAAAATACCACCCGAGTTTAGATGGGGCAAATACAAGCCCTTGTGAACTTACTAGATGAACAGAATATACTGTCACGACCCAGAAGATGAACTAAATGAAGAACAACTTCAACTAATACACTCTGAAGGTAACTGCGATAAAGACTGCAGTTACTGTGAAGAAGAGTGACTAGATGAGTAGCATAGAAGATAAAGTGTGTGAGAAGATACAGGAACGCTCTGAAGTTGGTAAGTCCAAATACGGAGTTACCATGGAGCGAACTGACTTGAACACTATCGAATGGCTAACGCACCTACAAGAAGAATTGATGGACGCTGCGGTGTACGTCGAGCGACTTATGGGTGATATTCAACTGGCTAATGACGCCATGTTGGACGCAAGAGAATTACTGATGAAACACTACGATTGGATGCAATCAACTGGTGCTTCCGAGGAAGATAGCAACGAGGTTCTCGATGTTGTCAAAGCCTTGCGCAAAGCCTCTGAATGAGGTAACTAGATGAACGAATGTAACGAGTGTGGTATAGCAACAGAGGATATCGTAGAATGCCACGAATGTGGATTCTTCTGTGTGCCCTGTTATGATAAAAACCCAGATAACTGGGTGATACTAGACCAGCCTAATCACTGTCGAGACCTATGTCCCGAACACGCATATATGGCAAAGGAGAACCCGAAGTACTACTGGCACTATTGCCACGAATGTACTAAGGTGACACCTTACGGTGCAGTCAAATGTGACTGCGAGTGAATCAACTAGATGAGTAACGAAATCTGTATAACAGAATACGAAACTGATATTGAAGGAGGAGCAAGTTACTTTTGCTCTCTCTTGATTGAAGACTTTGACGGAGACAAAGAGAAAGCGTACGAGTACGCTGAACGCAACCAAATGTGGGAGGAAGTTCCTGCCATTATTATTGGTGACCCAGACGACAGCCCTGCGATAGCAGAGTTGTATTTTGCGGTCTTGGAGGCGACCAAGGAATTGTTTCGAACAAAACTGCGAGGTACTTACTGAGCAACTAGATGAGTAAAAACGTCAAAAAAGGTAATTGGAGCAAGAAAGAGGATAAGAAATTGGTTAAAATGATTTCTGAGACGATGTCATACGATATCATCGCAGAGAATCTTGACCGGTCGAAAGGCGCAGTGGCTACGAGAGTTAGCACCCTACGAAAGATGGGAGTAACTATCGCTGCAAGTAAGCGCGGACGTCCTCTTAAGGTCCAAAAGCAAGAAGCACCAAAGGCTGTTAAGGTCGCAAAGAAGGTTCTAGAATCTTCCAACGTGAACGCCAACAAGCCCGAAACAACCACAGGACAGACATTAGTCAAGAATGTGGCAAAGGAAATGGAACGATTGGTTCTCTACACTGCTATGTTAGAGAAGCAAAATATTGCATTGACTGCTCGCTTGCTTGAAATTGAGAAGATTGTTCGCGATTGAACACTTCTCAAACTAGATGAATCACAAGAGACTACACCAGCGACTAGTAACTATTTTGTCAGATGAGGGTAACTTAACTACTGGGCAAGTCCTAGAAAAGTTGCACTCTACTGAAACAAGTAAGAGCACTGGTAGTAAATGTAACTTTTACAATCAACCAATTAGAGTCGTAACTAGTGTGTTACGACGAAAACCGATTATAAAAGTGGGATTCGACTGCACTGCTAAACAAGCAGTGTGGGGAGTCGATAGGTCTCTTTGAGACTACTAGATGAGTAACGAAAGTGAAAATGAAGAAAGTTTTGAACTGACAACCCAAGCGATTGACGATTGGGACCGACTGACTGACCTTATGCGCGAAGTAAGACTCGCGCGGAACAAACTGAAAGAGAATATCATCAAGGCACTAGCCGATGAATCTGGTAACAGTTTGACTGGTTGGATTGGACTCACGAGAGTCCGTGTGGTCGAAGCAAGCAGTACGGCTTTTTCGGTAACTGAACTTCGAGAGAAGTACGGTGACGAATGGGTCGAAGAGAACTCTCGCAAAAGCGGGAGTGCTTCTATCGAAGTCAAAACTATGGCAAAGCGAGGGCCGTCTGGAGCGTTTGAAATACCAACCTCTGGCCTTGAATGAGCCAACTAGATGCACAGATTTGTAAAACAACGAATCGACAAAATAGTGGACGCCTACCCTATCGGAAAGGAGTTTACGAGTAACTGTATTCATGCCGAGTTGTTCAAACTACACGGCCAGAAGTTTCTACCAAGTAGAGGTGCAGTAGCATCTCAACTTAGGAAACTACCTCAATTGAAAGTTGAGTCTGGTCCAAGTAAGATGAGCCACTATGTGAAAGCATGAGTAACTAGATGAGAAAATGTTGGAACTGTGGGCAACCCACAAACAACGAAAACTCAAGAGTCTGCTCTGACGAAATATGTCAAAGAGCAGAGAAGAAATCAAGTAACGGAGAGTTCAAGCACCGAGCGGCGGTAGAGTTCTACGAAAGAGAAGTTGGACGCAAACGTGAATACGCACAACGCCCTGAAGTAAAGAAGCGAAAGGCTGAATACGCACGTGAATACCAACGACGCCCTGAAAGAAAGGCGAAGGCACGTGAATACAACGCACGCCCTGAAGTAAAGGAGCAAAGGCGTGAATACCGACGACGCCCTGAAAGAAAGGCGAAGAGGCGTGAATACCAACGACGCCCTGAAGTAAAGGCGAAGAAGCGCGAATACAACCGTAAATACTTACGCAAAAAGAAACTTCGTGAAGAAGAATGATTTCTACTAGATGAACAAGTTAATCAACTACTTTCCACTGAGTCAGGTGATACACCATGGCTAAGAGGAACATACGAACTATACAATACATAGAGAAGACTTTACGGGCCGCAGATGGTCCACTGTCGACTATTGAGATTCACCTACAAATCTGCAAGAAATGGCCGACCCATGCACCAAGTATGCCCAGATTGGGTAACTTGCTGGCTCGCCATAAGCAGTTTGTTAAATTAGACTACTCAGTTGGAGTAGAGACTATGCAAGGTGGGAATTCAATAGTTAGGAAATCTCATTATAATGTTCATGTATGGGAGTTGTCGGAAGACGACTCCACTAGAAGAGATGAGAACAATGGCGAAAGAAAGAATGCTTGACTGGACCATGGATATCATTGGTTCCCTGAAGGGAGAGGCTTTCACAAGCCACAATCTCTTAGACCGATGGGAACACCACGCACCGATAAGATACAAACCTAACGTAAGTTCTTTATCGGCCACACTAAAAAAGTTAGAGGGTAGAGGTAAGATAAGAAAGACAGGGGACCGAACACGGTACTCTAATTTTACAGGCTCTACTGAAAAATCTCTTACTTACATAGAGGTGTGAACTAGATGGATGATTTATTGGCTTGGCCAAGAAAAAACATGGACCGCATGGAAGGTGCAGGCTTTGGAAAAAGCCTCGGCCTAGCGGCAATATCTGTAATCTATATCATAGCAATGCTAATCGGACTATTCATTATAGCCCCTATAGCAATAGTCATTGGATGGCTGTATTCTAAGATAATAGGATGAAGAAACTAGATGAGTAACGAAAATTACGATGAAAAATGTGAACGAAACAACTACGCACTACCGGAGGTCTTACAATGACCGAGTGGAAATATGTGCATGGTGAAGGTGATGACCCTCTGGGTGCACCGACTTACGTCGCATTTGCTCACGGAGTGAAGTTCGACCCACCGATGCCTCAGTCAGAAATGGCTAGGATGATTGGAACCTTAGGAACTGCAATTCGACACTATGTCGAGGCGATGATTAAGGCAAACGATGAACTCAAGAAAGCAACGCCCGAAGACCCGCGTCTGAAGGCACTTGCTGGAAAACTCATGGAGCAGATACTGATGCAACACCAAAATGAAACTGGTGAAACATTTGTAATCCGCTCAGGAGCAAGTCAAACTGCTCAGAAACCTAAACAAGAACCACTCGGGCAACACAAAGCCCTTGTGAAGAAATACAATGCAGATGTTGGCGCACTGAATGAAGATGACCTCAATAGGGGTCTCTTGGTTCAGTCTTGTGAAAACTATGTGTTGGAACTAAACGCGAAAGTAGACTCTCGGATTCAAATCCGAGCCACTCTGCGAGATTTGTTGGAGAGAGCAAGTAAAGACCTTTCATTCATGAAAGATTCTTTGCCTGAAGTTCTTTTACCAACACTGGTCTCGGATGGATGGGTTCTGTTTACTCATAACGAAGAGGTTCGCTTATTGCCTTACGGCAAGGGCGTTCCTAGTTACGATGCAAGTAAGGCTTCACTTGACCACCCTGCGTGGTCTAGAAGTCTTGATAATGTTTGGGAGGTATGAACAACATGACACTAGAGGTAAAAATATGGCTAAGAAAACAACTTCGGCAAAGCGCTGCATTTACTGTAATAAGAGGTTAGGACGGGCGAAAAGCAAATCCCCGGCCTATCATCTGCAATACTGTGAAGAGCATTGGGCTGTCGCCGTTCGATTGAAGAATATGAGGCAACCCTGTCGCATAGTCAAATGCAAGAACCCCGGATTGGAGGATGGATACTGTGATACTCACAGACCTTTCGACGCAAATAGCAGCCCGCTCCGCCTAGATTGGCTGGAGGATAAGGGGCTGATTAAGGCTAACAATCCGAAGTGTCCCTACAGTGGAAAACGAAACGCCACCAAGGCGTATAGGGGCCGAGATGCAACTAAAGGTATTGAAGGAATTAGAGAGTTTTTGAACGGGTGAAGACCCGCTCAGCGACACTTTCATAAGCCTTCGACACCGACCTAAAATCACCGAAAAGGGTGAGACTAGATGAGCAATAAACAAAGCACATTAGATGAGTTCAACAAGAACTATGAAGCACAAAACAAAGAGGACCGCGACGCTGTCGCTTCCGGTGAATACGAAGAGCGAGAGACGCTTCGCGCAGAGCGCGACCAAATCTACTCTGGGTACATCATGGAAAGTTCTCAAGACGGAATTGAAGGAAAGTACGGCACAAACACTGCCATTCGATTGACTTCTCCTGAAGGAACCAAAGTTACCCTATGGGTCAACGGTTACGAAGAAGAACACTTCAACGCTTTCATGGAAAAACTTGACAAGAAGGGAGTTTCCCTTCCTGTTAAGGTAGACTTCTTGCGAACCCAAGAAGAAGCAAAGACTTCTGGAAACAAGTACAACCGTATTCGTTTCCTTGAAGTCGCTTCTGGTGAAGAAGTTCAGATGGAATTGAATTCCCTTTGAATGTAAAGCCCCAACTAGATGAGAGAATCCGTATTGGATGATGCTGTATTTTCTTGCCACTCTTGTGGTAAGAGATGCAATGGACAGGAGATTGAAATGAGTGCAACTAAACTCATTCAATGCTCGGACTGTCTCAATAGGACCAGAGATTGGTCCGACTCACTCCGAGGAATGGAGTGAGTAAACTAGATGAATGACTACGCAATTGATGAACAACAAATCAAGTGGGCAGAGAAACAGACATGGTGCATCATGGATTTATCCGGCGCACCAAAACACATACGAGATGACATACTACAATGCAAACACAAATGGGTGTACGGTTTAACAGGCCACTTCAACATATGGAGTGCTTGTAAATCATGCGGAGTAGAAAGAGAAATGTTATCGACGCCTCCGAGTGAGGCAACTAGATGAGTAACGAACGAATTGACTTGACTCAGTTTGAAGGGGCTACTGAAGGGCCGTGGGAGACTATAGAACCCGAACATCCCCATTATGGGGTGATACGCATTAAGCCTTGCTCTGCAACGGTTAGGCGTTATCAAAGCGACTTCAGAAGTGAAGAGACTTGGCATGCAAATGCTAAAGCGATTGCAGCAGTTCCCGAACTGATTGCTGAGTTGAAGAAAATGTACGAGCGTGAAGACGCTCTCGTTAGCGCAATCAAAAAATTGTGCGATAGTGAAGATAGCACGGGATGTAGCGGCGACCTTACGGTTGTCAGCCTAGACCCTATGCTGAAACTTTACGAATTGACCTCCTACTCAGCGTATCGCTGAGTGAGGTAACTAGATGAATAACAAAATTGACTCGGCCATGGCTGAGCAGATACTACAAGGCGACGACACTGACCCCGACATTTTACAGTCGTTGGGGTTAGAACTGCTTGCTGAGTTAAAGGAATGTTATTACCTAATTGCTAAAATGCAAGAAAGTATTGTGAAAACACTGGGTGAATGTTGGGTATGTGGGGACTATATTGATTCCTGCGACTCAAACACCTGTGAGCGACAGATACTTGAAGACATTGAATTAGGAACTGCCTCCGAGTGAGGCAACTAGATGAGTAACGAAAGAATTGACTTAGAAGCAATCAATATGCCAGACATGAAGTATTTTACCAACGAAGCCACATGGCAAGGTTGGCATGATACTGTGGAAGAAATGATTGCTGAGTTAAAGAGATGTTATGAAGAGATTGACGAAGTGACTAAATGGAAAGACCATTGGAAGCGAACAAGTCAGACTTGGTCTAAGGTTGTCGAGATATTCGACCCGAAAGCCAACAATGCTGAACTGAATGATGCAATCAACAAAGCCTTCGGGCACGACGCCTCCGAGTGAGGTAACTAGATGAGTAACGAAAGTGAAAATACATACGTGGTGCGTCACTACTTCAGCAAGTTTGTTGATGTTACAGTGACTGCTGCGAACCTTGAAGAAGCATTAGAGAAGGCGGAAATACCTAAACTCCAATGGTTCGACAAACATGATACTGCATACGTTGAATCGAATGCAGAAAAGACCTCCAAGTGAGGTAACTAGATGAGTAACGAAAGAATTGACTTAACTCGATTTGAAGGTCTACCTAAGAAAATGGAAATCAAGTGGCACGAGCACCCCCTTTATGGGGCAAGATACCTCGTCCAGATTTCTGAACCGGAAACACCGTGGGCTGTTGGGGCAATTGCTCCCGACTATGAACCACACGGTGTTTACGCTAAGGATAAAATAGAACAGGAAAAGGTGGCAAAAATGTTTGCCTCCACACCTGACCTAATTGCTGAGTTAAAGAGATGCTATCGTGTAATTGAGGATATCGAATCTATGATACCCGATAACCACGAAGAAATTGACCCCGTATTGAGCGACATTCTAAGTGAGTGTCATAGACTCTTGGGGATGTAAAGCCTCAGAGTGAGGTAACTAGATGAGTGACAAAGTTGAATCTACACGGTGTAGGCACATCCAAGACAGAATGGATATGCGCTCAACTCTAGAAATAACTGGTGACTATTGCAGCCAAGAGGACGTGTGGGATGACACTCGTCAGTGCTGGAAGATGTACTGGACTCAAGACTTCTTTTGTAAGGTTTGTAAAGGAACCCTAAGACTAACGCGTAGAGCGTTTTGAAAAGGATGTCAACTAGAACCAAAGGAACCCCAGAGTTAACGCTCTGGGGTTCTTTTTTTTTTGCTTATTGGTGTAGCAAGTGAAGCGCTAACCAGCGGGGAACCTTGTGAGTTCCTGCGAGCCACCATTTCTTTTCTGTAAAGTCCTCTAGGGTGTCTTTCTCCAATGTGATTTCAACTTCGTCCGCTCCGGCTGCCAACTTGATTTGCTCGAAAATTGATTCGGGTTCGTCAATCGTAGAGACCTTTAGTCTCGTTGAAACGAGTCCGGTCTTGGCGTGAATACTTCCGGGGACTCGCAGGATGCGGTGCTTGTCCGTCGTCACGGGCTTGTCTATTGCGCTAAACTTCTTTATCTCAGAATTGTAGAAAGCACTCTGTAGAGACTTAGTTACCTTTTCATCAAACAGACCAAAGTGGCCTTGTGATACTGTGTTGCGATTAGCAGCACTCTTCATGAGGTCACTTATTTTTTTGGCTGTTGCCTTCGGTAATCCCATGGGCTCTCCGGTCAGTGCAACGAGAGAAGTGATGTCTTTGACATACTGAGTGTATTTCTTGTTCCACCCGCCTTTTCCTTTCGCCAATTGAGAGCGCACTACTTTGGTTCCGATGATGTAGTCTACTAAGTCTGCTCTCTGTTCTTTGGTGAGGTCCCTAAGCGATTCGTCTTCTATCGTTATGTGAAAGCCCTTTCCTCCAGAGAAGTCCAGCGACATGGTCTCTCTTTTGAAATCTAATTCATTAACTAATACATCTACAAGCATACTAGTCGTATAGCATACTTCATACATCCAATCTATCCTATTGTTGAAGGTGGAGGGGTCCAAGTCTATATCGAACACTAAGTCGTAACCCAAGTGTCCTCTCTTGCCGGGCGAATACATCTGTGGGTCTAGGTAGTAAGCCGTCGAAGCATAGACTGCTTCTATGGTTGGCTTTGATTGAAGGTGTTTGCTCAGTTCCTCGATTGTCTCAAAGTACTTTGCGCGACCCTTGATTCCTTCGTCACCTTGGTAAGCAAAGGCAATCTCCCTTCGTTGAATCTTGGAGACCGCTAACTCTTTGTTAGCGTAGTGGTACTTTTTGAGTTCTATGAGGTCGCTCATCCCCAAGCCCCCTTCTGCTTCTGCATCTTCTTGTATTGGGCTTCGAGGACATCGATGTATTGACTAGCGTGGTCTCTAGTCATCTCAGCGGCCCACTTATCAGGGTGAAGGATTTCGGTCTCGATGGTCTCCAATGCGTGAGCGAGTCCGTTGACTACGCTACCCATATTGCCGTCACCAATCTTGGTAGCCAAGTCGAGAGCGAACTTAATCTGCCCAGCAGTCGCTTGGTTTCCTTGTGGTTTCGGGGCAAAGGTCTGTGCGCTGTGGAATCCCTGCTCGGGAGTCAAAGCCGTTGGTGTCTCTACTTTCGCCTGTGTCTTTTTCTTAATGGTTACAGATGGGTTGTCACCGAGGGTCACTGTGACCTCTTCGATATTCTCCATGCTGTCAACCATGCTCATCAATTCTATTACTTCTGTTATATCCATTTTAATTCACTCATCCTTGTTCGTGTAGGTATCTATATCCGAACTTCGTGTGCTTTCGATAATCTGATTTCTTACTCAGTGCCGCTTGGTCTAAGTAAAACTCTACATCGTTCATTGTTGGTATCGGTTTGTCCGTCCATGTCCTCTTTATTGCCTCGTAGACTTCTTGTATCAAGAAGTACCTTTGAGTGTCTCGCTTAGCGATACACAGGTCTTCGAATATTTCCAAGACTTTTTGTCTTGGTGATTCTGTCACTAGGGGTAGTTCTGCTAATTCTTTTATTCTGTCTGTTCTTTCCATGTTTAGTCCTCCTTGTCGTAGAGATATTTGTTGTTCGATACCGTCAAGAATGATAGACTCTCCAATGTGATGCGGAGGTCGTTCTTGTTGTATTCGATTCCTTCTTCTTTCAAGTAGTCCTTGATTACCTTGTGCTCAACGCCCCGCAGTAAAGTGGTGGAGTCTTGCTTATCCATTAGTTCCTTGACTAAGCGGATGGTTGCATCGCGCTTTTGTCTAGATTCCTTGTCGACTGCGCCAGTGAGTAGACCGGGGTCTTCTTCGTTGATGCTCGCTGCACATATCTTCTCAGCATACTTGACGTGTTCAAGAGTAACTTTGTCGGAGAAGTCGAATCGAGCAGTTGCGAGAGATAGTCTCTGTAGTGCTGGCACTAATCGGTGGCTTCTCATGTAGTCTCCCTTTTCTGCTTCTCTTTTCTTTGCGTGTCGTTCTGCTATGTATTCGCGAGCCTGTTCTGTGAACTCCGGTTCGACTCTCTTAGAGAGGGCAATGTAGCGTTGCACGAAAGGCAAGTCGACTGAACTCATAGTGTTAGCACCGGAACCAAGAATGGACATAGCGATGTCTCGGTCTCGGTCATAGTCCGCTTCATCAAGCAACACATAAATTAAATCGAATCGTTGGAGTTGCGGTAAGTCCATTCCTATTTGATTGGTGAAGGACATTCCTTCACCTGTAACGAACTTCTTCTTCTCTCCGGCCATTGGGTTCGACCCTGCTAAAATCGAAGCCGGTGCATCGAGTATCCCCTTCACTGGGCCCGTGGTCTTGTATATTTTCCCACTTTCTAGGGCGGTATTGATGTCCCCGAAGTCTCCTTTGTACAAATTGAACTCATCGATTGAACAGATAGCGTCTTTGGGTGTCAGTGGGATGATTCCGGGCTTGAGGCCCCATCGTTTCTTCCCTGTGTAAAAGTCCTCTATCTGTTCAGCCGCAGCAGTTAGACCAACGGCAGTTGCGCCACTGGCATCCAAGTATCTACTCGCTGGGAGAATCTTCTGCATCGCTAGAAGTAAAAGGGTTTTCGCGGTTCCCGGGTCGCCCGCAATCATAATGTGAATGGCAGTCCGGTGACCGAACGGAGTCTGCGAAGAGCCTATTGCTTGTAACATAAGAGCGTATTTGATTGCTCGCTGGTCTTCTTTCGTCGGGTTGCCATCATCGTCTTCATCTTCGAGTTTGATGTGACCAATCCATGCACTGCATAACTCTTCCATTCTTTCTTCAAGAGTCCATGTGTCAACAAAGTCTTTGATGGCTTCTTCGTCTTCATCGGAAATAACTAAGGTGAAGGCTTCTTCGGAAACAATCCTAAGAGATTGACCTAAGATATACATGCTATTCATAATGCCTCCTTTAGTGAGAGGACTTAGTCTAACTATACCTGTTATCTCTATAGTAGAACCTGCTGTGATGAGGTCTGTTAAGTTGCCTCTTAACTCAACCATGATGGCTTTAGGTTCTTCGCTAATGTTGACTTCTTGCATCTGTATTCGTTGAATTGGCTCGATGCGAGACTTGTCTGAGTCCAACTTGTTGAGTTCTTTGCCTCCACAAGCGCTACACTGTTGCGGTTTGGAAACCACTCCCTCTTCTGGGTTTTGTGGTTGAAGGTTAATTTTGTTGCACTTTCTGTCTAGTTTGTTGCCGTCTTCGTCTACCAAGTTGGTGTTACATCTAAAAGCAATCTTGGTGTAAACAACCATCGTGTCTCCTACTTCGGAAACCTGTCCTTGTATCTTGACTACCTTACCTGTGTCGTAAGATGAAAGTGAGTCAAAGGTCCTCTCGCACTGCTCCGGTGCACCAACTACATTCCAATGCGGAACGATAGTGTGGAAGGTGGATAGTGTGTTGTAGTTGACGATAGACTTCTCAAGAAATAAGTCCTGTAGGTGCTCGAACATGGTAATGACTGTCATTGGGTCAGTGACCAGATATGTCCCTAACTGGATGTATTTTGTTCGGAAGTCTTCGAATGATGAGAAGTTAAATCCGACTTCGCCTAACTCTGGTGGAGTTACGAGGCTGAATGCGTCGTCGAGGTTCACAAGCGGAATCATTGCTCCACTCATAATCATCTCTGCATCGAGATAACAGACGATACTGTTTGGGTTCTTTTCTCTTGAGATAGAAGACTGAGTGAATATAGACTTGGTCGCCAGTGTTCTGCGAGAGTCCACTCTTATGTCGTCTGGGGTGCGGAAGGCATCGATTGCTCTTTCGCCCAATGCGTCTATTCGATTGGCTCTTGCTTGACGGTCGGGGTGAACCACCTTGTTTAGAATCTCACCGCTGTGCCACATCAAGTATGCAACAACGGATTCTTTGACCTCTCTGTCTTGAGTGTCTAACTGTGCTAACGCACTGTAATCGTCGCTGACTTCGATGAATTCGTCTTCGTCGGTCATTGAATCAACTCCATAGTACCGTTGCCTAGGCCTCTAACTCGACCTTTTAGTCCGGTCATGATTGTCTCTGAATCAACTCCTCTTCTCTCGCAATTTAATTTGAATGTTGCTTTGTTCATCGGCATGTTCTTGATGAAGAAGTCGTAGTGTGGGGATAAGTCTTCTTGGATGACATAGAAGTTTCCTTCTTGCTCGATGCTAACTCCGAGTTTCTTCTCTGCGAGAGCAATGGCTTTTAGTCGGTAGCCTCGCTGCTTTTTGGGTGGGGCTGCGGGAAAATTCTCCATCTCTTCCATACTAACTCTTTTGTTCTGTTTAAGTGCCTCATAGACTGCTTCGTAGAAGGGAGTTCTGTTCACATTTTTCTTGGTGAGTAATTCTTTGAATCCTCGGGCAGTCTTCTTTTGCTCTTTATTTAGAGCACTCAAGTTCTCGCTAATAATCGCGAGAGCATTGTCTAATTCTTCGGGGGTAGCGGCCATGCCTTCACTCTCCGAGCGTATTGTTCTTAATTAGCCACTTGATTACATCGGTGTTGTTCAGTGAATCTAGTCCTATCTTCTCTTCAAGAGTCCTTTTGAACTTCTCAAAGTTCCTTGCGTCGTCGTTCAATAATCGCACATCTATTTGCTTTAGAGTGCTTTTCGGTTCTTCTCGGGTCATGTTTTTCTCTCCTCGGAAACCTAGGGTGTTAGTGACGGTACTTAATAGTGACGTTGCGCGACGTTGAGTGACGTTACGCTATTCTCAAATAAGGAATGACATACTGCGAGGGCATGGAGGAGCAACCGCAGTTCAAATGCCCGGACTGTTCCTCACGCAAAATAAGTGACGACGAGAGAAGAGGAGAACGCTCTTGTGCTGACTGCGGTCTTGTTATCTCGGAGAATATGATTGACCCGGGGCAAGACTGGAACGACTTCGACGGGACTAATGATAACGCTCGGGCTGGTCCGGCTGCTTCTGTTCTGTGGCACGACAAAGGTTTGTCCACAGATATTCACTGGTCGAATAAAGACTTTTCTGGGAGAGCAATCATTGGGAAGTCCCGTAGTCAGATGTATAGGATGCGGAAGTGGCAAAGGCGAGCAAGGAGTGCTACGTCCTTCGACCGGAACATGGAGTCTGCTCTCATTGAAATCTCTAGGCTTGCAGCGCACATGAGCCTGAGTAAAGCAATCAAAGAAGAAACTGCGGTGATTTATCGCAAAGCCCTTGAACAAGACATGGTGAGAGGGAGGAGCATTGACACAATGGTTGCTGCTTCGATGTACCTAGCGAATCAGAAATTGCAGACGGCTCGCAGTCTGGACGACTTTGAAAGTAATTCTAGAGCAACGAGGAAGTCCATTACTCGGGCGCATAAGACAATCAAAGCGAAACTTCGCGTGAGGATTCCCGTGTCACTGCCCGAAGAATACGTGAACCGATATTGTAGCCTGTTAGAACTACCTCCGACCATCGGAGCGAGAACCAATGAGATACTAAGTGAGGCGAGAGGTAGAGAACTTACTCATGGCAAAAGTCCGACAGGTGTTGCCGCTGCTGCCATCTATGTCGCAGCAAGACAACTCAATCATCCGAGAACGCAACGGGATATTGCTGACATATCCGGTGTCACCGAAGTCACCATTAGAAACAGGTACAAAGAAATCATCTCGGAACTGGGTATAGTCCTTGACTAGTGTTTTTGACCAATGCGTTAAGAATCAAACTTAACGCCGGGGTCTAATCGAATGACTGCGCTACTTGGAGCCGTTAAGAATCAAAGTTAACGCAAATCTGAAGCCGTTAAGAATGAAACTTAACGCTGAAATAAGTAAACAGTGTACTGTAAGTATGTAATATATAAAACGATTATACGTTAAGAGTAAGAGTTAACGGTACACAAGCCGTTAAGAATCAAAGTTAACGCCACCAGTATCCTCGCAGTGAATCGAAAAAGCCGAAACGTTAAGAATCATTCTTAACGCTGAAAACAGGCAGTTAACTCTTATTCTTAACGGTGAACATTAGAGCAGTGGCACACTTGGCCCACGCCGTTAAGTTTCATTCTTAACGATTTACCTATTCTTCTTCAAAATTAAGCAAGTCCTTGAGAACCCAGTGACCGATGAGAAGAGGATGAGAAAGATTCCCTCGGTCAGAGACCGTTGCTCTCAAATGAAACCTAATGCCTCTGATGGTGACCACGCCTTTGACAATGTCCCGAGTCTCCTTGCCTAACGAACTCTTAACTGTCTTGAAACCGCTTCTCTTCCAACCAAGGTGATTTGCTAGAGATTCGTCTATGCTACATCCATCCGCCCCGGTGTCTACCTTACCCTCGACCATGAGGTGCGGCCAGTTCGTATCACCGAACTCCATTTCAACTAAGACTGTTCGGTCCAAGATTAATTCCCTAACCGTAGAGTCGTTCATAGATTTCATTAGCATCTCCTCCGATTCGATGGTAGAGCCCTCTCAACTTACTCAGTTTGTGTAGTTCGATAGTTTCGTCAGCAACGAGTCCCGCCTTAACTAACTTCTTGATGTTCGGAGTCGCTTCGACTTCTTCCCTCCACAGTTTAGTGAAGAGTACATTGTTTAGGACTCCACCCACTTCGTCTATGTGTTCATAGACTTGGGTCAGGAACTTAGCAGCCAAGTCTTCATCAGAAAGTACTTTGTCCACCTCGTTATCTTTAATTGTGAGATTTTCCTCGGGAAGTTCGGAGCCGACAGGCTGCTCATCGATAATCGCGACTTCTTGTGGTTCTTCGATAACCTCCGTAAAGTCCTCTACAAGTTCATCAAGGCCCACATAGGCAAAGGCATTGAACGGGTCGTTAGGACTGGTGTTACTAATTGAAGGTGAACCCTGTGCCCGAGTCTCAAGTCCCTCTACACGAGTTAAGAGTGACTTCTGACGGTCCACTATTGACATCATATCTCCGATTACCGAACTGACAGTTTCTTTCAATTCCATCAAGTCCTTAGCGACCTCCAACTTCAAGTCCCTTAACTCAAGTCTTAGTTTATCCATTTCGTCTCTCATAGTGGAGGGTAGATTCATATTCGAACCTAGGCTACTCCACGCCGCAGCACCTTCGTCCATAATCACTCACACTTTCATCCCCGTGATAACCGTTAAGGTTGACAGACTACTCGGAGTGACATGGCACGGGTACTATTCGGCAAGGAACGGGACTCGGAAACCAATAAGATACGTACGATACTCGCTGACGCTAACATACCATATTTCTTCACAGATGTGGGACACCAATTCTCTGACCTCAGAGATGTACTACAAGTCCTCAGCAACTCTAAGAAATTACCTGTCATGGTAGACGAGGGGGTGACATACATTGGATACGAATCAATACGAAAGCATTGTGGGGAGATACTTTAACTGTAAAAACGACCCACCATTGCCTGCTAGGTCATGCCCAGTGAAAACAAAACTCCCGGGGTATTCTGGTCCAGTCTTAGACGACTTTACGGGCGAGTGGTCTTGTCCCCTGTGCTTGGAGATAGTGAAGGTGGACAATGACGAAGACTCCGAAATGTACGATGACGACGAAGACGAAGCATTCGACAACGATGAAGACTTCACTGCCGAAGGAGACAGAATACAAGACCAAACAGACGAGATGAAAATCCGAGTAACCAGACTAAGAACCATCGAAGACTTAGTCGTAAAGTTACTACCGATTAACGAAAGGTTCGCTACGTACCTTAGTCTAAATCAATACTCGATAGTCGATACTCTCAGAATACTTGAGGAAGCAGCAGAGGTAGGATTTGTCATAGGCACAGGGAAACCGGTTGCTCCGAAAATTGTAGCACTCACTACCTACGAATCAGGCATCTCACTCACTCCCACTCAACTCAGAATGATAGGCCTACGAGAAGCATCTATCACCCAACGACTTAGAGTACTGAAGTCTCTACAACCTAACGATTCAGCAGCAAACCCATTTATACAAAAAATACATTTCATAGGTAAGTCAATAGGACTATCCTCTGTGGTGTTAGACATAATAGTAGAACAGTATGAAGAGGTAGCGCCTGTGCCTAATCGAGAACCAGACGAATCCACTAGAGCGGCGGCATGGATTTTCATAAAAGGAAAGGAAGCAAAACTAAAGGGAATCACCAAGAAAAAACTAAGGTCAGTCCCTTCAGTTAAGTCAAATGCTTTGGATAGAGCAGTGGAATCATACAAGACCAACCTCCAAAACCGTATTAAACCAGTTGAAGGTGTGGCTACAATTGATGTCGACTAATCTCACATACAACGAATTCCGGTCAGCCCACAAAGGTACACCACAAAAAGAAATCTCTCAACTGTGGAAAAAATACAAGTCGGGTAACTATTCCTTTCCCAAGACCGAGGCACCAAAAGCCAAAGAAGTCAAAGAGACTCCAAAGCCGAAGGTTGATGCTAAAGAGAGCACTGAGAAGAAAAAACCAATGAAAAGAGCAGAAAAGAAAGCAGCGAAGGCCGCAAAGAAAGCCGAGGCAAGTCTAGAAGATATGTGCAAAGAGTTCGACCGCATCCGAGAAAGAATGGACAAAATGCCATTTAGATACTCCAAGGAAGCACTCGCTGCAGGAAAAGATAGAATGGCTGAACTGGCGAAACTAACTGCACCCGCAGGATACAAGTGCTCACCTACCGACTCGTGGAAGATTTGGTTTGGTCCAACTTCCTTGTGCCTTCTAATCAACACTACCAACATGATGGGCTTCCGAGTAACTCGCGGATGGTGGCAAAAGAACTACCAAACCACAGTTTATGTTGACAGAGAACTTCTCCCTAACAACGACCTCATCAAAGCAGAAGTCACAAAGTTGGCTCGCTCAAATAAGTACGTCCCTCGAACACCTATCGTCGGCGTTGAATGCAAACTACCAAGAGATGTCAAAGACATTCAAATGCGCGGCGGTCAAGCAGGTGACTATTGATGTGGAACCCATTCAGACCAAAATCGGTCTGGGTAGTACACAACCCTCAACGAAGAGCAACATGGTGTTCTAAGTCCGACTGCCCTAAACTCGGTAGGAAGAAAACATACGACGTAGTCTTGTCAGACCAAGAGACCAACACCGACGGTGAACTAGAAAACATCATCCTTCTCGGAGTCACCGACGAAGCCGAGATAGATGAAAGTAAAATCCAAAAGAAGGTTCGACGAGTCGGAGAACCGACAGTCAAACTTCACAGCCTTGGCGCAGTGGCTTCTTTTACTTCAAAGAAGAAAGCACTTCAGTTCATGGAAGACTTCTTCCGAGAACATCAAGGAAGTTCTCCGGACAGCCTCGAATTATCCGAAGTAGAGATTACTGCTTAGTCACAAGTCATCATACTGACTCAAGTCAAACATACCTTCGTAGGTAGCAGTCTTCGCGCACACCGAAGCAAGGTGTCGCAAGCCCAACTCTTCCCCGTAAACATCAATGGTGCGCCGCATTAACTTGGTGAATACGGGGTGAGTCCCCATAAAGTACAGGCGGGCTATCTTCAAAGAGATAGCAATAACATCTTGTGGCGTCATAGGACGAGTTTCTGGGTCAGGATTCAGTAGGTCGTCCATATCTACCGGTGCACCGGTTGTAGCAAATCTAAGCATTAACGACTCAGCAACAGGTAAAGGTATGTGCCTAAAGCCTCCACTTTTCCAAATAGCATTCAAATCTGCTACATCTTCGAGTATATCTCTACTAAGTTTCACCCGCTTAGAATCAGCCCCATCGAAGAAGTCATCGACCCACACTTGTTTGTAGGAACCGTGTAAGTTGCTGCCTCCCAAAATGTCGAACATGTACATCAAGCGTTCTCGCTTCGTCTCTAATTTCCTCGGCCAAGTCGTCGGGTCCTCAGGGTCTATCATCTTAGTCGAGCGCTCTTTTCGTTTTTTCGCATTCACTTTCGGTGCCGCAGCATAACGATTGTAATCGTAAGGCGCAGGGGTTTTGTTATCTCGGTCCTCGGACATGATACGGAATACTTTACTCCCATTTTTTACTGTATCTCACCAAGTCGAGACCACATCTTTTTAGAATCTACACAGAGTATTTTCTTCCGTATCGCTTAACTATGGGATGAAAGGTCTTAGGGTCATGCAGCAAAAGGTCAACACTGTCACGGTGTTAGTAGGAGCAGAAGAAAAAGTATACAGCGATGCGATTATCCTCAAGGGAGCAGAAGGGCTTTATGTGGAATCGACGAACAAGATAGGAACAGATAACGATGGGAACGACTTGATTCAAGAAGTCCTAACCATGTACCCTTGGGAGAAAGTCGTAAGTCTGGCTTGGACTGAAAAGACACTAATCGAGTCAGTCAAGCAAGGAGTTATCTTGGAAGCCCTACAGGACTTGGAAGGATTCCTAGACGACTACGAAGACGAAGACGAGGAAGAAGAAGACACCAAGGCAGACGAATCCAACTCCGACAAGCGAGACGACCCAAAGGTCAACCCGTACGAATGAGGTGATTGAATGGTCTCAGAAGACGAGTTTTTCGCGCAAGCCGATTCGCCTACCGAATCGAACACGGAGATAGTCTCTCCCGCCTTGATTAACAAATTAAAGGAACAACGAGACGAAGTGAACAAACTGTACGCTAAGTTAATTGCTAATCCATACTTGGCACCACACTTAGTCCCCGACTTCCGAAGCGCCCTCATGGGAACCGTTGCGGTTCTTATGGAAAACGGAGTCCCTGTTAGCGACAACCCAAAGATAAGAACCCCCGACGATGTAGTCAAAGAAGGACTAGCAGAATTAGGAGGAATGCTCGGCGGAAAAGTCGTCGGCAACATAATGAAGATGAAAAAGTCATTCTCTGACTCGATGTCAGCCAATGCAGATGACGACGACTTCGTCGTTTACAGAGACCCGGACTCTGGCACATACTACTTTATCGAAGATGGAGAAGAAGTTGACTGCGATAAATACGGAAACCCTCTGGAGTGATATTAATGGACGACTACGAAGAAGACAGTAACGAAGACATCAAATGGAGAACATTAGAACCTAAGGAACGAGTGAAGTTCCTCAAGAATCTCTTTTCCGACGAAGATTGGTACGATGGTACTCCCTTTTTCCAAGGCGGAGAAACTAACCCAGACTTCCAAACAATCTGTGACCGCTCGGGTGCGCCTATGGCAGAAGTCAAGAGATACTACGCTAGTTGGCTAGACCGACAAGGATTCGACCCAAAAAGAGCAATGGGCTTGGAAAAGCAAAGGAACGCAGTGGCCAATCAAATGGTTTCTTCTCCATCAATGCAAAACAACTTCAACCACCAACCTGCACCAGTTCAAACCCCGCAACTATCGCCAATGATGGATTCAGGTCAAGACCCAATGGACCAGATGATGATGAATCAAATGCAGAAGAACGAAGGAAACAGCGACTCTTCTAACATGATGTTCATGATGCACTTCTTGACTTCTCAACAACGAATGCAAATGCAACAACAGCAATGGCAGTCTCAATTGATGATGCAACAAAGACAAGGCGACCAACAAAGGGAAGCAGATATGCGTCGAGAACAAATGGCGCGAGACCAACAATTCATGAACCAACAAACTACCCTACTCAGAGAGTCCTTTAAGCGAGCAGGCGACGGGGGATTCCAAGGTAAAATGCAGCAGGCTCTCGAAGAAAAAATGATTGACGAAATGGTGAACGGAAAGGAAACCAACTGGAAAGAAGATGTCAAAGATGTTCTCGGCTCCGATACTCTCAAAGACGCAGTCAGCGGACTCGGAGGAGCACTAATGGCTAGAGGCGGAGGAATTGCAGCACAGGCGCAAGTTCCAGTCGGCTACGATGTACCAGACTACAACCCGTACGCTCAACCCGTGCCACAACAGCAACTTCCACCACGACCAATGCAGCAACCAATGCAACAACCAATGCAACAACCAGTTCAGCAACCAATGGATGGGGTTTTCTTTGAAGAACAACCATTGACAACAGAACAGACTCTAGGTGTGGCGACCCAACCACAGATTCAAACGATGAACAAGGATGAATACAACCAAATCCTATTCCAATCATTCTCTGAGTTACTCGGCCCTGCAATGCAAGACCCTCAAGTAGCGAAAGCAGTACAGGAACAAATCGAAGTAGCAGTTGATGTAACGATGATAGAAATGCCTCAAGCATTACCTCAGATTCAATTACAAGCGATGAGCGAAAAGATGCTCCTAGTCCGCAACCTTAGGGACATATGCTTTGGACTCAGAGACCTCCGACAGCGAACAGCAATAGGTCAAGCACCTAACGGAATAGTCATGGCAGCAGTCATTGCAGAACTTAAGAAGCGCCCAGAGTTCTATGCCATATTTGCCAACAACAGTTACGAAGAAATCATTGCTCAACTAGACCCATTCAAGGATACAGGGGCAATCAAGTTCGACTACGAATACCTACTCAAACCAGAGATAGCAGATATTGCCCGACACCTACTTGGTTCAGTCGCAGCAGACGCCCAATAGTGAGTTGATTAAATGTCCGAAGTATCCGAGGAAGAAGCGCAGCGAATAATCGAAGAGTACGTAGCAGAGGAATCTAGCGGGACTATCCCACTATGGGTGTACCTGTTTGTATTCACGGTCCCAGCCCTGTCGACATTTGTTGTGATGAATATATACCTAGAAATAGACACATTATTGTCCGGAGTAACTTCGTTAGCAATCATGAACGGCTCAATCAACTCTATCATTGCTTGGCTCACCATTAGGCTCGACGGTCAATCCGCTGAGGCACTGGACCATTTAGATTCAATTATGACTGAGATGGACCGTTTAGAAAATACTTTAGATGAAGCAAATGACAAGGTAGACAACTTCACCGGAGACTTGGAAGAACTTAGAGGACTTTTCAAGAAGGTAGGAGTATCACTTGATGAGTTGGACTTGGAGCCTGTTGCAGACGTCGTCGAGAAACTAAAGGAGAACAAAGACGGACTCAATGACATTCTCGACAACCTAAGAGGCGTCAATGTCGAAGAGTACATAGACCAAGCCAAGAGAATCGAGTGGAAGCAACTACTCAACAGCGCAGAGGAACTTATGTCGTTTGTTTCATCAAGCAACGGTGGAAATAAGCCATCATTACCAACTCCATCTATAGGTATGCCTAAACTACCAGACCTATCTATACCAGAGCCTACTATAGAAGAACTACTAGCACCAATGGCAGAAGATGACGACTGGGGACTCGATGATGGAGAGGATTTCTTCTCCGAAGAACCTGCTCCAAAGAATCTTACGATGAAGCGCACCAAGCCTAAGAAGAATCTGACAATGAAGCGTTGAGTTCTTCTAGTTGCTCGAACGAAACCCGAGTGAATGGTGCTTCTCCTTGAGCGCATTGGATTTTACGAGCAGTAACCATCACAACTGTGTTATCATCTAAGTAGACGACACCACTGCACCCGTCCTTGACTAACTTAATCAGGTTATCCAAATCAGGCTTCTTTACTCGGTATTCTCTTGAGCGAGGAGTGCGCTTCCTAGCGAGGGACTTAGGCATCATAATACCGAACTCTGCTCTCATATGAAGAGGCCCCTCTAACGGCTCTTCCCCTTCCATTGCATGCTTAGCAGCATAACGAACGTGTTGTTTTCCGTTGCGAGATTTAGCAGGGTCGTAAGCCTTGAGA
>Ga0233438_10001517_pt1 | contig 25226 bp, 18 predicted proteins | sample SI_123_September_FD_182720 | JGI IMG/M metagenome (GOLD analysis project Ga0233438, IMG submission 182720) | Seawater microbial communities from Saanich Inlet, British Columbia, Canada - SI_123_September2016_10_MG | ecosystem: Environmental > Aquatic > Marine > Inlet | place: Canada: British...
TATTTTGAATTCTCTTTAGTTTTTTTAAATTTTTTAATGAATTATTGTTTTCTGGATTAATTGCTAAAGATTTTTTATAAAATTCTATAGCTTTTATGGTATCTTTTTCTTTCTTAAAAGCATCACCCATGCTATCATAAACTAAAGATTTTTTTGGATACAGAGCGATATTTATTTTAAAGATTTCTTTAGCTTGTGAAATTTTATTAGCTCTTATGTAATTGTATCCCATTCTATTCAATCTGAATAAATCAATAGCAAGATCTAGAGAATCATTTTGTTGAATCTTAATATATGCATTTAGGGCTTTTGTATATTCTTCATTTTTGAAATATTCAAAAGCTGTCTTTTCTCCTTGAGATAGTTTTTTAAAATAAAACTTTTCACCTTTATGCTCTCTTTTTTCTTCTAGTTCTATATATATATCAGGTATTGAAATAAAAATTAATTTCTCATTCATTTCTTTAACATAAAATGAACTATCATTGACTTTAATCGGAGTTAAATTCTTACCTCTCCATGTTAATTTTAAAATATCATCTTTAAAATATACTTCTATTGACTCATTTGAATTAAATAGGTATTTTCCTTTTGAAATACTCATAAATTCTTGGGTATTTCTAGAATTATTACAAGAAATAAACAAACAAAGGCATATTATGTAAAGGAAATATTTCATTGACTCTGATATTTTAATTAAAAATAAACTTCTTAGTTGTGCTAGTAATAGGTAGTTATTTTTTGTTTTAGTTACAAAGTTTTATTAAAAAAGTGAGTTATAAAAATCTAATTTAGATAAGTTTTTGTTGACTAACTTTTATAAAATGGTAATTTTATTATTGTTGCAGGAATTTGCTTTTTTCGTACTTGAATAAAAATTTTATTTCCTGGTTTTGAAATTTCTTTAGGTACATATCCCATTCCAATTCCTTTACTTAGAGAGGGACTCATAGTTCCAGAAGTAACCACACCAATTTGTTTTCCTTGAGCATCTACAATAGCATAGTCATGCCTCGGGATACCCCTTTCATTGAGTTCAAAGGCAACTAGTTTTTTTCTAACCCCGACTTCTTTTTGAGTTTTTAAATTAGTTGAATTTACGAAGTCTTTAGTAAATTTAGTAATCCATCCTAAACCTGCTTCTATAGGTGATGTACTATCATTAATATCATTTCCATACAAACAATATCCCATTTCTAATCGAAGTGTATCTCTGGCAGCTAGACCAATTGGTTTAATGCCATAAGAAGCACCAGCTTCAAATACTTGCTTCCATAATTGTTCTACTTGATCATTTTTTACATAAATTTCAAACCCACCAGAACCTGTGTAGCCTGTTGCTGAAATAATTACATGTTCAATACCTGCGAAATCACCAATTTTAAACTTATAAAACGGGATTTCAGACAAATTAACTGAGGTTAAAGCCTGCATAGCTTCAATCGCTTTGGGTCCTTGAATGGCTAATAAAGAATAATTATCAGAAATATTTTTTAATTCTGCACCAATATTTTTGTTGTATTTTTCAATCCAGTTCCAATCTTTTTCAATGTTAGACGCATTTACGACAAGAAGGTAAGTTTGTTCTTTTACTCTGTAACAAATTAAGTCATCAACTATTCCGCCTTCATCATTTGGAAAACAAGAATATTGAGCATCACCAATTGCTAATTTTGACACATCATTTGAGGTTATTTTTTGAAGTAAAGTAAGTGCTTCTGTACCTTCTACTAAAAACTCACCCATATGACTTACATCAAAAACACCAACAGCACTTCTAACAGTTAAATGCTCTGCTGTTACTCCCTCATATTGGACAGGCATATTGTATCCTGCAAATGGAACCATTTTAGCCCCTAAAGATTCGTGAATGTGAGATAATGCTGTATTTTTCATTAATGTAAAATTTTTAATGCTGTAAAATTATTAATTAATATTCAATTAAAAAGATTTAATATGACTTGTTTTCTACTTCAATATAAAAGTTATTGTCTACTGAAAAGGTAATGATTTTATTATCTGATGAAAGCTTTTTCCATCGACTAGTGGGGCTTATCCATTGCGAGGTAGAATTAATGAATACGTTTACTGGAATTGAAAAGCCATCCACTACATTAGACCATCTGTACGATAATTTATTATTTTCTAATTTATAGTCTAAAGTAGGAATTTTGATAGTTCTTAAATATTGTTCAAAAAAGGGTTTCAAATCAACTTTAAAATACTTGTCAATGTAGTCTTCTATCTGTTGTGTTGTTACAGTTTGGTGATAAAAATCTTTATTTAGTCCTACTAATATAGAACGCCATTTTTCGTCATTATTTATAATTTGACGCAGTGTATGTAACATATTAGCCCCTTTATAATACATATCACCAGACCCACTATTATTTACATTATAATTTCCAATAATTGGTTTATCATTTAGAATTTTTTTACGTGTACCTGTCACATATGCATTACTAGCCACTGTTCCAAAATGATAGTCCAAGAATAAATTTTCGGAATAAGCAGTAAAGCTCTCATGAATCCACATATCTGCGACGTCTACATTGGTAATGTTATTTGCAAACCACTCATGACCACTTTCATGAACGATAATAAAGTCAAATTTTAAACCCCAACCCGTTCCACTTAAATCGATTCCTTTGTAGCCATTTTGATAACCATTACCGTAGGTTACTGAACTTTGATGTTCCATACCTAAATACGGTACTTCTACCAATTTATAACTATCCTCATAAAAAGGATAGGGTCCAAACCAATGCTCAAATGCTTCTAAAGTTCTAGAAACTTCTTTGAATTGTTTTTTTGCCTTTTCAAGGTTGTAAGATAATACGTAATAATCACAGTTTAACACTCCTTTTTTTCCCTTGTATTTTTCTGAAAAATGAACATAATCACCAATATTTATATTGACCCCATAATTATTAATTGGATGAACTACTTTCCAAGAAAATGTTTTTGTTTTATTAGTGTTTTCTTTAGTTTGAATAAGTCTGCCATTTGCAACACTTATTAGATGTTTTGGAGCTGTAATACTTAACTCAATACCTTGATCTGGTTCATCGTACATATGGTCTTTAGATGGCCACCAAATGCTAGAGCCACCTCCTTGACAAGAAGTTGCGATAAAATCAGTTCCATTGTTATCTTTTTCCCAAGTAAAACCATCATCCCATGGAGGATTATTGTTAATTTTTGGGGCACCTTCAAAATGAATTGTAATTTCATTTATTGCTCCAATTTGTTGATTTTTTTTTAACTGAATATAATACACATTGCCATCCCTGTTATAGTTCAAGTTTGAGTTATTTTCTAGGACAGATGTAATTTCCATTGGGGGTTGTAAATCAATCTGCATGAGCTGATTTTGACTCAAAACTTCATAACGGATGACATTACTCCCTTCAATACTTTTTGAGGAAGGAGATACCTTAAAGTCTAAACTATAGTGAAGTAAATCCCACCAGACTCTCTCGGGAGTTATACTGCCTCTTAATGTGTCTTGTTTAGAAAAATTAGATTGTTGTGCTAAACCATTACAAAAAGTTAAAAAAAATAAAAGTAAGGAGATACATCTCTTCATAAACAATTTGAATTATATATACAGTGCTAAGTTAATTAAAAATGAATAGTTTTGTCTTGTGCTAAAATAACTTCAAGCAGTTTGAATTTAGTGCATTACATTACTTAATTTTTGTCACTTATAATCTTAATACTAATGAGTATAGAACAACCAAACAATCCACTTCACGGAATAAAATTAGCCACGATGTTAGAGCAATTATATTTAGAGTATGGATGGGAAGAATTGGGTGATATTTTAAATATAAATGCTTTCAAGAAAAATCCTACTTATAAATCTAGTTTAAAGTTTTTAAGAACTACTCCTTGGGCTAGAGCTAAAGTTGAAAGACTATATTTAAAAACAATGATAGATTAGCTTGATATAATTTCCATAACAAGTTCTTTGGTTAGTGGTCTACCATTGGCATTTTCTTTTACTTTTTCAAAAGTAAAAACAAAACTACAACCTTCTTTGTAATGAGAGCAACCGTATGCATTTTTACCTCTTAATACAGTTCCTTTTTTACATTTTGGACAAGATATGGTTGAGGTTGATGGTGTTGTAATTTTCTTAGGTTCCAGCTTATATTTAAAGGCTTCATCAAAACGAATTATTCCTTCAACTTTTCCACGTTCAGTTTTAAATCCTTTTAAATTGGTGGTAGATTTTTTATCTAACAACCTAAGAAGTTGATTTTCTGAAATTTTTTTACCTAAAAATTGAAAAGGCATCACAAAGTCACAGGAATTATTGTAATTAGAACACCCAAAAGCTTTTGATCCCTTTAATAATTGTCCTGTATCGCATTTTGGACATTTTTTACTTGCAACTAGTTTTTTAGGAACTGCTTTTTTTTGTTTTGTTTTTTTATTGATTTGAGTATGAGATATTCTGACATTGCTTTTATTAGATCTAACCTCATACACCAACTCATCAACCATTTTCTTCATGTTATTGATAAAAGTTCCAGCTTTAAACTCACCGCGTTCAATTTCTTTCAAACGCTTTTCCCATCGTCCAGTTAATTCAGCAGATTTTAACAATTCATTGTCAATTATATTTATTAGATCAATTCCTGTCTGTGTAGGGAGTACCAACTTCTTTTTTCTTTCTATATATTTTCTTCTGAACAAGGTTTCTATGATACTTGCTCTAGTAGAAGGTCTTCCAATACCGTTTTCTTTCATTAGTTCTCTCATTTCATCATCATCTACTTGTTTTCCAGCGGTTTCCATCGCCCTCAATAAACTTGCTTCGCTAAAGTTTCTTGGTGGTTTTGTTTCTTTTTCTATAAATGAAGGTTCATGAGTCCCCTTTTCACTCTTTACAAATGTGGGTAATATTGATTGTGTATTTAGTTCTTTTTTTATGGTATTCTCCTCTTTTTCAAAAACAATTCGCCAGCCTTTACTTAAGATTTCTTTTCCAGTTGTTTTAAATGGAACTTCAGCTGCTTTAGCTAGTACAGCTGTATTAGAAACCTCTGAATCTGGGTAAAATACTCCAATAAACCTTCGAGTTATGATATCATATACTTGTTGTTGATTGTATTGTAAATTTCCTTGAATTCCTGTAGGAATGATAGCATGGTGATCTGTGACTTTTTTATCATCAAAAACACGTTTAGATTTCTTTATTTTACTGCCCAAAAGCTCTTTTGTTAGTTGACTGTAATTAGTAAGCTTTGATAGAATTCCCGTGATCTTAGGATATATATCATTAGGTAAAAAAGTAGTATCAACTCTAGGGTAGGTAACTACTTTCATTTCGTATAATTTTTGAACTATTTTTAAAGTTTCGTCTGCAGAAAAACCAAATTTATTATTGCAATACACTTGTAGGCCAGTTAAATCAAATAATTTTGGTGCGTATTCTTTTCCTTTCTTTTTTGTAACTGAAACAATTTCGAAATCAGATTTTTTTACTTTATCTGCTAATACTTGTCCTTCTTCTTTTTTAAGAAAACGACCCTCTTCGTAATTAAAGAGTGTATTTCTATAACTAGTTTGAAGTTCCCAATACGGTTGAGGTTTAAAATTAGTAATTTCTTTAAAACGATTTACCAACATGGCTAGGGTGGGAGTTTGAACTCTTCCAACAGACAAAACTTGCTTATAGCCTCCGTATTTTACAGTATATAAACGTGTAGCATTTAACCCCAAAAGCCAATCACCAATTGCCCTTGAAAAACCTGCATAGTATAAGTTATCATAGTGTTCTGAAGGTTTCAAATTTTTAAACCCCTCATTTATGGCTTCTTGAGTAAGTGATGAAATCCACAAACGCTTAACTTTTCCTTTATAGCCACATTGATTAATTACCCAACGCTGAATGAGTTCTCCCTCTGTTCCAGCATCCCCACAATTAATAACAACAGTTGCTTTTTCAAACAAAGTCTTTATAATACTGAATTGTTTTTTTATTCCAGAATCATTAGTGACTTTTGTAGTAAAGCGTTCTGGCAGCATGGGTAAATTATTTAAATCCCAGCTTTTCCAATGAGGTTTATAGTCTTTGGGTTCTAACAAAGTACATAAATGACCAAAGGTATAGGTAACAGCATAGCCGTTTCCCTCATAATATCCGTCTTTTTTTGTGTTAGCTCCTAATATTGTTGCAATTTCTCTAGCTACACTAGGTTTTTCAGCAATACAAACGTTCATCTATGGAATTAATAAATTTTGATTAATTGTACAGTCAAAATAATTTAAAAAATCACCTTTTCAAATGCCAATCTTTTTGCATTGTACTCAGTGAAGATAATACCGCAATATACATAACCTAATTTTTTTACTAAATATTGCATTTCATGATTGTCTTCATGGGTATCTATCTTTAAACTTCTAACATGTTGTTTATTTAATTGTTGATGGAACTCATTCAGTATAAAAGAGGCTATTCCTTTGTTTCTGTGGTTTTTATCAATAGCCAATCTATGGATTACGCCATACTTTTCAGACGCTTTAATTTTCCAATTCCCATCAATAACTTTATAAGTTGGTTCAGGACGAATACTAAACATAGATGTAGCGATTACCTCATTCACGTCATTTATAAGCACATAACTTTCGTTTTTAGCAATATCTTTTTCTATTTGTGTTTGATTTGGATACCCATTCTGCCATTGATCTATTTCTTGAGATTTTAGATACACTTTTGCATCATTAATAATCTTCAAGATATTTTGGATGTTTGAACTGGTAGAAAGTTGTAATCTCATAAATTTATTTACAAAAATAAAAGTAATAAGATTAGTGCCTAAAATTCAATGTTTTTTTGATTTTTTATAAGATCTTCAAAAGTTTCCCTTTCTCTAATTAAATAATCATCATTATTATATAACATTACTTCTGCGGGTCTATATCTAGAATTGTAATTTGATGCCATAGAAAAACAATAGGCACCAGCATTTTCAAAACACAATACATCACTTTCCGAAATTTCACTTATTCTTCTGTTAGAACCAAAAGTGTCTGTTTCACATATATATCCAACCACAGAATAATATCTATCCCTTCCATTAGGGTTTGATATGTTTGTAATATGATGATAAGAGTCATACATCATAGGTCGTATTAAGTGGTTAAAACCACTATCTATACCAGCAAAAACAGTAGAAGTAGTTTGTTTTACAACATTAACTTTAGCTAAAAAGTATCCAGCTTTAGAAACTAAAAATTTTCCTGGCTCAAACATTAAGGTAACTTTTTTACCAAAATCTTTACAAAAAGAATTGAACCTTTTAGAAAGCTGAAGACCAAGTTGTTCTATGTCAGTAGAAATATCCCCTTCTTTGTAAGGTACTTTAAATCCACTCCCAAAATCAATAAAATCAATAGTTTTAAATTTTTTAGCCACATCAAATAAAATTTCTGTTGCTCGTAAAAAGGTATCAATATCTAAGATATCTGATCCTGTGTGCATGTGAATTCCATTTATATGCATCCCTGTATTTTTAACAACTCTTTTAATGTGTGGCACTTGGTGAACAGAAATTCCAAATTTTGAATCTATATGTCCAACAGAAATCTTACTGTTTCCACCTGCCATAATATGAGGATTAATTCTAATACAAACTGGTATTTCAGGGTGTCTTTGACCAAATAACTCTAAAATTGAAAGGTTATCGATATTAATTTGAACTCCTTTTTTAGCAACATTTTCTATTTCTTCTAAAGAAACACCATTGGGTGTGTAAATAATTTTTTCAGGAGCTACACCAACAGATAAAGCTAGGCTTACTTCTTGAATAGACACGGTATCTAGACCTGCTCCAAGATTTTTAAAAAAACGTAATATATTTATATTTGACAATGCTTTTACGGCATAATTTAATTGTAGCTGTTCTACTTTTTCAAAAGCATCTGTAATTCTTTTGTATTGAGAGGCAATAATATCAGTATCATACACATACAAAGGGCTACCGTATTTATCTGCTAAATCTAACAAGTATTCTTTATTCATTTTGTCTTATTTAAAATCAAAATTATAACAATAAGTTTTTTAAATAGTATTTGTTTAAAAATACAACATATTGTTTTATTCTGTGGAATATTTACTTATTCTATCAGTGAAAAATCTGTTAATAACTAATGTACTTGACCATTTTAATTTTTGATGAGAAATCCTATTTTAGCAAGGCTACAAAACAGTAGAAAGAATTTATGACGCAACAGACTAAGTATACAGAAGATAATATCCGCTCATTAGATTGGAAAGAACATATTAGAATGAGACCTGGTATGTATATTGGGAAATTAGGTGATGGATCTTCTCCAGATGATGGAATTTATATTTTAGTTAAAGAAGTATTAGATAACTCTATTGATGAGTATGTAATGGGTGCAGGAAAGACTATTGAAATTTCTATTCAAGGGAGTAAAGTTTCAGTTAGAGATTATGGTCGAGGAATTCCATTGGGCAAAGTTGTTGATGTAGTTTCTAAAATGAATACCGGTGGGAAGTATGATTCTAAAGCGTTTAAAAAGTCTGTGGGTTTAAATGGAGTAGGAACCAAGGCCGTAAATGCATTATCTTCTTTTTTTAGAGTAGAATCCAATAGAGATCATAAATCTGCTTCGGCTGAATTTGAACAAGGTAATTTAATAAATAAAGAATTATTGGAGGAATCCTCCAGAAGAAAAGGTACAAAGGTGTCTTTTATTCCAGATGAAGTCATTTTTAAAAATTATAAATTTAGAAGTGAGTACGTTGCTAAAATGCTAAAAAATTATGTCTATCTTAATCCAGGATTGACTATTATTTTTAATGGTGAAAAATTCTTCTCAGAAAACGGATTGAAAGATCTGTTGGAGGATAACAATAATAAGGATGATATGCTATATCCAATCATTCATCTTAAGGGGAATGATATAGAAGTAGCTATAACACACAGTAAAACACAATATTCTGAAGAATACCATTCTTTTGTTAACGGGCAGCACACTACACAAGGAGGAACTCATCAATCTGCCTTTAGAGAGTCCTTAGTTAGAACGATAAGAGAGTTTTACGGTAAAAACTTCGAGGCATCAGACATTAGAAAATCTATTATATCAGCTATTGCTATTAAAGTAATGGAGCCAGTTTTTGAAAGCCAGACTAAAACAAAATTAGGGTCTACTGAAATGGGAGGTGGTTTACCTACTGTAAGAACTTATATTAATGATTTTTTAAAAACACAGTTAGATAATTATTTACATAAGAATCCAGCTGTCTCTGAGAGTATTCAGAAAAAAATATTGCAAGCTGAAAAAGAACGAAAAGAGCTTTCAGGTATTCGTAAATTAGCTAGAGATAGGGCAAAAAAAGCGAGTTTACATAACAAGAAACTACGTGATTGTAGAGTTCATCTAGGTGATATTAAAAAGGAAGCACATTTAGAAACCACTTTATTCATTACAGAAGGTGACTCTGCCTCCGGATCTATCACAAAATCTAGAAATGTAAATACTCAAGCAGTCTTTAGTTTAAAAGGGAAACCATTAAATTCTTATGGACTATCAAAAAAAATTGTGTACGAAAATGAAGAGTTTAATTTATTACAAGCTGCACTAAATATTGAGGATGGATTAGAGGATCTTCGTTATAATAACATTGTAATAGCTACAGATGCTGATGTTGACGGAATGCACATTAGATTGCTGCTAATCACTTTCTTTTTGCAATTTTTTCCTGAGCTAATTAAAGAAGGACATTTGTATATTTTAGAAACACCTTTATTTAGAGTAAGAAATAAAAAGCAAACCTATTATTGCTATTCAGAAGAAGAAAAAAGAAATGCAATAGAAAAATTGAAAGGAAAACCTGAAATTACAAGATTTAAGGGACTAGGTGAAATTTCTCCTAATGAGTTTGTCCATTTTATAGGTGATGACATTCGATTAGATCCAGTAATGTTAGATAAAGAAATGTCTATTGATCAAATGTTGCAGTTTTATATGGGAAAAAACACACCCGATAGACAGAAGTTTATTATAGAAAATTTGAAAGTTGAATTAGATATCGTTGAGGAAGTATAAAAGATGAGCGAAGAAATTAACGACCACGAAGAAGACAAAGAAGCATTAGAGAATCAGTCAGAAGATCATTCAGAGACGATAGAAACTACTGAAACCATTACTAGAGTTACAGGAATGTATAAAGATTGGTTTTTGGAATATGCTTCTTATGTAATTCTAGAAAGAGCAGTTCCTGGAATTAATGATGGGTTTAAACCTGTGCAGAGACGTATCATGCATTCTATGAAAGACTTAGATGATGGTCGTTACAATAAAGTTGCCAATATAGTAGGTCATACCATGCAATATCATCCACACGGTGATGCTTCTATTGCTGATGCAATGGTTCAGTTGGGGCAAAAAGAACTATTAATTGATATGCAAGGTAACTGGGGAAATATACTCACAGGAGACCGTGCTGCAGCCTCTCGTTATATTGAAGCTCGTTTATCTAAATTTGCCTTAGATGTTGTTTTTAACCCAAAAACTACTGAATGGCAAGCTTCCTATGACGGACGTAAAAAAGAGCCTGTTAATTTGCCAGTTAAGTTCCCTTTACTATTGGCTCAAGGAGCAGAAGGAATAGCTGTTGGATTGTCTACAAAAATATTACCTCACAATTTTATAGAATTAATAGAGGCTTCAATAAAATATTTAAAAGGAAGAAGTTTTAAAATACTTCCAGATTTTCTGACTGGAGGGATTGCTGACTTTTCTAATTATAATGATGGTAAACGAGGAGGAAAAGTTCGTGTTAGAGCTAAAATTTCACAATTAGATAAAAAAACGCTAGTAATTACAGAAATTCCTTTTGCAACAACAACATCATCGCTAATAGATAGTATTATAAAGGCTAATGACAAAGGCAAAATTAAAATTAAAAAAATTGAAGATAATACTGCTGCTAATGTTGAGATATTAGTTCATTTACCAGCAAATATTTCTCCCGATAAAACTATAGATGCACTGTATGCATTTACCAATTGTGAAAACTCAATTTCTCCACTCTGTTGTATTATTGAAGATCATAAGCCCAAATTTATTGGGGTTACTGAAATGCTTAAAAGTTCAACTGATTATACCGTTCATTTATTAAAAAGAGAACTTGAAATTCAACTTCATGAATTAGAGGAACAATGGCACTTTGCGTCTTTAGAACGAATTTTTATAGAAAACCGTATCTATCGAGACATAGAAGATGAAGAAACATGGCAAGGTGTTATTAAAGCAATAGACTTAGGATTAAAACCACATGTTAAACATTTAAAACGAGCCATTACAGAGGAGGATATTGTTCGTTTAACTGAAATTAGAATTAAGAAAATTTCAAAATTTGATATTGATAAAGCGAAACAGTTTATAGAAGGTTTAGAAGAAAAAATTGCTCAAGTAAAAGAACACTTGAATAACTTGATAACCTATGCGATAGATTATTTTAAACGTTTAAAAACTACCTACGGAAAAGATAAAGGGCGTAAAACTGAAATACGAAGTTTTGAAGATATTATTGCGACTAAAGTAGTTATAAGAAATACAAAGCTTTATGTAAATAGAGAGGAAGGTTTTGTAGGTACCTCTCTTCGAAAAAACGAGTATGTAACAGATTGCTCAGACATAGATGATATCATTGTTTTCAAGAAAGATGGAAAGATGATTGTTACTAAAGTAGCCTCAAAGACGTTTGTTGGAAAAGATATTATTCATTTAGCAGTATTTAAAAAGAAAGATACACGAACTGTTTACAACATGATGTATAGAGATGGAAAAGGAGGAGCCAGTTATATCAAACGTTTCTCTGTGACTGGAGTAACTCGTGATAAAGACTATGATCTTACTCCTGGAAAATCTAATACAATGGTTCACTATTTTACTGCAAATCCCAATGGAGAGGCTGAGGTTGTTACCGTCTTGTTACGTGCTGTTGGGAGCATAAAAAAATTAAAATGGGATATAGATTTTGCTGATTTAGCTGTAAAAGGTAGAGGAGTTAGAGGAAACACTGTTTCAAAATTTGCCATTAGAAAAGTTGAATTCAAATCTTCAGGAGTTTCTACATTAAAACCAAGAAAGATATGGTTTGATGAAGCTGTGCAAAGACTTAATGTAGATACTAGAGGAGAATTACTTGGTGAGTTTAGAGCAGAAGACAAGATATTAATAGCCACTCAATCTGGGAAAATTAAAGCTGTAACACCAGATTTACAGATGCATTTTGAGGATGATATGATTGTTCTTGAAAAATGGAAACCAAAAAAGCCAGTATCAGTTATTTATTATGATGGTGAAAAAGAACGTTATTATGTAAAACGTTTTTTAATTGAAACAGAGGAAAAGGAGGAAGTTTTTATATCTGAACATTCAAAATCGCAACTAGAAATTATTGTTGTTGATTATAGACCTGTAGCTGAGGTTATTTTCTCTAAGCGATCTCTTGATAAAAAAGAAATAAATTTTGAGGAATTTATTGCTGTGAAAGGAATAAAAGCTCAAGGAAATCAATTAACCACAGATAAAATAAAACAGGTGAATTTATTGGACTCTTTACCTTTTGAAGAACCTGAGGAGCTTGCTGCAGAAGAGGTAGAAGTAGTAGAAGAGGAGGTGATTTCAGCTTCTGAAGAAACATCAGCTTCAGCTGAAATAAATAAAAACACAACAGAGGAAGAAAATAATACTTCAGATGATGGCCAAATTACCTTATTTTAATATGAAACGTAAATATATTTTTCTTATCATTTCCATCATAGGTATTTGTTATACATGGTTTTACAATATTCAATATTTTATGGCTTATGAGGAAGCTTCACTTGTTCATTTTTTTGAGTTGGCTCAATCTAATTTTGCTGGCAAATCTTTTGGTGCAGATTTAACAGTTGTTGTTTTAACTTTTTTTGTTTGGTCTATTCCAGATGCAAGAAAATTAAAAGTAAAGTTTTGGTGGGTGATTATACCTCTTACCTTCTTAATTGCAGTGGCTTTTTCTTTTCCGTTTTACTTATATTTAAGAGAATTAGCACTTGAAAAAAAAGAGTAAGAACTCATTATCTCATTTGTTCAAAAAATGTCAACGTATAGTTGGGTAGTACGTCAGGGTTTGTAATTTTAATAATGTCTTGTAAAATTAAATCAGGTCTGGTTGGTCCTAATTCATAATACATAACCCCTCCTTTTACACCTCTTTTAGTAGAAGCCGTATAGATATTATTGTTTTTAAAAGCAGTGAAGTTCTTGTAATGAGGATTATTTTCAAGCAATTGCGCTTTACTAGAGAAATATCCAGGAGCAATCCAATACTCAGCATGTTGAGCCTTTTCAAGAACACTTTCATAGCTTAGTTGTAAACTCCCTTTTCCTTTAGAGTTTTTCCAAAGATAATTTACATTGGCATCTAGTAAAAATTGAGCAACAAAACTTTCTCCAGCGGGTAAGCTCCAAATATCATTTCTCATGATTGCTCCTGAAAGAATGGAAGGGTGTTTTGTGTTTTGTTTTGCAATATACTTAGCTGCTAAATAGTCTACTTCAATAGTTTTAAAAATACTATCAGCCAATCTTTCTTTGTTAAATAAAACTCCAAAAAATTTAATCCATTCTGCTCTTCCAAGTGGTGTTTCTTCGCGCCAATCTCCATTTATAATCACTGGAATTCCATGTTTTTCTATTAAATTAAAGGTTTTATTATAATTATCCATAGTAAAACCAATAACAGCATCTGGCTTTAATTCGAGAACACTTTCGGTGTTTAATGCAGCTTCATTTCCTAACTCTTTAACTAACCCAGCATCTATCCTATTTCGAGTTTTAGTTGAAGAAATATAGTCTGTATTTTGAAACCCAACCAAGGCTTTCTCTTCCCCTAATAATTCTAGCATTGGGATATGTGTTGTAGAGGTAACCACTATTTTTTTAATGGGTGTATTGATAACATTTAAGTGTTCATGAATACCTTTTTTAATAATGTATTCAAAATTATTTGAGGTATTTGAATACGGATTTTTAATAATTAATTTTTTTTCATTTTTAGTACTTATAATATCAAATCCTTTCGCATATTTTATAGAACTTTTAGGATGAAAATTAGTATTGGTTAATTTATTCGAAACTTCTTTTTTACAAGAAATGAATAAAACAAAAATGAGAATAATACCAGAAAAATGATAGACTAAAGATTTCATTTGAATATACTTAATGGAGGATGTAATTTTTAAATGAAGATGTTAAATAATTTTTTTTACTTCATTTTTTAAAAATGCAACAGCAGTATCTGTAGCAGGTGCTTTTTTAGAATATTCTAAAAATACTTTTTCTCTAAAATCAGTTGCAGAATCAGAAGCATTAGAAACTTTTTTTAGGTTGTTAATTATAGCTATTTTGGTGGTGACAACTATATTCCAGCAGTCATCAGAAATATACAATTGTTGAACCATATTATGTTGGAACTCCTGTTCTATACTAGCTAGCAATAATTGTAAATATGCCTCGGAAGAATCTCCTATTGGCTTTATACGAACTAACATTTTAACAGGATTTATACGTTCACAGAATAACAATATACGTTCGTAGGCTTGTAAACGAATGGGCAATGATTCTTTTTTCTTTTGTGCTAAAAGATCTAGTTTCTTCTCATGGGTTTGCTGGGTTTTTAAACCACTCATTACAAAATAGGCCACCGCACCAGTAACTAGTGCAGGAATTGCATATCCAATACCTTCTAAAATACTTTCTTCCATAAACCAAAAATAGAAGATTTAAGTTGGGAAGCAAAAAGAAGGGTAGTAATATTTTAGATTAACCTTAATTAAATCCATTGAACATCTAACTTTTTTAACTCATCTCTTAATTCTGCAAGTGAGCTTTGATCAACCCAACTTATATTAATCGTCAACTTTCTTTTATCTGTTCTTAAAATATAATCTCCAGCAAAGTGTTTAATAGATTTTATTTCAGATAAATCTATTTTCTTTCCAAAAATATAATTTTGTTTAAGTACACCTTTTTCTATGATTAAATAGTATTTAACTTTAATATAACGATATAGAGAAATCAATCCCAATGGCATATACAAATATAAAAACATGTGGTTTGTTTCGCTAAAAAACAAACTTAATATACCAATTAGTAAACAAAAAATAGTATAAAATAAATCATATTTACGCCTTTTTTTACTGTATAAAATTTTCATAGTAGCTTATTTTTAGGGATTTGTTTTTATCAAAAATACTAAAAAATTGTCAACAAATTTTCTTGTCATACTCCTAGTAGAATGGTATTTTTGATAAATACTAATACTTACTTTGGCAAACTATTTAGATTCTTTAAATCCGGCTCAAAAAGAAGCAGTTTTACAGAAAAACGGCCCTATGATTATCATAGCTGGTGCGGGTTCTGGTAAAACACGTGTGCTAACCTACAGAATAGCACATTTAATGCAACAAGGCGTAGATGCTTTTAATATTTTATCGCTTACTTTTACGAATAAGGCTGCACGTGAAATGAAAGAGCGTATTGCCGCTGTTGTTGGTCCAAGTGAATCTAAAAACTTATGGATGGGTACCTTCCATTCTGTTTTTGCAAGAATTTTAAGATCTGAAGCAGATAAATTAGGGTATCCTTCTAATTTTACTATTTATGATACTCAAGATTCTGTTCGCTTAATAGGAGCCATCATCAAAGAAATGGGTTTGGATAAAGAAAGGTATAAAGCTAAGCAGATTCTGAACCGGATTTCTTCTTTTAAAAATAGTTTGATTACTGTAAGAGCCTATTTTAATAACTCAGATTTACAAGAGGCAGATTTAATGGCAAGCAGGCCAAAGGTAGGAGATGTCTACCGAGAATATGTAGATCGCTGCTTTAAGTCTGGAGCTATGGATTTTGATGATTTATTGCTAAGAACCAATGAATTATTAGCTCGTTTTCCAGAAGTATTGGCAAAATATCAAGATCGTTTTCGTTACATCATGGTAGATGAGTATCAAGATACCAATCATTCGCAATATATTATTGTAAAAGCATTGGCAGATCGTTTTCAAAACATTTGTGTAGTTGGAGACGATTCGCAGAGTATTTATAGTTTTAGAGGGGCTAACATTCAAAATATCTTGAGTTTTCAGAAAGACTACCCAGATACAAAAATGTTTAAGTTAGAGCAGAATTATCGTTCTACTCAAAATATTGTGAATGCAGCCAATTCTGTTATTGAAAAAAATAAAACCAAATTAGATAAAGAAGTTTGGACAACTAATGCCAAAGGAGAACAAATTAAAGTAATGTGCTCTATATCAGATGGTGAAGAAGGACGTTTTGTGGCGCAGTCTATTTTTGATTATAAAATGAATTTACAACTGCATAATAATCAGTTTGCAGTATTATACAGAACAAACTCTCAATCTAGAGCCATTGAAGATGCATTGAGAAAAAAAAGTATTCCCTACAAAATATATGGAGGAATTTCTTTCTATGGTAGAAAAGAAATAAAGGATCTACTGTCTTATTTAAGAATGATTATCAATCCAAATGATGAGGAGGCATTAAAAAGGGTTATCAATTATCCAGCTAGAGGAATAGGTGCAACTACCATAGACAAGCTTACTATTGCTGCAAACCATTATAAAAAATCAATTTTTGAGGTATTAAAACACTTAGAAAAAATTAATTTAAAATTAAATTCTGGTACAAAAACGAAACTTCAGAATTTTTTAAATATGATCTTGCGTTTGCAGATAGATGCACAGAAACTGAATGCTTTTGAAATTACGGAACTGGTTGTAAAACAAACACAACTTGTTAAAGATTTAGAAAAGGAGGGAACTCCAGAAGCCATAAGTAAAGTTGAAAATGTTCAAGAATTATTAAACGGAGTTAAAGATTTTATCACTGATAAAATTGAAAGTGGTGAAGATGCATCATTACCTGTGTTTTTAGAAGAAGTAGCCTTAGCTACAGATTTAGATGCAGATAAAAAAGATGACAAACCTAAGGTTTCCCTTATGAGTATTCATCAATCTAAGGGATTAGAATATCCTTACGTATACATAGTAGGCCTAGAGGAGAATCTATTTCCCTCTGCAATGAGTATGAATACTAGATCTGAATTAGAGGAAGAACGAAGATTATTTTATGTAGCTTTAACTAGAGCAGAAAAAGTTGCTTATTTAACCTACACAAAAACAAGATATCGTTGGGGTAAATTAATAGATTGTGAACCAAGTCGATTTTTAGAAGAAATTGATGAACAATATCTTGAATATATTTCACCAAAAAAAATAGCACCTGCAACACATAGATTTTTAAATGAGGATATTTTTGGAGATACACCAAAGAAAATTCGTTTTCAAAAACCTATTCAAAGGAAGAAATTTGAAAAAAAACAAGAAAATAAAGTAGTTTTCACTCCACCTAAAAATTTAAAAAAAGTATTACATGCTCAACCCAAAGCAAATTTATTTGATAATAAGATTGTTGTTGGAAACATTATAGAGCACAATCGTTTTGGAAGAGGAGAAGTTTTAAATTTAGAAGGGACAGGACCTAATAAAAAAGCTGAAATTCAGTTTGGTACCGTAGGTAAAAAGAAACTATTACTTCAATTTGCAAAATTGAAAGTGATTGGTTGATGATTTTTTAAGTCAAACCAAAAATAAATACTTAATTTGCACAAAAGTTAGATTACAATACACCAAATGATATGATAGAGTACGATTTAGAATATAATGCAGAAAGACCTCATTTAATTATTCCTGAATATGGAAGGCACATTCAAAAATTAGTGGATCACTGTATTGCTTTAGAAACAAAAGAAGAACGCAATACTATGGCACTTGCCATTATTGATGTGATGGGAAATTTACAACCTCATTTAAGAGATGTTCCTGATTTCAAACATAAGCTATGGGATCAACTTTATATTATGTCTGATTTTAAATTAGATGCAGAATCTCCTTATCCAAGACCTTCAAAAGAAGAACTTCAAGAGAAACCAACTCCATTAGCTTACCCTAAATCTGCTAATAAATATCGATTTTATGGAAACAATATTCAAATTATGATTGATTTGGCATTAACTTGGGATGATGGAGAAATGAAAGATGCATTAGTATTTTCCATTGCCAATCATATGAAGAAGTGTTTTTTAAATTGGAACAAAGATACTGTTGAAGATGATGTAATATTTTCACATCTTTATGAACTTTCTGATGGAAAAATTGATATTAGAAATACTGAAGAAGTATTGTCTGAAATAAAAAATCTTCTTAGAAAAAGAAATTCTCAAGGTCAAGGAAGTTCTAATCACAAGAACAATAAAGGTAAGAATTACCAACACAAAAATAGAAAAAGATAATATGGCTTCATTCAAGATCGAGGGTGGGCACAAATTAAATGGAACCATTACACCACAGGGGGCAAAAAATGAAGCACTTCAAATTTTATGTGCTGTTTTATTAACTCCAGAAAAAGTAATTATTCATAACATTCCTGATATCATAGACATCAATAAATTAATTTTTATTTTAGGAGAATTAGGAGTTGATATCAAAAAATTAGGAAAAAACTCATATTCTTTTCAAGCAAATAACATAAATCTAGATTATTTAGAATCTCAAGAATTTAAACGAGATGGAAGTTCTTTACGTGGATCTATCATGATAGTTGGTCCATTATTGGCTCGTTTTGGCAAGGGGTATATTCCTAGACCAGGAGGTGACAAAATAGGTAGAAGAAGATTAGATACACATTTTGAGGGCTTTATTCGTTTAGGAGCAAACTTTAGATACAATAAGGAAGAATATTTTTATGGAGTTGAAGCTCCTGAAGGATTGAAGGGTACAGAAATGTTACTTGACGAAGCCTCTGTCACTGGAACTGCTAATATTATTATGGCATCAGTATTGGCTAAAGGAACTACCAAAATATACAACGCAGCTTGTGAACCTTACATTCAGCAATTGTCTAAAATGTTGATCAGTATGGGGGCCAACATCAGTGGTGTAGGATCCAATTTATTAATCATTAAAGGAGTAGATTCGTTAAAAGGATGTACTCATAGAGTTCTTCCAGATATGATAGAAATTGGAAGTTGGATAGGTGTAGCAGCAATGACACAATCTGAACTTACGATTAAAGATGTTAGTTGGGAAAATCTTGGACAGATTCCTTCTGTTTTTAAAAAATTAGGAATTCAATTAGAAAAAAAAGGAGACGATATTTATATCCCTTCTCAAGAATGTTATGAGATTCAAAACTATATAGATGGATCAGTTCTAACAGTTTCAGATGCTCCTTGGCCTGGATTTACACCTGATTTATTAAGCATAGTTCTAGTTATTGCCACTCAGGCTAAAGGAACCGTTTTGATACATCAAAAAATGTTTGAAAGCCGTTTGTTCTTTGTAGATAAACTCATAGATATGGGAGCAAAAGTTATTTTATGTGATCCCCATAGAGCTACTGTTATAGGCCACAATCGTCAATCACAATTAAAAGCAACAAAAATGACTTCACCAGATATTAGAGCTGGGATATCTTTATTAATTGCTGCATTATCAGCCAAAGGAACAAGTATTATAAATAACATAGAGCAGATCGATAGGGGATATGAAGATATTGAAAATCGTTTACGATCTTTGGGAGCAAAAATAGAAAGAATAGAAGATTAATTTGTGCTAATTTTTTAACTTTATACCCTAAATAGTGTCACTATGACACTATTTTTTTATTGGCAAAATTATTGAATATAAAATGTAAACATTTTAACAATTTATAAAATGAGTAATAAAGAAAATAGACAAGAAGAAGAGATAATTGATACTGAGAATAGTGCTCAAGTTGATGATAATCAAGAAGTTGAAGAGGTTGAATCAACTTCTGAGGAACTTATTCAGCTAGAAAAAGATAAATATTTACGTTTGTTTGCTGAGTTTGAGAATTATAAAAAAAGAACTTCAAAAGAAAGAATAGAATTATTTAAGACTGCCAGTCAAGAGCTTATGACATCTTTACTGCCAATCATGGACGATTTTGACAGAGGTTTAACTGAAATTAAGAAAGTAAAAGACAAAGAGCTTTTAAAAGGTATGCAATTAATTAATGATAAGTTTAAAAATACACTTACTCAAAAAGGATTAACAGAAATTGAAGTCAATAAAGGCGATGTATTTGATGCCGAAATTCATGAAGCTATTACACAAATACCTGCACCATCAGACAAGTTAAAAGGTAAGGTCATCGATGCTGTTGAGAAAGGCTATAAGTTAGGTGATAAAATCATACGCTACCCTAAAGTAGTTATTGGACAATCATAAATTATTCATTTGTTTTATAGATAAAAATAAATATAGATTACGTTCCCTTTCAGGAAATATAAATAAACAATATGGCAAAACAAGATTATTACGATACACTAGGAATTAGCAAATCTGCCAGTTCAGCTGAGATTAAAAAAGCTTATCGTAAGATGGCTATCAAATACCATCCTGATAAAAACCCAAACGATACTTCTGCTGAAGGAAAGTTTAAAGAAGCAGCAGAAGCTTATGAAGTTTTAAGTGATGGAAACAAAAAAGCACGATATGATCAATATGGTCATGCAGCCTTTGATGGTGCCCAAGGAGGTGGTGGCTTTGGTGGTGGCGGTATGAATATGGATGATATTTTTAGTCAATTTGGTGACATATTTGGTGGAGGTGGTTTTGGAGGCTTTGGCGGTGGAGGTCAACGTCAGGCTAGAGTGAAAGGATCCAATATGCGTATTCGTGTTAAACTAACGCTAGAAGAAATAGCTAAAGGGGTTGAAAAGAAGGTTAAAGTTCGTAGAAAAATTCAAGCAGATGGAGTTTCCTACAAAACATGTTCTTCTTGCAACGGAACTGGACAACAAATGCGAGTAACCAATACCATTCTTGGAAGAATGCAAACAGCTACTACTTGCGGTACCTGTTTGGGTAGTGGTGAAATTATTTCTAGTAAGCCTAATGGTGCAGATGCTCAAGGACTTATTGCGAAAGAAGAAACAGTTTCTATTAATATACCTGCTGGCGTTACTGAAGGTGTACAATTGAAGGTAGGTGGGAAAGGTAATGAAGCTCCAGGTAAAAATTCAATTTCTGGAGATTTATTAGTATTGATTGAGGAAGTTCAGCACGAAACACTAAAAAGAGAAGGTACAAATGTACATTTTGATTTATATATAAACTTATCTGAGGCTGTACTTGGCGTTAGTAAAGAAGTACAAACACTCACTGGAAAGGTGAAAATTAAAATTGAGTCTGGCACACAATCAGGTAAAATTTTACGACTTAAAGGAAAAGGGTTACCAAGTATTGAACGATATGGTACAGGTGATTTTTTAATACATATAAATGTTTGGACACCACAAGAACTAACAAAAGAACAACTTCAATTTTTTGAAAAAATGAAAAATGATGAGAATTTTATTCCATCACCAAAAAAATCTGACAAATCTTTTTTTGAGAAAGTAAAAGATATGTTTTCATAAAAATATTTTTCATAATCTTTTTATTTTAAAAAATACTAATTTAGATTTTTGTTGTTTAAAACAACAAATTTCTTTTTCATAGCAATTTTTTCCCACTCAATTTTTTTGAGTGGGTTTTTATTATAAATAAAGATTGTACTTTTGAAGTCATAAAGCAGACCTATCTTATCGCTTTTAAAAAATTATTTTATTTTACATTTTAAGAAAGATAAGTTTTAAAAGAGGAAAGTCCGGACACCATAGAGTAGCACAGCGGATAACATCCGTCCAATGTAAATTGAGGACCAGTGCAACAGAAAGCAAGTACAGTTCGGCTGTAGTGAAACCAGGTAAACTCTGTGCGGTGCAATGTCATGTACATTAGAGTTTGAGGGTAACTCGCCCGATTCTAAGGGGTAGGCAGATCGATTCTAAGAGTAATTTTAGAACTAGATAAATGATAAGACTCTACTAAGAGAACAGAATCCGGCTTATTGGTCTGCTTTTTTTATCATATTATTAATTTTAACCATTTTTAATGTCTTTTTTTTATGGTATTCTTAATAATATCATCTTTTTACGTTTTTATTCTTTTAATCAAACCTATTTGTTGTTTATTTTTTAAATATCATCCAAAATCCTTAGTTTTGCCGTACTTAAATTAATAGAAAAAATACTTTTTATGGCATTTGATATAGATATGATTGAAAGGGTTTATAGCAACATTAAAGAACGTGTTGATGCTGCTAGAGAAATTACAGGTAAACCTTTAACCCTTGCTGAGAAAATATTATATTCTCATTTATGGGATGGAAAATCAAATAAAGCGTTTGTCAGAGGGAAAGATTATGTAGATTTTGCTCCGGATAGAATAGCATTACAAGATGCGACAGCTCAAATGGCATTGTTACAATTTATGCAAGCTGGTAAGAGTAAGGTTGCCGTTCCTACAACCACACACTGTGATCATTTAATACAAGCAAAAGATGGTGCATCTAATGATTTAAAACATGCAAATACTGTAAGTAGTGAGGTTTTTAATTTTTTAGAGTCAGTTTCTAATAAATACGGTTTAGGTTTTTGGAAACCTGGTGCAGGTATAATTCATCAAGTGGTTCTTGAAAATTATGCATTTCCAGGTGGAATGATGATTGGTACAGATTCTCATACTGTAAATGCAGGTGGACTTGGAATGATAGCTATAGGTGTAGGTGGAGCAGATGCTGTCGATGTTATGGCTGGTATGGCTTGGGAATTAAAATTTCCTAAGTTAATTGGTGTAAAATTAACAGGTAAATTATCTGGTTGGACAGCACCTAAAGATGTAATTCTAAAAGTTGCTCAAATTTTAACAGTAAAAGGAGGTACTGGTGCTATCGTAGAATATTTTGGACCTGGAGCTACTGCGATGTCTTGTACTGGTAAAGGAACAATTTGTAATATGGGAGCAGAAATTGGAGCTACAACTTCAACTTTTGGATATGATGAATCTATGGAACGATATCTTCGAGCTACTGATAGATCAGATGTTGCAGATGCAGCGAATAAAGTTAAACATTATCTCACTGCAGATCCTGAAGTATATTCAAATCCAGATCAATATTTCGATCAAGTGATTGAAATTAATTTATCTGAATTGGGTCCTTTATTAAATGGTCCATTTACACCAGATTTATCTACAGAAATAGGTAAAAACATGAATGTAAAAGCTACTTCTAACGAATGGCCACTTCAGGTAGAGTGGGGTTTAATAGGGTCATGTACAAACTCATCTTATGAAGATTTATCTCGAGCATCTTCAATAGCCCAACAAGCTTTAGATAAAGGGTTAACTATGAAAGCTGATTTAGGTATCAACCCAGGTTCAGAAAAAGTGAGATATACTGCAGAACGAGATGGAATTTTATCAATTTTTGAAAAATTAGATGCTAAAATTTTCACAAATGCTTGTGGACCTTGTATTGGTCAGTGGGCAAGATATAGTGATCCCAAAAATGCACCCAAAAATAGTATTATTCATTCCTTTAATAGAAATTTTGCAAAAAGAGCTGATGGAAACCCTAATACCCATGCTTTTGTTGCCTCACCGGAAATTACAGCAGCAATAGCTATTGCTGGTAGATTAGATTTTAATCCTTTAACGGATTCACTCATAAATTCTAATGGAGATAAGGTAATGTTTGATGAACCAACAGGATGGGAATTACCACCAAAGGGTTTTGAAGTAAAGGATAATGGATTTTTAGCTCCTGAAGCTGATGGTGGACACGTTCAAGTTGTAGTTAACGAAGAATCTGAACGACTACAGTTATTAACGCCATTTAAACCTATAGGTAACGAAATTAAGGGAGCAAAACTATTAATTAAAGCTTTTAGTAAATGTACAACAGATCACATATCTATGGCTGGTCCTTGGTTACGTTTCAGAGGTCATTTAGATAATATTGCCAACAATACTCTTATCGGGGCTGTGAACGCTTTTGGAAAGAAAACTAATTTTGTGAAAAATCAACTTACAGGTGAATATGCTGGTGTTCCAGATGTTCAACGTTCATATAAAAAGGCTGGGATTCATTCTATAGTTGTTGGAGATCACAACTATGGTGAAGGTTCTTCAAGAGAACATGCAGCTATGCAACCAAGGCATCTAGGTGTTGTAGCTGTAATCGTAAAATCTTTTGCTAGAATTCATGAAACAAATTTAAAGAAACAAGGAATGTTAGGTTTGACTTTTGCTAATGAAGCAGATTATGATTTAATTCAAGAAAACGATACATTCAACTTTATAGATTTACATGAGTTTACTCCAGGAAAAAACTTAACTATTGAAGTGATTCATGATGATGGTAGTGTTGATTTTATAAAAACTAATCATACATATAATTCAGGACAGATTGAATGGTATAATGAGGGTTCTGCTTTAAACTTGATTAAAAAGCAAAATGCATAACTAATTATTAATAATCAAAAAAAAACTCCTAATTAATTAGGAGTTTTTTTTTGATTATATAATTATGATTCATCGATAACCTTTCTTAAAATTTTACAACCTTTTATAATTTCTTTTTTTGATATTGTCAAGGGAGGGGTAATTCTAATCGCTTTCTCTTCAAATAAAAGGAAAAATAAAATTAATCCGTATTCTAAGCATTTATGAATGATTTTAGATGCCATTTCGTTAGACTCAACGAGGGCAGCAAGCATAAGTCCTTTTCCTCTTATTTCCTTGATTTTTGGATGTACTAAAAGCTTTCTAATTAATGCTTCTTTTTCAAGTGTTTCTTTAATTAATTTTGAATTTAAAATTGTTTGAACTGTAGCAACTCCGGCAGAAGCTATTATGGGATGTCCTCCAAAGGTGGTTATATGTCCTAGTTTGGGATTTTCTTTTAATAAATCCATTAGATATTTTTTAGCAATAAATGCACCAATTGGCATTCCACCACCTAAACCTTTTCCAGCAATGATAATATCTGGAGTAATTCCATAATGTTCAAAACCCCAAAACTTTCCTGTTCGTCCAATTCCAGTCTGTATTTCATCTAAAATTAATAATGCACCGACTTCCTCACATCTTTTTTTTATTTTTTTTAAATAATCATTTTTTGGAATAATAAATCCTGCTCCTCCCTGAATAGTCTCTAAAATAACTGCAGCGGTATTTTTTGTGATTTTATTTAAA
>Ga0233438_10001528_pt1 | contig 25099 bp, 23 predicted proteins | sample SI_123_September_FD_182720 | JGI IMG/M metagenome (GOLD analysis project Ga0233438, IMG submission 182720) | Seawater microbial communities from Saanich Inlet, British Columbia, Canada - SI_123_September2016_10_MG | ecosystem: Environmental > Aquatic > Marine > Inlet | place: Canada: British...
TTATAATTTGATCGCTAAAAGCTTTTGATGAATTTGTAATCAAAGTTCCAGGTTTAGAAACAAATGAGGATTTAACTTTTATATCTATCTTATTCAATTTTGCATCTTGTACAGATGTTGGCTGCATAACTTTTGAACCTAAGGATGCCATTTCCAACATTTCATCATAAAATATTTTTTCAATTTTTTTTGCATTTTTGTATTGTCTAGGATCCGTTGTATAAACTCCATCTACATCAGTATAAATAATACATTCATCTGCTTTAATAAATTTAGCTAACGTTATTGCAGTAGCATCTGAACCACTTCTGCCAATAGTTGTTAGTCTATAATTATCATTTATTCCTTGAAAGCCAGTGATTACAGGAATACCTCCACTTTTAAGATAGCTCTGTAATTCTTTTGAAGCCACTCTATTGATCCTTGCTGCAGTATAAGGTCCTTCAGTTATAATAGGTATTTGCCAAGATAGCCAAGATCTAGATTTAAAACCAATATGATTTAATCTTCCAGCTATTAATGCACAAGAAACTTGCTCTCCTGTAGATAAAAGAGTGTCATATTCGGCTTTATCAAAATTATTACTAATCAATTTAGATTTATTAACCAGTTCATTGGTCACTCCACTCATAGCAGAGGAAATTACTACTACTTTATTCTTCTTCTTTTTATAGGAAGATATAATTTTACATACCTTTTTAATTCTATCTATACTTCCTACGGAAGTTCCACCAAACTTTAAAACAACAGTTTTCATTGATCAAATTTATTTATTATAATTTAATAAATAATTGATAAAATACATCTTAATTGTTATGTCAACTAATTATCGATTATGAGCAGTGTAAATAAAAAAGAAATTGAGAAATTTTCAAAAATGGCGGCGGAATGGTGGGATCCAAGTGGAAAATTTAAACCTCTTCATAAATTTAATCCAATAAGAATTAAGTATATTAAAGAAAATATTATTAATAGTTTTAAATTAAAAGAAAAACAAAAACCTTTAGATAAAATCAATATATTGGATATTGGTTGTGGTGGCGGACTTCTTTCCGAACCAATGACAAGATTGGGTGCAAATGTAACTGGAATTGATGCATCAAATAGAAATATTAGCATAGCTAAGTTACATGCAAAAAAAAATAAACTTAAAATAAATTATATATGTTCATCACCTGAAAAATTAAAAATTCAAAAAAAATTTGATGTTATTTTGAATATGGAAATAGTTGAACATGTCGAGGATATTAATTTTTTTATTAATTCATGTTCAAAACTACTTAAAAAAAATGGTCTTATGTTTGTTGCCACTCTTAATAAAACTTTAAAATCTTATATGTTTGCGATAATCGGAGCAGAATACGTTTTGAGATGGCTTCCAATAGGAACTCATGATTGGGAAAAATTTGTAAGACCAGAAGATCTTAAAAAAATTTTAAGCAAAAATAATTTAAAGTTAGAAAAGTTGGATGGAATGAATTTTAATATAATTAAAGATGAATGGAGTGTTTCTTCAGATACTTCAATTAATTATATTATTAAATCTGTAAAACTCTAATTATCTTTGTCTTCTACCCAAGGTATTATATGAGCATCAATGCCCTCTTCTTTAAGTTCTATAAGATCTTTCTTGGAAGCATTTCCATAAATACCTTTTGATTTTTTTTTAGGATTATAGTATATAGATCGTGCTTCATAAGCAAAATTTTCACCAACAAACCTAAAATTTTCTTTAATAAATTTTTGATAACTTTTGATAGTTTTTTTCACATTTTCATATTTTTCTAATTGCAAATCATTTTGTTTATCTTTTTTATTGTTCCTTAAGCTTGGTGCCATAAGTGTTTTATCTACTGTTTTAGAATTACAAATGTGGCAGACTAAAAGACGTTTTTTTTTTAATTTTTCAAATTCTTTAGATGATGCAAACCAACTATCAAATGTAGTTTCGCATTTTTTACATGCTAATTTGTATTTAATCATATTGCTGAATTAATAATCCTTACAAAATTTTCAATACCACTAACTTCTATAATCTGCATTAATATCAATGTATTTTTTTGTAAAATCCATCGTGTAAACAGTAAAACTTCTCTTTCCAGTAAAAATTTCAATATCAAGATCAATATTTTCATTTTTCATGTACTCAGAGGCTTTTGTTTCGTCATAGCCCTGATGTAATTTTCCATCTTGTACAATTTTCAAATTCCCAAATTTAATTAAAAGTTTTTTTAAATTTATTTTTGGTCCAGCTTTACCTATTGCCATAATTATTCTGCCCCAGTTAGGATCTTCGCCAGCAATTGCAGTTTTAACTAATGGAGAATTAGCGATTGAAAGAGCAATCTGCTTTGCTTCTATTTCGGATTTACACTTTTTAACATTAACGGTGACAAACTTAGAAGAGCCCTCCCCATCTGAAACCACTCTTTTTGCTAGATTTAACAAAACCTTATTTAAGGCCTTATCAAAATTTTGAATTTTTTTGTCATTTATATTTTTGATTTGAACATTATCTACTTTACCAGTTGCAAAAATAGTTGCCATATCATTGGTGCTTGTGTCACCATCGCAAGTTATGGCATTAAAAGTTGTTGATATATTTTTTTTAAGTAGCTTATTTAAAATATCATTTGATAGTTTTGCATCTGTAAAAACATAAGCTAATGTAGTTGCCATATTGGGATGGATCATCCCAGAGCCTTTTGCTATTCCATAAATCTTAATTTTTTTATTTGCAATTGTACATTCTTCCATTGCTAACTTGGGCTTAGTATCAGTTGTCATGATACCGAGAGCAGCTTTCATCCAAATAAATTTATTTTGAGTGTATTTAATTTTATCAATTAAATATGGGATTTGATAAGAAATTTTTTCATAGGGATAAGTTTCCCCAATAGTTCCCGTGCAACCAAACATTATATCTTTTGAGGAAATTTTTTTTGGACTATCTTCATCTCGTTCTTGTTTTTTGGTTAATTCTGATGAAATGATATGTGATAATTTCTTTAAACTTTCATATCCTTGTTTGCCAGTAAAGGCATTGGCATTCCGAGTATTAACTAGAAGAGAATAAATTCTTTTACTATTTTGATTTAAATTCCATTTAATATTTTCAGATATTATTTTTGACTGTGTATAAACTGAAGCATAATTTGCCCCATCTCTAAAATAAAACATAGACAAGTCATCTCTATTATCATTGTACAAATTTGCACTGACAACAGATATAGACAAACCATCAACATGATCAAGGTCTTGAAAATCAATCATTCTAGCATTTTTTGATTTTGATGATAAAAAGTTTGATAAATTAATTCCCATAGTGTTTAAAATAATTATTTAATTCATATATTAAACAATATAAATAAAGAATAAATCAAATACTCATGTTTAATCCCTTAAATCTAATTACAAAATTTATTAAATCTAGCAATCAAAAAGAGTTGGATAGAATAGGTAAAATTGTAAAAACAATAAATTCACTTGAGGATGAATTTAAAAAACTTGATGACTTAGATTTTCCAAAAAAAACCCAAGAATATAAAGAGCAAATTAAACAAGGAAAAACCTTGGATGAACTTTTACCACAAGCATTTGCATTGGTTAGAGAGGCCTCCAAAAGAACTAGGAATGAAAGACACTTTGATGTTCAAATAATTGGAGGGGTTGTTCTTCATGAGGGTAAGATTGCCGAGATGAGAACTGGAGAGGGAAAAACTCTTACAATTTCTCTTGCTGCATACTTAAATGCTCTAATTGGAAAAGGTGTCCATATTGTAACTGTGAACGATTATCTCGCAAAAAGAGACTCAATAGAAATGGGACAAATCTATAACTTTTTAGGTTTGTCATCAGGTTACATCAATAACGATCAAGACGATAATGAAAGAAAGAGAAATTATAATTGTGACATCACATATGCTACCAATAGTGAACTTGGTTTTGATTACTTGAGAGATAATATGAAATTTTCAGAAAATGAAATGGTTCAAAGAGAACATTCATTTTCTATAGTTGATGAAATAGACTCTTGTCTTATCGATGAGGCTAGAACTCCATTAGTTATATCAGGTTCCGCTGAAGATAAAACTGCTCAGTATCTTGCTATTGATAAACTTGTAAGACAGTTGAGCGATAAAGATTATGAGATTGATGAAAAAGAAAAAAATATTCTTTTAACTAATGATGGAATAAATAATGTAGAAAGAATTTTTTCTACTGCTGGAATTTTAAAAAACAATAACTTTTATGATCCAGAAAATTTACATTTAGTTCATCATGTCAATCAAGCTCTTCGTGCTAATCATTTATTTGAAAAAGGTAAAGATTATATTGTTAGAGATGAAAGCTTAAAAATTATAGACGAACTGACTGGCAGAATACTTGAAGGAAGGAGATTTGGAGATGGTTTACATCAAGCATTAGAAGCAAAAGAGCGAATAAATATTCAAGCAGAAAACCAAACCTTGGCTTCAATAACATATCAAAATTATTTTAAACTTTATAAAAAAATATCTGGATGTACTGGAACTGCCGCAACTGAATCTGAAGAATTTTTTGAAATCTATGGTTTAACTGTTGTGATTATTCCAACTAATAATGAAATGATTAGAAAAGATTACAATGATCAGATTTTCAGAACTGAGGATGAAAAAAATAATGCCATTATTGAAAAAATTGTTGAGCGTCATAACGCTGGCCAACCAATTTTAATTTTCACATCCAGTATTAATAAGTCTGAAATTTATTCAACCTTGTTAAACAAAAAAAATATTAAACATGTTGTATTAAATGCTAAAAATCATGAAAATGAAGCAGAAATTATAGCCAATGCAGGTAAAGAAAAATCAATAATCATCACAACAAGTATTTCTGGAAGAGGTGTGGATATTCAACTGGGTGGTAAAAAAGGATCCATCGAAGAGGCTCAACTTCAAATAGACAAAAACAAGATAAAGTCCTTAGGTGGCTTATTCGTAATTGGAACAGAAAGAATGGAGTCGAGAAGAGTTGATAATCAAGCAAGAGGAAGGGCTGGAAGACAAGGCGATGAAGGTAGTTCAATCTTTTATGTAAGTCTTGAAGACGATTTAATGAGAATTTTTGGATCAGAGTCTATGAATAAAATGCTTGAAAAATTAGGGCTTAAAGATGGAGAAAGTATTGATCACCCATGGATTAATAAGGCTCTTGAAAGAGCTCAACAAAAAGTAGAGGCTAGAAACTTTGATATTAGAAAAACCTTAATAAAATTTGATAATGTTTTGAATGATCAAAGGCATGTAGTCTTTTCTCAAAGAAAAAATGCAATGAATAGTCAAAGCATATTTGATTATTCTGATGAGTTTTTAAAGGAAATAATTGATGATATCATCAAATTAAAAATCCAAAGTTTATCGAATACTAAAAGTAATGAGTTTAGCAATCGCCTAAAACAGATTGTTGGTAAAAGTTTTGATGAGTCAGAATTAAAATCAATAATTTCTGCAAAAGATGGTGAGCTAAAAGAAAAAATTATTAATAAATTTTTAGAATCTAGAGATGAAAGGATAAAAGTTTTAGGAGAAGATCATGCAAAAGAAATTGAAAAACGAATATTCTTGCAATCAATTGATCTTAACTGGAAATCTCATATTCAATATCTTGAACAACTAAGACAAGTGATTGGACTTAGATCGTATGGGCAACGAGACCCCTTGGTTGAGTATAAAAAAGAGGCTTTTGATTTATTTTCTAATCTTCTTGAAAAATTAAAATTAGATTTTGTAACAATTTTAATGAATTTAAAAGTTGTCACAGAGCAACAAGAAGAAAGAAAAGAATCAATGGTAGATCAAATTAGAAGTGGGAAAAAAATTGGTAGAAATGAACCTTGCTCATGCGGTTCAGGTAAAAAATTTAAGCATTGCTGCGGTGCTTTATAAATTTAGATCAGACTAAGAACAGCAACCAATAAAACTAAACCTACAACTATTGATCCAATTAAAACTTTTTTTGATTTTAAAATTTTATCAAAATTGTTATTTTTAATTGTTAAAGTACTTAAATCCTCAGAGTTACTGATAAATCCTTGATTTCTTCCAATTTTTAAAAACTTATTTTTTCTTTCATTCATTATTTCTTCGGACGATAAATCTTTAAAATAGTTTAAATTTTTTGATATTGAGTCTTTTAAACTTTCTAACATTTGATCTCTATCTCTATGAGCGCCACCTAGTGGCTCAGGAATAATTTCATCAATAACTTTTAATTCTAATAAATCTTTTGCAGAAAGTTTCATTGCTTTAGCAGCATCAAGCATTTTTTTTGGATCTCTCCACAAAATAGTTGCACACCCTTCTGGAGAAATTACAGAATAAATAGCATTTTCTAACATAATAACTTTATTAGATGAGGCCAAAGCAATTGCGCCTCCAGAACCTCCTTCTCCAATAATAACTGCCAAAGTTGGAACAGTTAGTTCCATACAACATTCAATTGATTTGGCAATAGCCTCTGCCTGACCTCTTTCTTCCGCTCCTACACCTGGATATGCACCTGGTGTATCAATAAATGATATTATTGGGATATTAAATTTATTTGCTAAATTCATTAGTCGAATTGTTTTACGATATCCCTCAGGCCTCATCATTCCAAAGTTTCTTTCTATTCTTGACTCTAAATTTTCACCTTTTTCCTGACCTATTACTAAAACTGATGTGCCATTAAATTTAGCAAATCCTGTTAAAACAGATTTATCCTCCCCGTAGAAACGATCCCCTGATAAAGAAATGAAATCGTCAAATAAATTATCAATAAAAAATTTAGATTTTGGTCTATCTTCATGACGAGCAACCATTGTAGTTTGCCAAGGATCTAGATTTGAGTAAATGTCTTTTAATTTCTCATCAAGCTCAGCCTGTGTGCTAGATATTTTTTGAGTGTCAACCTCTGAGAGACCATCTTGATTATAGGGGTCTTTTAACTTCTCTATTTCAGATTCTAAGTTTTTAATATCTGTTTCAAAATTTAGATAATTCTTCATGATTTGTTTATATTAGAAACTTAAATTATAAAAAAGGCAATAAAATGATACTTAAAAATATTTTTTAGTATTATTAATTGACTTAAAATTTTTAAACGATACATATTTCAGATCGGGAGAGACTAACTGCATTTTAGCGCCGAAGGAGCAACCACCCCGGAAACTCTCAGGCAAAAGGACCGATAAAAGCATAACACTCTGGAAAGAGATTCATTTCCGCCGAAGGAGTAAAACTCTCAGGCAAAAATACAGATGGGGTAACAAAAGTGCTATGCCAGATAAATATTTAAATATTAATACCCTTAAAGTTTCAGAAAGCTTATCAAATTTTGTTAATGATGAACTGTTAAATGATACAGATGTTTCAGCTGATCAATTTTGGTTAGGATTTGAAAAAACTGTTAACGAACTTGAACCTAAAAATAGAGAGCTAATTAACATTAGAGAAACTTTACAGAAAAAAATTGATGATTGGCATATTAAAAATAAAGGTAGTGATATTAAATTAGATGAATATAAAAAATTTTTATATGAGATTGGATATTTAAAAGAAGAAGGAGTAGATTTTTCAATAGAAACTGAAAATGTAGATGATGAAATAACTAAAATAGCTGGACCTCAACTAGTTGTACCAATTATGAATGCGCGCTATGCTCTCAATGCAGCTAATGCAAGATGGATGAGCTTATACGACAGTCTGTATGGAACTGATGTCATAGAACAATCTGAAGATAGTGTATCAGAAAGATATGATCCTTTAAGAGGAGAGATGGTAATTAAATATTCAAGGAATTTTTTAGACAAACATTTTCCACTTAAAAATCTTAGTTGGCATAAAATTACAAGTATTGCCATTAAAGAAGGCAAATTGAAAGTTTTGAAAGGAGCTGATGTATTTGATTTGGCTGAAGAAGAAAAATATGTTGGTCATAGAGGAGAGGCAGACAACCCTTCAGCAGTTATATTAAAAAATAACAATCTACATATAGAAATTTTAAGAGACTCAAGAGCGTTCAGTGCTCAACAAGATCATGCAGGGATTAGTGATATAATTTTAGAAGCTGCAGTATCAACAATTTGCGACAACGAAGATAGTGTAGCAGCAGTGGATGCTGAAGATAAAGTTGTTTGTTATAGAAACTGGCTTGGTTTGATGAAGGGTAATCTTAAAACACAGTTCGAAAAAGATGGAAAATTATTTGAAAGAAAACTAAATCCAAACAGAAGCTATATTTCAAAAGATGGAAAAGGACTTAAGTTGCATGGAAGAAGTTTATTGTTGGTTAGAAACGTAGGTCATTTAATGACAAATCCCTCAATTATTTTATCTAATGGTAACGAAGTACCTGAAGGAATTATGGATGCATTTATTACAACAGCTGCAGCAATTCATGATTTAAAGAATAAAACAAATTCTAGAGTAGGATCAATCTATATAGTTAAGCCAAAAATGCATGGACCAGATGAAACTGCATTTACAGATTTAATTTTTTCCAAAGTAGAGGAAGTATTGGGTTTGAAAAAATATACTTGCAAAATAGGAATTATGGATGAAGAGAGAAGAACATCTTCAAATTTAAAAGAATGTATTAGAACCTTAAAAAATAGAGTTTTCTTTATTAACACTGGGTTTTTAGACAGAACAGGTGATGAAATGCACACCTCAATGGAAGCTGGACCTATGATCAAGAAAGGAGATATGAAATCTTCAAAATGGATTTTAGCATACGAAAATAACAATGTTGATGTTGGATTAAAATGTGGGCTATCAGGGAAGGCTCAAATTGGAAAAGGAATGTGGGCAATGCCAGATAAGATGAAAGATATGATGGAACAAAAGACAGGACATTTAAAAGCAGGAGCTAATTGCGCTTGGGTTCCATCACCTACCGCAGCTGCTTTGCATTCATTACATTATCATGAAATAAATATCTTTGATGAACAAAAAAATATTGCAAAAAGAGAAAAGGCAAAACTAGATGACCTTTTAACAGTTCCAGTTGCAAATAGACCAAATTGGTCAGTGGAAGATATAAATAGTGAAATATCAAATTCAGCGCAAACATTATTAGGTTATGTGGTTAGATGGATTGATCAAGGTGTAGGATGTTCTAAAGTACCAGATATAAATAATATTGGACTGATGGAAGATAGAGCAACACTTAGAATCTCATCACAACATATTGCTAATTGGATACATCATGGAATAACCACCGAAATTCAAGTTACAGAAATAATGAAAGAAATGGCAAAAATCGTAGATGATCAAAATAAAGGTGATCCAAAATATATTAAAATGAGCGATGACTTTGATCGATCTTTAGCATTTAAAACAGCATGTGATTTAATTTTTAAAGGTAAAGAGCAACCCTCAGGCTATACAGAACCATTATTACATCAAAATAGATTAAAAAAGAAACTTAATCTGAATTAGAATTCAAGTTAGATCTATTTTTAAAAGCTGAAAACAACGTTCCATCATCTAAGCTTTCGATCTCACCACCTACTGGTAATCCTTGAGCTAGTTTAGTAATTTTTGCATTAGTATTTTTTAGACTGTCTTGTATATAATAAGCTGTAGTTTGTCCTTCAACAGTTGCACTTGTTGCAAGTATAACTTCCTCTATATTTTCTCTATTTACTCTCTCGACTAAAGAATTAATTAAAAGATCTTCTTTTCTTTGACCAACAGAAGAAATTGTTCCTCCTAAAATATGAAAATATCCCTGAAAAATATTTGAGTTTTCAATTGACCACTGATCAGCAATATCTTCTACAACACAAATCTTTGTGTATTTTTCTTTTAAACTTTCACAATTAACACAACCATTTAAATTTGATTTTAATGAACCACACGAGTTACATCTGGTTACATTTTTGTAAACTTGAGCTAGTGTACTAGCCATAGGTTTAACTAATTCATCTCTATTATTAATAAGTTTAAGAACTATTCTTTTTGCAGACTTTGGTCCTAGACCTGGAAGCTTTGAAATTAATTTAATTAATTCTTCAATCTCACTAATATTTTGCATTAAATATAAATTATAATGGCCATTTAAAACCAGGAATTCCAAAACCTCCTGTGGCTTTTGAAATCTCTTCAGTGGTCTTTGTTTTTAGTTGTGATTTTGCACTATTATGCGCAGCAACAATTAAATCTTCAATTATCGTTTTATCTTCCTTAATTATTTCATCAGATAATTCAATTTTTTGCATTTCACCTTCGCCATCAAGAGTAATTTTAACTGAATTAGAACCAGAAACTCCCTCAGCTTTAATTTCTTTAATTTTTTCTTGGCTTTCTTTCATTTTAGCCTCTAGCTCCTTAGCTTTATCTAAAATCTTTTTAAAATCAGTCATTTTAATCCTCTTTTTTTTCGTTCAACTTAACATCTATAAGTTCTGCATCAGGAAATTTTTCCATTACTTTCTTATAAATTTCTAAACTTTTTACTTCATGCATTAATTCATCTTTTTTATTTTTTTGTTTTTCTTTAACCGACATCTCACCTTTAGACTTACTAAACGTAATTATCCATCTTTCTCCAGTCCATTCATAAAGTTTTGAGGAAAGATCTTTTACGAAATCTTTATCTAAATTATCATTAAAGGAAATTTCAATTCTATTTCTTTCAAATTTAACAAGGTTTACATTTTTTTCTAATTCATATTTTAATTTAATTTCTTTTTTGGAAGTACAAATTCTTAGAAGATCATCAAATGAATTGATTAAGTTCTTATCAATAGCTTTTATCTCTTGTTTAACTTCTGGTTTCTGTTTTTCTTCTTGAGCTATATTTTTTATTTGATTAACAGGTCTAGAATTATCTTCAAAATTATTTTTGTTTTCTTCTTCTGTTGAATCATTTTCTGAAATTTCATTACTTTGCTCTTGATCTAAATTTTTATTTAACTTAATTGAACTTAAATGCATTAATCTTATTAAAAACATTTCAATTGATAAATGTTGATTGGAAACTATATCTAATTCTTCTAGTGAAGATATTGCAAACTGCCAAAATAAAATTAAAACTTCAGAGTCTACCTGATTGGAAATATTTTTAATTTTTGAAAATTCCTCATCATTAAGAGAGAAATTTGTGCTCTCTAAGGATAATGAATTAATATTTTTAAAATAATAAAGTATTTCCAAAAAATCATTAATAAATACTTTGGGCTCAACACCCTGATCATAAATTTTTCTATAAATGTTAATAACTTTTTCTTCCTCTCCTTTTAATATTAATTCAAATAAATTAATTAATTGAGACTTATCAAAATATCCAAAAATTTTTTGAGCTGTATTAAGATCTAACTCTGTTTTTTCATCTAGGCTTAGCAAGGCTCTGTCTAGTAAGGATAAGGCATCTCTTACAGATCCTTCTGATATTTTTACTATTAACTTTAAAGCTTCATCTGATGCTTTACCATTTTCTTTTTCTTTTATATTTTTAATAAATTCAAATAATTCTGATGATTTAATTCTAGATAAATCAAATCTTTGACACCTTGAGACCACAGTAATAGGTATTTTTTTAATTTCTGTAGTTGCAAAAATAAATTTTAGATATTCTGGTGGCTCTTCTAATGTTTTCAACAAAGCATTAAATGCTTGTTTACTTAACATATGGACTTCATCAATTATAAATATCTTATATTTTGCTGAGGTGGGTCCATATCTAGAAAATTCAATCAAATCTCTAACATCATCAACTCCAGTTTTGCTTGCTGCATCCATTTCAAGCACATCGATATGACTAGAGTCAGCAATAGATTTACAATTATCACATAAATTTTCTTTGCATAAATTTTCAATGCCATTTAAACAATTAAGTCCTTTAGCAACAATTCTAGCAGTTGTAGTTTTACCAATTCCTCTTATCCCAGTGAATAGATAAGCATTGGGAATTTTGTCTGCTTTAATAGAATTCGTTATAGTTTCAGCCACTACTTCTTGACCAATAAGATCATCAAAAGTTTTGGGTCTATACTTTAATGCTAATACTTTAGAGTTGTTGTTCATTTTTTTTATTTTAAGGAGACTAGAACCTGAATAACTGTCTCTACGACTGCTTCCGTTAGGATCTGGTCGGGTTCAAGCAGCATCCACCTCTAGCCTCCAAAACTATTATAGCAGTTATATTTTCTATTCTACAAGAAAAGATTAATTTTTTTTCTCTCTTAACTTATCAGCCTCAAAAACACCTAAGACGTGAAAATCTTCACAATGAAGTCCTAACTCTTCTAAAGATTTTTGAACTTTTGGATCTTCTATATGTCCGTCTAAATCACACAAAAAAAAGAATGAGTCGAATGTATTTTTTTCAGGATAGCTTTGTAATTTTGTTAAGTTCACTCCATTAATTGCAAATCCACCTAGAGATTGATAGAGAGCCGCCGGTTTACTCTTAAGCTTAAATAAAAAAGAAGTAATATATTTTTTGTTCTCAAACTCAGGTTGAGAAATATTTTTTCCCATTACTAAGAATCTTGTTAAATTACCTCTTTCATTTTCAATATTTTTTTGAATAATATCTAATCCATAAATTTCAGCACTTAGAGAAGATGCTATAGCAGCTTGCTTTACATCTTTTGTCTTTGAAATCATCTCTGCAGAACCTGCTGTGTCAGCTCTGATATGTTCTGTTATATTATTTTCTTTTATAAATTTTGAGCATTGAGACAAACCTTGGGCGTGAGAATAAACTTCTTTTATATCACTTAGTTTCGCACCTGGTTGACCTAATAAATTATGTTCTATTTTTTGAAAATGTTCTTTGTAAATATTAAGTCTATGTTTAAAGATTAAGTATTCAATACCAATATTTCCAGTAATTCTATTAGACTCAGGGATAATTATTTTACATTCTGGTTCTAAACTTGCTTTATTAAAACACTCATCAAAAGTTTTACAAGGTAATATTTCTGCATCAGAGTCAACTGAAAGAGCTGCTAAATGAGAATATGCTCCAAAGGCACCTTGAAAATAAATTTTACTCATTGTGCTTTATATTCCATAATTTTTTTTAAGGCTACATAATCTTCTTCAGTATCTACTCCTATTGGAGAAGAATTGGCAAGAGCTACATTAATTTTAATATTATTATCTAAAGCTCTTAATTGTTCCAATCTATTTTCAATTTCATTTCTTGATTGATTGAGCTCAACAAATTTCTTTAGTGTTTCGGTTGAATAACAATAAATTCCTATATGATGATAAATATTATTTGTCTCTGAAGAGCTTCGCAAAAAAGTTTCTGCTTCCGAAAACTCATCATCATTTAAATGATTTTTAGTTATAACTTTTACAATATCTATATTATTTAAATCTTTAGGTTCCTTAATGTTGGCTGCAAGAGTACCCATTTTAGATTGATTGCTAACCATTTTTTTATTTAAACGAATAATATCCTCAATATCAATTGCAGGTTCATCGCCTTGTAAATTCATTATTAAATCTACATCTTGAACTTCTAATTTTTGAAAGGCTTCATAAATTCTATCAGTTCCAGTTTTATGATTTTTAGATGTTAAAATTGCTCTGCCTCCATTTTTAATAACATCCTCAAGGATTTCTTGATCCTCTGTTGCAACCACTACCTCACCAATATTTGCTTCTTCTGCTCTTTTAAATACATGAGATATGATAGATAAATCGTTAATTTTTAATAAAGGTTTGCCAGGCAATCTGGTTGCTGACAACCTCGAAGGTATAATAGTTAATGTTTTCATTAATAATTAATTATTATTATACTTATTAAATAGTAATAGAGGCAAATTTATACATTAAATTTTGGCAATTTTTTAATTTATCGTGATATACGTTCGAAAATAATATTTAGAAAAATGGATTCTTTTGAAATAAATAAAATAGTAGCCGCTGTATTAATGGTTGCACTTTTGATTATTGGTATTGGAAAATTATCAAATGTCATATTTCATGTGGAAAAACCAAAAACTCCTGGCTATGCTGTTGAAGTCGAAGAAGCTACCACAGTATCGTCGTCTACTGAAACTGCTGTGGAAGAAAAAATTGATATTGCAGCATTGATGGTGATGGGAGATGTGACTGCAGGTGAAAAAATTTTTAAAAAATGTGCAGCTTGCCATTCAATAGTTAAAGGTGGTAAAAATAAAATTGGTCCGGCATTATATAATGTAGTTGAAAGAAAAGTTGGAGGAGTAGAAGATTATAAATACTCTAAAGCTTTAGCTGCTTATGATAAAAATTGGACTTTTGAAGAACTAAATGGGTTCCTTAAAAAACCAGCTAAATATATTAAAGGTACAAAGATGGCTTATGCTGGACTTAGAAAAGAAACTGATAGGGCATCAATTATAAAATACCTAAATCAAAATTCAGATAATCCTGTACCCCTACCTTAATTTTCCAAAACAATATAATAAAATACTTTTTTGAACATGTACTCTGTTCAGAGCTTGTTGCCAAACATGAGATTTATTTCCTAAAAAAACTTCTTCACTAACTTCAGATCCACGGGGTAAACAATGAAGAAAAATGCAATCTTTTTTTGCGTAACTCATTAATTTTTTATCTATTTTAAATTTTTTAAATTGTTCAATCTTTTTCTTTTTATTTACTTTATCATTTAGAGATATAACTTTATCAGAAAATATTACATCGGCTCCTACAACTGCTTTTTTAGGATCATTATAAATAAATATTTTTTTGTTATTTTTTTTTACCCATGATCTAACTTCATTGCCTGGTTCAAATTTTTTTGGACATCCTATACTTAATTTAAACGAAAATTTTACACTTGCTGCTATTAAGCTATCTAAAACATTATTGGAGTCTCCAATCCAGCAAATATTTAATTTTGAAATTGGTTTCATCTTTATTTCTTCAGCAGTAAAAACATCAGATAAAACTTGGGTTGGGTGTGAAGATGGGCTTAAGCCATTTATAATTGGAATTGATAAATATTTTTTAAAATCTTCAATCTTTTTATCACTATCTGTTCTTAACATGAAACCATCACCATAAGTTGAAAGTATCTTCGCTGTGTCTGATATGCTTTCACCACCTTGACCAAGATGTAATTCATTAGATCTAAGTGTTAAAGTTCCTCCTCCAAGCTGTTTAATTGCTAAATAAAAGCTTATTCTTGTTCTTAAGCTAGCTTTTTCAAACATTTGAATTAATATTTTGCCTTTTAATGGAGATCCTTTATCAGCCTCTAAAGTGCTTAACTTTTTTCTAAGGTTTTTTCTTTTTTTTGCATCAATAATAATCTTTCTAAGATCTTTGGCCGGTATATCTTTTAAATTTATAAAATGCTTCATTCTAATTTAATTCTGAACAAACTTTTTTAATTATTTTTAAAGCTTGTTCAACTTCATTTTTTTTTACATTTAGTGGTGGTAAAATTCTAACAACATTTTCAGCAGCTCTTATTGTTAATAAATTGTTATCCATAAGTTTTTTTATAAAATTTGTTTGATCCGTTTTAAGCTGTATTCCAATCAATAAACCTCTGCCTCTTATTTCTTTAATAATTTTCGGATATTTATTTTGAATTTTTTTAAGATTAGATAAAAAATATTCTGAAATACTTTTCACATTTTTTAAAAATTTCTTATTTGAAATTATATTCATAACTGAATTACCAACGGCCATCGCTAATGGATTTCCACCAAAAGTAGACCCATGAGTTCCAGCAGTCATGCTAGATGCAACTTTTTTATTCATTAAAACTGCTCCTATTGGGAATCCCCCACCTATCCCTTTTGCAATTGGAACAATATCTGGTTTTACCTTAGATTTTTCAAAAGCAAAGAAATCACCCGATCTTCCAATTCCACATTGAACCTCATCTAATATTAATAAAATATTTTTTTTGTCACAAATTTTTCTTAGTTCTCTTAAACACCAATCTGGAATTACCTTAATACCTCCCTCACCCATAATAGTTTCAACCATTATAGCTGCTGTATTTTTTGTAATTTTCTTTTTTAAAGATTGATGATTACCGAAATCAAAATGATCAAAACCACTTACTTTTGGCCCAAAACCTTCAGTCATTTTTTTTGAACCACTTGCATAAATTGCTGCCAGTGTTCTTCCATGAAAACTATTTTTAACACATAAAATTCTATTTTTTTTAGGTTTTCTGATTGAATAGAAATATCTTCTTGCAACTTTTATTGCTGCCTCTGTTGCTTCTGCACCACTATTTTGAAACATAACATAGTCAGCAAAAGTTTTTTTAGCTAGTTTTTTAGCTAACATTTCTCCCTCTGGAATTTGAAATGCATTAGAAACATGCCAAAGTTTTTTTGATTGTTTATTTACAGCATTTACCAATTTAGGATGCGCGTGCCCTAAAGAATTTACAGCTATTCCTTGAACAAAATCTAAATATTTTTTTCCATTAGTTGAATATAAAAAGCTTCCCCTTCCATATTTAAATGAAATTTTTTTTCTATTATAATTTTTTGCCAAATAGCTCATAATTTTTAATCAGTTTTTATAAATTTTAATTATTAGATACAAGTTATGATTGAAAATACATATAAACCAATTTTGATTCATTTATGTTGATAACTATGAGATTTTGCTTGTTTAATTTCTTAATGTATCAGTATATTGTTATTTTTATAAACTATAATACAACATATAGACATGAGCTGGAACGAAGAAAAAGTTAATAAACTTAAAGAACTTTGGGGCAAAGGAAACACTGCAAGCCAAATTGCTGAGATAATTGGCGGTATTAGTAGGAATGCTGTAATTGGTAAGGCCCATAGATTAAACCTTTCAGCAAAAATAAAAACAAGAGCCGCAACTTCAAATCAAAATTTTGAAAATTCTTTAGAAGAAAAAAACATCAAAAGCAAAAGAGGAAGAAAAAGTAAATTTAAATCCTTAATTATTGAAAAAGACTTTGAGCCAGAAAACCCTAAACAATTAGAAGAATTAGACGAAAGTTCATGTAAATGGCCAATTGGACATCCAGATGAAAAATCATTTTATTTTTGTGGAAGATCTTCATTAAAAGACTTTTCTTATTGTAAGCTACATCTTTTGTATGCTTACCAGCCTAAAGGCAAAAAAGAGGAAGTTACAGACAAAGAAGAAGTACCAGAATTTATTGAGAAAAAAATAAAATCTGCCTAAAACTACTTATTAATAATTTTTTATAACTCTTTATTCGCTAAATATTTTTCTGTGGAAAATTGTCCGCCTTCTCTCCACATATAACAATACTTTTTTACTTCCTGATCAAAGAACCTAACACTAGGTACTCCTATATCCGAATTAGTTTTATATTTCCCAGATGAAACATTGTCATATTTTAACAATCTCAATTGATCTCTTGTAAGTAATGGTGTCGGCAACATTTCAAAAAATCTTGCTGTCAACTCAGCAATGGGTAATGGAAAAGGTAATAAAATTCTTTTTTTACCAATTAAAATCTGTAATTTTTCTAATAGCTCTTTAAAAGTTAAAATTTCTGGACCAGTGCATTCAATTATTTTTGAGTAAATATTTTTCGAGATGACATGATAAATGGTATCTGTTAAATCAGAACAATGAATTGGTGCAAATTTTGTCTTACCTTCATAATAAATTGGAAAAACTGGCAATCTATTTAGTAAGGTCATAAAGTTAGTAGTAAAGTTATCATCTACAGAATATACAACTGAGGGTCTTAAAATTGTAGCCAGCGGAAAGTTTTTTAATACATTAGCTTCACCCTCTAATTTGCTTTTTGCATATTCAGAGTCTATTGCATCATTTATTCCTAAAGCTGATAAATGGATAAAATGCTTAAGATTATATTCTTTGCATAGTTTAGCCAACAATGAAGGTAAAGCTGAATGAATATTTTTAAATGTATTGCCTCGTTTTTTTTCAAATAAAATTCCAATTAAATTTACACAAATATCTGCTTTTTTAAAAAGATTTCTAATTTTATTTTCATCAAAAATATTAGCTTCTACTACATCAATATATCCAGCGTTAGCCTGGGTTTTAATTATGTAGCTCTTTTGGTGAATATTTCTTGTAACAACTGTTACTCTGTAGTTATTTTTCGTTAACTTCCTAATTAAGTTTCGACCAATTTGACCACTGCCCCCAAAAATCAGACAATTTTTTGCTTTCATTTGAATTCCGTTATATATGTTTAAAAATGAGTAATAATATTCAACTACACAAAAATGATTTACCAGATGATTTAGATTTAGGCAATCTAATAGCTGTCGATGGTGAGTTTATGGGTCTTAATGTCAGACGAGATCCTCTTTGCTTAATTCAGATATCTTCAGGTAAATCTGATGCTCATATAATCCAATTTGACAGGAAGAATTACAACGCACCAAATTTAACAAAGTTGCTTGCTGATGAAAATACCACAAAAATATTTCATTATGGAAGAGCAGACATAGCTCATATCAAATACTATTTGAAAACAGAAACTAATAATATTCTTGATACTAAAATTGCATCAAAATTAGCAAGATCTTATTCTGATAGTCACTCGTTAAAAACATTGATAAAAGAATTTATTAATATTGATATCAGCAAACAGTTTCAAAGCTCAGATTTTGGTGGAGAACTCTCTTCAGCTCAATTAAAATATTGTGCTAATGACGTGATGTACCTGCATAAGATTCATGAAGAACTAAATAAAATATTGGAAAGAGAAAATAGAATAGATCTTTACAAGGATTGTTTAAGATTTTTAAAAACTAGAGTAAACTTGGACTTAGCATTATTTAAAGATGATATCTGGTCCCACTAATGACTAAAAAATTTATACCCCTAGCAAAAAAAGTTATTGATCTTGAAATACAAGCATTACAAAAATTAAAAAAAAAAATTGATAATTCATTTAATAAAGCTGTTGTTGAAATAGCAAATTGTAAATCAAAAGTAATTTTATGTGGAGTAGGTAAAAGTGGATTAATAGCAGCTAAAATATCTGCAACTTTATCTTCGGTTGGTACCCCATCTTTTAATTTATCTGCTAGTGACTCCTCTCATGGTGATTTAGGAAGTATTTCAAAAAAAGATATTTTAATTTTAATAAGCTACTCGGGTAAAACTACTGAGCTTAAAAATATAATTCAATATGCAAATAGAAATAAGATTATGCTGATCGGAATTATGTCAAAAAAAGATTCTATTTTATACAAAGCTTCAGATATTAAACTTATAATTCCTGAAGTGAAAGAGTCTGGCGGTATTGTGCCAACATCAAGCACAACAGCTCAGCTAGCTTTAGGAGATGCATTAGCAATATCAGCTATGCAGTATAAAAAATTTGGTAAGTTTGATTTTAAAAAAATACATCCAGCTGGAAATCTTGGGGCTCAATTAAAAACTGTTGAGGATATAATGCTAACTGGAAACAAAATTCCTTTCGTAAAAGAAAATTTAAATATGAAAAGTGCTATTAAAATATTAAGTAATAAAAAGCTAGGAGTTATAATTATTCAGAATAAACAAAAAAAAACTGTTGGCATAATTACTGATGGTCAAATAAGACGTTACAATGAAAAGAAACAAAATTTAAATGAAATGAATGTTGCAAATATAATGACAAAAAACCCAATTAGTATAGATAAACAATCTCTCGCAGTAAAAGCTTTAGCTTTAATGAACGAAAAAAAAATTACATCACTTTGCGTACATGATAAAAAAAATAAGCTTAAAACGATAGGTGTTCTTCATATACACAATATTTTGCAATCAAATATTGGTTGATGAAAAAAAAAAACTTTCTTAAAATATTATTAATATTTATCATAATAATTTTTACTTGGTTTATTTATTCTAATTATTTTAAGAAAAATATTAGATTAATGTCTGAAACAACAAACGCTACCAATATGATAAACACTTCCAATACAATAAACACTGATGATATAAAAAGTATTACAACTGATATTGAAGAAGAAGATGTTTATAATTCCAATATAATTAAAGATATTAATTATACCTCTAGAGATTTGAGAGGTAATGAATATAGTCTTAAAGCAAAAAAAGGTGAGATTGATTTAAATAATAGTGATATTATTTTTCTAACTGATGTTACTGCGAATATCAAATTAGCTGAAAATTCTAAATTAATCTTAATTACCTCTAATTATGGTAAATATAATACGATTAATTATGACACAATTTTTTCAAAAAATGTAAGAATAGATTATGTTGACAATATTATAACAGGTGATTATTTAGATTTCTCAATGTTAAACAATTTACTTATTATTTCACGAAATGTTGTTTATAAAAATTTAGAGAATACAATGAAAGCTGATGTGCTTGAATTTGATACAAAAACTAAAAATACAAAAATTCACATGTATGATTCAAAAAAAAAAGTTGTCATAAAAAATTTAGAATAATATGGGATTAATTAAAAAATTTAGAATTAAATCTCACAAAAGACCTAACTCTATTATATCTTTTGAAAATATTAGTCTCTCTTATGGTAGTAGACTAATTTTAGATAATATAAATTTTAAAATTAATGAAGGACAAATATTTGGAATGCTTGGTCCAAACGGAGTTGGGAAAAGTACAATTTTTAACTTAATAACTGGGTTAATAAATCCAAACAGTGGTAAAATCAAATTAAGTAATACAGATGTTTTAGATTACCCAATTTATTTAAGAACAAAAAAATTTCACATAGGTTATGTGCCCCAATATGGTGGTTATTTTAATGATCTAACTTTATATCAAAATTTAAAAGCAATCGCAGAAATTGTAATTAATGATAAGGGAAGTGAAGATTATAAAATCAATTCTTTAATTGCAAAATTTGAACTGGAAAATTTAAAAAATGTTAAAGCTAAATTTTTATCTGGTGGTCAAAAGAAAAAATTAGTTATTGCTTTATCGTTGCTGAGTGACCCTAAGGTTCTTCTTTTAGATGAATGTTTTGCAGCCCTAGATGTTTTAACAATTAAAATGTTGCAAGAAATAATTGTTAATTTGCAAAAAGAGTCAAATATTACAATTTGTATATGTGACCACCAAGCAAGAGACTTATTGGCTTGTGTTGACACAGCAATGATACTAAGTAACTGTAAAATCATTGCAGAGGGCTCACCTCAAGAGTTAGTGAACAACATTGATGCTAAGAGTGCATATTTTGGTGACTCATTTAATTATAAATAAATTTAATGCCCAATTCCATCATTGTAAAAAATACAATCAAAAATTTTAATAAAAACATAACTGTTTCTGGTGATAAAAGCTTGAGCATAAGATGGGTTTTATTTTCTTCAATTGCAAAAGGTAAATCTAAAGCCTCTAATTTACTTTTATCTGAAGATGTTTTGGCTGCAATTAACGCAATAAAAAAATTAGGTGCTAAAGTAAAATTAAACAATAATTATTGCACTATTATTGGAAATGGCCCGAATGGCTACAAATACAAAAAAAATATAACAATCAATTCAGAAAATTCAGGCACTCTAGGAAGGCTAATTATGGGTCTTTTGATTGATACACCTTATAAAATTAAAATTTTTGGTGACAAAAGTTTATCTAAAAGAGATTTTTATAGAATAGCTGAACCGTTACGAAAATTTGGTGCTGATATTAAACTTACTAACAAAGGATTACCTTTATCAATACAAGGAAAAGAAAATCTTAAGCCAATCAAGTATTTTGAAAATAAAGGTTCTGCACAATGCAAAAGCAGTGTTATTTTGGCAGGTTTAAAAACATCAGGAAAAACATTTATAAAAGCAAAAAAATCGAGAAACCATACCGAGCTTTTGTGTAAATATTTAAAGCTACCTATAAAAGTAAAAAAGAAAAAAACTTTTGATTTAATTGAAGTTGGAAAGGTAAAAAAAATAAAACCTTTAAATTATAAGATACCTTCAGATATTAGCTCGAGTGCTTTTTTTATAGTTTTAACTGCACTGACTAATAACTCTAAATTATTAATTAAAAACGTAAACATCAATCCATCCAGAATAGGCATAATAACAATTTTAAAAAAAATGGGTGTTAACATCAAATTTAAAAATAAAAAAAATTATAAGGGTGAGGTCATAGCTGATATTTCAATTTCAAGCGCAAAAAAACTTAAAGCAATTAATTGCCCACCTAAATTAAATAGTGGAGCTATTGATGAGTTTTTAATAATATTTTTAGTGGCTGCTAAAGCTAGTGGAGTTTCTTACTTTAAAGATATCGGTGAGCTTAATCAGAAAGAAAGTCCTAGATTGAAATGGGGTACAAAAATTTTAAATAAAATGGGAATAAAAACAATAACAACTGATAACTCCATAAAAATATTTGGCAATCCTAATTTAAGTATTCACAAAAAAATTGTAATTAAGGATTATTTAAAAGATCATCGAGTTTTTATGACAAGTGTAATCGCAGCCTCAGTTTTTGGTGGAACATGGAACATTCATGACAAAGACTCAATTAAAACTTCCTTTCCTAAATTCCTTGAAATAATCGATGATTTAAAAAAATAATGATTAAAAGAAAAAATATTATTAAAATTGCAATTGACTCCCCAGCTGCTGCAGGAGCTGGTACATTAGCAAAAGCGATATCCAAACATTATAATCTTTTTTACTTAGATACTGGAAAAATTTATAGAATGATTGCTTATCTAAAAATAAAATTTCCAAAAAAATTTAATCAAAGCTTTATCAAATCTAAAATTAAAGCTCTTAAAGTAAAAGATCTTGCAAATAAAGCCTTGCTATCAGATGAAGTTGGAACAGAAGCATCAATTATATCAAAAGTAAAAAGTACAAGAAAGCTTGTTCATTCTTTTCAGTTAAATTTTGCCTATAATCCACCAAAAAACTATAGAGGATCATGTCTTGATGGAAGAGATATCACTTACAACATTGTGCCAGATGCTGATTTTAAATTTTTTATAACAGCAAATGTAAAAACAAGGGCTCTTAGAAGATATAAAGAGCTTAAAAGTCTTAACAAGGAAATTTCCTTCCAAGAAGTACTAAAAAGTATCCAAAAACGTGATAAAAGTGACTATAATAGGAAAGTATCACCCTTAAAGAAAACTAAAGATTCAGTGTTGCTAAATACATCGAAACTTACTAAAAGAGCGTGTTTTTTAAAAATAAAAAAAATTATAGACGGGAAAATTAATACTTAATGGAAATATACAAAGACCTTTCAAATCCAGCATCACAAGAATTCGAAAAATTACTAAATAGCCAACTCTCTAAAATCCAAATTGAAGAAGGTAAGATAATAGAAGGTAAGATTAACAAAATTACTGAAAAATTTGTTTTTTTATTTGTTGAAGGCTTAAAAAGTGAACCAGTGCTTGATGTTAATGAGTTAAAAAGTATGGGTCTTGCAGATAAAATAAAAGTTGGTGAAACTATTCCAGTATTATTAGAAAAAATTGAAGATAAACATGGTGAAGTGCTAGTTTCTGCTAGCAAAGCTCAAAAAATTAAAGGTTGGGACAAGCTTGTAGAGGCCTATGAAAAAAATGAACCAATCATGGGTAAAATTACATCTAAATGTAAAGGTGGTTGTATCGTAGAACATATAGATACTGGATCTCTAATGTTTTTACCTGGATCTCAGATAAGCGACAAGCCATTAAAAGATATTAGCCATTTAATGAATGAGCCTCAAAAATTTGCTTTGATCAAATTAGACAAGGTTAGAGGAAATGCTTGTGTTTCACGAAGAGAAATAATCTCATCATTCAAAAAAGAAGATAAGGCAAAAATTATTGAGAAATATAAAGTTGGAGATATTATTAAAGGCGCCGAAGTTAAAGGCTACAGTTCTTTTGGATGTTTCTTTAACGTTAATGGTGAATTAGATGTTTTAGTACATTTACAAGAGATTTCTTATTCAAGAGTAAATCACCCTGATGAAGTTTTTAATATTGGTGAAAAACATGACTTAAAAGTAATCACTGTAGATACAGAAAAACTACAAGTTGGTTGTTCTGTAAAACAACTTTCTCCAGATCCTTTTGAACATATTGAAAATTATGAATTAAATAAGATTTATAAAGTTAAAGTTGTTAAGCTAATGGACTTTGGAGCGTTTTGTGAATTAGAGCCTGGACTTACTACTTTGCTTCACTCAAGTGAACTGAGTTGGACTAAAAAAAATATTTCAGCTAAAAAAATGTTTAAGGTTGGAGATGAGATAGATTGCATAATCACTGAAATTGATAAAGAAAAAAGACGTGTTGCGATCTCACATAAATTAACACAAGACAATCCATTTGAAACTTTTGAAAAAAAATATCCTGTTGGAACAATTGTTGAAGGTGAAGTAGTTAATAAAAATGAATATTCATTATTTGTTAAAGTTGAAGATTTAGATGTAGATGCATTTTTACATTGCAATGATTTAACATATCTTACCAATGGTGAAGAAGAATTAGAAAAGTATAAAAAAGGTGATAAAATTAAAGTTAAAGTACTTGAAGTAAAAGCTTCAGAACAAAAAATTAGAGTTGGTTTAAGACAAACTCAAGCAGATCCTTTTGATTACTTTAATGATAAGAAAAAAAATCAAACTATCACAGTAAAAGTAATTTCTACTGACAACAAAGGTTTAACTGTAAGACCTGAAAATTGTGAAATGGATTTCCGAATTAAAAAATCAGAAATTGCTATAAATGCAGCAGATGCCAGACCGTCTAGATGGACAGGTGGTGAAAAAGTTGATGTTGCTATAAAAGAAATTCAAATGGACAAGAGAAAAGTAGTTTTAAGTATTAAACTATTAGAAGAAATTGAGAAAAAAGAAGCATTAGATAAATATGGATCTGAGGGTTCTGGTAAAAACTTACCATTCTCATCACTTTCTGAAGATTTAAAGAAAAAAGAAGAAGATAAAGAGTAAACAGAAGATTTAAATTGGCTATTGTAAAATCAAAGCTTTTAAAACAACTCTCCGACAACTACCCTAATTTTTTAAAAAAAGACCTCGAAAAATTTACAAATATAATTTTAAGTGAGATTAAACGTGCACTTAAAAGAGGAGATAGAGTTGAACTAAGAGGTTTTGGTGTATTTTCAACAAATATCCAAAAAGCTCGTATCAAGAAATCC
>Ga0233438_10001529_pt1 | contig 25064 bp, 26 predicted proteins | sample SI_123_September_FD_182720 | JGI IMG/M metagenome (GOLD analysis project Ga0233438, IMG submission 182720) | Seawater microbial communities from Saanich Inlet, British Columbia, Canada - SI_123_September2016_10_MG | ecosystem: Environmental > Aquatic > Marine > Inlet | place: Canada: British...
AATCTGTGGAAGGGATGAATACCGTCTCTGAAGAAGAGTTTGAGTATTTTAAAGGGATTGATGAAATGTTAACTCTTAATATCAATGATAAAGATGGGTATTTAGAAATTTCAGCCACTAGTAAACTTCCTCAACTAGCTGCTCAGTTGGTTAAAAATGGAGAAAATATTTTACAGAATCAAATCATTGCCATTAAAACCAAGTCTAGTTCTGAATTGTTAGCTTATTTAGACGAACAATATACCATCAAAAATAAGCTGTTAATTGAAGCCCAAGACAACTTAGCTAATTTTAAAGATCGGAATTTAAATATCTCTAGAAGTAGTTTTTCTAATGCGCAAACTCGTTTAGAAGCAGAACTTCAAGTAGCTACTTCCGTATTTCAAAATGTGGTGACTCAGTTAGAGCAAGTTAAATTACAAGTAGCTAAAGACACCCCTGTGTTTTCTTTTTTGAAGCCAGTGGTGGTTCCAACAGAAAAAACAGCTCCAAAACGTAGCCTCATTGTAATTATTTGGTTGTTTTTGGGAGTGGTTATAAGTATTGGATATTTATTGTCAAAAGAACCTCTATTTGATATTTTAAATCAAATTAAAAACTCTAAATCATAAATGACAACCTTAGATTCTAAAAAATGGTTTGTAATCTATACTAAACCCAGAACTGAACTCAAAGTCTCACAAAGACTCTCAGTTTTAGGGATAGAGAATTACACCCCCATTAGAATGGAGATCAGACAATGGTCTGATAGAAAGAAAAAAATAGCGGTGGCATTATTGCCTTCTATGGTGTTGGTAAATTTAAATGAAAAGGAGGTAAATAAGGTGTTTGAGGTTGCAGGAGTAGTCAGGTATTTATTTGAGAACCAAAAACGAGCTGAGGTTTCTAATGAAGAAGTTTTGGCAATGAAATATTATTTAGAGAATACCTATCACTCAAACAAAGAAGAGTTAGCAGTAGGTGAAACTGTGAAGGTTCCTTTATTAGAAGAGGAGGCAACGGTAATCTCTGTGAAAGCAAAAAATTGTTTGGCTCAGTTAAAAAAACTAGGAGCCATCGTATCATTTCAACTGAATTAATCAGTTGTTTTTTTTTGGTTAAGAATTTCCATTACTGTGAGTAGTGATGGCGAAGCCGTAATTTAAATTAATATTTTCAGTTTAAATGAGCTGTAAAAAAATAATAAAAGCTGACTACCGGTGGTAGTCGAGAAAAAATAAATGATGAAAATAGGAATCACCTTTTCAACCTTTGATCTTTTTCATGCCGGCCATGTAAAGATGCTGGAAGAAGCAAAACGTCAGTGTGATTATTTAATCGTAGGTCTGCAGTTAGACCCTTCGATTGATCGACCAGAGAAAAACGAACCTTCTCAATCTATAATAGAGCGTTATATTCAGCTTAAAGGATCTAAGCATGTTGATGAAATTGTACCCTACGTATCTGAACAAGATTTGGAAGACATCTTGCGTTCTTTTAAATTGGATGTTCGCATCATTGGCGATGAGTTCAAGGAAAAGAAATTTACAGGCAGAACGTATTGCGAAGAAAAAGGAATCGAACTCTATTACAACGCTAGAGATCACAGATTCTCTTCGAGTGGACTTAGAAAACAAGTGAAAATAGCAGAAGATAAATAAGAAATGAATATTACAGTTATAGGATCCGGATATGTTGGGCTAGTTTCAGGAACGTGTTTTGCAGAAATGGGAAACAGGGTTACCTGCGTAGACATAGACCCAATCAAGATTGAGAAATTAAATAAAGGGATCATTCCAATTTTTGAACCCGGTTTAGAGACGATGGTTTTGAAAAATGTAAAAAACAAGAATTTATTTTTTACGACAGGGTTACACGAAGCGTTACAAAATTCTGAAATCGCTTTTATAGCGGTTGGAACTCCCATGGGGGACGACGGATCTGCAGATTTACAATATGTACTAGCTGTAGCCAAGTCTATAGGGCAGTCCATGCAAAAAAGATTGATTGTGGTTGATAAATCTACCGTACCTATTGGAACTGCAGATAAGGTAAAGGCGACCATTCAAAAAGAGTTAGAAGTGCGGAATTCTGAGTTAGAGTTTGATGTGGTCTCGAATCCTGAATTTTTAAAAGAGGGAGCTGCAATAAATGATTTCATGAAACCGGATCGAGTGGTTATTGGAGCTGATTCTGAGATTGCCTTTAAAAAAATGAAAGAATTATATTCTCCTTTTTTTAGATCTCATGACCGTTTTATTACGATGGACATTCGTTCTGCTGAAATGACAAAGTATGCTGCCAATGCAATGTTGGCTACCAAAATATCTTTTATGAATGAAATTGCCAATATCTGTGAAAAGGTAGGGGCAGATGCCAATCAAGTACGAATTGGAATTGGTTCAGACCAACGGATAGGTTATAGTTTTATATATCCTGGTGCAGGCTATGGAGGTTCTTGTTTTCCAAAAGATGTAAAAGCACTCACAAAAATAGCCAAAGAAAATGGCTATACTGCGCAATTGATAACCGCAGTAGAAGAAGTAAACGATGCTCAGAAATTAGTGATTGCCCAAAAAATTGTAACTCGTTTTGGAGAAGATTTAACCGGATTTACTTTTGGTATTTGGGGCTTAGCCTTTAAACCAGGAACTGATGACATGCGTGAAGCACCGGCAATTTATGTAATCAAAGAATTAGTAAGCAGAGGTGCCAAAATAAAAGCCTATGATCCGAAGGCGATTAATGAAGCAAAAGAGCATTACCTGAAAGGAGTTCAAAATATAAGTTATGTAGATTCAAAGTATGATGCTTTAAAAGAGTCCGACGCACTAGTATTACTTACCGAATGGAAAGAGTTTCGTTCGCCTGATTTTGAAGAAGTAAAAGAACAATTAAAAACACCTGTTATCTTTGATGGTCGTAATCAATATATTGCTTATGATTTGGAGAATAAAGGATTAGAATATTACAGAATAGGGAAATAATAAAATAAAAAAGATTTCAAAAAAACATATAATAGATCATATAAGTAAGTCTGCATATAGCATGAGAATATTTTTCATCTATTGTAAATCCACATTGAAGGTAAAAAAAATACATTAATGAATAATTTAAAATTAGCAATCGAAGCTGCTTTAGAAGCTGGAAAAAGTATTCTAAAAATTTACAACTCGCGTGATTTTGAAGTTGAATTAAAGTCTGATAAATCCCCTTTAACAACAGCGGATATTAAAGCACATAACGTCATCTTGAAATATTTACTTAAAACAGATATTCCAATTTTATCAGAAGAAGGAAAAAATATTTCTTATTCTACAAGAGAGAAATGGAATAAACTATGGATTGTTGACCCAATTGATGGTACAAAAGAATTCATTAAAAGAAATGGTGAATTTACAGTTAATATAGCATTAATTGAAAATCAAAAATCTACTATTGGTGTTATATTTTCACCTGATTTAAAAGATTTATACTTTGCAAGTAGTGATTTAGGAAGTTATAAAGTTAAGGTTAATTTAGATTGCTATGATATTGATAATTTAATAACAATTGCTACTAAGCTTCCAATTAAGCGAAAAGATGAAACTTATACCATTGTTGCTAGTCGCTCTCATATGTCAAAAGAGACTGAAGAATTTATTTCTGATACTAAAAGTAAGTACGGTGTTGTCAAACTTATTTCGAAAGGGAGTTCATTGAAACTTTGCATGGTCGCTGAAGGGACTGCTGATTGTTATCCAAGATTTGCTCCTACAATGGAGTGGGACACTGCTGCTGGTCAGTGTATATGTGAGAACGCTGGTTTCGAGGTTATTGATTGGAAGACCAAAGTTAGTATGCTATATAATCGTTCACAATTATTAAATAATTGGTTTTTAGTTAAAACCTAATTATAATAATTAAAATTAATGAAAATAAACAAGAGACACCTAGCCAAAGCTTTTTCATGGAGAATAATAGGTACCATAGATACTTTTATTTTTGCTTGGATCATTACAGGTAATTTTGAAGAAGGTATAAGCATTTCAGGAATCACAACAGTTACAAAATTAGTTTGGTATTATATTCACGAACAATTTTGGTTTAAATCAGTTGTGATTAAAGCCAATAAACGTCACATATATAAGACTTTTTCATGGCGTGCAATTGGTACTTTAGATACTATTATATTTTCTTGGATTATAATAGGGGACCCTTTAATTGGTTTAAAAATTGGTAGTGTAGAAATTGTTTCAAAAATGCTACTCTATTTTGGACATGAAAAGTTATGGTACCAAATTAATTTTGGATTGAATAAAAGAAAAAGATTAAAAAGAAAGAATAAAGTCTAATAAATGAGTTTAAATACAGTAAAACAAAGTTATAAAACAACAAAAAGTCAACGTGAAATTCAGCACGGGCATAAAGCCTATTTACTATGGTTTACTGGCTTATCTGGATCTGGGAAGTCTACTTTGGCTAACTTAGTGGAAGTTGCCTTGCAGAATAAAGGATTATCAACTTATATTTTAGATGGCGATAACATCCGTCAAGGAATTAATAAAGATTTGAGTTTCGCTCCAGAAGACCGAACTGAAAACATACGACGTATCGCTGAAATTAGTAATTTGATGCTAGATGCCGGTGTCTTGACACTTGCTGCTTTTGTATCCCCATACATTAAAGATCGTGAAGAAGTTAAACAGATTGTGGGTGCTGATAATTTTATTGAAATATATGTCAATACATCCCTTGGAGAATGTGAACGCAGAGATGTGAAGGGATTGTATAAAAAAGCACGCGCTGGAGAAATTAAAAACATGACAGGAATTTCTGCACCATACGAGGCCCCAGTTTGCCCCAATTTAGAAGTTATAACTGACGGAAAATCTATTGAAGAGAGTGTGAGAATTATATTAAAATTTATAAACAAAAAGTTAAAATAAACAACATGAGTAATTATATAATTAACCATTTACGAGAGTTAGAATCTGAAGCGATTTTTGTGATTCGAGAAATAGAAGCTCAGTTTGAAAACCCTGTACTACTATTTTCTGGTGGTAAGGATTCTATTTTATTAACTCATTTAGCAAAAAAAGCATTTTATCCAGCAAAAATACCATTTCCGTTAATTCATGTAGATACAGGACATAACTTTCCTGAAACCATTGCGTTTCGCGATATGTTAGTTAAGAAATTAAGGGTTCAATTAATTGTGGGATCTGTACAAGAATCTATTGATAAAGGGCGTGCTAAAGAAGAAACAGGCGCAGATGCCTCTCGTAATGCGTTACAGATTGTCTCTTTGTTAGATACTCTAGAAGAACACAAGGTCGATGCTGCTATGGGAGGCGCTCGGCGTGATGAAGAGAAAGCGCGTGCCAAAGAACGTTTTTTTTCACACCGTGATGAATTTGGACAGTGGGATCCTAAAAACCAGCGTCCAGAATTGTGGAACCTTTTCAATGGTCGGATGAACTACGGAGAAAATTTTAGGGTTTTTCCAATTTCAAACTGGACAGAGATGGACGTATGGGAGTATATTAAGTTAGAAAATATAGATTTACCTTCACTTTATTTTTCTCATAAACGAGATTGTGTTATTCGAGATGGTGTGATTTTAGCTAATTCAGAATTTATTAAATTGAAGCCAGGGGAAGAAGTAGTTAATATGACTATTCGCTACCGAACTTGTGGAGATATGCCAATTACTGGTGCTGTAGAATCTGAGGCTGATACTTTAGATAAGATTATCGAGGAGATCGCATCAACAAGAACCACGGAGCGTGGTGGACGAGCAGATGACAAACGTGCTGAGACTGCTATGGAAGATCGCAAAAAACAAGGTTACTTTTAGATTATTAATTACAGTAATAAATACATTATGGAATATCAAAATATAGAATTGCTTCGTTTTACAACAGCTGGAAGTGTGGATGATGGAAAAAGTACTCTCATTGGGAGACTTCTATACGATAGTAAATCAATTTTTCAAGACCAATTAGATGCTGTAGAAGAATCTAGTAAAAACAAAGGTTTTGATTATGTTGACTTATCGTTAATTACAGACGGTTTAAAATCTGAACGAGAGCAAGGTATTACTATCGACGTCGCTTATCGTTACTTCGCTACGCCAAAACGTAAGTTTATTGTGGCTGACACCCCAGGGCATATTCAATATACCAGAAATATGGTAACAGGAGCCTCTACGGCCAATCTAGCCATTATACTAATTGATGCACGTAAAGGAATGTTAGAACAAACACATAGGCATTCTTTTATTGCGTCTTTGCTTCGAATACCACATGCGATTGTATGTGTCAACAAGATGGACTTAGTAGATTACAGTGAAGAAGTATATGATCGAATAATTGCAGACTTTAAGGCTTTTGCCTCTAAGTTAGATATTAAAGATATTCAGTTTATTCCTATTTCAGCCTTGGTAGGTGATAATGTGGTTAATAAATCTAAAAACATGCCCTGGTACAAAGGCAGTACCATGATGTATCATCTCGAAACCGTACATATCTCAAGTGATTACAATCATCTAGATTGTCGTTTTCCTGTACAATCTGTCATAAGACCCCACACCATAGAAAATCAAGACTTTAGAGGATTTGCAGGCCGTATTGATGGTGGAGTCTTTAAACCTGGTGATAAGGTGAAAACCTTACCATCTGGATTTGTATCAACCATTAAAACGATTGAACTCAATGGAGAACAAATTAAAGAGGCGTTTGCTCCCATGTCTGTAACCATGACTTTAGAGGACGAAATTGACACCAGTCGTGGTGATATGATCGTGCGTGAAAATAATGTTCCTGAAATTGGTCAAGACATAGAGGTTTTGGTTACCTGGATGAGTAGTACTCCATTGCAAACTCGTAAAAAAGTAGTTATAAAACACACCACCAATGAATGCATGGGAATACTGAAGGAATTTAAATACAAAGTAGATATTAATACCTTACATCGTATAGAAGACATTGATAAACTGATGATGAACGATATTGGACGTATTTCAATAAGAACTTCTAAGCCGTTGTTTTATGATTCCTACAAAAGAAATCGTCAAACAGGAAGTGTCATTATTATTGATGAACAAACTAACGAAACCATTGGTGCAGGAATAATTATTTAGATATGCAAATATATTTTTTAATACCGGCCAGGAAAGGTTCAAAAGGGATACCCCAAAAAAACATAAGTTTTTTAGGTAATAAACCTTTAGTTTCTCATGTAGTTGATAGATTAATTAAATCTTTTGGTGGTAATAATATTATTATTTCTACAGATGATGAAACCATAATTTCTTTATATAACAAATCGACAATAATTCATAAAAGAAGTACTATTAATTCTGATGATAATGCAACTTTAGATGATGTTGCATTAGAAGTTAAAAAATTTTTGGAAAAGGAGAATAAATTAAACTCAAATGATATACTTATAACATGCCAACCTACTTCCCCTTTTACTAAAATTGAATCAATCAATAAGACTATCGAGTTATTAACATCAGGTCAGTATGATAGTGTTATAAGTGCAGTAGAAGATAGACATTTAAGATGGCTAAAAACAGATGGTTCTTTTTTTCCTCAATACAAAAAAAGACTAAATAGACAGGAATTACCTTATGAGTTTACTGAAACAGGCGGTATTATTGGAACAACTTTTGGTTGTTTAGAAAAATATCAAAGTAGAATTGGAGAAAAAATCACTTTAATAGAAACAGATTCAAAAGAAGGCATTGATATTGATAATTTTTCAGACTGGGCGTTAGCAAGTTTTCATCTTAAAAATCTTAAAATTGTTTTACGGGCTGATGGTGGAAATACCCTTGGATTTGGACACTTATATAGGATTCTAGCTTTAGCTAATCTATTAATACCTAACGAAATTATAATTGTTACTAAGAAAAATAAAGAATTTTTAATAGGGTATAATTTTCTTAAGAAATTTAATTATAAGATTGTTACTATAGAAAATGAGCATGATTTTTTTACTTACACAGAAAATTATAATCCAGATATTATTATTAATGATATATTAGATACTAAAGAAAATTATATTACTTCATTAAAGAAAAACTCAAAATATATTGTTAATCTTGAGGATTTAGGGAGTGGTAGTAAAAAAGCAGATTTAGTTATAAATGAATTATATCCAAGTGCTACTTTATCTGAAAATGATAATGAATTCTCAGGTGTTGAATATTCAATTTTAAATTCGCTTTTTGAATTAAAGAAGAAAAAAGAAGAAGTTAAAAAAGAAGTTAAAAAAGTACTATTAACATTTGGAGGAACAGATCCATCAAATTTATCAGAATTATCTTTAAGAGCTTTTGAAATACTAAAATATAATGTAGAAATATTAGTAGTTTTAGGTCCTGGAAATATGAATAAAAAATCTATTAGAAAATTTGAAAAATCCTCTCAATTAGACATAAAAATTTATGAAAACGTAGATGATATGGCTTCGTTAATAAGTTCGGCTGACCTAGCGATAACATCAGCGGGTAGAACTGTTACTGAGTTAATAGCTATGAGAACACCTGGGTTGGTAATGTGTCAAAATGTAAAAGAGTTAACTCATACTCATGCTTCTGCTATTCATGGGGTTATTAATCTAGGTTTGGGTATAAATTTATCTCCAGAAGTATTATCTAATCATATAAAAACTTTAATGGATGATTATGAATTAAGAGATTTTTTGTTTAAAAAAATGAAAATAATATCTAACAAAAGATCAAACCTCAAAGTTGTAGATTTAATCTTAAAAAAATTCAAAGAAAAAAATGAAAATATTAAATGTATTTAATACAGAATTAGACAAGCAAATAGCTCGTCCATATATAATTGCAGAGATTGGTGTCAATCATGAAAACTCTATGATTACTGCTAAAAGATTAGTCAATGAGGCGAAAGAGGGAGGGGCACATGCAGTAAAATTTCAATCATATAAAGCAGAAACTTTAGCATCAAAAGATTCACCAGCCTATTGGGATACAACTAAAGAACCTACAAAATCTCAATTTGAATTATTTAAAAAACACGATTCGTTTTGGAAGGATGAGATGCAAGAGCTGAAAGATTATTGTGACAACATAGACATAGAATTTATGAGCACTCCCTTTGATGTAGAGTCCGCCCAATTCTTAAATGAGATGATGGATGTGTTTAAAATATCATCTTCTGACATTACAAACAAACCTTTTATTGAGTTTATAGCTGGGTTTGGAAAACCTATTATATTATCTACAGGAGCTAGCGATTTAAATGAAATTCAAGATGCTATTAATTGGATAAAACCCTTTAATGTATCCTTAGCTTTGTTACATTGTGTACTAAACTATCCTACACCTGATAAAAATGCTAATTTGGGAATGATCTCAGGACTTAAAAAGGCCTTTCCTAATAATATTATTGGATATTCAGATCATACATTACCAAAGGACATGAAAGTGTGTGAGATTGCAACATTGTTAGGAGCAGTTATTATAGAGAAGCATTTTACTCATGACAAATCATTACCAGGAAACGATCATTATCATGCAATGGATAAAGAAGATTTGAAAATTTTTAATAAAAACATTGATGCTACTTTTAAAATTTTAGGAAGTTTTAAAGTTGAAGCATTAAAAGATGAAGAAAAATCTAGGTTAAATGCTCGAAGAAGCCTAGTTGCAGCAAAGGATATCCCAAAAGGAAAAATAATCGAAAAAAGTGATTTAACATTTAAGAGGCCTGCTCATGGGATTAGTCCAAAATATATTGATGATGTTGTGGGTAAAGTAGCAAAGAGTGACATCAAGGAAGATATTGTAATAATGAAAAATTTAATATGAAAAATCAATATGTGATTTTAACTGGTAGTAAAAATAATGCTGGGGATTTCCTAATTAAATACAGAGCAAAAGAACTTTTTAAAAGTGTCAGACCTGATAGAGATATAGTCGATTTAAATGGTTGGGAATCCTTCGATCACCATAAATTAAAAACTATTAACGAATCAAAAGCTTTAATTTTAATGGGAGGTCCATCTTTAATAAAAAATATGGTATCTAGTGTATATAATATAGAGAAATATATAGATTCCATTAGAGTACCGGTAATACTTATGGGAGTAGGGTGGAAATCTAAAAGAGGCAATTGGGAAGACACTTACAACTATGACTTAAACCCTCCAACCCTTAAATTACTAAATAAAGTAAAAAATTCAGAATTTCTTTCTAGTGTAAGAGATTATCAGACCTTAAATGTGTTAAGATTTAAGGGTCTAGAAAATGTTCTAATGACAGGTTGTCCAGCGTATTATGATTATAAATATCTAAATAAAGAGTTTGCTGAAAATAAAATTGAAAAAGTTTCATTTTCACTAGGGGTATCATTTATGGAATCTCCCTCAATGTTTAGACTAATGAAAGAAAATATCTTGGAATGTAAAAAGCACTTTAAAGGAAACTTCGAAGTTGTATTTCATCATTCTTTAAATAGAAAAGATTTTAAAGATAAACATAAAAAAATATCAAAGCATGTTTTAAAACATAATCAGTTTGCAGATTGGTTAGACGAAAATAATATTAAATATATAGATATCTCTGGTAGTGCTAAAAACTTAATTAATTATTATTCAAATGTAGATTTGCATATTGGGTATAGGGTACATGCCCATATATTTATGAATAGTATTTCAAAAAAATCAATCTTGATATGTGAAGACGGAAGAGCTAAAGGAGTTAAAGGCTCTATCAATGGAATTGTACTAAAAGGTTTTTTAAATTTTAAGAATAATTTCCATAATAAAGTACTAAACAAGTTGATTCCAAATTACGATAAATTCAAATCTAATCTTTCTTTGTCTAAAGAACTTGTAAGTGAAATTGAATACGAGAAAAGAATTAATTTTTCTAGGATGAAAAACTCTAGAAAAATTATAGATAGTAATTACAAAGTAATGTTTGACTTTTTGAATCAATTACCCTAATGGGATTTATTAAAAACGGAGCAATTTATCTTTCCAGTACTATAGTCAGTAAAGCGATACCCTTCCTTTTACTTCCTATTTTAACCAAATACCTAAGTCCAGAGGAATATGGATTATTGGCTTTATTTCAGGTTTTCATTGCATTTGGATTGCCATTTATAGGAATGAATTCACACTCAGTAATTTCAAGGAATTTTTTCAAAAGAGATAAAGAATATAATGCGACTTTAATTTTTAATCTAATCATAGTTATTACTTTAACCGCATTGATAACCTTTTTAATACTATCATCTTTTTTAGTTTTATTCAAACAAAATATTTTTGGAATACCAAATAGATGGGTCATGTCAATTCCCTTATTAGTATTTTTTAATATGATTAATAATTATTGTTTAACGGTTCTAAGAAATAGTAAGCAGGCATTTCAGTTTGGTTTTTTTGAAATAAGCAGAACTACATTGAATTTGTCAATTTCTATAATTTTAGTAGTTTTTTATTCTTATAATTGGTTTGGTCGTCTTTATGGTATTTATTTAGCAAGTATTATTATGGGAATATTTTCTATAATTAAATTATATAATTTAGGCTACTTAAGTTTTAAATTTAATAGAAAGCAAATAAAGGAAATATTATTAATATCAATACCTTTAATCCCCCATGTTCTTGGAGGTGTATTAATAAACATGAGTGATAGATTATTTATACAAAAAATGTGTAGTAGCTTAGATTTGGGTGTTTACTCAGTAGGCTACCAGTTTGGTATGATTATGAGTGTTTTAGTTTTAGCTGTGTCAAAAGTTTTTTCTCCATGGATCTATGAAAATTTACTTAATGAAAATATGAAAAATAAAATTGTTAAATCAACTTATTTAATCATGTTTTCATATTTAGTTCTTGCTTTTATTATTTCTGTATTATCTTCTTTTCTTCTTCCAATAATGACTCCAATTGAGTATCACTCTGGAATCGATTACATAATTTGGATAACTTTTGGTTTCGCTTTTTTTGGAATGTATAATCTAATGTTTCCATACGGTGTTCATGTAGGGAGTACAAAACATCTTGGAATTATAACATTTTTGATAGCAATTTTAAATATGATTTTAAATTATTTATTAATAAAATTAAATGGACCAATCGGAGCTGCTCAATCCACTTTTTTTTCTTTTTTACTTATGTTTATATTTTCTTTTATTTATGCGAATAAATTATATCCTATGCCTTGGTTAAAGATTTTAAAAAAATAATATGATTGCAATTTTAAAAAAAATAAAAAGAGATTTAAAAAAATATTATTATACTTTTTTAGTAAAATATCGTTGTAAAAACCATGGAAAAATAATTAGAGTCAACTCTAAATCTAAAGTTTTTAAAAATCTTGAGTTAGGAAATAATATAAACTTTAATGGAATTTTTATAAAACCTGGAGGGAAAGTAACTATTGGAGATAATTTTCATTCAGGATTTGATTGCTTAATTATACCTCGTTATCATAATTATGATAAAGGAATATCAATTCCTTATGACTCTACATTTATTGAAAAAAAAGTTACAATTAAAAATAATGTTTGGATAGGAGATAAGGTAATTATCCTAGGTGGTGTTACGATTGGTGAGGGCGCAATTATTCAAGCAGGTTCGTGCGTGGTAAAAGATATACCTGATTATGCTATCGCAGGTGGTCATCCAGCTAAAGTATTTAAATTTAGAGATAAAGATCACTATGAGTACTTGAAATCGATTAATTCATTTCACTAGCTAGTTAAAATTTTAAAATAATGAATAAAATTCAAACTCCTAATTTTATTATTGTTGGTACAATGAAGTCAGGAACATCCTCTCTAGCTGATTTATTGTCTTCAAATAATAATATTTATATTCCAGAAAAGGAATTACACTTTTTCGATAATTTTGGAGGTTATAAAAAAAGATGGAATTATGGTTTAGATTGGTACAGTAAACAATTTTTAAATGCTGAAGAAAATCAAATTATTGGTGAAAAAACACCAACATATTCCTACTTAAAAGACGTTCCAGATAGAATTTTAAAAACTTTACCTGACATAAAATTAATATGGATTTTTCGAAATCCGGTTTATAGAACTTATTCAAATTACTGGCATGCAATAATCAACGGAGCTGAAAATAAATCATTTACTTATGCCATTAATAATGAAGAACAGAGGATGAAAAAAAATGTTTGGTTTGGTTATAAAAAAAGGAGTAATTATGCTGAACAGGTGGAGAATTATTTAAAATACTTTAATTTGAATAAAATGCATTTTATTACCCTTGAAGATTTAAAAGAAAATCCAGAAAAGGTTTTAAGATCTACTTGTACTTTTTTAGATGTAAATTTTGATAAGAATATGTTATCTAGAAATAAAATTTCAAATAAATCTTATTTACCAAAAAGTAAAATTCTTCGATACTATTTAAGAAAACTTTTTGGACCTAATTCTATTATTGTAAAAATTGATAAAAAAATAAATATAACTAAAACTCCTTATCCTAAAATGTCAAGTAATGAGTTAGATTTTTTAAATAAATATTTTCAAAAAAGTAACTTAAAACTTCAAAAACTAACTGGTTTGGATTTAAGCCATTGGAATAATTAATATGAATTTATACATAGTAGAATCGCCATTTCAGCTTTTGTGTGCTATAGAGGCTCGAAGATATTTCAAATTAGAAAATGAAAAATCATTCTTGTTAGTTAAATTAACCAAAAACAAAAAGTCTAATGTTCAATTAAAAAAAATAGCAACTAAATTTAGCTTTAGTAAAGTAATATTCTTACCACAAATAATTGCACTAACTTTTAGTGACATGTTCTTGTTGTTTATCTTTTTTTATTGGAAATTATTTAATAAAAAATTCAATTACCTTTTCCTAGGTGAGATAAAAAACATGGTAGTAAGAAGTGCTGTTAATAATTTAAATCATAAAGAATATTTTTTTTTAGATGATGGCATTTCAACTTTTGCAATTCAAAATGAGTTGATGAATAATGTAGATATAAATAAACTTTCAAATGATAATATTACAATCGGTAAATTAATTCTTTTTATTTCTAAACTTTTATTATTAAAAGTTAAACAAGACATTAGGATAAATTGGTTTTCATGTTTCTCATTAGATAAATTATCAAATCAAATTATTATTAAACATCAATTTAACTTTTTAAAATCAATTAAATCATCACTAATTTGTAATAAAAACATATTTCATTTTATTGGAAGTCCAATTTCTGAAGATGGTAAATTAAGTTTACAAGATGAATTATTTCATATAAAAAAGGTTGCTAATTATTGTTTTCATAAAGGCTTTAGTGTTCAATATTGTGTTCACCGAAGGGAGTCAGAAATTAAATTAAATTTAATCTCAAGTATCAATAATATTCAATTAAGACTTCCTACTTACCCCTTAGAAATTGATTTTCTTTTAAAAGGTATTTCAATTTTTGAAATAGGATCTTTTTTTTCAACAACATTAATATCATTGCCTTTAATATATGATATAAAATATTGTATGATGTTTGAAATAAATGACACTTTTTTTCAAGATAATTTCAAGGAGACATACCTATTGACATTGGCAAATAATCGTAAAATTCCTTACATAAATATTTTAAAAGAGTATTAAATTTTGATAAAGCCAATTAACATATTATATTTTACATATTTTATATATCTACTTTGTATTTTGGGTATAAAAAGTACTGGGAATATGATATTAAATTATGGTTTTAACATTACTTTAATTTTAGCTGTTATATTTTCATTACCAAGTATTACTCTTTTTAAAAATCGCAATATTGGAAATCTTTGGTTTCTTTTTCTTTTTCTTTTAATTATTACTTTTTCATCTTTAATTTTTAAAAGTAGTTTTTATAATGTATTATTTATTTTAAAAATGATAATCTTTTACTTATTTTTAAAATATTACAAAATAGACGAAAATAAATTCATAAAATTTATAAATAACACTTACTTCATCTATATTTTTATTTCTGTATTAATATTTGTTTTTTATCCTTCACTCGTATATGAAATTAAGGGAAAAGAAAATAATATGATAGATTTATATTTTTTACAATATACTATGTTACATTCTATAGAAGGTTCAGCTGCATCTTTAGATACCTATAGTGCTATCATATTGTTTTTAAATGTTATAGTTAATAAATCTAAAGAAAAGAGAAAGTTCTTTATAGTTCTAAGCGCCATTATTTTATTATGGACATTTAGGCTTACCCCTTTAATTAGTATTATATTGGCGTACATAGCCTACAAAATAATTAAAAAAGGTAAACATGCTTTTTTATTTCTTTCTTTTATCACATTATTTTTTATTTTAATACTTATTATAAATCATAAAAATACAACTGTTTTTGGGATACCAACGTATTTATTACTGTATCAGCTCACACATGCAAGATCAATGATCTGGGATCAACAATTAATTTATATGTTTGAAAATTATGATTTTTTAGATTATGTGTTTGGTAACTTTTCAAGCGAAAGTTTTAGAGTCAATTCATTTCAAATTGACGGAAGAGAAAAAAATGATTTAATAGATAATCCGCACAATAATTATTTATTATTATTTTTCAGAAATCCATTATTTTTTGTTGTAATATTTGTTCAATTTTTATATAATATTTATAAGAAATTTGATAAAAAATGGTTTCCAATTATAGTATTAATTTTCATCGGTGGGTTTACTAATAGTCAACTATTAAGTCTCCAAAATCCTATTTATTTTTTAATTCTAATATATTTTTTCAGTAACTATAATACCAATCATGAAAAAGAAAAACATAAAAGCCGTATTTATTCATCAAGGATTTGAGTTATATGGTTCTGACAGGAGTTTTCTGTCCTTCTGTAAAAAGCAGAAAATATTTGAGATTAAAAACACAGACATAATTTTATCAAAAAAGGGATCTTTGTCAGATGAATTGGAAAGTTTATCATATAATGTAGGTTTTAAAGGAATGGGAAGACTTCCAGTTCATATTATATTGAAAAGACCTGATAAATATATTAAAACTCTTTTTAACGATATTATTGCTTCATATAAATTGTTGAAAAAGTATGATTTTATTTATATTAATACAATTGCTCCTTTGGCTTGGATTATTTCTTCATTTATATTAGGTAAAAAAAGATGTATTCATGTAAGAGAGATAACAAATAGTTTTATATCTAGAATACTTTCTTTATTCATGATCAAAAACTGTAAATTAATTTTCAATAATTTAGAATCAAAAAAACAATTTAAAACTGTTTTTAATATAGATTATGAAATTGTTGATAATGGAATCGAGAAACTTGTGCCGGATTTAAATATTACAGAAAAGTATGATTCAATATTTAAAAAAGACTATTTTAACATTCTAATACCTGGTAGAATTAATAACTGGAAAGGGCAAGATTTTATTTTAAAATCAATAAAAGAAAATCCCATTATGCTTAATAAGATTAATTGGATATTTGTTGGTGATACTGCCCAAAATCAAGAATGGAGATATAATTTACTTAGAGAAATACTTGACTATGATACTATAGAGAATATTAAATTTCTTGGTTGGCGTGATGACCTAAACAATTTAATGTTTTTAACTGATTTAGTAGTTGTTCCAAGTACAAAGCCAGAACCTTTTGGAAGAGTTATTATTGAGGCTATGTCTTTAGGTAAATTAGTTTTGGCTTCAAATCATGGAGGTCCTTCAAATATTATTCAAAACAATGAAAATGGTTTTCTTTTTTTACCAAATGATATAACTGACTTTACTAGAATTATAAGTTACATAATGAATTTAAATAAAAATGAAAAATCAACAATTCAGAAGAGTTCACTAAACCGTTTTAAACAGTCTTATACAGAAACTACGTACCTCAAAAACCTATCACATGAAATTGAAAGCTTTATTTAAAAAAATCATCAGATTTAGGAAGCCTGATTATGATATAAGTGATGATTATAATTTTGTTGAAACATTACGTTTTTTTAATATTACTTCTATAATACGAGGTTTTGTCATAACCTTTTTAAAAGGTAAGCCAAGGTTATGTTCTATCGGTAAATCAACAAATTTCGTCTCATATAAAAATATTAATTTATTTCACTTTGTTAAAATTGGCAATAACACTAAAATATCTTCTATGGGCATTAATACTAGTATCTTAATTGAAAAAGGAGTTTCTATTGGTGCCTTTTGTAAATTGGAGGTATCCTCATCAATTAGAAGAACAGGTAGGTTTATCAAATTAAGAAAGAATGTGGGTATGGGAGATTATTGTCAAATTGGTGGTTATGGAGGTGTGGAGATTAGCGAAAATACAATCATGGGTAGTTATGTGAGTTTTCACCCATTAAATCATGATTTTAAGCATAATCCTGAAATTCCTATTAGACAAAAAGGTGTTTTAGGAAAGGGTATCTTTATTGGTAAAAGTTGTTGGTTAGGTGCAAAATCCACAATATTAGATGGGGTCATACTTGGTGATAATTGTGTAGTTGCAGCAGGGGCTGTGGTAACCAAATCTTTTCCTAACAATTCAATAATTGGTGGTGTTCCAGCAAAAATATTAAAAAAATGAAAATTTCCATTATAGGTTCTAAAGGTATTCCCGCTAGTTATGGTGGTTTTGAAACATTAGCAGAATATTTATCTATTTACCTAGTGAATTCAGGTCATAAAGTAACTGTTTTTTGTTCTGGAGGATTTAAAAAAGAAAAATTTAAAGGGGTGAACCTTGTTTATTTACCGTTAAAAGCAAATAAATTTCAAGGTATAATATATGATTTAATGTCAATATTATTATCAATATCCTCTCAAGATAAAATAATAATGCTTGGTTCTCCTGCTGGTCCACTCTTAGGTTTAATTCCAGGTTTAAGAAAGAAATTAATTTTTAATTTTGGAGGTTTAGATTTTAAAAGAAATAAATGGAATAGATATATCCAGAATTTTATCAGCTATGGAAAAAAAAATGCATTAAAATATTCTAATATAGTAGTAGCAGATAATCAAGGTATTTTTGACTATTTAGTTAATAATTATACTTTGAATATAAAAAAAATATTTTTGATAGAATATGGAGGTAATCATGCTGAATTTAAATGCAAAAATAATGTTCAACCAGTTTATAATCTACCTGAAAACTATTCATTAACAATTGCCAGGATACAAAAAGATAATAATATTGAAGTTATTATTAAGTCAGCTATTAAATATAAATTTAACGCTATAATAATTGGTAATTGGAATTTTGAAACTTTTGGAAGAACATTAAAATCAAAATATAGAAGTCATAAAAATTTATTTCTTTTAGATCCTATTTACGACATTGAAGCCCTTTTTCATTACAGAAAAAACTGTAGTTATTATATTCATGGTCATTCTGCAGGAGGTACAAATCCAACATTAGTTGAAGCAATGTGGTTAGGTTTAAATATTTTCACTTTTGATAATGTTTTTAATAGATATACTACAGAAGGAAATAGTAATTACTGGTCAAATTTAGATGATTTAGGGGTGCTAATTCAAGATGCTGGCAATAATAAAATATCTAATAACTCTCTTAAAATGAAAAATATAGCTCATAACAGATATAATTGGGATTTAATTTGTGAAAAATATTTAAAAGTTATTAATTTATGAAAAATTTCTATTTTACAATAATAGATGATACTGACGATGCTACTCTAGAAAATATCAGGCCTGTATATGATTTTTTAACTTCTAAAGGAATTTTTATTACTAAAACTGTTTGGGTTTACCCCCCGAGAGATGAAAATTCAAAAGGAGATTCTCTTCAGCGTCCTGAATATACAAAATATATAAAAGAATTACATGAAAGAGGATTTGAAATAGCTCTACACAATGTTGGTAGTGGTGATTATACTAGAAATGAAATACTTCAGGGCATTGAAGAGTTTAAAGAAAAGTTAGGATTTTATCCCAAAATACATATCAATCATTCATATAATAGGGATAGTATTTACGGTGGAAGTAAAAGATTTAATTGGCCTTTTAACTGGGTTATATCGAAAATCTATCCACAATATCGTGATGGTTTTGAAGGAGATGTTGAGTCTTCTAAGTTTTATTGGGGAGATAAGCATAAGGAAATTATAAAATACAGTAGAAGTCATGAGTTTGGACTCCTAAATACTTTAAAAATAGACAGACATACCCCATATTTTGACTCTAAAAGATCAAAATATACTAATTTTTGGTTTTCTTGTTCTTTTGCCCCTAACCAAAATGTTTTTTCACACCTGCTATCAAAAAAAAATATTGATAAGTTGGTAAATTCGAATGGTACCTCAATAGTGTATACTCATTTTGGTTATTTTTTTAAAAATGGTAAACTTGACAATAAATTTATTGAATCCATAAACTATTTAAGTTCAAAAAAAAACGGAATCTATAAACCAGTGACCAACCTTCTCGATGATATTGCTCTAGAAAGAAAGTTAAATGGAAAAATTTCATATCCTAAAATAAATATTTTTACAAAGTTTAAATATGAATTTTTACATTTACTAACAAGGGTTTATTTTAGAAAATTTCATAAAATAGATGACTATGCCTTTAAAGAACTAAACAAAGAAATGTTTATAAAAAAAAATAACTAATGTTACCAAACTTTTTAATTGCAGGTGTTTCAAGATCAGGAACAACATCTCTCTACCATTATTTACAACAACATCCTGAGGTCTCTTTTCCTGAATTAAAAGAACCTAGATATTTCTCGTCATACAAATTAAAATTACCTCAAAATGGGCCTGGTGATTTTTCTGTTGATGAAAAATTAATAAAATCTTTTAATGATTATAATTTATTATATGATTTAATTTCTAATAAATTCATCGGAGATGCAAGTTCAGAGTATCTTTATAATTATGAAGTATCTATTCCTGAAATTATAAAGCGCCTTGGTGATATACCTATAGTCTTAATTTTAAGAAACCCTATAGATAGGTCTTTATCTGCCTATCATAATCTTATAAGAGATGGAAGAGAGCATCTGAATTTTGATAATGCATTAGATATTGAAGAAGAGAGAATTAAATTAGGGTATGATGAAATGTGGCATTATAAAAATGTAAGTTTATATGCTAAACCTGTAGCTGCATTTTTAAAATCATTTTCAAAAGTGAAAGTATTAATTTTTGAGGAATTTATTTGTAATGAAAAAGAAAAAACTCTTGAAGTACTCGATTTTATTGGAGCTAACACTAAACTTATAGATATTGATACTAGTCATTCGTACAGTAAGTCAGGAGTCCCAAAATCCAAATTGATACCTCTACTTTTTGGCAGAAAAACTTTTATTGGCAATAACCTTAGAAAAATAGCATTTAAATTATTAGGCAGAAATAACATTGAAAATATAAGTAAGTATTTTTTAAGTGACAAAAAAGAAATATCATTAGTTGAAAAACAAAAGTTGAATCTTTTTTTTAAAGATGATATTGAGGAACTGGAAAAAATACTTCAAATAAAACTAGACATATGGAAAATAAAAGAATTTTAATTTATGGGTTTGGAAGAATGGGGTTAACTCATTTTTCTATCTTAAACTCCTTGAATTCTGAAATTGAGTTTTCAGTGATTGAGCCAAGCAAGATGCTTCGTACCATATTAAAAAAAAATATAAATGCAAAGTTTTATGCAGACGATTCATCGTTAAAAGAACCTTTTGATATCACTTTAATTACAACACCTCCTTTTGCACACCTTCAACTTCTCGATAAAAGTAAAAAAAGAGGTGATAAAAAGATTTTTATTGAGAAACCTTTTGGTGGTTATACAAATATTAATGTTGTAAATATTTTAGAATTAAATTCAGTTAGTATTGGATATGTTCTTCGTTTTAACCCTTGTATTCAATGGATTAAAGCGAATGTAAATCCCCAAGATATTAAATCTATTCACGGCCAATACCTTAGTAATACTATTGAAAAAAAGCCTACAGGTTGGCGTAATGGGGCCTTTTCAGGTGTTTTAAATGAGATGGGGTCTCATGTTATTGATTTGATGCAGTACATTATTGGAACTAGTCAAATGGATGTAATATCTTCTAAAAAAGAATCAATTGTTTCTGACGTAGACGATGTTGTTGAAGCATCCTTAAAATCAAGTAATGATATTTCTGTTTCAATTTATTTAAACTGGGTAAAAAAAGATGTGAGAAAGCCTGTTTTTGGAATTGATATAGAAATGAAAAATGGAATCAAATATTCTATAGATCAACAGCAAATAAATAAATATAATGCTGATGGAGAATTTGTAGAAAAAGTTGCAGTCACAGGTTTAGCTAAAGCTGTTCCTTTTTACCTCAGAGGTGTTGATTTTACGGATCAAATGTTAGATTTACTTGGTGATCAAAAAATAATGGCAAGTTTAAATGATGCTTTAGCTGTTAACAAAACAATGGAAAAAATTTTAATTTATGAAAATAATACTAGGAGATAATCAATTTTTCGGAGTCAATCATTTCGATCTTAATAAAGGGGAAAAGACTAAGCTAAAATTTGATACAACAAAAAAAATTAAAGCATTCATAAATGATTCTTTAGAGATTGGTCTTGACGGTTTTATGATAAACTCTAACGAAAAAGGCTATAATATTATAAATGTAAGTGAATTCGATATTACTAAAGAAATACATTACAGCATTCCTTATCCTCATAAATATGCCAGTATGGTTAATGAAAAAGGAATGATCAGTTTATTCGCTCATCTTATTAAAAATACATCTATTGTGAAAAATATTATTGGGGGTATAAAGTTGATTTCGACACAAAATCTAAAAAGTATAACTCCACTTGCTTTGAATTTAGAAGTCCCTAAAAACCTAAAAAAAGGAAGTTATATTCATATGCAAAATATTATTACTGATTTGTTAATGGGTATGGGAAGAGGAGATATACTTATTGAATTTATTAAATCTGTTATTAAAATGGGGTATAAGCCGGGAATTATAACTTTGAATCCAATTATGTTTGATAAGCTTATAAAAAATGAAAAAGATCCGATTTGGTTAAAAGATTTAATAGTTTGTTTCAATATAAATAAAGAAGGATTTAATGTTTTTCCTTCATTAGACTCTGTAGAATATTTTATAGAGTCCAGGCCAAAATATAAGTTAATGGGGATGAGTGTTTTTGCAAGTGGAGCGGCTAATATTCCATCCTCAATAGATTATATAAAGAAACTTAAATTAGATTATGTTGTTTTTGGGAGTTCAAGAATAGAGAATATACAGAAAAACTTAGAAAAATTTAAGAATTAAGTGCATAGAAAATAAGTAAAAATCTATTAATGTAAACAAAATATGAAAGGAATTATATTAGCAGGAGGAAGTGGTACACGATTATATCCCATTACAAAAGGGGTTTCTAAGCAGTTATTACCAGTGTATGATAAGCCTATGATTTACTATCCTTTATCCGTATTGATGTTAGCGGGGATAAAAGAAATTTTAATTATTTCTACACCTGAAGATTTGCCAAATTTTGAAAAATTATTGGGAGATGGTAGCGAAATAGGTATTAGTTTAATCTATAAAGAACAACCTAGTCCAGATGGGCTTGCCCAAGCTTTTATTATTGGATCTGAATTTATTGGAACTGATGATGTGTGCTTGGTGCTTGGAGATAATATTTTTTATGGTTACGGTTTTTCAGGAATTTTACAAAATGCTAGAAATAATGTAGCAGAAGGTAAATCAACTGTATTTGGCTATTATGTAAATGATCCTGAACGCTATGGGGTAGCAGAATATGATGAAAAAGGAAATGTAACCTCTATTGAAGAAAAACCTACTGATCCTAAATCAAATTTTGCAGTCATTGGTTTGTATTTTTATACAAACGACGTTGTGCAAATTGCAAAAAAAATAAAACCATCTCACAGAGGAGAGTTGGAAATTACCGCCGTAAATCAAGAATACTTAAAACAACAAAACTTAAAGGTAGAATTGTTAGGTAGAGGTTTTGCATGGCTAGATACGGGGACTCATGACTCTCTAATGGAAGCTGGGCAGTTTATAGAAACAATTGAAAAGAGGCAAGGATTAAAAGTAGCCTGCTTAGAAGAAATTGCTTTTAGAATGAAGTACATAGACAAAACTCAGTTGAAGAAATTAGCAGAGCCCTTACAGAAAAATGGGTATGGTCAATATTTAATAAAATTAGCAAAAGAGTAAAATGAAGTTTATTAAAACAGAAATAGCAGATGTTTATATTATAGAGCCCTCAGTTTTTGGAGACAATAGAGGTTATTTTTTAGAATCTTTTAATTTAGAGAAATTTGAAGAAAACGTATATCCCATTAAATTTGTACAAGACAATGAATCTAAATCCTCTAAAGGAGTTTTAAGAGGGTTGCATTTTCAAAAACCACCATTTAATCAAGCGAAGTTAGTTCGATGTATTGAAGGTCGAGTAATGGATGTTGCTGTAGACATTAGGAAAGGGTCTCCAACTTATGGTAAACATGTGGCTATTGAATTAACTGGAGAAAATAAACGGCAATTATTTGTTCCTAGAGGTTTTGCACATGGATTCTCTGTTTTGAGCGATACTGCTGTTTTTGCCTACAAAGTAGACAATAGGTATGCACCAGAAACTGATTCGGGAATTAGATATGATGATAAAGAGTTGAATATAGACTGGGGCTTAAATAAGGCAGAAGTTCAATTATCAGTAAAAGATAAAAATTTATCATTTTTTAAAGATTTAGACACACCTTTTAATTTTTAAAACTATGAACATTTTAGTGACAGGATCTAATGGGCAATTAGGTTCAGAAATAAAGGATTTAGCAGCAAGTTACGCTAGCTTTAGTTTCTTTTTTATGGATTTACCTGAATTGGATATTTGCGATAGCGCCCAATTAGAGGTTTATTTTACAGAAAACAAAATAAATATAGTTATAAATTGCGCGGCATATACGGCAGTAGATAAGGCTGAAGAGGATGAAATAATTGCAGAAAAAGTGAATTCAGGAGGTGTTTTAAACCTTGTAAATGCCGTAGCAAAAGTAAATGGTAAACTAATCCATATTTCTACTGATTATGTTTTTGATGGCAATCATTTTTTTCCTTATCAAGAGGCAGATCCAGTAAGCCCAATTGGAGTATATGGGAAGACTAAAAGAGCAGGGGAACTTGCTGTCATCAATAGTGATACAGATTCGATTGTGATTCGAACTTCGTGGTTGTACTCTTCTTATGGAAATAATTTTGTCAAAACAATGATGCGTCTTGGCTCTGGAAAAGAAAGCTTAGGAGTCATTTTTGATCAAATTGGAACACCTACCTACGCAGGAGATTTAGCTAAAACCTGTTTAGAGATTATTACTGGGGTGAATTCAGTGAAAATCAGTAATAACGGAAACCTATATCATTATTCTAATGAAGGTGTAGCTTCTTGGTATGATTTTGCTATTTCAATTATGGAACTAGGCGGAGTGAATTGTAAAGTAAAACCAATACAAACTAAAGACTATCCTACTTTGGCAAAAAGACCCCATTTTTCCGTATTAAATAAATCAAAAATTAAAAATGATTTTGAAATTGAAATTCCATATTGGAGAGATTCTTTAGCATTATGTATTTTAAAATTAAATAAAAATTAAATTATGAAAAAAAGGATATTAATCACTGGAGGGGCAGGATTTATAGGGTCACATTTAGTTCGATTATTGGTTAATAAATATCCAAATTATCATATTATAAACATGGATGTTCTTACTTATGCTGGTAATTTGGAGAATTTAAAAGACATCCAAGATAAAGAGAATTACACTTTTGTAAAATGTGATATTTGTGACATTGAAAAGGTGAAAATGATTTTTGTAGACTATAATATTGATTCGGTCATTCACTTAGCTGCAGAATCGCATGTAGATCGTTCTATTAATGATCCGTTTTCATTTGCACAAACGAATGTGATGGGTACACTCAATTTATTGCAAGCTGCAAAAGAATCTTGGAATGGAAATTTTACCAATCATTTATTTTATCATGTGTCTACTGATGAAGTGTATGGATCTTTGGGAGAGGAAGGTTTTTTTACAGAAGAAACAGCTT
>Ga0233438_10001533_pt1 | contig 25009 bp, 23 predicted proteins | sample SI_123_September_FD_182720 | JGI IMG/M metagenome (GOLD analysis project Ga0233438, IMG submission 182720) | Seawater microbial communities from Saanich Inlet, British Columbia, Canada - SI_123_September2016_10_MG | ecosystem: Environmental > Aquatic > Marine > Inlet | place: Canada: British...
AGAAAAATCAACTGGTGAACCCTGAAAGTTCAACCTACAAATCATTTATATCATTAGCTTCTTAAAAAATTAAATTAGTTTAAAACTTGATGCTTAATTTTAGCAGATGCGACAGAACCATAAATAGACCTCTATTAAATTAACAGCAAAACAATAGGAAATCAGGCCTAAATATTTGCAATTATGTATCTTTACAAAAATTAATTATTTAACGTAAGATGAAAAATAGATGTAAGTGGTTACTCCATGTTTTAAGTGTAAGCTTTTTTTTACACTCTTGCAGCAATCAGCCAACTAGAGACCTTTATCCAGAGCAAATTACTGGAGGATTTGAATTGCTTCCAGCAGAAAAAACTGGTGTTGATTTTAGCAATACCATCAAAGAATCTACATACTTTAATCATTATTATTATAGCCATATATATATTGGATCTGGAGTTGCCATTGGAGATATCAATAATGATGGGCTTGCCGATGTGTTTTTTGGTGGCAATCAAGTTCCCGACAAATTGTATTTAAACAAAGGGGGATTTAAATTTGAAGATATAACACAAAACTCAAAGCTAGCTATAAATTCTGGCTGGACATGGGGTGTTACCATGGCGGATGTAAATGCGGATGGTTATCTAGACATCTATGTCAGTCGTAATGGTAATTCTGAAAACCCCTCAGACCGAAGAAATCAGCTTTACATTAATAATCAAGACCTCACGTTTACCGAATCTGCCATTAAATATGGGCTCGCGGATGTTGGCTTTTCTACGCAAGCCGTTTTTTTTGATATGGACAATGATGGCGATTTAGATATGTATCAAGTTAATCAGCTTGCTGATAAAAAATTATTACTAATTAATAAAATTCCAAAAGAGCAGTTCAAGTATTTTAAAGATCGATTATACAGAAATGATAACGGTAAATATACAGATGTCTCAAAAGCCGTTGGAATTTCAAGAGATGTAGCCTACGGCTTAAGCGTAAATGCCACCGATTTCAATAACGATGGGTGGATGGACCTTTATGTTGCCAACGACTATGCCGAGCCAGACTTTATGTACTACAATAATGGGGATGGAACGTTTACCAATGTTATTAATGAAAAATTAAAACACATCACGCAATTGAGTATGGGCTCTGACTCGGGGGACCTCAACAATGATGGTCTTATTGATTTAGTTACTACTGATATGACTCCGGAAGATCATTACCGCTCAAAAACAAATATGGCCTCCATGAGTACAGAACGTTTTAACCATTTATTTGAGGCTGGAGCCCACCGACAGTATATGACCAATACCATGCAAATTAATACAGGAATGGGTAGTTTTTCTGATATTGCAAACATGGCCGGCACAGCATTTACCGATTGGAGCTGGGCGAGTTTAGTTGTCGATTTAGACAATGATGGTTGGAAAGACATTATAGTAACTAATGGAATTAAAAAAGACGTAGACAATAATGATTATTCTATTAAATTAAGAAAATTAGACAGTGACACGACGGCTGATGATTTATTTGAGTTGAGTCAAGCCGCTCCCTCTCAGCCCATAGCAAATTATGTTTATAAAAATAAAAAGGAATTGCAATTTGAAAAAATCACTAAAGATTGGGGTTTTGATACTCCTAGTTTTTCTAATGGCATGGCGTATGGCGACCTAGACAATGATGGCGACTTAGATGTCATTACAAATAATATTGATGCCCCTGCTTTTGTTTATGAAAACAAAGCCACAGGAAATTTTTTAAAAATAAATCTCGAAGGATCTGAGAAAAACAAATTTGGAATAGGCGCCAAGGCGATCATTCATCATAACGGTAAAAAACAGATTGGGGTAAATACAGTAACAAGAGGGTTTTTATCATCTGTTGAACATGGTTTATTTTTTGGATTAGGAAAAGATACAGAAGTAGAAAAAATAGAAGTTCATTGGCCTAATGGAAAAACAAATGTATTTAAAAACGTTTCGGCTAATCAAGTCATTATTGCTGATATTGCAAACGCCAAACAAATAAAACAGAAAAAAAACAACGTAGCCTCACTATTTACCAAAGTTGAAAATACATCTATTGGATTGAACTTTGTGCATAAAGAAAATGAATTTGATGATTGGCAAGAACAAATATTGCTACCACACAGACTATCTCAAAATGGACCGTTTTCTACAACCGCAGATGTTAATAATGATGGATTAGAAGACCTTTTTGTTGGAGGTGCCAAAGATCAGCCTGGAATACTTTACCTGCAAAATCAGGAAGGTAAATTTAGTAAAAGCACTTCACAGCCATGGAGTTCAGATCGTGTGTCTGAAGATTTAGGATGTTTGTTTTTTGATGCTGACGGCGACGACGATTTAGATTTGTACGTCGCTAGTGGAGGAAATGAGTTCAAATTGGGTGATAACGCTTTGTTAGATAGACTCTATTTGAATGATGGAAAAGGAAATTTTAGAAAAGATTCTCGTGCTTTACCATCTATAAAAGTCAGTTCTCAAAGCGTTATAAGTTCAGATATTGACAAGGATGGTGACCTAGACTTATTTGTTGGTACCCGACTTATTCCTGGAAAATACACCTTCCCTGCAGATAGCTACTTGCTTCTAAATGAAAATGGAACGTTTAAAAAAGCAACTCCCGAAAGAGCACCTGCACTACAAAAAATTGGAATGGTAACAGATGCTGTTTTTTCTGATATAAACAAAGACGGACAAGACGATTTGATGATTGTTGGGGAATGGATGGACATAAAAATTCTTATAAATTACGATGGGTCTTTCATAGATAAATCATCCGAATTTGGATTGGAAAATACCAGAGGAATTTGGTGGTCAATCACTGCAGCAGATTTAGATGGGGATGGCGATGACGATTATGTACTCGGCAACTTGGGTAAAAACAACAAATTCAAAGCTTCAAAAGAGCACCCTTTTAAGGTATATGCAAACGATTTTGATGATAATGGCACCAATGATGTCGTACTTGCAAAATTCTATAAAGATGACTATGTCCCACTAAGAGGAAGGGAATGTACAAGCCAACAAATGCCCTATATAGGAGAGAAGTTTAAAGACTTTCACAGCTTTGCCTCTTCAAAACTATTTGAAATATTACCGGAAAACAAACTTGATAAAGCGGTCGTGTATGAAATTGAAAGTTTTGAAAGTATTGTTTTGTTTAACAATAATACTTCTTTCAAGAAACAAACATTACCGAATGCGGCTCAAGTATCTCCTATCAAATCTTCCATCATAAAAGATGTGAATGGCGATGCTTTTATGGACATTGTCGTGGTTGGTAATCACTATGGCGTTGAAGTTGAAACAACTCGTTATGACGCGGGCTATGGCGCGGTCCTTTTAGGGGGCTCCGATGGTACTTTTGAGTTCATAAATCCGACTAAAAGCGGGTTTTATGTGCCTTATGACAGCAGACATATCTCAAAAATTACCGTAAATAATGCCGAAATGATAATTGTTACCTCAAATAATGAGAAATTGGAAGCATTTAATGTGAGGTCACAAAAAAAATTGTAGTGTTCCCATATTTTATGAATTTCCTTCGATAGGACGCACATAGAATTCATTTAAAATCTCTTATTTAAATCAAAATTAATTCCTTTGTATGGTTTTTGTATAGGCAAAATAGTTGTTTTGTTAAACAATATTCAAGTAATTGCATAGAATATTAATCATTTAAACAAAAATTATGAAAAAAATTACAATTTTAATGTGCTTGTTTATTTCCGCAACAGGATTTTCTCAAACAGTATTAGAGGATTTTGAAGGGACAGTACCAACGACTACTCTAGCTGGAGGATTTGGTTCAGCTACAGTTGAAGATAATCCAGACCAGACAACCACTAACACAAGTGCCAAAGCACTACAACTAGTCACATCAGCTACTGGAGATGCATGGCAAGAATCGAAATTAATCCTTCAGAATACCACAATTGATATGACGACTGCTGACAAAACAATGACAGTTGATATTTATTCTTTAACGGCAGTTGATTTTCTTTTCAAATTAACAGACGGTGAAGTAGGTGGCGCGAGTGCAGCTTTATCTTCCAAAACTTCAGGATCTCACTCAGGAACAGGATGGGAAACAATTACTCTAGATTTTAATATTGCTGCCGATACTGGTCAGCCTGGTTACAATCCAGCAAATGATAAATTTGGAAGTATTGTTTTTTTCCCGTTGTATATCTATCCAAATAATGGTTGGAATCCCGCAGCAGCAACTACAACCTATGTTGACAACATTACTGCAATAGCAGGAAGTGTTGCAGAAACATGTAATGATGGTATTCAAAATCAAGATGAAACTGGTATTGATTGTGGTGGATCAGTTTGTAACAACGACTGCCCTGTAACTCCTCTTGTTTCTGCACCTGAACCTCCAGCAAGAGACGAAGCTAATGTAATATCTATCTACGGGGATGCATACGGTTCAGCAGTTGGTTTAGGAAATGTTACTTGGGACAACGGGCCAGAATTATCAGAAGTTACAATTGTGGACTCCGAAAGCGCTCTGAAGTTAAATATGAATTTTGGTGGTTTTATCGGATCTCAACTTTCAACAGTTGTAGATGCTACTAGCATGACACATTTCCATATAGATTTTTTCATTGGAGATGAATACACAGCTGGCCAAGTATTTAATCTTAAATTTTCCAATCACACAGGAGGTTCCGGAGAAACAAATGCAGGTGAATACAACATTGCCATTAATGGTGATGGATCTCAAAATCAAACTTGGGTTTCTGTAGACGTTGAATTAAGTTCATTTAGTGCTGGAATCAACCCCAGAGAAGCGCTAACACAGCTTTTAATCACAACTGCTAATAGAATAGGTGTAGCGTATGTAGACAATGTTTATTTCCATAACAATCAAGTATTAGGAGCTGATAATTTTGAAGTATCAAAATTTGAAGTGTACCCGAACCCAACAAATGGAGTATGGAATGTTACTAGTACATCACAAATCAGTAACATCTCATTATTAGATGTTTTAGGAAAAGAAGTATTAACACTTTCTCCTAACAACAAAAAAGCGAGTATTGATGGTTCATCTTTACGAACTGGAATTTATTTTGCTAAAATTCAAGGGGCAAATGGCTCTAAGACTTTAAAGCTAGTAAGACAATAAGTATTAAATCTTATTTCTAAACTAAAAGCGTGTTTATTTATAATAAACACGCTTTTTTTTATACCTATTTGGGATTATTCAATTAATTTTATCAAAAATATATTTTGAGAATGCTAAGAAAAATTACACTCATAATTGGTGTTTATTGTTCAATTTTGAGTTGTAACCAACAAACGCGCTCTGCTGAAAAAGAGGGAGATTCTAGGCCTACCAATAACTTAATCGATGAAACGAGTCCTTATTTGCTTCAACATGCTTATAACCCCGTGAATTGGAATGCTTGGAATGACCGAGCGTTGGAAGAAGCTAAAAAACAAAATAAACTTATTGTTATTTCTATAGGCTATTCTGCGTGTCACTGGTGCCACGTGATGGAGAAAGAAAGTTTCGAAAATGATTCTGTAGCAAAACTCATGAATACGCGTTTTGTAAATATTAAAGTGGACCGAGAAGAAAGGCCCGATGTAGACCAGGTGTATGTCAATGCAGTGACTTTGATGACTGGAAGCGCTGGATGGCCATTAAATGTCATAGCCCTACCGGACGGACGCCCCGTTTTTGGAGGTACTTATTTTACAAAAGACGACTGGCTCAACGTCCTTAATCAAACCTCTTCTTTGTATGAGACGGATCCCCAAAAAGTAATTTCATTTGCAGAGAAGCTCACAGAAGGTGTTAAAAGAAGTGATTTAATAGAACTGAATAGCAAAGAAACACCCTTCGAAGAAGTCCCTCTAAAAAATATCATTTCAAAGTTAAAAACTGGATTAGATTATGAATTGGGTGGCCAAAAAAATGCGCCAAAATTTCCGATGCCAAGCCACCTTAGTTTTGCGCTAAGATATGCGACCCAGTTTATGGACTCTGAACTTATGAATTACCTAACTACGACTCTTAATAAAATGGCCAATGGCGGAATATACGACCAAGTTGGAGGCGGATTTTCAAGATATTCCGTAGACGAAAAATGGCATGTGCCTCACTTCGAAAAAATGCTTTATGACAACGCACAATTGGTGAGTGTATACGCTCAAGCCTATAAGTTAACAAAAAATGAACGCTATAAAATAATTGTTTCAGAAACCTTAAGTTTTATAAATGAACAAATGATCTCTCCCGAAGGCGCTTTTTACTCATCACTTGATGCAGACAGCCAAAATACTGACAATGAACTCGAAGAGGGTGTTTATTATACATGGACAAAAGAAGAACTTAAACAACATTTAAACGAAGATTATGAGTTATTTAAGGATTACTACAATGTAAACGAAAATGGGTTTTGGGAAAAAGAGCAATATATATTGTACAAAACAAAATCTGATGAGGAATTTACAAAGATCCACGCGGTAACACTACAGTCATTACAAACAAAAGTCAAGCACTGGAAAAACTTACTTTCTGCCAAACGTAATACGAGAAAAGCACCGAGATTGGATGATAAAATACTGACCTCCTGGAATGCGCTTATGATAAAGGCCTATTTGGAAGCTTATACTGCTTTGGAAAACAAAGAGTACTTAGAGATCGCTTTGAAAAATGCTCGCTTTATTCGCGATAAACAACTTCAGCCTGATGGTCAATTAATGCACAGTTACAAAAGTGGATCGAGTACAATTGATGGCTTTTCTGAAGATTACGCACAAGTAATTAGTGCATATATTGATCTTTATCAATCTACACTAGATCGATCTTGGCTAAATCTTGCCAAAGATTTAATGGACTATTCAATAAAGCATTTTTTGAATAAAAAAAATAGCATGTTCTACTTTACATCAGACGAAGTTACCAATTTAATTGCTCGAAAAATAGAACTATTTGACAATGTATTACCCGCATCAAATTCTGTTCAAGCCATTAATCTTTATGAATTAGGGCATTATTATTATAACGAAAGCTATTCTAAACTTGCAAAACAAATGTTGAGTAATGTGAATGATGACATTGAAGCTTCTCCCGCTGCTTTTACCAATTGGCTGAAATTATACCTTAACTACGCTAAGCCTTTTTATGAAGTTGCCATCAGTGGTTCGGAAGCTGGTCACAAACTAAAAGAACTTAATAGCGCGTATGTACCAAATATTATAGTAGCTGGCGCAATAAAAGATGATAATCTACCTCTATTAATTAATAAATTTACAGAAACTACTACCCTAATATATGTATGTGTCAATGGGACTTGTAAAATGCCTGTTAAACAAATTAATGAGGCTCTTAAAATGATTAAAAATGAATGATCTCTAATTATTTATATCAAAAAGAAGCATCCATTTTAAAGTATAAAAAAAAGCCACCATTACTGGAGGCTTTTTTAAAACTAAAATTGGTTGGTTAGTAATTTTAGTTAGTTGACTAGTAGTTTCTGAATAGAACTATTAGATCCTTGTGTCATATTTAAAATATACAATCCAGGGTTTAAACTCGAAATATTAAGCTGGGATTTTATGTTTTCTGCACGCAGGACTTGTTTGCCCAATAAGTCATAGACCGAAACTTCTAAGGCTTCGTTTGACATCGATGAGATGTTGATAACACTTTTCGCTGGATTCGGATATACATTAAAAAGAACTGTTTCAAGAGTTTCAGTGCTTAACACACAGCCCTCTCCTACTTTGTAATTAAAAACTTCAGAAAGAACCAAACCGCCAGCTTCATATGCGCCTCTAAACTGAAAACTAAGAGTTGCTCCAGTTGTTTGGTTCGGGATTGTGACTGAGTATGTTGATCCATTAATTGACATCGGTAAAAATGTTGAAGGAGCCGTAAATAACTCAGGATTTAGTCCAGCTTTATCCGTGTCTAATAGCGTAAAAGTGATCACAACATCCGTTCCATTGGTAACGAATTCATATTCGAGTCCCTGAGAAAATGTCCCTTCAGCAGCCTCAGTAGTCGTTCCAGAACACGTTGAGAGTTCGTTCAAAAGGGCTGTATCGTTACTACTAGAATTCGAAGTTAAGATATGTGAATAGCCTAAAAAGACCGTCAAAAGCATTAGTAAAAAAGTAATTTTTTTCATAATAAATGATCTTAAATTGATGATGATCTCAAATGTAATATAATATTAACTTTAAAATGTGAAATTTTAAAATAAATTATTAATTCCAAATGATAAAAAATAAGAAACTCACTTGGCTAAATAGTGAGTTAAATAGTTAAACCCTAACAACAATCGAGCGTTGAACAGAACCAAACTCCTAAATAATGAAAAAAAGCCTCCACAAGTGGAGGCTTCATTACAATTAAATCTGGCTGGTTAGCTGTAGTTTAATTTATAAGTAATTTTTTGGTGGCAGTGTTAGTGCCTTGTTTCATAGTTACAAAATACACTCCAGGGTTTAAGCTCGAGATGTTAAGTTGAGACTCTATCGTTTGCACAGGAACCACTTGCTTTCCCAATAGGTTATACACAGAAACTTCTAGGGCTTCGTTTGTGTCCGTTGAGAACTTTACAATGCCATTGGCAGGGTTCGGATACATTTTGAGGGAGTTGAGAGAGAAGTCGTAAACGCCAGCGGTAGGGGCTTTCCAGAAATAGATGTTGTCAATGTAAGCATCGCCCATAGTACCACCTGTTGCGCTGCCTAATAAAATTTGAATTTGACCCAAATTAGCAACTCCTGTTAGCCCTGTGAATGCAGAGATTGGAAAATCATGACCCACCCACGCCTCAGCAGTTTGCGCTGTTGAACTCTGAACCTCGTGTTCAGAATCATCAGTATTTGGCCATTCATCCATATCATCAGGACCAAAGTCCTGAAACTTAACACCAAAAGCGTTTGCTATTGGAGTCCATGCATCAACATGAATATGTGTGTAGTTAGATAAATCTAAGGTAGATGAAAGTGTGATCGCTTGAAAATTTAAACTGGTATATTTTTTAACAACGTCCGTACCAGCTGTATAATCTGAAACCGTACCTTGACCCCATGATTCAGAATAGCTTGAAGGCGCAGTATTGGTATAGGTATCTCCAAACAAAGAATACACATCGGATGCCGCATTTGTAGCTGCGGGAGCGCCTGCAGAAGGAACTGCAGGGGGTGCGCTAGCATTAAAAGTTATTTCATCAAAGTAAACAATATTATCCAAAGACCTTGCTAAAAATCAGGGATAATTACAATACGACTGTATGTATTCCCAATAACAGAACTAAAATCAAATGATAATTCTTCCCAATCTCCATTGGTCACCGTTGTTGTTGCTTTGATTTCTTTGTTAATACCATTTGGAATTTCAAATTTAATAGCAACATCTGTAGCAACACTTTTTCTGACCATCATTTTTACAAGACTGTTGTTGGCCGCAAAAGTAAAGCTACCAATACCATCAGAGTAGGCTAATGCCCATGCCTGTCCCGCTGACTTTGTTGTCAGTTTAGCAGTCGTTGCAGATGTATTTCCAGTAGTGTTTGGATTCGCTACAAATTCAAGTGCAGGATTAGTGTCGTTTTGATCTACGGTCCAAGTCCAGGAAGCTCCAACGCCTCCTGTTTCAAAGTCAATTGTACTTTGGGAATAACCAACAAAGCTGATTATTGCAATTAATAAAGTAATTTTTTTCATAATAAATAGATTTAGGGTTATCCGTCAATATTAAGAAATAATCCTTTCGGTTGACTAATTTATTACCACAACAAAAAATATACATTATGCAATTAAATCAATTAATTTTAATATAATTATTAATTTAATCAGTAATAATTGTGAATTATTTAGATAACTTGTGTTTTGAAATACAAATTCATAATTACAAAAACAAGATTATGTAGTAGTTTTGTATGGTTTTGGTAACGGTACAAACAGTATTTTTAATTGGAATTTCTATGGATTTTGGAGAATTTGAGAGATTTCGAAGAATTTTCACTAGTTTTAAAAAATATTATTAAAATAGTCTTAAACATACAAAACATGAGTAATACCTATTATGAATCCTCAGATTTACGAAAATTTGGAAACATTACAGAATGGAATGAAGAACTCGGAAAAAAATTCTTTGACTACTATGGAAGTGTATTTGAAGAAGGCGCTTTATCCGCTCGAGAAAAATCGCTTATTGCCCTAGCAGTGTCGCATATTGTAAAGTGTCCTTATTGCATTGATGCCTACACACAAGATGGCTTAAAACGAGGGATTACTAAAGAAGAAATGATGGAAGCAGTCCATGCTGGTGCTGCTATTGAAAGTGGCGCTACCCTAGTACATAGTGTACAAATGATGAATAAATACAAAAAATTATCCATGTAATCGATGCAATTAAAGTCACTTAAGAAACGTGAAAACGAACTTGCTAACGCCCAACGCCAATTAGAAATTTTATCTAATGGTATCTTTCAAAATGGAGAACTACCCAAGTTTAGCACACAATTAGAGGCCCAAAATCAATTTCCTTTACAACCAAAAACATTAGAAATCCTACAAATCAATGTAGGGTATATGTGTAACCAAGTATGTGCACACTGTCACGTGGACGCCGGTCCCGACCGAAAAGAAATTATGACCCGCGAAACAATGCAACAGTGTTTGGACGTCATCAAACAAACAGGGGCGCATACACTAGATCTTACAGGCGGGGCTCCCGAAATGAATCCTGATTTTAGGTGGTTTGTAGAAAAAGCTACCAAAGTTGGAATCAAAGAGGTTATCGTACGGTCCAATTTAACCATCATTACAGCCAATAAAAAATACCATGATCTGCCTGAGTTTTTCAAAAAACACAAGGTGCATGTCATATCCTCTATGCCACATTGGACGGAAGGAAAAACAGATAAACAAAGAGGCGACGGTGTTTTTAACGCCTCTATCAAAGCTTTGAAAATGTTAAATGCAGTAGGCTACGGAATGCCTGAATCAGAACTAAAACTCGATTTGGTTTACAACCCTTCAGGTGCCTTTTTACCAGGAAACCAAACGGCTTTAGAAGCGGACTTCAAAAAAGCATTGTTATCAAATTTTGAGATTCAGTTTCACAATTTGTTTTCGATTACCAACCTACCTATCAGTCGGTTTTTAGATTATCTGATAGCTTCTGAAAACTATGAGGACTATATGTATAATTTAGTAGAGGCCTTTAATCCTGCCGCTGTGAACAATGTGATGTGTACCAATACACTTTCTGTAAGTTGGGATGGCTGGCTCTACGATTGTGATTTTAATCAAATGTTAGAATTGAAAGTAGACAGTCCTGTACAACACATTCGCGATTTTAATAAAGAACTCCTAAATAAACGAACTATTTGTATTTCGCAACATTGCTATGGCTGTACGGCTGGTGCAGGAAGTAGTTGCCAAGGAACCGTGGTGTAATATGTTAAGAAAACTAATTTTTATAGGCTTCAACTTACTATTTGTAAATGGATTTGGACAGCCATCTATTGACGCTGTTTTAAATAGACTCAACGATCAATCTGTAGCTTATATTCAAGTGGAGGAACTAAGTCAATTAGAAACACCCCCTATTTTGTTGGATGTGCGCGAAATAACAGAATACAATGTAAGTCACCTGAACAAAGCCATTCATGTGGGATTTGACAACTTTGAAATTTCAAAAGTAGTAAGTCACATCAAAGATAAAAATAAAAAAATTGTAGTGTACTGCTCTGTTGGTGTACGCTCCGAAAGTATCGGAAAACAACTCCTCGCAGAAGGCTACACAGCTGTCTATAACTTATATGGAGGCATCTTTGAATGGATCAACAAAGGGAAGAAAGTCTATGATAACAAACAGAAACAAACACCAAAAGTACACGCCTATTCCAAAAAATGGGGTGCTTATCTAATAAAAGGTACTAAAGTTTATGACTAAAAATCTAAGCATCGTTTTTGTAAGAAATCCTGAGTTGGGAAAGGTAAAAACACGACTTGCCAAAACAATCGGAGACAAAAAGGCCTTGAACATATATATACTTTTACTTAAACATACAGAATCTGTATTGCAAAAAGTATCTAGTGATAAAGTGGTGTATTACTCCGAAGAAATTCAAAACAATGACTTGTGGAGTAATCGCTGCTTTCAGAAAAAGCTCCAAAAAGGGAACGATTTAGGAGAGCGGATGCAACATGCCTTTGAAACAGCTTTTAAAGACGGTTGTGAAAAGGTAGTGATTGTGGGAAGTGATTTATTTGATTTAAAAGTCGTACACATCGAAAATGCTTTTAAATCTTTAGAAAATCACGACCTCGTCATAGGTCCCTCACTAGATGGTGGCTATTATTTGTTAGGGATGAAAGTAATGCACCCCGCTGTATTTAAAAATAAACAATGGGGAACTGACTCTGTTTTAGAAACTACTCTAAAAAATTTGGAGCAAAAAAATGTTAAACTTTTGGAAGCTTTGAACGACATTGATACATTTGATGATCTACAGGAGCATCCAGAACTACTTAAAAAAATAAAATTATGATGAAATTCATTGAAGAAACAACTGATTATCTAAAAGAAAAAGGATTTGAATCCCCAGAAATTGGAATCATTCTTGGTACAGGGTTAGGGCAACTTCTGAACCATGTGGAAGTTTTAAAAGAAGTAAGTTATAATCACATTCCCAACTTCCCAACAGCAACGGTTGAATTTCATAAAGGAAAATTAATTTATGGCATTCTGGAAGGAAAAAAAGTGATCGTCATGCAGGGCCGATTTCATCTATACGAAGGCTATAGCCTACAAGATGTCACCTATCCCGTACGCATCATGAAACACTTGGGTATTAATACACTTTTGGTTTCTAATGCCTCTGGCGCTCTTAATTTAGATTACAAAAAAGGAGAGTTAATGCTTATTGAAGACCACATCAACTTACAAGGTGGATCTCCTTTGGCATTTAAAGGTGTGGAGCAACTAGGAGAACGTTTTGTAGACATGAGTGCTCCTTATAACACCACACTTAACACCCGTTTTGAGACCATCGCCCTTAAAAATAATATGACATTACACAAAGGCGTTTATGTAAGTGTTGTGGGACCTCAACTCGAAACACGAGCAGAATATAAAATGCTAAGACTGATGGGCGCTGATGCTGTTGGCATGAGTACCGTTCCCGAAATTATTGTAGCCAATCACCTTCAATTAAAAGTAGCAGCAGTTTCTGTTTTAACAGATGAATGTGATCCCGAACACTTAAAACCGGTTAATATTTCAGAAATTATAGCAATGGCCGCAAAAGCCGAACCCGATATGATCATCCTATTTAAAGAATTAATAAAAACCTTATAAATGAGCTACCTAGATACCACCCACGACGTTTACAAAGAAGCAGCCCTCAGTCCTGACATTGGACTCTGCTGTACGACCAACCCTATTTGGGAACTCCCAGGTTTAAAAATTCCTAAAATCATGCAAGAAATGAACTATGGTTGCGGAAGTACGGTGCATGCACGCGATCTGACCAACAACCCAAAAATACTATATGTTGGAGTTGGTGGTGGTATGGAGTTGCTACAATTCGCTTATTTTAGTCGTCAAAAAGACGGGGTGATTGGTGTGGATGTGGTGGATGAAATGTTAGAAGCTTCCAAGAAAAATTTCACAGAGGCAGAAGCCCAAAACCCATGGTTCGACAAAGAATTTGTAAGTCTCAAAAAAGGAGATGCACTCAATTTGCCTGTAGAAGACAACAGTATTGATGTGGCCGCACAAAATTGTTTGTTCAATATTTTTAAAGTCGAAGAGCTTAAAAAAGCAATTTCTGAAATGTACCGCGTACTTAAACCACATGGAAAATTGGTCATGAGCGATCCTACTTGTGAGCAACCCATGAACGAAACACTGCGCGAAGATGAACGCCTGAGAGCTTTATGCTTGAGTGGAAGCATTCCAATTAAAGATTATGTTAAAATGCTTACAGATGCCGGATTTGGTACTATTGAAATAAGAGCCCGAAAACCTTACAGAATTTTAGACCCACTGCACTACAATACAAATGAATTGATTTACATTGAATCTATCGAAGTTGCAGCTATTAAAGATCCAATGCCTGCAGACGGGCCTTGTATTTTTACTGGTAAAGCAGCCATTTTTTATGGCAAAGAAGACTTTTTTGATGACAAGGCAGGACATGTTTTAGTAAAAAACCAACCCTTAGCAATTTGTGACAAAACCGCTGCTGCCCTCGCAAATTTAAACCGGAATGACATCTATATTAGTGAATCCACTTTCCATTATGATGGTGGTGGTTGCTGTTAACATACACAACACATGAAACATATCCGCTTTTTAATTTACAGCTTACTTTTGTGTTTTTACACTGCTAGTTCTCAAACTATCGACCATTCTCAATGGACCGAAATTTTGCAACTGCATGTTTCGGATACTGGAAAGGTGAATTATAAAGGACTCCTTAGCAATCAAGAACCTTTCAGGAAATATCTTGAATACCTAGCTTCAAATGCTCCCAAAGAGAGCTGGAGCAATGCTAAAAAAAAAGCATTTTGGATCAATGCGTATAATGCTTATACCATTCAACTCATTCTTGACAATTATCCCACAGAAAGTATCAAGGATATAAGTGATCCATGGGGGAAAACATTTTTTAAAATCGGAGGTAAAACGATGTCTCTAAACACCATTGAACACAAAATATTAAGACCTATGGGCGATTCGCGGATTCATTTTGCCATAGTTTGTGCATCAGAGTCGTGTCCAAAACTTTTGAATTGTGCTTATGAAGCGGAATACTTAACAGATCAATTAGAGCAAGCGGCACGTGAGTTTGTAAACGCCCCATCAAAAAATAGCTTGACTCCATCAAAAATTACAATTTCAAAAATATTTAAATGGTTTAAATCTGATTTTCCAAAAGAAGATGCTTTTATAACCTACCTAAACACATACAGTACTGTAAAAATCTTGTCTGATGTGAAAATTAACTTTCAAACTTATAATTGGTCACTGAATGAATAGTATCAGTGTCATAATTCCTGTATTAAATGAAGCTAAAAACATAGAGGCCTTACTCACCTATTTGAACCTTAATAGCAGCTCAAAATCAATTTCGGAGATCCTAGTCGTGGACGGGGGTAGCTCCGACGGGACTCAGGATATAATATCAGAATTTTCAAAAAAACACCCTAAAGTCATTGGATTAAAGAGCCCAAAAGGACGTGCAAAGCAAATGAATTTAGGAGCTGCTCAGTCCAAAGGAACAGTGCTCTATTTTTTGCACGCAGACTCCATTCCTCCCAAAAACTTTGACCAGTATATTTTGAACGCTATTAATACAGGATCATTAACAGGTTGTTTCAAAATGAAATTTGACAGTAACCATTGGTGGCTACAACTCGCTGGGTGGTTCACACAATTTAATTGGAAATCATGCCGCGGAGGCGATCAAAGTCTATTTGTTGAAAAAAAAGTATTTGAAAATTTAGAGGGCTATAATGAAGATTTTGTAGTTTATGAAGACAATGATTTGATTTATAAACTTTATAAACATTGCGGTTTTGAAGTGCTTCCCTACTGGTTGACCACCTCATCTCGACGGTATCTTAACAATGGAATCTGGTCGTTACAGTTTCATTTTTGGGTGATTCACTTAAAGAAATTCTTTGGAGCCACGCCTAAAAAATTAGAAGCTTATTATTTAAAACATATTAAGTAACTTTGATAATCCTTAAATATCTAAACTATGTCTACAGAAAAATCCCCAAGTCTTTTAAAGTGGAGTGTAAAATACTCGTTAAGTGCTGCATTAGCTGGCATAATTTGTTGTGTTGCTCCTGCGGTTCTATTCATGTTTGGCCTTATGGGTGGCGTTTACGCCATCTCATTTGCTGATTTATTTTACAATGATGACGGTAGTGAAGGAACAGGCTCTTTGTTACTCAAAGGAATCGCTATTCTAATTGGAATATATGGCGTGTATTCCTTCAGGAAAAAACAAAATCAATGCTCTATTGACCCTAAAAGAAAGCGTAAAAATATGCTAATTCTTATCATAACCATAATCGTAATAGGCATTGGTATATTTCTTAGCTTAGAGAAATGGTCATCATGGTATTTCGACACTCATATTGTACCAGCACAGCAACAAGAATTAAAGAATTAAACTCATTTGACTGAAACTATAAAAGTCATTATTCCGGCTTATAATGAAGAAACATCTATCGGGAAAGTCATAAAAGACCTCCCTACATTTGTTAATGAAATCATTGTTGTTAATAACAACTCAACCGATGCCACATCAAAAATTGCTCTCGAAACTGGTGCCACTGTTTTATCAGAACCGAACCCCGGTTATGGCAATGCTTGCTTGAAAGGTATTGACTATATCCAACAGCAAAAAACAGGCACTGATATTGTGGTGTTTTTGGATGGGGATTACAGCGACTACCCCGAAGAGCTTACCAAAATCGTAGCACCTATTATTGAAAACAATATTGATTTTGTTCTTGGAAGCCGCATCAAAAAATTTAGAGAAAAAGGTGCTATGCAACCCCAACAAATTATTGGAAACTGGCTCGCAACTTTTTTAATGCGTTTGTTTTTTAAATCAAAATTCACAGACCTGGGGCCTTTTAGGGCGATTAAGTTTGACACGTTGATAGGCTTAAAGATGAAAGACCCCACTTATGGATGGACGGTTGAAATGCAATTAAAAATATTAAAACAGCGTCTTTCTTACGAGGAAATCGCTGTGAAATACCGAAATAGAATTGGTGTTTCGAAGGTTTCTGGTACGCTAAAAGGTAGTATATTTGCAGGGATTAAGATATTAACCTGGATATTCAAATATAGCTTTAAATAATGCTTTTAGAAATTGTCATAATTTTTGTTTACTCTATTGCACTCATTCTCATATTTATGTATGCTTTGGCTCAATTAAATTTACTATTTAATTATTTAGGCGCTCAAAAAAACACAGAAAACAGTCCTGAATTTGATTTTTCAAACACTGATGAAATTCCTTATGTGACCATACAACTTCCTGTATTTAACGAGATTTATGTCATGGATCGCTTGTTGAAAAATATTGTACGTATTGATTACCCAAAGGATAAATTAGAAATTCAGGTGCTAGATGATTCTACTGATGAATCTGTAGAATCTACATCCATTTTAATTCAAACTTTACAAAAAGAAGGGTTTGACATTCAACACATTCAAAGAACAAATCGTACAGGATTTAAAGCTGGTGCACTCAAAGAGGGGCTAGTCAATGCGAAGGGAGAATACATTGCTATATTTGATGCCGATTTTTTACCGCAAACAGATTGGCTAAAACGTACGGTTCCCTTTTTTAAAGATGAAGCTGTTGGCGTAGTACAAACACGCTGGGGACATATCAACCGCGATTATTCTGTGCTTACTAGAATACAAGCCTTTGCTTTAGATGCACATTTTACGCTTGAACAAGTAGGACGAAACTCAAAAGGACATTTTATCAATTTTAATGGAACGGCAGGTGTTTGGCGTAAAACTTGTATTATTGATGCAGGAAATTGGGAAGGTGATACCTTAACTGAAGATCTTGATTTGAGTTACAGAGCGCAGCTTAAGGATTGGAAATTTAAATACTTAGAGGATGTCGAAACACCAGCAGAATTGCCTGTAGCCATCAGTGCTGCAAGATCTCAACAGTTTAGATGGAACAAAGGTGGTGCTGAAAATTTCCAAAAAATGATGCGTCGCGTCTTAAAAAATAAAAATATTTCTGCCAAAACAAAACTTCACAGTTTACTTCATTTATTGAATAGCACGATGTTTTTGAACGTTCTAATTGTTGGCATTCTAAGTATTCCAATGTTGTATATAAAAAATGAATATGCACATCTGAAAATGTATTTTTATGTGATGAGCTTTTTTGTGATTAGCACCCTGATTTTCTTTATTTGCTATTGGTTTATGTACAAAAAATCACATGGATCAAGTTTAAAAAGTTTTGTGCAATATATCGCCTTGTTCTTTACCTTTTTCTCTATCGCGATGGGATTCTCCTTACACAATTCGATTGCTGTTTTAGAAGGTCATTTTGGCAAACGCAGTGATTTTGTACGGACTCCTAAATTTAATATCAATACGCTTTCTGACAATTGGAAAACCAATAAATATCTCAAAAAAAATGTTTCTGTAAATGTTATATTTGAGGGAATATTGATGTTCTATTTTGGTTTCGGAATGTACAGTGCATTTGTTGTAGGAGATCAAGGAGGTGATTTTGGATTATTTCCTTTTCATCTAATGCTATTTCTAGGATTTGGATTTGTATTTTTCAAATCGCTGTCATCCAAAGTTTAACTATTTATCCCCTGACTTGTGGATTTCAATAGGTCAATCTTAAATTCAAAAAACGCTCTATTTATTTGTGGAGGTCTTAGCATGGTTTTATATGCTCTTTTGGCTTACGACATGGCACGCTATGAGCATTTCAAACTTCTTACATTACATAGTATTCTTTTTGGTTGTTATTATTTGATTTTAAAACAACTCAAAATAAAAGAGCAGCATTTAACCTATTTAGCAATAGGATTACGATTGGTATTCTTATTTGCCATTCCAAATTTATCTCAAGATTTTTATCGATTTATATGGGACGGGCGGCTCATTTTGACAGGGCTCAACCCCTACCTAACAACTCCTAATGATTTAATATTTTCCCAGCCAACTTTGTTTCCACAAATGAAATTACTTTTTGACGGCATGGGGCCGTTAAGCGCAGGGCATTACTCCAATTACCCACCCATACACCAACTTCCTTTCATCATCGCTGCAATCTTCTCTAAGCACAGTATTTTAGGAGCGGTTATAATATTGAGACTCCTCTTAATTAGTGCCGATTTGGGCATACTGTTTTATGGTAAAAAATTGCTGCGAAAATTGCAACTACCCACAAAAAATATTTATTGGTTTATTTTAAACCCTTTAGTTATTATTGAACTGACGGGTAACCTCCACTTTGAAGGTCTAATGCTGTTCTTTTTTGTCATGGCATTGTATTATATACATACCAAAAAATGGCATTTGGCTGCTCTTACAATGGCAGTGTCTATTGCTGTAAAATTAGTCCCGATTCTAAGCCTCCCTTTATTTTTAAATAAATTAGGTTGGAAAAAAAGCATTAGATTTTATCTAAGTATTGGGATCGTATTTGCACTGTTTTTCTTGCCCTTTCTAAGTGGCGACTTCATCAAAAATTACAGTGCGACTATTGGACTTTGGTTTTCTAATTTTGAGTTTAATGCAAGTTTCTATTACCTGCTAAAGTGGGTGCTAGAGGCCACAACAAACCTGACACTGATTCATAGTATGCGCAGCATCGTTATAGGTTTTCTAGGGATACTAATAAGCTGTCAATTAATTCAAAATAAAACAAAAACAAGTAAACTCATTCTCTCCATTTTATGGGTACTAACAGGTTATTATTTTGTTTCGACAACAGTACATCCTTGGTATGTTATAAGCATACTGTTACTTTCCGTTTTTACGAGCTATAAATTTGCACGCGTATGGAGCTATACATTAATTTTTAGCTACTTGGCCTACAATCAATTTAGTGTGCATGAAAACGGGTATATTCTAGCTTTAGAATACCTTCCTGTATGGGCTGTTTTGGTATGGGAATTATCTAATCAGAGAGCCAGCTGTAAATTAAAGCATCATTAAATTATTTATTTCTTGCTCTGTAAGATGTTTCCAGTGACCTCTTGGTAAATCTTTTTTGGAAAGGGGACCAATAGTAACGCAGTCCATCTTGACAATCTCATATTTGAAATGATCAAAAATCAATCTCAAAATGGTGTTGCCTGTGTTTTTTATTTGAAGTCCAATTTCATTTTTAGACACGCCTTCTATGTAACTAATAGCCTCCACAGAAACTAGCTTTCCTTCGTGCTTAAAGCCTTCTTGAATGCTTTTTAAATGTTCAAATTTTAAAGGTTTATCCAACTCCATGTGAAACAAACGTGTCACCCCATGTTTTGAATTAGTAAACTTAGCATGCATTTGCTCATCATTTGTAAACAGAATCAATCCAAGAGAATTTCTTCCAAGACGTCCTATAGGTCTAATTTTTGCATCTGTTGCATTGGCTACTAAGTCCATCACTGTTCGACCTTTACCCTCACTAGTTGTGGTTGCAAACCCTTTGGGTTTATTTAATAAAACATATGCTTTTTTCTCAGGATTGATACGAGCGCCATCAAAACGAACCTCGTCTTCTAAACGAACTTTATACCCCATTTCGGTAACAACTTTTCCATTGACCATAACACTCCCAATACTGATATGCATATCTGCTTCACGACGCGAGCACATCCCAGAATTTGAAATGTATTTATTTAAACGAATTTCGTCAGGACTTGTATTCGCCTTTCCCTTTAATTTTGATTTTGAGGGTGTTGATTTTTTATTTGTATATGAAGTTTCAGGCGCCTTCAGTTTTGATGGTCTCGACTTTCCTACACGTTTATCTGAATGCTTGTTCGCTTTTGCCATGATTAATTTTTTGCAAATGTAACGCATTCATGGACAAAGTATGTTATTTTTTTACTTATAATAACTTCGAAAGGATGAGTGTCGGATTTAATAAAACAATACTAAAAACGCCTAACAAAATAAGAAATTTTAATAGGTTATGAATGTGAACATACTGTCGTTGACTCTCTGCCTTATACAAAAGAGCAACTACTAAAGCAAGCACACTAACACTACCATAAAAGAAATAATCCATCTTACCTAAATCGTATGAGGAGACTAAATATGTCGTCACTAAAATATTACTTACAACCAGAAAAACAATCATGATTTTAGCAATTTTTTCGCCATAAACAACAGGAACTGTTTTATAATTTAAAGTAAGATCCCCTTTTAAATTTTCCAAGTCTTTTACCAGTTCTCGCATCGATAAAATCATAAACAGATAAAATCCAAAAACAAATATCAATCCGTTATAGTTTTTGTAATACAAAAAGATGGCAAAAAAAGGAGTAATCGTCAAAATTGCTGAAATCAAATTACCTACAATAGGCATTTTTTTTATTTTATGAGAATAAAACCAAATTGAAAAAATATAAATTGAAAAAAACAAAACGGATCTAAAAGACACATAACTGGCAATTATTACTACAATAAAATTAATTACAAAATAGAGGACTAGTTTTGTGTTTTGACTGACATATTGCTCCAAAATAGATTTGCGAGGCCGATTGATGTAGTCTTTTTCGCTGTCATAAAAATTATTGATAATATACCCAGAAGCAATAGCTCCCACCGTTGCTAAAATCAATGCAAAAAGAGGACGGTCGAACAAAATTTCAGAAAGCGATTTAGAGGACGGTGCCATAATAAAAACAGCAGTGATGTATTGTGCAATAATAATCAATGCTAAATTAAAACCCCTCACGACAACAAACATGCTAAATAATTTTAGCATCATCTGTTTTTGTATTGAAGTAAACATAGTAAAGATTTAGAAGTTATAAACGACTTCTAATTTATAGTCTGTAAGTGCTTTTTTGGCCGCCTGCAAATCTTCAGTAAACCCTAAAATATAACCTCCTCCACCAGATCCGCAGAGTTTGAGATAATAAGCATTGGTATCAATACCTGCTTTCCATATAGCATGAAATTGCTTTGGAATCATCGGAGCAAAATGATTTAAAACAACTCTAGAAAGTTGTTTGGTATTTCTAAAAAGTGACTTTATATCCCCTTTCAAAAAATCATCTACACAAGCATCGGTATGTTTGATGAATTGATTTTTAAGCATTGTTCTGAAACCCTCTTGTTTCATTTTGTCCATAAAAATGCCAACCATCGGAGCTGTTTCTCCAACAATACCACTATCTAAAAGAAAAACCGCACCTTTGCCGTTTGTATTTTGAGAAGGTATCCCTGTAGCTTCTATATTGTCTTTAGAATTGATGAGAATAGGAATACTTAAGTAGCTATTTAAAGGATCTAAACCAGATGATTTTCCGTGAAAAAAAGATTCCATTTCGGAAAAAATCGCTTTTAATTTTAATAACTTTTCACGAGTAAGGTTTTCTAGAACCGTAATTTTATCCTGTGCATATTTATCATACAAAGCGGCAACCAACGCTCCACTACTTCCTACGCCGTAACCTTGTGGAATAGAAGAATCAAAATACATTCCAGCATTGACATCCAACTCAAACTGAGCTAAATTGAAGACAACTAATTTGGAGTCTATTTCAGATAAGTACTGAAGAAATTTATTTAAATTGAGGTTTGATTCTACAGCTGGTTGACTTGAGTTTTTATCCATTTTTAAAGCACCATTATAAAAATTATAAGGTATGGAGAGTCCCTTAGAATCTTTAATGATTCCATACTCTCCAAAGAGTAAAATTTTAGAATAAAAAAGTGGTCCTTTCATTGGATTGACTTAGGCTTCAAATATACATTAAATTTTTATTGGTTGTGCACCCTGTCCCAATTTGTCTTCAATATAATGTTCTTTTTGACAATGCACTGCCAATTCAGTTTTTATAAATTCTTGAATTTCTTCAGATTCAGACTCAGGAAATAATACATGAACATTGGCGCCAGCATCGAGTGTAAAACAAATATGAAGCCCTGTTTTTGCTCTGAATGCCCATATTTTATTTATAATTTCAAGCGTATTGGGTTTCATTAATATAAAATACGGATCGCTACTCATCATCATAGCATGTAACGTGAGTGCTTCACGTTCTACAATGCTAATGAACGCAGTTAGATCCCCAGATTTCAAAACCGATATCAAAGCGTCCATATTGGAATGTGCTTGTTCAAAACGCTGTTCAGCAAATGAATGGTTGTGCATCAAATTATGACCAACAGTGCTACTAACTTGCTTCTCGCCTTTATCAACTAGCAGAATTGTATCACGGTAGTTTTTAAAATTTTGATGGACATCGTACGGATACTTAACCCCTATAATATCTGAGCTCCCTTCAATATTTGCATGCTTGCCCCAAACTATTAAATCGCCTTCAATACTTCGACAGGCACTCCCAGAACCCAAGCGTGCTAAAAAAGATGCTTTTTTATTAAAAAATTCTTTAGAAATATCTGGATCTATTTGCTGTTCTACCTGCATTAAACACAATGCCAATGCACTCATTCCTGAAGCCGAAGAGGCAATTCCTGAACTGTGTGGAAAAGTATTTGAAGTTTCAATCACAAAATGATACGCACTTAGAAAAGGAAGATACATTTCAATTCGACTGAAAAACTGTTCAATTTTTGGCTTGAAATCCTCCTGTATTACGCCCTCTAAAAATACATCAAACGAAAATCCTTCAGATTTCTTTTTTTTAAATTTAAGAATAGTAGAGGTTTTACAATTATCAAGCGTAAAACTAATGGATGGATTTGCAGGAATTTGATCTGCTTTTTTTCCCCAATATTTTATCAAAGCAATATTACTTGGAGCGCTGTAAGCAACAGTACCACTGTCTAAAAGATCTTTATATGGTTTTGGAATAAATTCGTTTATAGTCATAAAACTAGAATGAAGTTACAAAGATACTAACTTCCCTGTTATTTATTTGTTATTTAGATAATTGTTGTGACGCGATAAAAGCACTAGTCCATGCGTTTTGAAAATTAAAGCCACCTGTAACAGCATCTATATTTAAAACTTCTCCTGCAAAAAATAAATTTTTAAACTGTTTGCTCTCAAAGGTTTTAAAATTGACCCCTTTCAATTCCACGCCTCCTGCGGTGACAAACTCTTCTTTAAATGTGCTTTTACCATCCACAGTAAATATGGCTTTTGTAAGCTGACTTGCGAGTTCTTGTAATTGTTGTTTATTGACCTCAGCCCAGCGAAGATCGCTAGAAAAATTTGAAGCAATTACTAATTGTTCCCACAAACGTTTGGGCAGGTCAAACTGAGAAGATTTTAAAATTGTTTTTTTTGAAAATATCGATTTGAACTCCAACAAACGTTCAATACATTCTGAGAACTCCTGTTTAATAAAGTTAACTTTAATTTGAAACTTATAGTTTCTTTCGGCCAATTCCAAGGCACCATAAGCAGAAAGTTTTAGAATGGAAGGTGCACTCAGTCCCGTATGGGTTACGAGTAATGGACCTTCAGATTCCAAAGCGCTATTGACTACAGAGATATGGACATCTGATGCTACTACACCAGGGATGGATTTGAGACGGGTGTCTTTAATGTTGAATGTAAACAAAGAAGGAACTGGAGCAACCACTTGATGCCCCAACGATTCTAGTAATTTCCATATTTTAGGATTACTTCCTGTTGCTATTAATAATTTTGGAGCTTTAAAAACTCCTTTGGTCGTGCCTAAACTCCACTCGTCATTATTATAATCAATTCCTTGAACAGAATGATTTAACAACACGTTGATTTGATGTGTTTTGATTTCTTCTAAAAAACAATCTATGATTGACTGTGACGAATTTGAAACAGGAAAAACACGACCATCTTCTTCAATTTTTAAAGGGACTCCACGATCTTCAAACCACTGCATGGTATCGCCTGTCATATAGTTATGAAAAGGACCTCTCAATTCTTTTTCACCTCGGGGGTAATTTAAAACCAGTTCGTTGGGGATAAATTCGGCATGGGTTACATTACAGCGACCACCTCCAGAAATTTTAACTTTAGAAAGGACACTAGAACCACGTTCTAAAATCGCAATTTTGAGTTTTGGATTTTGCGTTGCTGTATTGATGGCTGCAAAAAAACCTGCAGCACCTCCACCAACAATTAAAACGTCGTAATTATTCACACTGCAAAAGTATAAAAAAAGCCTCTCAAAATGAGAAGCTTTTTTTTGTTTAGTGCGGGCGGGGAGACTCGAACTCCCACACCTCGCGGCACTAGATCCTAAGTCTAGCGTGTCTACCAATTCCACCACGCCCGCTAAACATCCCTTATAATAGGGACGCAAATATAAAC
>Ga0233438_10001536_pt1 | contig 24973 bp, 23 predicted proteins | sample SI_123_September_FD_182720 | JGI IMG/M metagenome (GOLD analysis project Ga0233438, IMG submission 182720) | Seawater microbial communities from Saanich Inlet, British Columbia, Canada - SI_123_September2016_10_MG | ecosystem: Environmental > Aquatic > Marine > Inlet | place: Canada: British...
CGTTGATTTTCTATGGGTTCATGCACAAACTCCTTCCGGAAATATATTTCGTTTACATGGGTTTTGTATGGGCCCTTCACAACGCTAGCGTTGTATATAGCCCATACAAAGCCCTTGTGAACGGGTGGTTTGCTCACAAGGGTGTTTAGCATAAACCCTCGTAGAGACAAGAAAACAATTCTCCAGAATATACCCCCTGTCTCAACGGGTTATGTTTATTAGGGGGCGACCTGCCATTATGAGATATGGGCAAAAAGGTGAACATATGGCTTGATGATGCTACTTTGAGAATTTGGGAACAAATTCCGACTGGCGAACGCAGTTCGATAATCAAGGGAGCGATTAGAAGCAGCACGAGTAACAAACCGAATGACCCGAAAACGGAGATGATTAACATGAAATTGGCGGAATTAGCAAAAGTAAATATGGAAATTGAACAACTGGAAATGAAACGAAAAATGCTACAAAGGGAGCTTGAAAATTTGAGTTCTGGAGTTGACAACATTCGGATTTCTAAAGAATTATTCTGGAATAACCTTAACCAGAGGGCAACAATTTATCAGGAAAATTCATCTGTGTATCATTCATATTCTGGCAAATCACGATATTCAATTTTTGATGTTCAAAATGACAAAATTTTCATCACGAACATAAGAACTGGCAGAAATAATTCCAACTTTTCTAAAAAGACCACAGATCTCGCAGTTGAGAGATTGATTGCACACGGAGGAAAAATTCCCGTTGGGCAGTTTATTCCAGTAAAGATGCATGAATACACAGTAGTGTCCTTACACCCAAACCTATACGAAAAAGATGGTTTTGTTTGTTGGATTAATCAAGAGGTGATTCCAGTAACAGAAAGTATGATTCCAGAGCATAATGGCAAGATGCCTCCAGAGGAATGGGTTTCAACTGATAACTTCCTGGCCGCTTTGTTAGACGGAAAAAAGGTATTAATCGGACAGGGTAGAAAAATTGTCATCTTTTTTAGAGAGGTACACCCTCACTTCAACCTTGATGAACATTCAGAATATCCCTGGCAGACTAAGCATTGGAAGTGGATAGGACCGGGCGTCCTGTACTGGGGGCATGATTCTGCAACCCAGAAAGTCGTCACCTATTCTTCGAAAGAGGTGTGAAAACTTGTCTAACCCTGTAATCACATATTTTGGATATGGTTCAAATCTCAATTCTGAAGATTGGAAACAATTCTGTTCAAATGAAGGCTTCGAATCAAAAGGATTACGAGAAATTTGCAAGGCAAGACTGCCAAATTATTCACTTATATTCCATCAGGATTCAATTAGCAGAAAAGGTGGAGTTGCAGACATAGTTGAGATGGAAGGTAAGTGTGTTTATGGGGCATTATTCGAAATGGATGCTCATGCACGTGAGGCTATGGATGAAAAAGAAGGGGTTCGTTTCAATACCTATCGGCCAATATGGATCGAAGTTAGAACATTTGAAGATGAAATAGTAAAAGCCCTCACCTATGTCACCACAACTAGAAAAAGAAAAAATCACTTTGTTGCGCCTACCGAGGAGTATGTCGACTTAATTCGAATTGGGCTTCTTGAACGAGGTTTGCCAACTGAAAATTTGGATTTCGCTTCTAGAGGAGAAAATTTCGTTTGAACTCTTGAATCAATGGGTCCCCTCTGATTAGAGCATGTTACGAATATGATGTAAACATGTATCTGAGATGGTATGAGGGTGCCCATTATTGTTTATCGCTACTCGTAAAGCATCAATAAATTCCCTTTCAGATGGGTCGATATATCTAAAATCGTCACGATAAAGATGAGCTTCACCTCTTTTCCATTTGTATGAATTTTCTGATTTAGCGTTTGAGTCAAATGAGATAAATTGGGTATATTCTTTTTTGGAAAACCTATCTATTGTAGATAAAAATCCCTGGTTTTTCTGCCAATTTTGTTCTTCAAATGTTTTCGATGAAAAGTCCAGATAATACCCTTTATCTATCTCAAAAATATCTATTCTTGTAATTTTGAAGAAGGCCTCCTTGTCGTTTATAACCTGGCCCACTCTTTTACTTCGGTGGTTTGTGATTGTAAGGACATCTGCTCTTTTTTCTCCCGATGATATTGGTTTTCTCGATGGCTTTATTTCTCTGCATTGAACAAAGACTATATTGTCTCCACGCTCAATATCCATGAGATTAAGTGGTTTTTTCTTATCTTTAAACGCCCATTTACCCTTTTTTAGTGCGCCATGATGAAAATGATGTTCAGCATCTGTTCCGACATATACAACCCAGTTTCTTGGTGGATGATGTCTAAATCTCTTTTCCCCGGGACTGATTTTTTGAATTAATTGGTCCGCGAGTTTTGGTGAGTTTTTGACATACCATTTAGCAAAAGCATCCCATTCTAATTTTACAACATCTATTTCATTTGGCCAGTAGGGATCATCATCATTGAAAACTACAACAAAACCTCTCGAAGGTCTTCCATTAGATTTGCCCGGCTTAAGTAAGCGATGACGCTTTTTTTTAGCATCTTTTGTATTTAATTTGGATAACTCAAATTTGAGTTCAATGTATACAAATTCAGATTGATCTATTGGGTATAAAACAAAATCAACATTGAATTCCTTTCCAATTTTCACCTCTGGATGGAGTATCTTGGTTTCACTTTGTGTTTCATACTTTGAAAAATTCCCGTTTACAGGTAGTAAGGAGCGCCTGATTGAACGATCGCCGTTCATGAACTTTTCAAAATAATATTGTTGCATGACTTTTTCATCTATGAACCGCCTGTTTAGATGATACACAAACGTCCCAAACGACTCAAGTTTATGGTTTAATCTTAGAAATGAAAGTTCAAAATCACTCACGGGTGAATACTAGTCAATTTTTGCATGGACATTTTTTTAGTAATTTCAAGAAAGGTTCAGAAGGTCAATCCGAATACCCATTGCACAGGTATTGGTAAATCAAAGGGCTAGCAGTCGGCCTTGTTAGACGGTACGGACTGCCAATGCGTCTTGGCAAAGGGTCCCCACTGATTCAAAGTTCAGTGATGTCTTCACGCTCTGTCGAGATACCGAACTCTTTCTCGGCTTTCTCATAGGTACTGGCATCGATTGAACCATCTCTAACGAGAGATGAAAGTGCTGCAAGAGCAACCGCTGCTCCATCAATTTCGAAGAATCGACGTAGCGCTTCACGGGTATCCGAGCGACCAAAACCATCGGTCCCTAGAACGGTGTAGTGTCCACCAACCCACTGACGAATCATATCAGGCACTGCCGCCATGTTATCGCTTACCGCAATGACAGGTACTGTTCCGCTTCCAAGGATTTGTTCAACCCAAGGCTGCTTTGCAGTCATCGTTGGGTGCAAGCGATTCCATCGATCGCATTCCAAACCTTCGCGGCGCATTTCTCCATACGAAGTTGCAGAATAAATTTCGGAACGAACGCCGTAGGCTTCGAGCTTTTCTACCGCATCCAAAACTTGGATCATAATTGGGCCTGAACCAATCAGTCGGACAATCGGGCCGTCGCCCTTTGGGGCTGCGCGCAGCAGGTACATTCCACGAATGATGCCTGCATCGACGCCCTTTGGTTTCGGCGGCATTGGGTAATTTTCGTTGTAAACGGCAATGTAGTGGATAACGTCTTTGTCTTGGCCGTACATCTCATCAATTCCGTGTCGGATGATGGTTGCTAATTCGTAAGCGAATGCTGGGTCCCAGGCTCGGACTGCTGGATTGGTATGCGCCATCAGAAGCGAATGCCCGTCTTGGTGCTGCAAACCTTCTCCGTTGAGTGTGGTTCGTCCTGAAGTCGCTCCCATGAGGAAACCACGGGCACGCTGGTCAGCTGCCGACCAGATGAGGTCAGCAACACGCTGGAATCCGAACATCGAATAGAAGGTGTAGAACGGAACGGTCGGATAGTGGTGAGTGGAAAAGGAGGTTGCTGCAGCAATGAACGTCGAAGTTGCACCGGCTTCATTGATTCCTTCTTCCAACAGTTGACCTTTTGCAGATTCCTTATACTTCATCAGCACCTTATGGTCGACCGGCTTGTACAACTGCCCTTCAGGGTGGTAAATGCCAAATTCAGCAAACAGTGGATCCATTCCGAATGTTCGCGCTTCATCAGGAATGATTGGAACTATACGTTCTCCAAACTCTTTGTTCTTCATGAGAGCGCGAAGAATTCGAACGAATGCCATGGTGGTTGAAACTTGCATGTTTCCTTTTGTGCCTTCATCAAAGTCAGCATATGTTGCTTCATCCGGTAGAGTAAGGTCGAACTTAGGAACAGTTCGTGATGGCATGAAACCATCCATTGCGACTCGTCGTTCCTTGGCATAGGCGACAAGTTCGGGAACATCTTCTGGCATGACGTACGGGTATTTTTCCAAATCTTCATCGGAGAAATCGAGTCCAAGGTCATCGCGCATGTATTGCATGCTTTCCATGTCTGCTTTCTTCTTCTGGTGGGTCGTGTTTCGACCAGCAAAGGCTGGACCGAGTCCGAATCCCTTGATGGTGCGCATCAAGACGACGGTTGGCTGGCCCTTATGGGCTGTAGCCTGAGCGTAAGCAGCGTGGAGTTTGACGAAGTCGTGTCCGCCAACATCTGCGCACAAGTCGACCAGTTCGTCATCGCTCAAATGAGCAACGAGGGCTTGTAAGCCATCGGAATTGAACAAATCTTTGCGGATGGTTGCTCCATCTGCGGTCATGATGCGCTGCTCGTCACCGTCGACCAGTTGATCGAGTCTGGCGGCGAGTAGTCCGGCTGAATCTCGTGCAAACAACTCATCCCAACTGCTGCCCCAGAGGACTTTGATGACGTTCCATCCAGCGCCACGGAATCTTCCTTCAAGTTCTTGAACAATCTTTGAGTTTCCACGCACAGGTCCGTCGAGCCGTTGTAGGTTACAATTCATGGTCATGACGATGTTGTCAAGTCCTTCACGCCCTGCGAGAGATAACTGTGAAAGGGATTCAGGCTCGTCAGATTCTCCGTCACCCATGGTGTACCAAACACGAGAGTTTGCGGTTGAGACTAAACCTCGGTCTTCGAGGTAACGGTTGAATCGAGCTTGGTGTATTGCAGTCATCGCTCCTAGCCCCATGCTTACGGTAGGGAATTCCCAGAAATCAGGCATCAACCGAGGGTGTGGATACGATGAGAGTCCTTTGCCACCGGTTTCTTGCCGGAACGCTTCCATTTGTTCGAGAGTTAAGCGGCCTTCCAGCCATGCACGAGCATAGATTCCAGGTGAAGCATGACCTTGCCAGTAGAGATGGTCACCTTGTCCGGTTCCATCTTTGCCTCGGAAAAAGTGGTTGAAACCGATTTCCCAGGCGTGGGACGCAGAGGCATAGGTCGAGATGTGTCCACCAATGCCCTCGAAGTATTTGTTTCCACGAGTGACAATCATCATTGCGTTCCAGCGGATGATGCCATTGAGGCGTACTTCAAGGTCAAGGTCACCGGGATAGGCGCCTTGAGCACCGGGGTGAATCGAATTGAGGTAAGGTGTGTTGACCACGTCAATTCCGACACCAGCGTGCCGTGCAGCATCGACGGTAGAGAGTAATAATCGGCGAGCTTCCTCGTCACCGAGTTGATCACGAACAGCAAGTATAGAATCAATCCACTCCTGCGTAGCGACAGGATCTGGGTCAGGTAAAGTTCCTTGAACACCGAAGCGCATGTTTCTCCTCCTTGTGCTTGCCTCCAACCGTGGGGTTTTCAACCCTCGCTTGAAATTGAGACGCTCAACTCTCTCATTCGCCCCTTATTTGTGTTTGATTTTACTGAACGGCGCTCTGTGCATCGTTTTTTGTAGGCCCATTTCATACTTTTCCGGAGCAATCAATAAAAGCCGATTTCACTGCGGGCAGAATATGTCCGTCGAGGCTATGGTTCAAACGATGATTGATGATTTAACTGCCGCTCTTGCTGATGCTGTCAAGCACGACAAGGGTAACGCTGCTGCTGGTACCCGTGTGCGCAAGGCTATGCAAGATGCAAAGTCCGCTGCTCAAGCAGTGCGCACCCAAGTCCAAGCAGACAAGAACGCTTGAGGTTAGGAGCGCGTTAACACGCGCCATTCACCCTTGCCGTTGAGGAAATCACTTTCTCCGCTGGTTTTAACATCCCACCCACTCGGTGTAAACGTTATCTCTGGTGATAGAACGATTGTATCCACATTTGACAAGGTCGAATTCAAATCCTTCTCCCATGCAGTGTTCGTCGATCTCCAATGACCGGTGATGTTGTTTTCTCCCGCATCAAGCGGAGCATAAAACGTGTACAACCAGTGCATACCAAGAGTATCTTCTGATACGAACAGGAACTGTTCATCTTGGTCCAGTTCCATGGCGACTGCTGCCTCATCCGTCCACATGGTTTGACCATGAAGAGATGCCATCAATGAGAGCGGTATCAAAAGAAGCACGGTCACGAACATAGCCTTCGTTTTCGATTGAGGGGCATCGATGGTTGGTACGTCTTCGTGCTTACGAACGTAGTGCATCATCATAACAGCCGGTACAAACAGCATTGTGATGTAACGACCGTTGTTCCCCATTGTCCACACGACGCCAGGCCATTCAGCTCCCCAGATACTTGCTTCGTATGTCCAAAGTGCAGCCACATAGAACACGATTGCCACAAGTATGCCCGAGATATATCCGGTCATCATGGCAAGCGTGGGTTCTTCAACGCGCTTCATTATGCGCCAAATCGAGCCGACAAACGGCCACAGGGCCATTCCAAATAACGTGAAGAGGACAATGACATCGAAGATTGAAAATGCCACAGCTGAAGCATACCGCAAGGGCTGTTGGCCGATGATTGCTAGCGTAGCATTGACTTCGAGTAAGCCAAACACGACCATCAACAAAGACACAGCCAGGCCGACACCGATTCCTACCATGTGGGGCCGAGACATCCATGCTGTTCCATTTAGGCCACTTCCCTGAAGCCGTTGCCAAAGCAGAGCAATTGCTCCAGTGACCAAAGCACCAAGCAGTACTCCTTGTGCATCAACAAACCCCTTTGAATAGGCCATGGACATGAAGAAAACTCCACCACTAAAACACTGCAGGGGGCGATTTTTATTGGAAAGTACGCCGCTGAAAAGCAGTAAGGCCAAGGCTGAAAAGACAGCGAGATACACTTCTTCATACCCTCTTGCGACAGAGAATATCATTGCTGGTGAAAGTGAAAAAACTGCGGCAGAACGCACTCCGCTCCATCGGTAGAGGCACGCTACAATTCCGAAGAAGGTGAAGAGTGCAAACGCTTTGATTCCTGTTTCGGAGAGGTCATAAAGCGGTAGAACAACGCGTTCTCCGCCGTCGGTAACATCACTCTGTCCAGCGATTTCAGGCCGTAAATCTCCCCACGGTAATGCTCCGTCTTCATCGACAGCCATCTTGACGTGTGTATCAAGGCCAAGGTCACTTGTGAAGCAAGCAAGAATGTTGAGGAGTATACCTAAAATGAGGAGTTTTTGCCAGATGCGGTCGTCTTCGATCCCCAACCGCTCCATAGTCAACGGTTCGGGGGGTGAGGTTCAACCCTTTCGGACACTTCGGGGGTGCATGGGCGGAATTCTCAACGGTGTGCGCATTGTCGATGTCTCACGAATTTTAGCAGGACCTTATGCAACACAGATGCTTTCGGATTTAGGTGCAGAAGTCATCAAAGTCGAAGCACCATGGGGGGACGATACCCGCAAATGGGGCCCTCCTTTCACCACAGGTTTCGATGGGAAGCAGGTTGCTGCCTACTTTCTTTCGTGCAACAGGGGTAAAGAGATTGTAACGTTCAATTTGAAACAGCAAGCGGATGAAGTGCGCTCATTGATTGAGACGGCGGATGTTGTCGTTGAGAATTTCAAGCCCGGAACACTTGAACGGCTTCTTGGTCCGATGCCGAAGGACGTCATTGTGTGCTCAATCTCGGCATATGGCGCATCAGGTCCTCGCCGTGACGAGCCTGGATACGATGTCGCATTGCAAGCACGCAGTGGCATAATGGGCATTACTGGCGAGGCGGACGCATCACCGGTGAAGGTCGGCGTCGCATGGATTGACGTCATTACCGGACTGAACGCCGGGAACGCTATTCTTGCAGCATTGTACCACAAAGAGAAGACCGGTGAGTCAATGCAAATCGATATCTCACTGTGGGATTGTGCGGTTGCGGCACTTGTCAATCAGGCGCACAATGCCATGGCCAGCGGCAAAAATCCTCAACCGATGGGCTCAGCCCATCCAAATCTCGTTCCTTATCGAGCTTTCAAAGCAAACGACGGTTGGTTTGTGATTGGTGTAGGTTCTGACAACCAGTGGAGCGGTTTAGCAACGCATCTGTCGATACCTGCCCACGAAGAATGGTCGACCAACGAAGGTCGGGTTTTGAACAGAGCAGCGGTCGAGAAAGCCGTTGCAGATGCCGTTTCGTCGATGAGCCGTCATGAACTTGAATCGCTGCTTGTTGGCATTCCGTGCGCTCCGGTTAATACCGTTCTTGAAGCACTTAACGATCCTCAAAGCGTATCGAGAGGAGCAGTTACCCAGCATCAAGGCGTCGATGTTCTGGCAAGTCCACTGCGCTTCATGCATCCTTCAGAATGAAAACAGAGACGTTTGGCCACCTTCTCGGATGAGCCCAACTTCTCGGAGTTTATCGAAAGCGTTGTCCATTCGGCGCTGGCTGAATTGCCGCTCGACCTGTAAGAATTGCGTTAATCCCTTGACATCGATTTGTCCCGGCTCAAGATCCTCATCTGCCACATCCACAGCAGGATGCTCGTGGAAGATTTTCCGGATTTCATCGAGCCGCTCAGGAACTTCCTTGCCCTTGGCTTGACATATTGCCTCAATCGAACCGTGCTCTTTAATCAGCTTGATTCCAGTTTTAGGGCCTATACCTCGGATTCCAGGGTGGAAGTCGGTTCCAATCATGATGGCAAGGTCAATCAGTTGAGAGCGAGAAAGGTCGTTTGATTGCAACATCCCTTCCAAATGTATCATCTGCGCTCGAACCGTTCTTCCATGTTGCTTGGAGCCGTCGCTCATCAAGTTTCGAACCAAACGTGGCGTTCCATAGAGCAGAGCATCCCAGTCTTGGGTAGCCACGACATCGAGTTGCCCCTTTGCAGCCATAACTGCGGCTTGACCTTCGCCTTCCGCCTTGGCGACAACCCATGGCACACCGAGTAAATCCAGCAACTGTTTTGTTTCATCAACCATTTCTTGAGAATAATGCATGATGCGTGGAGCCATTTTCTGAGCGAGAGCGAAATCTCCGACTTCAAGTGCCTCTTTGTGAATGCGTTCAGCCTCATCTCTGCGGGCTCTTCGGCTTGCCAATTCGTCTGCTTTCAAGTCTGGAGATTCACCATCAAAGATGTACACCGGTCGTATTCCGAGGTTGAGTAGAGTCGCAGTTCGGTTAAGGAAACCCATCAAGTGAGAGACTACTTTCCCATTATCGGCTTTCAGTGGCCCTCCATCTCCTTGTGGAGAACGATCCCTCATGGTTGTAAGAAATTGGAAAGCGGTGAGAAATGCATCGATGCCCACTCTCTGTCCAGATAGGCTTGCAAGGTCAATGTTTTCTGCAGTTGCCAGGTCTTTCAGATTGCAGCCCATGGTATGAACATAAGTTGACAGTATGTGTATATTGGCATGCGAACCCGTCAAGAAGTCGAGACGCAAGCGCCCACCATGGCGAGTCATGTTGCGAGTTTACGCGGCTGGCATACTGCATTGGCCCGCGCAGAGATTGCATCGCTTCTTCCAGAGGTCGAACTCAAACGCCTTTCTGCGCGACGTTTGGTTCAACTTGAAGGAGAAATTTCAGGGGAACGCATGCTCGAGGCTGTGAACTGCTCGAGCGGTTGCCAAGCCCTGCTTTCTCATGCCGTTCTTTGGTCGAGAGACGACGGTATCGACTCTTTGATTGAAAAGATGGGTGCTTACATCCAAACGTATACTCGTAAGGGTTCTGTCGCCGTTCGTTCATGGAAGCATGAAGGGAAAATGGAAGGCGTCAGTGCTCGAGAATTAATGAGGAAAATCGGTGGGATGTTGTCCGAGCAAGATTATCAGATCGACCTTGAGCAACCTGACCACCGCCTTGGAATGGTGTTGGATGCAACAGCCGGCATCGTTGCGTGCGGCTGGATGATTGGTACTGGCGATGACTCCGACGGCATATCTGCTCGTCGGGCAACGGATCGTCCGTTTTTCAAGCCGGTGAGTCTTGACCCACGGCTGGCTCGCTTAGCAGTCAACTTGGCCTCGGGGCCTCGGCATAAGGGGGCGACTCTTGACTTGATGACCGGTACCGGTGGCTTTGTTCTTGAAGCAGCGGTTTCGGGAAGAGAGGCATACGGCATTGATCTTGATCCAGAAATGATTGAAGGAGCACAAAGAAATCTTGACTGGGCTGAACAGGCAAGCAACGCTTCTTTGCTGTTGGGGGACGCAACACGCCTTGCAGAAATCTTACCCAAAGACGCTCTTCATCGCATCAGTGGGTTTGTTCTTGACCCACCATACGGTAGAAACTCACAAGGAACGCTTGAGCCGACGGCTTTGATCCGTGCTGTTTTAGAGAGTTCTCATTCTGTTGCAGCAATCGATGCCCATTTTGTATTGATTGTGCCTATTCACCCGTTTGGAGAACATGCCGAAGAGGCTTTGCCGGAAGACGCAACAGTCGAATTGTTGCACGGACAATGGAGCGAATTAGAAGCATGCTTTGAGCAAACCGGATGGAGGCTGTTGGGCCGCTGGGTTGAACATGTTCATGCCAGTTTAGGTCGGCTTATTCTTCATGCAGTAATTGTTCCTCGAGATTGAGTAGAACAATCGAATCTTCCTCAGTTGGTTCAGGGAATCTGGCTCGATGTGGGCACCCTTCGTCAAGAATAGCCTCGTCTTCATGATTGAGAACATTCGGATAGGTTCTGCATCCTTTCGGCCGGACTTCGTATACGGAACACATGCCCTCTGCGTCGACATCTGAGGAGGAGGTCAGCAGGAAAACGCATGCTCTTGTGCTTTCGTCGTTGAGCAGTGTGAGAATACCGTTGTTTCTCCACGTAAAATCTTCAACTGCTAACCCAGTGCGGCGAGAGAGCAACGAAGCCTCCGCTTTGGTGAGCGGCATGGTCGTCTCTCGGCAACAAGCTGAACAGCCCATTGGGACACACGGGAGTGAGCGGGCCATATCCGTGCCAAACCATCCGCCTTCTTCAAGAAGGGGGGGCATCTGGGCAGGTCAAGGGCGATTAGGGTAGCCTGGATATCCTGACGGGCTTCGAACCCGTCGACGCGGGTTCGAATCCTGCATCGCCCACTTCTCAGTGGCCTTGTTAGGTCATTTTTTTGTTGGTTGGATTATACCATTCAGCAGCGAGAGGAACTGCTAAGAGCACCGGGCATACACCTGTAATTGAGGGAATGAAATGAAACTTCGACTTCATCAGTTTCTCTCGAAAACGGGTGATTTCACCTCGAAGGCAGAAGTAAAGCAAGCGATTTGGGACGGCGATGTCACCGTCAACGGTTCAGTTGTCAAGAACATCGCCTTTGAATTCAATCCAGCAAAGCGAGTTGTCGAATTCCAAGGTCGAGTGCTTAAACTCCCAGTAACCGATTTCTATTTCCTGCTTCACAAACCGCAAGGCTACATTTGTTCTCGTCTAAATTCGCAGGAGCGCGAACTCAACAAGACCTCAGTCTATGAGTTGTTTCGGGGCGCAGTTGAGCCTAAAGTGTTCGAATCACTCGTTACCGTTGGACGGCTTGATGAAGATACAACCGGTTTTCTTCTTGTGACGACGGATGGCAAAATGGTTCATGCCATCACAGATCCAAATCGACACATCAAGAAGACATACCGAGTAGAAACCGAACATCCAATTTCCCGGAAAGATATCGATGCCATTCGTGAAGGCGTTGATGTATCGGTTGTGGAATTTGGAACTGTAGAAGAGTTCCGCACCCGCGGCGCCCATGTCTATTTGGAAGACGAACGTTGCGCGATTCTTACCATCGATGAAGGGAAGAAACGACAGATACGCCGCATGTTCACGACTTTAGGAAACAATGTCGAGCATCTTCACCGTTTGTCAACCGAGGCAATGGTACTCTCTGAATACGACCTCAAACCGGGCGAATTTAGTCCAGTTACCCGTGAAGACATCAATCGTGCTCTGTTCTCTTGAGGGAAGCCTCGTCCTTTATGCGCCATTTTTGCATTGAACCGTAGGTAAGGCTGCGCCAAAGCCATTCCGCTGGGCCAAACGAATAACGTTTGAGCCACCACGGACTGAGAGCCAACTGCACCATCCAGATAAGCAATACAATCACGTAGAGTTCCCACCGTTCAAACACCCCAATGAGTCCAAACCCGGCGCCGGTAAAAAGTACGAGACAAATGAGGGAATGAAGCAAGTAGTTGCTCAATGCCATTCGACCTACAGCAGCGAGCCGGTTTTTGAGCCCAGACCAAATTTCACCTTGGCAGAATAACATGATCAATCCGAGCCACCCCATCGACATCGCAACTCTTCCAAGTTGGTATGTCCCCTGAAAATACCCCGAAACTACGATGGCATCAAAATCTGAGTCGATGGCTTGAAACAATTCGAAACCGTTGACTGCTAAACCCAAAGCGAACCCTCCTATCGCAAGTTGAAGATAATTTTTCTTTGAACGCTGTGCTGAGAGAACGCCCATGCGGTACAATCCCATGCCGAGTAACATCATTCCAACGCAATCCCAGAGCATGTAGACTGGCGTAAAAAACAACAAACTGTCAATCACCTTTTTCGCACTGTAATCAGCAATTTCGATGTACGAACCTCTCCGGATGTCCAGTTCTTCTTCCATGGCTGATTCGTTGTATGAGAATTGATTTTCAGAACCGGTCCACAACGCCGCAAGTTCACGTTCTTCAGGAGAGTGTTCTGCGGAAGGGTCCGCATCAATCCGAGCGGCCGCATCTCGCCCCTCTTCGACAAAGACTCCAGAGACTGCAAAGAGGATGGAAGTGCAAAGCAAGACTGTGGCTGAAAGAATCAGCAGTGTTTTTGGTCGAGCATTTCGCAGTGGATAGAGCAGTGCGCCAGCCATAGCGTAGAGTATGAGAATATCACCCGTCCAAAGCAATATGAAAGAATCGAACATTCCAAACAAAAGAAGAAAAAATGTTCTCTTATAATGAAGAAAAGCGCCTTTTTCTTTCCCGGAACGGGTTCCAAATCCAGTGGCAAACAAGACGATGCCGGCACCAAATAACAAGGAGAATAAACCGCGCATTGAACCTTCGAAAAACAGATTCATGATGCCCCAAACTGCATAATTTAATTCCGGGTTTTTTCCAAGTCCAACCAGTGGGTGAAAATATCCTGCTGAAGTCATGCCAAAACCAAGAATGTTGAGCAGAAGAACGCCAAGCAGCGCCACACCGCGGAGAATATCTAACGAGGCGATACGAGCCGAAACAGCAACAGGAGCGTCCGCCTGAACCGTGCTCTCCATGAGGGTTGCATGGTGGGTGAATGGATAAGGATTCAGCAGGAATCATGCCGTACTCTGTTGATTAGAAGCCGTTTTCGAGCAACCATCCAGTCACAGGGATGTTGTTTGAACGGAGAATGGCAGCGGCGTCTTTCAACAAGTTTTGACGCAGTGGGATATTCTGTCGCTGTTCGGCAATGGCAGCGAGTTGAACCAAAGCGTCGGATGCCCCTTCGTGGTCGTTCGCAGTCTTCGCAAGGCGTAAACTGCGCTCAAATTGGCCGTGCGCTGCATCCAAATTGTTTCTGTAGAGATTTGTGTTGCCGATGTTGAACAGGGCGATTGCTTCGCCTTGACGATCACCGAGCTGCTTCATGATGGTCAATGAATCGTTGAAGTATTGCTCGGCTTCTTCGAAACGGTCCTGCTCTTCATAAAACACGCCAAGATGGTTCAGTGTGTCGGACTGACCACGTAAATCTGACAGCGTCCTCTTCATTTTCAATGCCATTTTGTAGAGGCGCTCTGCTTCGATTAAATCGCCTCTTTGTTTTGCCTGCGATGCGAGTTGAACATGGGAATAGGCCTCACCACGGCGATCTCCGATTTCTCGTTTGATGGCGATGCTTTGATTGGTTAAGCGCTGCGCATCACTTGGATTGCCAAGATGTTCAGCGATTGTTGCAAGATTTGATAGGATGATTGCTTCGCCTTCCATGTCTTTTTGTTTTCTTTTAATGATGAGTCCCTGGCGGTAGTGTGTTTGGGCTGCTTGGAAATCTTTCTTGATTTCTAAAATATTCCCTAAACCAATCAGGGCGATGGCAACACCGTTTTCATCGCTGTACTCTTCTTTAATTTTCAGTGCTTCATTGAACAAGTGTTGGGCTTGGTCGTACTCGTTTCCAACGAAGGCAAGATTCGCCATGGCCAAAATGACATCGGCTTCACCGTTTGGCTCGTTAATTTCGTTCTTCATTCCGCGTGCGTTTCTAAAATCAGAATAGGCTTGAGCAAGGTCGCCTTGGTTGAGTGCTACATATCCGATGTTGATGAGTGCATCAGCCTCGCCGCTGCGATTTCGTTCCGAACGGAAGGTTTCAAGCGCTCGTTCATAGTAGTCCATTGCCGCTTGAAAGCGGCCAGTGAGTCGAGCAGCGTTTCCAAGCCTAAGGTCTGTCGAACCTTGGATTTGAACGCCTTGAGATGCTAATTTATCGCTTGATTTGAGAAGGTTTTTGACGTTCGCCATCTGTTGCTGAGATGGATTTGAGGACTGAATGTTCCCTACAAAGCCAATTTGTTCCAAGGCTAAAACCATCGCTTTAGCAAGGTCTTCAGGGCTGTTTTGGACAATCGTTTGTGAGGTGAGGTTACCCATGATGACGCTGTCAACAATTTTTTGTTGTGTGTACACTTGAGCGCCGGATGTATGTTGGGTTTGGGTGCCTACTGGGACCCATTCTGAACCCGTCCATTCCGACTTCCCATCAGGGCTTCGTTGCGGCTCCACCATGGAGCGAAGACGAGGTAGTCCAGTATCTAAGTATTGTATCCTCGGGTAAATCCTTCGGGCTTTATCGTGATACTGTTAAATGATACATCTGTGGCTGTAAGTGCGAACAGGGAGGTATCGATGTGGTGAAAATTGCGATTTATGTCGACACTTCCGGTTCGATGAATGAACGAATTAAGGGCGAAATGGACGATAATTTTGCGAACGTCCGCCCATCGATATTTCGAAGTTTCATGCGTTCTATCGGTATGTCTGGAAAAGTGAAAAAAAGTCGTGTCGCTCAAGCAATGTGGGAGAATCTGGTTCCAACATTCAAAGACCGCCAAACCAAGATTTCGACAATCAACAGCCGGGGTCGTTCAAAAGTACTTGCGCCACTCGATTTCCGAAGTCATGATGACTTAATGAACATCCAATTTCCAAATCCCTACGGTGGGACATACCTCTGGGAGTTTTTGGTTCATGAAGCAAAGGAGTTGAGCAAAGACAGCGTTGATTGGCTGTTTTTCCTCATCAGTGACGGCATGGACATGAGCTCGTCACCACCGTTCAACGGCATCAACGGTTTTCAACCCTGTATCGAAGCCATCAAAGAAATTGGCATCGATGTTGAATTCCATATCATTGGACTCGGTTTACCAAGCGACTCTGTCAATGTATTCCGCCAAGTGAGCGGTGCGAGCGGCGGTTCATTCGTGAACATCGTTGAGGCGGGCGATGATGTTGAGCAGGCCATCGAAGAAGTCGGAGGAGCAGTTGAAGAATCACTGAATCCAATTGCTCGCATGGCAAGCCGTCAACGGCGCCAGCAAGAATACCTTGAGTCTCGACAAGAAGGGGACCTTGAAATCACGACTGAAGAACCACCTGCGTCACAACCGTACTCCGGTTATACCTACGGTGAAACCGTGATTGAAGACACAAACCCAGAGCAACTATCGCAATGGCAAACCGACTTGGTTCGAATCCGTGGGGATGAGAAAATCGAAAACATTCAAGCCTACGAAAATTGGGTTTCAATGCGTTCAACCCCGATGTTCTCTGACACCCCAGGTATTCCAGTCGATTCGTGGGCTCTTTCCGCTGATGATGTTTCGATGATTGCCAGTATGAAAATTGATAATTTGTTTACTTTCCTTTCGCAAATTCGCCGTTCTGATGTTCCGATTGAGAATCGACGAATCATTATTCGAGGAGATAGCGTGCCTGAATCACTGCTTGACACACTTGCGAACTCGGGTGCTCGCGTCGTAATTTATCCTGATGAATTGCCCCCACCGCCGCCACCGGAATTGGGTGATGAGAAGTGGGAGCGCAACGAGTACGATTTCAATGATAATCCAACACGCGCTTGGGAAATCTATCCTCACCTTGGGCGCAGTAAGGCGCGTAGTGCAGTTGTTATCGACCCTCCTCTTTATCCTGAATACGTCGAAAAAATAACGCAAGCCTTCAGCCGAACCAACTTGGTGAACGATCTCCAGAGTAAAATAGGCCCAATTCAACGCTCATATGCTGAAGCAGTGTTCAAAACTTCATGGAGTAAATTCAATTCGAATTGGGTCCCAGACGACTGGCCATCGCTCCTTTCACACGATTCAAAGGCCATCGGAGAAGCCTTCTGCGAGTCGTTACGAGTAACATACATCCAAATCGTTCACGAATGGTTGTTCTCTCACGGCTCACGTCCAAAGTTTATACTCGTCCGCCTCTCTACTGAATCCAAAACACTCGGATTGCACAAGCACCCATGTTACCTTGAATTCCAATCGCTGTTAGCAGATATGTTCCACTACCAAGGCACAGATCTTCGAATCAAGAAACCTCGTGTCGAATACTGGTGATGATGTTCCCTCGGCTGATTTCGTAGCGGTGTTTGAGTATGGAACGAAGACGCTTAGGAATCCTCTTCATGATTCTTTCCTGTATACCTTATGCCGTCCTTTTTGCTCTACCGTTCACTCCTCTGAACGCTTCAGAAAGCGCTGTTGCAGTTACGGTTTTGATTGTTACAGGCGAATCGTTGTTCGCCATTGGGGGATTGATAGCGGGCAAGAGCCTGTTGGAAAGTTTCCGCCGCAAGTTGATTCCAAGACGATTTCGAAGGAAAAAACAACCAATGGATTCCGAAGAATAGTCCACACTGCAGAAGCAAGGTATCAAAGGTCATGCGATTTTGGAATAGAGCAATGAACAAGCAAGTGACCCTTCTTCTTCTTGGAATTTTACTGTTTTCGATACCTTCCCATGCGGTAGAATCGAGAGAAACTTCTCCTGTGGAGCAGTTTGGAGAAGCCTTCCGAGAAATCGTCATTGCTGATTCTTCAGATGACCTTGATGATCCAAGGGATCTCGAGTTTCACCCAGGGCGAGCCAACGAACTTTGGATTGCCAACCGGGCCACAGATAGCATTACCATTGTTCACGACACGGGGCTCGAGACACAATATTCAGAAAACCGCCGCGACTCCCACAGAAACCACTTCCTCGAAGAAGTGAGCGCGATTGCTTTTGGGGCGTATCATCCTGAATTCGACTGGCAATGGGGCTCTGCTCAAGAGACTCGTAACACCTACTGTGGTCAAGGTTCACCAAACAACTTCATGGGTCCGACGCTTTGGCCTTCATCGCTGTCTCACTTCGCTATGGAGCACCAATCCGATGGATTGTTGGGCAGCCACATTGACATGAACCACGAATCTCCATACGGCGTGGGTATTGCTCACGATTCGGACAATGCTTACTGGTACAACGATGGCTATTACGGCGAGTTGGTGTACTACGATTTCCAAGAAGACCACGATACGGGAATGGACGATCACTCTGATGCTATTGTTCGACGCTATGCTGATATCCAACTTACGCATGCATTTGGAATTCCAGGACACATGATTCTTGACAAAGATTCTGGAATCCTCTACATCGCAGACGCCGGTGCAAACCGAGTTCTTTGGGTGAACACCGACGATACAACCACTTCGTCACTGGACATCATGGCCGAAGCATCTCGTCTTGAACTGCTTGCTGAATATTCCGATATTACTGGTATCGAATGGGGTGTTCTTGACACCGGTCTCAATCGGCCAAGTGGCATCGCTCTTGATGGCGATCAACTCTTCGTTTCCACCAACGGTGACGGGAAAATCACAGCTTACGAACTGGACGCTGACGGCAAAGGCGGCGTAGAAGCAGATTTCATCCAGACATCGGCTTCCTCTATAATGGGACTCGAAATCGGACCTAATGGTCTTCTCTATTACGTCGACAACGGCCAAGACGAGGTGAACATGATTCAACCTGATGCAGATACAGACTCAGACGGAGTTGGTGATTCAGTTGATAACTGCCCATTCGTAGCCAATGCAGCACAAGCAAATTATGACGGTGATGCATTTGGTGATTCGTGCGACGAGGATACCGATAACGACACTGTTTTGAACGAAGTTGACGACTGCCAATTTGGTAACCTGTCTTGGATTTCATCGTTAGCAACGGATCATGACATGGACGGTTGTGCCGACCTGACCGAAGACGATGATGATGACAACGATATGGTCAACGACGGTGTTGATCGATGTCCAAAGGGTGATGTCGCATGGATTGCTACAACAGCAACTGACTACGATTCCGATGGGTGCCAAGACAGCGGCGAAGACCTCGATGACGATGATGATCGAATCTGCGACGGATTGCAATCCGACGGAATCTGGGCGTGCTCGCCTTCAACGACCGGTGTTGATGAATGCCCGACCAGTCTTCCCGGTTTCTTCTCAATTCAATCGAACGATGCTGACCAGGATGGCTGTGAAGATATTACCGAAGATACCGATGATGACAACGATGGTTTCTCAGACGGAGGCGACGATTGTCCTCAAATCTACGGCCTTAGTACCTTTGGCGGTCCACTGGGATGCGAAGATTTTGACGGGGACGGTTACGCAGATACCGCCGACGAATATCCAACCGATTCGACCCAATGGGCCGACACGGATGGCGATGGCTTTGGTGACCAAGTCGATGGCACAGACGGAGATGCTTGCCCGACCATAATCGGAACATCTACACTCGATCGTAATGGATGTCTTGATTCCGACAAAGACGGATGGTCCGACCCAGATACAAGCTGGACGGCAACGGATGGGGCTGATGCCTTTTCGATGGTGAGGAGTCAACATCTCGATGGTGATGGGGACGGCTTCGGAGACTCTTTGACTGGTTTCCAAGGGGATGAATGCCCTGAAGTTTCGGGCACTTCAACCGAAGACAGATTCGGATGTGTTGATTCAGATAGCGACGGCTGGTCAGACGAAGGTGATGCCTTTGTTGACGATGCCAGCCAACATGCTGACGACGATGCAGACGGATACGGCGATTCTCCTGAAGGAAACGCTGCAGATGACTGCCCTGGTTTGTTTGGCCTTTCATCGGAAACTCGACTGGGCTGTCCAGACGCTGACGGCGATGGCTGGGACGATTACCTTGACCAATTCCCCGAAAATGTCCTGCTCTGGTCGGATGGTGATGGTGATGGATACGCAGACCAAACCGGCACAGATTTCTCTGACGATTGTCTTGAGGTACCCGGTACTTCGACGCTCGATCGAATTGGCTGCCTCGACAGTGATGCTGATGGTTGGTCGGACGAGGCTGATGCGTACCCAATGGACTCAAATCGATACTTAGCAAGCGACTCGGCCTCAATCTCTACTCCTCTTGTAGTGATATCTTTGGTGGTTGTTGCATTGTTGCTCGTTGGCTTGTTTGCAATGAATCGCCGCCGTTCTCCGGTTGGTCAACCACTTCCGCTGCCAATTCAGCCACTGCCAGCATTGAATGCACCAGTCGAGTCTCCTGCTGCACCCCCTCTTCCACCCGAAGGCCTCCCGGCCGGTTGGACCATGGAACAATGGACTTGGTACGGCGCTGACTATTTGAAAAACCGTTGACTGTTACTCCCAGCGAGGTTTTGCAATGGCAGAAATATTCCCATCTGTAACTGGAAGGAATCTGAATAAAAAATCGGTAACAATTCCGGACGATTACAACAACGAGCCCCTTCTTGTTATTGCGGCGTTCGAACAATGGCAACAGCGTGTTGTCGATGAGGTGATTGCTGCCTTTGAGGCAAACGGCCTTGGAGAAAGCCATACCATCATCGAGATACCAGTGATTCAACGCTCGACACGATTTCGCCAAATGCGCCTTGATGCCATCATGCGCGCTGTTATTCGAGACCGTGATGTACGCCAAAGGACAATCACCGTATACCTTGACAAGAAGGCTTTCCGAGACAGTTTGGACATTCCAAACGATTCTGCAGTCCACTGGTTCTTGATTAACCATGCCAGTAAGGAAATACGTTTGCGCGGAGTGAACGTGCCGTCATCAGAAGAATTGAGTCAGTTGGTGTCATTGTCGTCGTAATGACTGAACTGCAACCCGAGAGCAAGTACATCTGAGTTTTCAAACCGTCGATTGGTTGTTCAACATCCTTTGTTTTAAATCGTCGATGGGTTCATGTGTGTGTTCAACAAGATTGGGTCATGCAACGAGTTTTGTCTTTGATATCCGTCCTGTTTTTTCTTGCTGGCTGCCTTGGCACCTCTTTAACCGGTTGTGGAGAAGGCTATGATGAAATGCATGCAGGAGATTATTCAATTGATTCCATTACTCTTGATGCCGCAACAAATCAACTCAGCGTAGTTGTCAAGAATGTAGAAGGGGCATCGGGTTTCATACGAGAGAACGAGTCCTTAGAGCAAGAGCAAACAATTTGGATAACATTGCAGATTCAACATAACGGCCAGACCACTTCCATTCGAGGTGAGGATACTGGTCATTCTTGGACCGTAACTGGTGACTCAGGTAACGGTGATTCATGGTCGAGCACGGTGACATTCACGAGCCCAAATGGCTTTTGCGATTCAGGTTGCGAAGAAATCAGATTTACTGCGAGTTATTACGATGGAGTATTCTATCACGACGGAACATGCGAGAGTTCCCCATGGTTTGCGGTCTAGATCCACATGGGTTTGCAATGGGCCATATACATCGTTACCCATTGCAAAGCAGGTGAAATTAGCACTCCGGAAAAGAGAAATCCTCTCTAACCTTCTGAATCATAATATGTACTCAATGATGATGAGTATAACCCGATGGTTACAATGAAAGCCAAAACAACAGATGCTTGAACCATCCAAATATTCTCCGCAGTGAACTCGTCCAAGTAGAGCGAAAGCGCCATCGCAAACGCTTCAAGTCCTGCGGTTATTGTTTGAACACGCCCCATGTCCAAAGATGGACTCTTGAGCCATAACCAGCTTCCAACCACATTGGTTCCAAGCAGAGCTGCCCCTATTGTCCGCAACCAAGAAGTGTTGACGGCTTCTGCTTTGAGTAGTTCGCAAAACATGTCTGGTGCTGCCAAAAGGAATACACCATAGCCAAGTGAGGCCCAAAGATTCACCTGCATTGTTGGGCGTGCAAGAACATCAAGATTCATGGTCCTAATACTGGAGTTCAACACATAGTTCTTTGCAAAAGGATTCGAATTATAGGGTAAGAAGGGTGATGCCTCGTGTTTTTACCGTACGTGGAGTACAACTGCTCTACTCTTCAACAAACAACTGACTTAGAATTCGATGGAAATGATGCACGCCTTGCTCTCGTGTAGGTGAATACCTTCCTCGATCATAAGCATTAGATGCCATGCCTTTCTGAACTTCTTCAATCACCCATTGGTCTTGCTCCTCGACCGTATCAAGCACTGAACCAGCGCCTTGACCGGCGAGTTCAACATCGCTGACGTAACCTCGGTACAGTACGCGACACTGCTTGTGTGAGACGGGAATCACCACATTGACCGACAACCCCCAAGGATAGAAATTGAACATCATGTTCGGGAACAACCACAGGTAATACGCTGCAATGTCATGACCTTCATCAGGATGCCCCGGTGGTAAATCGAACTTGACATCGCCTTCCATGGCTTTGCCTATCTGCAGTACTCCGCCATCAAAAGTCTCGGTACTATAGCCTGAATAATCGAGCGCCTGGTTCAGTTCTGGGTGGACATAGGGTATGTGAAAACCTTCGAGATAATTGTCGACGTAAAGCAACCAATTGGCATCAATCGTATGGTCTCGATCACGATGAGCGTCGTGCGTAAACGAGGTAGGCGATACGAATCCCAACCGTTCTTCCAGCATTTCCCACGGTAAATCTGGTACTTCTTCCTGGGATGTGAAGTACATGCCCAACCACTGTTTGAGCGGAAACTGATGGAGGTTGTCTTCATCACTCGGGAATCCTATGGCTTGCTCAAACTCCGGCATGTGACGGAAAGTGCCGTCGAGATTGAAGGTGCGACCATGGTAGCGGCACTGCAGCGTTTTCTTGGTACAGGGCTCAAGTGCTAAACGCATTCCGCGGTGCGTGCATACATTGGAAAGACTGCGCGTTTCTTGATCTCGTAAAAGCAAGACTGACTCTCCAGTAATGTCTTGGATGTGAGGAAGCGGGAGCATTGTATGCGTTTCCAGTTCTGATGTGTGAGCAGCAAATTGCCATCCATTGAAAACAGTCTTGAGCCGTTCAAATTCGATTGGTTCGGTGTAAAATCGAGACGGAAGTGTCCGTGCTTTGCGAATGTCGGCATCGATGAGTGTCTCCGACATAGCCATTACATTCCTCACACGGTCTTGAGTGTTGGCACGCCTAAATCCAGACGTCGTTTTCTGCAGTAAGTTCCCCTTCTGCATCCCCGGTATTCACGACACCACGAGGCTCAACCAACAGCACATGGCATTCTTTTACGGCATACGGTTTATGCATCACGCCTTTGGGAACGACGTACATTTCGCCTTCATTCAGCCGAACGGTTTCGTGCTCCATTTCAATGCACATTGAGCCTTTGACGACGATGAATACTTCATCGGTATCGACATGATTGTGCCACACAAACTCGCCTTCCATCTTGGCCAGCTTGAATTGGTAATCGTTCATTTCAGCGATAACACGCGGTGACCAGTGGTCAGAAAATGAGCTGAATTTTTCCTCAAGATTGACTTTCGCCATGAATGTGGATACGATGGCCCGTATTTTGGCTTAACTCAGGGCTGAGTTGTCGGGTCCCAACCTGAAACATAATTGCATTCAAGTGCTCGTATCGCTTCAATTTCACTGGAGATATCAACATCAAGCGATGCGAAGTTTTCAATGATGCGAGAAGGATTGCTCGACTTGGGAATGGTAATGCAGCCTTCATCGTAACAGAACTTGATGGCCACTTGCGCAGGAGTGCAACCGAGGCGTTCAGCAATAGCCCCCAATTCAGGGTCGTCGACTTTGTGCCCTCGAGCGAGCGGTGAATACGCCATGAGTTTAGCACCTGCGTCTTCAGTGGCTTGTTTGAGGTGCGGTCGTTGCAGCCAAGGATTGAATTCAACTTGGTTGACCGAAGGCATGTAGGTGGCGTACTCCTTCATTGCCTCAAGGTGAGCAGGTCCGTAATTTGAAACGCCAATTGCTTTGACCCATCCTTGCTCAAGGCAGTGTTCCATGGCCTTCCATACTGGAGCACGGTGTTCGGGGTCTTCGGGTGGAGCGTGAACCAGATACAAGTCAATGTACTCGGTATCGAGCAACTCAAGAGAGGTCTTACAGTGCTCAAGTGTATCTTCGTAGCCAACTGCATGACCACGGCGTAACTTCGTAGTGATGAAAATTGAAGAGCGCTCAACGCCCGCTTCTTTGAGTGCTTGACCAACTTCGTGCTCGTTGGCATACATGCTTGCCGTATCGATATGGGTGTAACCCGCCTTGAGTGCTGCTAAAACGGAGGATTTGCATTCATCCGGTTCGGACATCAAGAAGACGCCAAGACCAAACTGAGGAATATTCAGCGGGTAGGCATATGAGCCATCTTGTGTCATGTGTCCAATCTGCATGGATTAATCCATACAAAGGGGATTCTTCAAGTCAGCGCTTATTCATACATGTAAACCGTACAACCGTACTCTTATCAATCCGTTTCAACTACAAATCCCATGGACGTGGGTTTGGTTGCGTTCAGTCTGCTGGCTACTTTTTTTGCTGCAGCGTTCACTGTACCTGCAGGATTCGGACTTGCCACTATGATCACCCCGATTGTTTTTCTTTGGTTAGAACCGCATGAAGCAATCGCCGTGGTTGGGATTGTTCATGGTTCACATAACGCCTGGAAATTGAAGGTTCTTCGGTCGAGCGTGGATTATGATGCCGTGCGAAGGTATGGTTGGGCAATGATCCTTGGAGCGTTGATTGGGGCTGGGCTAAACTCTTCGATTCAAGCAGAACCTTTACTGCTCATAGTCGGCGTTGCCTTGGTGGCATTGCCACTGTTGACAATCAGTGAGAGATGGACCAATTATCGTTTACCCGAGGCTGAAGACAGAATCGGCGGTTTTGGCTCTGGATTTTTCGGAGGGCTTACTGGTCACCAAGGCGCACTACGTGCCATGTTTCTTCAGAAACGATTGCCTGACAAAACAGAATATGCGGCAACGGCAGCAGTCCTTGCTCTGGTTGTTGATATGACGAGGATACCCGTGTATGTAGCCCTTGAAGGATGGCAGATTCTTGAAGCCGGCTGGCTCATCTTAGGGCTCGTTCTAGCAGCGGTATTTGGAGTCAAACTTGGTAAACGGTGGCTCAAGAAGTGGAAGTCAGAACGCATCCGTAAAGGCATACTTGTCGCTATTGTTTTGAGTGGAATCCTGTATATTCGTGAAGCGCTCATCGCTTTGGAATTTCTATGAAATTTAATCGTCGTGCGAACCCAAGAAGTATTCACCAATTTCAGGGTCGTTCAAGATGAAATCAGCATCGCCGGTGTGAACCACTTTACCGTTGGCAAAGATGTAGCCACGATCGGAACGAG
>Ga0233438_10001540_pt1 | contig 24949 bp, 11 predicted proteins | sample SI_123_September_FD_182720 | JGI IMG/M metagenome (GOLD analysis project Ga0233438, IMG submission 182720) | Seawater microbial communities from Saanich Inlet, British Columbia, Canada - SI_123_September2016_10_MG | ecosystem: Environmental > Aquatic > Marine > Inlet | place: Canada: British...
CCCTCTCAACCCCCGGCTTCTGCAACAGCTGCGGGAGTAGCTGGAGATGTTGCCTGGGACGTTAACTACCTCTATGTATGCGTAACAAATAATAATTGGAAACGGGCCGCAATTGCAACCTGGTAGCGCAGGGTTTAAAGTTATACGAACATTAATTAAATCCCTCTCTTAATGTTTCGTCACTTTATAACTAGTTTGAGCATAATCCCTTAGGCACAGAAATGTGCCCTGGGGATTTTTGCTATATGGAGACCCTATGGCGCGTAAAGTAAAAAGCACTCGCAGACAAAAAATTCGCTCAGAACAATCCTATATGCCACAGAACAGAGAACAGGACCAGATTAGAATAGTGATGCCTCGCAACCCATCTCAGGTTGATGCGTTGAACTACCTCAAGACAAAAACTCTAACAATTTTAACAGGGCCACCTGGCACTGCAAAAACACTTCTCTCTGTATACGCCGCGTGTCAAGCCCTTCAAAAAAGAGAAATAGATAAGATCTATTACGTAAAGCCTATCGTTGATGTGGTAGGAGAACAAGGCCTTGGCTTCTTGCCCGGTGAAGTCGATGAGAAGACCGCTCCTCACATCGCCCCGTTAAAGGACGCTTTGTCGGTATTTATGCCCAAAGGTAAAGCAGATTACCTCATTGAGAAGAAGCTCATTGAGTTTGTTCCTTTAGAGCACCTTAGGGGCAGAAGCTTGGCAAAATGCTTCATCATCGCCGACGAGATGCAAAACGCAATACCCCACTCAGTGCTAACTGTACTTACAAGGTTGGGAAATGATAGCAAAGTGGCTTTACTTGGTGATGTTGTACAACGTGACCTTGATGGAAAGTTTGGAAGAGATGGACTCTCTGACGCGGCAAAGAGGCTGGCCAAGCTTAATGAAGTGGGTCATGTTGAGTTCGGGTTTAACGAGATTGTGAGATCTGGGTTTGTAAAATCTGTCATCAGAGAATACGCTGATCTATACGCAGCGTAGAGTTTAAAGTAGCTATATATTATAGTTGCAGTACTATGCCAGGTAAGCTCCCTGGGGGTAAAGTAAGGATTTCATCCGATCCCCCTTCGATTATCTCGAAAACCAAAAACCCTTCCACTTCTGAAGTTCAGTACTTTGGTTTGATAAGAGACCTATATCTAGAAGACTTAACTTCTAACGCAGATGCTATTGAGCAGGTTCTAGAAGACATTCAGGATCCTTCAGAAAGAAAAGCTGTTGCGGAAATGAAGGTTGGGGATCTTGCCATTATCGATGGCATTGTTAACTTTGACGTTGTGAAAGAAGACCTAACATCTCTAGCCGGGGCTTCTTTGAACGATGAAGATAATAACGCCCTTGTAAACCCCCGGTACAGACTCGCCGATAGAATAAAGCAGTTTGAAAGCTTTACCGGGCGAGGCATTTATTTTGTAGGCTCCGGCCCTTCTAAATTTACTTATATTGTTCCGAAGCAGGGTGATTTGCTCATCGGTTCTGTTTCTGTCACTACCTCTGGTAAGGTTGTCGGAACAGGTACTGCATTTTCTGACGAGTCACTACTCACCGACCCTAACCAAAAACTTAATAGAACTCTTACGGTGGGAGATTATGTGTATCTTTGTGAGGAAGATGGTACTACACTGCACAAGGTCGGTACAACAGCGGCAGAGAAAATTCAGGACACGGCTATTTACAAAGTAACAAATGTTACCAGCAACACCGACATTGACTTAGATCCAGCTCCTCCCCTCGCCGTCTCTGGTGGGAAAAAACTGAGAAAGAGATATTGCCACAACGTCATCCCCCCGTTTTTCACGGAAGCAATCAACTCCCCGAGTTTTAACGCTCCTGAGGTTATTCCTTCTCCAGCTGTCTTTAAAGAAACTCATCGCCTAGGATACGTACTAGACGGAGTTTTTGCTCCTATCAAAGAAAGCGAGAAATGGTGGGAAGGAAAATATAACACAGAGTTCCGCAATAGAGATGAGTACGACCCACCCAACGGCAACGAAGCTAAATTCCCTATTGTAAAAGACGGAAACTTAAGCTTTGCAGAAAGCTTTGAGGACTTACCCCAAAAAACCAACGTTGGCCTAAAGTACGACTTCTTTTTTAGGAGAGGTTTTATTTCCGGAGCTACGCTCGCTAAGTGGAAAGCCCAAGTCAACGGACACATTAGAGTTGATTACTATGAGCACACCGGCTTCAACTCTGATGGTACTTCGATTGGTTCTTGGAAAACCGCTTTAAATACCGCAGATCCTGATACGTATTTCCGCCAAGTTGGCAAAGACCAAACCCAGAGTCGGTTGGGCTTCAAAGAGACTTATCTTCAGGGTGGACCTGATCTTAAGGACGTTACTACTGTCCAAGGACAGGCCCCCAATAATAGCGTTAATGCAAACGCTACTTATAACGATGAAGAGGGCACAACTTTTAATACTTTTGATAATAACTTTGTACCTGTTGTAGTTAGATATTGGTATGGCCAAGATACCATTGACGATAACCTAGAAGATTATCAAAAATTTAACTCCGTCCTTGAGCCTTCTTTTGCTCTTGACTTTGGAAGCTCTAATATCTCTTATGATCCTGCAGATCCTGCAGTAGGTAACAACAAATACTGGAATAGCTTCTTTGGTAACTACGAGCTAGTATGGAATGCAACTGACTCAGTGTGGGAAGTCGAAACATCACCTTCAGGAGCTAACTATAAGCAAAACTCTAATGACCTTGCAGACAAATTTGAAATTGTTGCTTGGTCTAATCTAGGTGCGTCTCCTGCTCCTGCTGCTGTGTCTGAATCTTCTAAAACTCTAGAGACTTATCTGGCTACCCTGCTCGAGTTTGAAAATGCCTCTACAGATCAGATCGCTGGTGATAGAGTAATTGACACCACAACAACCCCGAACAGCTTGAGTAGTACTCAGCTTGATGTTACCTTTGATGGCATTGATGTTTCAAGTTTTGTAGGCGGAGAAAGGATTTACGCCCTACTCCAAAACCAGCCATTATCAATCGTACCTAAAGACCCTCTGGACACGGGGGCTGGGCGACCCTCCTTTACAGACGATGAGTTATGGCAGAGATACATATATAGCCCTGATCCTAATGGCACTTACGCCGGCTCAGCCGATATGGTCTATGGCGCAGCAAACTTTGCAGAGCAAAACCCTAAAAGAGTTGATTACGAATCCAACCCTGAGTACTTTAAGTATAAGCACGGTGTTAAGCCAGTTTTGAACACTTATGGTGTTGACCGTTATGACGGGTTTATTAAAAATAGGATTAACGGTACTGCGGATACTGACTACGCTCACTCCAAGCTCCTTCCTATCGGCAGGCAAAAAAAGGCCACAGCGGCGGTCGATGAGTACACAGGAAACGAGGTCCTCGGGCCTAAACCCCTTGCCGATACTGATGGCGACAGTACTCCTGATGAAGTAAGAAACAGAGGTGAGCTTTACACATTTATTTCGGTCGAGGAAGATGCTGCTGGTAACGGCGGCAAAATAACAATTAACGCTTACCCCGTTAACTCTATGGCCTCGGTATTCAACCTTGCTGGCGAAGACAATGGAGGTAAGCTTCTTCATAGCAAAGATAACTCACTAACATTTGGTAACGGAGTTCGACAAAATAATAATAACATTGTCACCAACTTACAGCTACCTCTTAGCTCTGACTTTGATGATGCCGGCGACTTCAATGGCCCTAGCTACTCAATGAAGTTTGTTGACATTAACTCCGGTGCTAAGAAACTCTTTTACCCCGCAAAGTATTCAAATAATACGATCACAGACGAAGAGTACGATAGCACAACAAGAGGCATGGTAAGTGACTCTGGTTTAGGAATTACTGACGTAGGGGCTGGAACAAATGGCAGAACTAAGGCTAACAAGTCTGTCTATCTCTATAAGTTTGAGAAGTTCAAATACGACCCTAGCAATGGCATCACAGCGGACTCTACAGAGGAAAGATACTTTATCGACTTTCTCCTCGCAACAAGACCTAACGCCGAAGCATCTGTAACCCCCGTCGCTGATTCAACGAACGCTGCAAACAAAGGTGTTATTACTGATAGCGGCTTGTTTGGTAACTTTGGCATCTCCGATAATAAAGAGCTAACCAGAGTTTACGACGGAACCTTGATTGAGTTCTATCAAAACTCGGATGCCTTGGGTAACTCTGGTAAACAGATTCCTAATGAAGATTCTCCTGTGGCTACGGCCTATGTTATTGAGTACGACGCAGCTACAGAGTCCGCCACTTACCAGATTGAAACTGGCACCGCTCCCGCTCTCACCGCTCCCCACTCTGTAAGGCTCTATTACAACTTCTTTGAGGTAACAAAAACACCTGCTAAGTTGACAGACAATACTGGAGCTATTCAATCTGGTGGAGCAAGTGCTCTATCGGGAAGCAAAGACAATTCCACAATGCGTCTTTGGTTTGTCTACAACTCTGGCTTAGGATTCGCAAGAGCAGACAACGGCCAGGGCCTCTCGTTTTCCGAGGCTCTATACGTCAACCCAGACACCACCGGTATTGTGAACGCTCAGGTCTTCCCCTTTGGCATCAATTCAGAGCTCCCCAAACCTCCTTCGGCAACGGTTACTCCTTTTGGCTCTGATAATTCTCCAACCACTCCAGGTAACCCCGGACTCGGTGGATTATGCTATCCTCCACATGATACTCAGGATGTTACTCTCAAGGATACAGTGGCGTCCCTTGACACTCAGCTCTATGCTGCAACTGAGGGAGAGTACGACGTCTATTTTGGATCGCCGCAAGTAAACCCGAATAACCTTGGCAATAAGCACCTTCAGGTAAACGACGAATTTTCTTTCGACTTTAGTGAAGATGAAAGACCTAACATTATCCCTGAAGGGTCTGATCTTACGAGTTTGGTTCCCACCTTCCCTATATTTAGCCCTGGGGCCTACACTCACAAGCTAAAAGTTAACCTAAGTCCTTATATCGGAGCGCCTGACACTAATGGCCGCGCCACCAACACCGGGATGTTCGCAAGAAGCGCGTACAACAGCTTAGGAAACGACAATATCTTCAAAGATTGCCTTATCTTCTCCAATGAGGATCCTGTTAAGGAAATCTTTTATCTGTTTGCTAATAAAGAAAACGGTGAGACAGAAGGGCCGATTAATATCCTAATCGATAACGACCCAGCTTACGACTCCTAATCTTAAATAGGGAGATAGGTAAAGAGAGGGACTTCGTAATATGGGGTGTTTCCTTCTCCTTCTCTGGAGCTTACGGGCATACCAGCGGTGGCGGAATCTTTGTGATAGTATAGTGCTCCGTTGGTACCGGCTCCTGTTCCGTCCATGTTAGGAATAGAGATCCTTTGAGCAAACTTACCAAGTTCTGTATTATAACCGAACCAAGTTCCGTTATATCTATTTGCTGCAAATAGTGAATACTTTCCGTAGGTAGTAGGGCCAAGAACTGCAGGGTTTAAAACTCCAGTATTACTGTCATTGGATTCTAGATAAGGTTTATCGGTTGTAGAATAAGCCCTCTTGTACTCATTGCCAATCTTAATAAACAATCCAGGCACCCTAATATCAGGAGTTTCCAGCCTAAACTGCGTCATTTGAACATTATCCCTAAGCTTAAGTCCATCAACTCCTGTGGTTCCTAAAACGTAGTCCTGGTCACGCATAATTAAACGTTGCCAGATGTTTGTATTGTATCCTAAAATTCTGTTATATCTAAAACCTAGAGTGTTTTCAACAGAATCAACTTCTTCGGGATTTTTGGTATTTTGAATAGATAGAAACGAGTTGTCGCGAAGATTATTGGATCTAGTAGTTAAGCTTTTAATCTCTCCAGACATAGTGTCGATAATTCTAAAACCGTCGCCGTAGCCTTCAATATACACTCTAGACTGAGCGAATCTTAACTGAAGGATGTTGTTGATAAAAATAGCATCAGATCTAAAAAGTCTTATTTCTCTAGCGCCGATAGTGTTAAAGTCACCGTCTTTTTTCTCCTGGGATAGATAGACATATTTATTAGCAATAGTGTCGTAGAGATAAAATCCGTTTCTGGTGGCGTTTCTTACGCTATAATAATATCTATCATTAAAAATTTTAGGCTCACGAGAGAAGTACTCCTCGCCAACTTGACGGGTGATAATGCAGGACTCGGAGTTGGTTTTTTTGTTAACTACAGTTTCTAGTTTAAACTCTAGTTTTTCTCCGGCAAGATATCCTGAGCCGGGTGTGGTGATCTTAATCGACCCAACCATATACCTTCTAGTGTAGAACCCAGTCCACTTGGTTAGGTAGTAAATGTCTTCAGGGTCTGCCTCTGGTGCAAGAGTAATTGTCCCGGTTTGATTTTCTATAGTGGCGAGTCTAGGGACCAAAGTAAATTGCTTTGTTTGTCCGTTGACATACTTAACATTGATAATTAGATCGGTAGAAAGGGCTAGAATTGAAGAAGCAGTGTAGGTCCATTGTCCTAAATTAGAAACAACCAAAGTATTTGAAGTTCCACTAACATTAGAGGTATCACCTGCAAGAACGGGGGAGCTAGATGCGATCGGCTCGGCCCAAGACTCTACGTTAGATGAGGTAAATACTGTGTCCGACTCTATAATAAAGGTAACTTCGGCTTTTGCATTAGAGGCTCCAGAGATATCACCTATCAGAGTCACATCTTCTATAACCAGGGTATCATCTGTAAAAATCTTGGGGATGGTTACATTAGCTGCAGAAGCTTCTTTGAAATAAAAACCTTTGCCACCAGAAGTGATTTTGGTTGCAGCAATAGACCCGCTCTTAGAAAGAATAGGATTAACTGCCTCTGTGTCGTTGCTAGGGGTCAACTCAAATCTATCAAACCAAACCGAATCGTTTACAGAAAAAGTGTTGTCCTTTGTAATAAACTTAGTACGCCTATCTATGTCTCCACTAGGGGACTTTAGGGACTCAGACCTAAGAGCGGTGATTTGACAAATACGATCGGTTGATGGTCCAGAGATAATATTTGAGGTAATCTGCGAAGACAGAGAGAATAACTCAATATCGTCTTGGATGCCAGGAGCATAAAGCTTCTGAACTGCTTCTTTTAGATTTAGGTTAGTTTCTGAAAGATTTAAAGATCTACTTAGTCCAATTGCCATGGTTTATTTCTTGGATATTAGTTAATAAGAATATTTATTCTTTTAAAGTCACCCGAGCCCAGCTGGTTAAATTTAATTTCGAGCGGGTCCGTAATTTCAGGAGTGGGAGGATCAGCATCTGGGTTAGCAGGGATCCCAGCAGTAAATATCTCAGTAGTTTGGTAATTGGACAATGTCCCGGCGGCGAGGTTTGCCTTTGTAAACCTGAGATTAATTGTAAGCCTTTCTGGCCTGATATTATTAGTACCAAAGTGGTTTCCAATATCCCAAGCATCTGAAATAATGTTCCTGATAGATAAAATATCCAGAGGGTTGTTGCTTAGGTTAAACTCAATAAGTTCAGGTCTTTTTGTTGTGAAGTTTTTATTTGTGATCTCAGCCAACGTACCTTTTTGGTATTTAGTCAAGAGGTTGTTCTGAAGCTTGACTCTCAGTAGCTTTCCTTTGTTTCCTTCAAACTTAGGAATGGTTCCTGCAAGGCTACAACTTTGACCGTAAAATTCTCTTAAGTTGGTACAGTTGTTAAACCATTTTTCGCATGTAACCCCCGCTCTTTCAAACCATAAGTTCTTTGCGGTGTAGTCTTTCTCTTCACTAATAATGATATAAGATCCGCTTTCACCCCTGACTTGATTTACTACGCCAATAAAGTTACCGCCGGAGGCCGCGTCATAGACTCTATCTCCAACTCTTATGTATGTAGTTAAGTTAATGTCGGTGTTGGCACGGAGGAGTCGGCTTTCTTTGTTATCCCCTTTTCTGTTTTGAGATATGAATGTGGTTGGGACTGAAGTACGCTCAGCGGTCAGGCTTTCCCAGTCCGTTGGGCCACCGGCATTAGCTTCTGGAACCCCAGGAGCGTTTGCAAGAGCAGCAAACACTGGCTTACCTGCCTTAGCAGGATCATGCCAGTTGGAAGGATAAGTGGAGAGTAGTGAGCTACTTAGCCGAACATCATAAAGCTTATTGTTAGGGGTATTGGTCTCAAAGTCAGGAATAATTACACCACCCCTGCCCGTTCCACCGAATTCCCCACGAAGCCGAACAAACCTTGAATTTTTTTTAGGGCTCATGTTAGACAGGTCGTAGAACCTGGATCTTATAAACCTAATATCTATAGGCACAGAACCAACAACATTGTTGGCTTCTGTCAAGAAAGAAGGAAACACACCCCACATTCTGGCATTATCAACGTCCAAGTAGTTAAGGTTACCCATAGATTCAAACTCGTCGGGTCTGAACTGAAGCTCGTTCTGGGCCCCATCGATGAGATTATTAAAGAATAATCTTTTCAAAGGTGACTGGTCTTCAGGATTTGCCTGGTCTCTATCTACAAAGTTTTTAGGGAGGATGTAACTATTACCATCGTCATCTAGGTATCCTTCCCATTTGCTCCCACCGATCCGAAGATCCTCAAGAGCTTTGCCACCGACACCCTTGATAGAAAACAGTTTGCCGCCCCAGTTGGAAGCATATGCGAAGATATTTTTTAAAAGCTTAGCATTTAGTCTGTCGTAGGCGTCCTCGTCTCCGTAGCCGTAGTTGGGCGTAGTACCTCCGTCTTTGCTAATGTTGTAAGTGATCTTTATGCGAGTACTCATTGGACTCCTAGTCCCACCTGATCCGGTGCCTGTGTAGTTCAAATTTAAACTGCTTAGCTTTTTCCACTCTAGCCCGTAACCGTGAGCAAGGTTAAAGGCAACGTCGTTATTTGTCATGTCAATCCCTTTGAGATACACAAGCCATTCACTCCATGCGGTTGCAGCATCGGAGATAGCGTGGGAGTATTTGTTAGCACCGTCCTCCGTAGTAGTAGGAACCTTGTTCCCAACCATGCTGTCGTCTGTACAAATGCCACCAGTTACTCTTTTAGAAGTGATACCGCAGTCGTCAGTGTTCCAGGATGTCATTTTGAATTGGCCGATGAACTGCACATCAGGATCGCCAGGGTCGTATTGTTCCTCACCACCAACCCATTTAATACTACCACCAACGCTGTGTTGCTCATGGAGGTCGTAGCTAAATCCATCGGACTTCTCGTTATTGTGTATCTTAGGAAGCAGGCCAGTGACTCTATTACCGCCATTAGCAGGCCTTCTAATACTCAAGCTAGTTAGCCCGGGGTAGACCTTAGAGAAATCACCATTTCTAACATAGAATGATTGGCCAAGGATCAACGTCTCAAGAGCACTAAAGACTCTGAACCCATTATCGAGAGTCACATCGGCAACGGTGAGTCCGTTGATAGACGCATTTCTTATATTGGCGTATAAACTGTCATTTTGGTCTCTAACAGTAGGGAGAGTTCCGTCGTAGTCTCCGTACTTTGCCCCACCGTCAACATTTCCAACACCTGCATATTGGCTATCTCTATAGCCTGAGTAGCTAAGAACCTGAGTTGCAGAAAGAAGAGGAGCGGAGCCTGTAGAAGAACCGACCTTACCTGGATCATCCTGGTGGTCCCAATACTCAGTGGCTCCGTTGTCCCAAAAGGAATTACCTGAAAAGTTTAGGGTTCTTAAGGTCTTATAGTTAACCTTGAGCCACGTAGGAATTGACTTAAGTCCGTTATTATTAAGATATACCTCTTCGAGGTTATCAAATCCAATAAGACCAATGTCTCTTGCATCCTCGACAATATTAAGCCCACTAATATCAAGATATCTGACAAGACTAGGAGTACAATAAATAGAAAGGATACATTCGACTCCGTTTCCAAGCCCGCCATTTTGGTTTAAATCAAAATTGCCATGGTCATCTGTATCTACATCTTTAGCTCCTGCCGCGTTTTTAGTATAGGGTTTGTTAAAGATTGGGAGATTGTCGCTCTTCCTTCTGATCTCGTATCCAAAGTAATAAGGTGAGCTTTGAGATAAAACAGTACCAAGCTTGAAGCTGCCTTTGCCATTGATCTTAATAGTGAGCTCTAGCGGGGAGTTTTTACTTGCGTATGCATTAAGAATCCTAACGCTTGGGGTAGACGTTTGCGTAGCGTATTTCAGGTACGTTGGGATTCTCATAATCGCGCCTGGGGATTCGTCAATGCCCCCCTTCTTAATAAACAGAGGTTGGCGAAGTTTTAGCTCGTTAAAATGCCCACGTCTTCTAACTCTAAGAATACCGGGATAATACGCCTCTGTGTATCTTGATTGATCGTCTGCTTGAGAGTTAAATAGGCTCTCTCTAGAAGTGGAGACAGACAAAGTCCTTTTTTGTCCGTCAATGTCTAAGTATCTATATTCAATGTTTTTAGCTGCTAGTCCACCGTGGTAAACAATTACGTTATCGGACTGAGAACTAGAAAGATTTGTTTGCTTGCCAGGTTCGCCAACGTCGTCTCCAACTCTAACAAAAGTGCTAAGCTCCGTGGTAATACGAGGAGCCACTTTGTCGGCTAGGGCCAAAGACTCGATAACAGGAGTATCTAGGCCACCAATCAAACGGATATCTTCTTTAGCTACAGGGGGATCTGCAATCGTTAAGCCAAAAATCTGATTTAAGCCAGCTGGGTTAAGCAGAAGATTCTCAAGGGCTTCATCTTGGTCAGAAGCATAAATCTCGCTTAAACTGTACTGATCTACAAGACCAATTGGTGATCTAGTTTGTTGTAAGAAACTGAAAAAATTAGTAGATTCAATTGCCATAGTGATCTATTATTGCTCTTTGTAGTTCAATGTTACTGAAAGCTTACCATCGCTGTTGGGTTTAGGATCCCCATCAGTCCCAGAGATATCTCTTGCTATCATAAATAAGGCTCTGTTATTCCAGAAACTTGGAGTAACAGACTCGCCGTTATAATTGAAGATTTCGTCCAAGCTAAGTTCCTGGGGCTTACCTGCAGTAACGTAGAAAGCTCCAACCGGGTCTCCTGAGTCTTTAAACTTAAGAAACCTAAGTGGGTAATCGCCAGTACCTGAGAATCCCGCTCCGTCAAGGGCCGTAGGGGATAGGAAGCTATAACATTTCTTAGAATTATCTACTGGGTTATCGATATCTTGAGAATAATCAATGTACGAGTAATCTGTAGAAGAGTTAAGGACACCTGGATGACTGAATATACCAATTGACTTTGTAGCTGCGTTTGTAATTCCTCCGCCGCCGTTATGAGTATCAGGAGTTCCAGTGTCGGAAACACTCACTGTGCAGCCGTGGGGAGTGAATGGCTGAGTTATTAGCCCTCTATCTGTCTTCTTGGCAATAACTACAGAGCCAATATTTGCGCCCTCTCTCATCTTAATAAAGACTTTAATTGGGAAGGACTGGCCGGTGATTTTTGAGTCGATTACTCTTGCAGTATCGGAAAGGAGACTAGGCTCGTACATCGCAACCGCGCTGTACTTAACAATTACATCATCTTCATTACCGAACGCTCCGTCGTCGCCTAGGATAAGAGGTAACCAAAACTCTTTAATAGCAGCAAGTCCGCCTCTATTAATAGACTTTTCTTCTTGTTCTCCAGCGACTGTAAACTTTTTAATAGCGCCGGCAAGATTCTCAATAACGAGAGCCGTTCCGGGGGTTTGAAGTCCAACATCCCATCTGCTAGCCTTAGAAACATAATATACAGAAGCCCCCTCGACAACAAAGAGGGCATTTTCTGTTACCTTACCGGCTTTAACATAGATTGCTCTGCAGCGACCGCCATCTTCGCCAGGAACGCCAGGTTGTTGGCGATCTCTGATTCCTAGATCGTCTCCGATGCCTTCACCAACCTCTAAGGAGTTCGCAACAACAACCCAACCAGTAGAGGTGGCAATAATTCTGTTAGAAGATAGTGAAGGGTGCTCGAAGTCAATAGGTAGCCCTTCGTAGTATCTGAACTCATCGGGGGTGGGGATTTGATTATCTTTAACGTAATAAGAACCGGATTCTTCAATAAGCTCTACGTCTTTTCCTGACCAGCTGGCTGCCTGTGCAGTAGTGTTGTTTGGCATTAAGATGCCAAAGTTCTCACCCGTTTGGCTAGCGTGGGTATGCCACTTAGGATAACTGTAAGGCGGGACAGTGTCTGCATCGCCGTAAGGCCAGACAATACCGATCTGATAGTCGGCTATGTTTTTACCGTCACATCTGCCAGCACCATCACAAACTGCCTCGTAGTCGAAGTCAGCAGCCGCGTCTTCATAAGTGTCGTAGGGATATCCGCTTCCCGTTGTTGTAAACAAGATGTAGAACTCGTCAGATTCAATAGGTACTGTAGAGACGAGGGTGGTGTCTCTTCTAAACGGAGAGATTTTTACATCAATAGGAGCTCTATAGTTAAAGAGCAGAGAGCCATAGCTCCAGTCTGTAAAATTCTTAATTGTAGTTGGAAAAGTTTCATTGCGAGGGTTTCTTGCAATTACCGTGGTCTCCTTATCAGCGCTAATATAAAGTGGCTCTTCTTCGGGGTTTATGTACGCCTGGTATACCTTGTCGGCGATAAGTTTTGCACCATACATCCCCCCGTTAAAGGCATCCCAGCCAACAAAACCACCGCCGGAAGTCCCGTTAGTAAGATTGTATGGGCCGCTGTTATCGTTGTCAATTTGGGAGGGTGCTTCCCATTTAAGAGTTGGGCAAGGAGCCTCTGCTCTGCCGATTAGATCAAGTTCCGCCTCTTCTTCTTCATAGCGCTTAATTCTAACCTTGGCCCTTAGTCTTTGAGACTCGGGCAAAATACATCTAAAACTTTCTTGGAATGTATGAGCGTGCTCTTGGCAGCCGTATTGAGTTATAAACTTAAGCTCAACGTTCTTGTTAGAAGTGATAGACATACTAACTGGATAGATCTCTTTCTTGTTAAAGAACTCATTGCCCACAGAGTTAATAATTTTCTTTCTTGGCTTGAGGCCTAGAACAGTGCTCCACTTACTAATAGGGAAAGAAACACCTTGGCTATCATAGTCGTCCTCAATAGCGTCTTTAACGGGTCTGTTAGTAGCATTACCACTACCAATTGTAACTGTTCCCTCGTCACCGCCATCGATATAGTAAGAAGCACCGTACTTCTCTACAAACTGAGGAAGGCGGATGGCTTCAGGAGCATCTGTCCAAACTCTGTACTTAAAGAAGAAATAAGGATCCTCCAAGCAAGGTTGGCCAAGTTGATTTTCAATAACAAGAGTATGGAGAGTAACCCACCTAGATCTGCCGGGTCCTGTAGGAATGTAAGCATAAAACCTAGCACCAATAGCGCCGTACCAACCAAATTCTATCTTATACATGGTTACGGTGTCAGGGTTATAAATATAACCGCTAGGACCTTGGTTATTAAGGCCGTCTCCGTTCATGATGTTCTGTTCGATCGCGGTTTCGTAGACGACGTAAACATCACCTGAACGAACCTGGGATTCTAGTCGTTGAATCTCAGTGTCAGAAAGCTGCTCCTTATAACTAGCTTTTCCTGTTAGTCGGTTAACAAAGGCTTCCCTTTCAATATAACCCGCTTCCGCAAATACTTCAGTTTCCCCTAAAGATACAGTCGACCTACGAACGATAGAAAAGTCAGTTCCATCTTTGACCCTGAAGAAGTAACCATCAGAATAGTTCTCAACACCGAACTCAAGGATGGTGCCAGGACCTGCACCTTCTTCAGATACTCTTACGCCGTAGGTAAATCCGCTAATACGACCGGGCTGGTATCTAAAAGCCCTGGTAGACTGAAGGGTTTGAATTGCATAGCTGGAAGGCTCTTCGCCAATTAAGTTGCCTTCTGAAATTTTTTCAAATACCTGGGGGATAGTCGTATCAGAAAATCTTGCGGGCCAGCTCTGACCAAAGATTAAAGAGTCATATCCGTTAGTGGCGTCAGTAATTAAGTAGTAAGGAAGCTTATACTTAACCTCAGGAGAGTCGTCACCGGGCTCAGACTCAAGAACTCTGAGCTCCCAGTCCTTAAAGTCTTGAGGTAAAGAATCATAATCCATGTCCCAGTACTCTGACCACACTTCAGGAACTGAATTTGTCTTGATTCTGTAGTGGCCCTTGTCAGGCTCAGTCCACTCGTACCTTGTAGAAGCAGCAAAAAAGTTACCAAACCAGATGCTAACTTCATCTAGGGCTGGGTTTTTAGAAGCTCCGTCTTCTCCGAATATATCTGTTTTTGTTAGATCAATTTCTTGGTATTCGGGATTGTCTTCGCCGTTAATAACAGAAGAAAGCGCACCAAAGTTTCTGAACTCACCTAGAGGCATTCTAGGAACGTTACCGTCGCGACCGATTCTTCTTTGGTTAATATCGGTCCAAATCCTATCCCAATAGAGTCTGTTAAACTTACCGTCTTCTAAGGGGTAGTTATTTCTTATATAAGAAACATGAAACTCTTCTTGTTGTTGTTGTGTAAAGTTGTTGACCATATGCTCAATAATGAGCATGCCAACAATAGAAGTGAGGTACTTAGCAAAACCGGTGCTTAGTGATCCTTCAAATGCTCCGCCATTGACAACACGACCTATAACTCCGTTACTTGGGTTCTTATAAGGAACAGGGTACGTATTTAAAACAATAGAGGAGTTTTTGGCGTCGTCGAACTCACGAGTAGCGTCGTGAGGACCTGCAGGAGAGTTTTTATTTTCCCAGTTATTACCTCGGTTGTTATCAGGCCACGCCGCGTACGCGACCCAATCTTTTTTCTCTAGGCCATACGACGAAACGTTTCCAAACAGACCTTGCTGAGTCTCAGCTCTATCTATGCCGAGTAAGCTTCTACTTACTTCACTACCTTCTTTAAAAACTTCTTCAATAGGAAGGGCCGCTGGGCGACCCCTACTAAACTTGTTATTAACGGATAACCCATCATTTAGATAAGACTCTGGGTCAATAACCACTGAGGTGGCATTACTTGCTAAATAATCGGGCGGATAATAGACTTCTTTTTCTGCAATTAGCGGAGAGCCCGATTCAGTAAATAATGAGCTACCTCTGTAGCTGATCATCTGAAGTTCCTTCAGGAACGTACGAGGCCCAGTTTTCTGGGCTTTAATTCTATAATCCGCCATGTATCACTGCTCCTCCCAAGTAAGGGCAGTGTTTACATTAAATTTCTTAACGTCGGCTGCTGCAACCTGGTTAATGTCATAATGTCCGTAGATGTTCAAAATGTCTACCTCGTCGGTTAGTGGGAAGGATAAGTATTCTTTATTGTAAGCAAAGTAGTCTTGTAGGTCAAACTGATATCCACCAGCTCCGCCATAGTAGGCTAAAATCTCGTTTCCTGTATCGGCAATCGGAGTGAGCTTCAGGTCTTGTCCAACTCTTACACCAGAGAGCCGCGTGATTTCTTCCCAAGTAACAATGCCATCGGCCTCGAGCTTGTCCCATTTGGTCTGATCAGAAGAGCTTTTGTGGTTGGCATTTGTTACGGTTTCTTGAGCAAACAGGCTATAAGGAGTTGTCGCGTCAGTGTAAGCACCCATTGAGAGGGAACGCTGAGGTAAGAAGTAACCAGTAATGTAGATATTTTCAGGATAGGAGAAAAGCTTGGCAAAATACCACTTACCATCATCTTCTTTATAGAGTCGGCCTATAACTGGGAACTTAGTATCTCCAGAGTAGTCGGTTTCATCGGCAGGACTAAAGTTTTGGGCAGTGTCAACATCTTTAGAAGCCATGAAATATCCATAGCGATAATAACCACCGGTGCTAATGACATTATCAGGAGCTCCGTTTGAATCCCAGCTTACCTCAACAGGAAGAGTAGAAGTTTTAGTGTTTACATAAGGCTTAGATGCGTCGGTGATCACCCTTCCAGGTGTTCCACTATACCCGAAAAGTGTATTGTCCTGTGCAGCAAAGTTTGCATTAGTTACAATCTTTAGTGGGTTCTTAATGGTTCTCAAAGTGAGAAGATCAGAGCCACCAGATCCACTTCCGCCGCCAGTGATACCAGCACCAAGCTTAAGGGGATAGATTTGAAGTCTGTTACGAACTTCATCGCCTTTTCTGTTAAGGATAAAGTCTTTGGCTCTAAAGCTTAAGAGAGAAACCTGTGCCCTGGGGATGATAATCTTAAGGTCATTACCTTGGCTAGTAAGCTTACCAGTAAATTGTAGACGGATGAGTCCGCTTCCTGCATCAGTGACAAACTTAACTTTGTTTGTGGTATCGCCCTCAACGTAAGCTCCCATGAGTCCAACAGCAGTGTTGTAATCAAATAAAGTCTTGCGGGTGCCGGTGCCAGTATATGTTGAGGCGCTGGCAAAGGTCATAGAATACTCGCTAGGATCTTTGTCCCACTGACCAGCAGATGGGCTACCTCCACCAGGGAAGACCACAAACCCAGGAGCAACAGCTTTGCTGTAGTCAGAAGCTTTAGAAAGGAGCTTAACGGTTCCTTTATCTCCACCGTCAATGTAGTAGGAAGCACCATACTTAACAAGCTCGTTACCAGAAGCCCCAGTTCCAGATTGTATACCACCGTGGGTAAGGTAGGTAATAGGTAACGTAGCATTACCAAGAGAAGCCACAGAGTGTTGGTTTGAAGCTCTGATGTGGTGGACTCTGACCCATCTTGCTTCACCGTTTGCTACGGGAACATAGCAAAGGAACACAGCACCAACAGCACCATACCAGGAGAACTCTGTCTTCCACATGGTGACCTTAGTAAAGTCAACTTCGTATACAGATTGAGTCTTAAGGTCTTCGTTGTCAGGTGTTTGTACAGGATCACCAGGACGATTGATACCGTCAGTAGAACCTTTGATAGTGTCAGCAGCAGCTGTGTTGATGTCACTCCAACGAACTACGGTCTCAGCGCCATCAAGCTTATCGCCAGAGAACATCGCTCTAACAGGTCTCCATTCGTAGACCATGCGATAAGGCCTAGGAACACAGATGTTAAACCACTCTTTTAGGGTTACGTTTCCGTTAGCTACGTTTCTATTAGGAACGTCACCTTTGGCAGTGAGGTGAGCCGTTGTGATTGTTTGCGGATCAGAAGAGCCATCGGCCTGGCCTTGAATGTTGACCAGGAGGTGCCAGATCTTTTTGTTCTTGTTGGCATTAGTAGGGGCTGGGTCCCAGGTGTAGAGGTCGTCGTATTGGCTGGGGGCAGTCGTTACTCCAGAGTTAAGAAAGTTTACTTGATTAACACCGGCGGAGGAGTAATCAGTACTACCACCAAGAAGGCCGGTGTAGTTATTCTTTCTATTTAGGTTGGAGACAATATTAAAGAAGTTACAGTGAGCGTCGGCTCTGATGTATCCGTCTTCAATAGAGCTTTCCTCATCAACCAAGGGATCGGTAGATTGGTCGAAGGGGAACATGTGCTTTCTAGAGTCCATGACCTCGTCCCAAGTAGATGCTCCGTCAAAAGAAGCAAGGCGGAGAGCGTACTTAGAATTGAAAGTGTAGTTCTTGAGTCTTTCCCCGGCGCCTCTGTAAGAGTCAGAGAAGTCAGGCTTACTTGCTTGGTCGTTCATAACAGGGTTGCCGTTAGGAACATTGTCGATCTCTCTTACATCATTAGGACTGTAGCAAAGGCTAGGGTCGTAAATAGCAGCAGCTACATAAATCAGACCATCTCTAATAATGATGGGGTCTTCGCCGGCCTTACCAAAGTTAGAGTCGGGCTGGAAATCAGTGTTTGTTTTATTGTTAACCCAGGAGAAATTTCCGGTGTATCCGGCCTGTTCCGTAGGTATGATTCCTTGGCTTCTTCTTACGCACCTGAAATCGTTCTTTTCACCAGCATTTGCAATTTCAAAATAATACCCGTCAAATTTGTCAAAAATACCCCACTTCTTAAGAGAAGGAGCACCCTTCATTCTGTTCTTGTCGGCTGTAGAGAGCGCGTTGTCTGTTAGAGGGTCACGAGTCTTGTTCATTCTCACACCCATGGTGGAGGCGGAAACACGACCAGGTTGGTAACGGAAGAAACGCTTGGAAGTTAGAATGGTAGTGTTGCCGTCAGTAGCAACAAGCTTAGCCCCAGCTTCATCGGGGATATGCTCTACGCCGTACTTAACGGCAGTTCCGTCGTCGGTAGGCACGTTCTCAACAGGGAACTGAGCCCACTCAGTGGGATTAATATCATAAGTGTTGACGTCAGCAAAGATACCCAGCGCAACTTCTGCTCTTGGGATACCGAGCAGTGACAGAGCAACTTCGGACTGGATTTTATTTTGTTCTTCAACAGGTATTGGCTGTTGATCTTCTGCAAAAACAACCGGCAGCGAATTAGCCGATGGTTGTTGCCCCAAAGGCACTGGGGCGGTTTTTCCTACGGATACTTTTGAAGCCATATTCTTCTATGTAATAACGGAAAATCGTAATATCTATAAGTATCTTTAATCTAATCAATCAGATACGTAGATGTTTCCGTCTGCGATGAAATAGTTATTTTTAACTACGTTTAGCGTGCCAGACCTAGTAACGTACTCTTGGTCTCCGGCAAACGCCGCAGTGACTCCCGCAGGAACTGCGATTCTAATGGCTCCTGTCTCATTGTTGACAGCTTTGACTAGAATAGGTTCTCCGTCGGCCCAATTTTCTAGAGGAGTGTTCGCTGGAGTCGAGACTCCGGTAGTGGAGATGTAAGCATTAGTAAGATTATTGCCTGCAAAGAAGTTGAGCTGAAGAGTATCGGCACCATTTCTTAAGAATATAAGAAGATCGCCAGGATTGCTAAGGTCAGACTCAAGCCTTTCAACATTAAAGTTTCCTAGGCGAGCTGTAGCAGTTAACCGGTAGCCATAGCCATAATTTCTTGCAGAAACGGTGGGATTGTCTACATCAAGTAAGCCATAGTCCTTTGTTCCTTTGATTACTTTGCCCTGGTTAGATCCTCCGCTGCCGGTGTAGCTTGCTACGGAAGCCGAGATGGCAAATATACCAGCATCAAGCTGGTCCTTGTTCTCAAGAACCTGAAGGAACTCGTTGCTGCCAGAGGTATCGAAGGTGTAGTTAGAGTTCAAGGGATATACATTAGCGTTAATAGTGCCAAGACCGATTTCAACAGGGAACTGACCATCTGTTACTGTAAAGTAAATAGGGTCCATGACAATTTCTTTCTTAATAGCAAGTGAAGCTCTGCTGTACTCATTCTGGTAAAGGTCAGTGCTCTGAATAATAGAGCCTGAAGCGTTGTAGGTAAGGTTACCCTGAGCGTTCCAGTTATCAGAAGCAGTAAGCTTAATGCCGGTATCTCCACAGTTATTAACAATGTTGTTATTAACTACTGATACGTCTATACCTGTAAAGTCAGCCGGGGCTGTGCAGTTTTCAAATAGGTTACCCTGGGCAACTAACTTATCTGTCTCTCTAATTTTTACTGGAGGGACGTTAGGCTCGTAAGGCTTGGAAAGCTGGAAGATCCTGTTATTAATTACATTAATCTTCTCACTCTGAAGAGCATAAAGAGCCGAGCCGGTACCGTTATAGAATGAGCAGTTCTGAACAGTTACGCTATCGGCGTACTCCATAGCAATGAAATCTCGGTACTTGCTGCCGATACCATAAACATCATTTTCAGGAGATCTTACAGAGATCGACTCAGATTTATTACCGTCAAATGCAAGGTCTTTAATTGTAATACCAGTGATCCTGTTTGTTACACCAGAGCCTAAAATGCCAATTGTTCCGTACTGACCGGTGCTGTTCACGACACTTGGCCCATTTTTGATAATGGATGAGCTACCTGTTCCAAACAAGGAAATTCCGCTGTAGGCTTTAGCCGCCCCGGCCTTATAAAGCTTGACGTGCTCAACGTTGTATGTTCCAGTAGGGAAAAATACGTTCTTGACCGAGTTGTCTTTTGCCCAGTCAATTGAAGCTTGAATAGCAGCGGTATCGTCAAACTTAAATTTAACAGAGATACCTGCTCCAGAGTAAACAGAGAGGTCAATGTCTTGACCCTCGGCATCTGCAAACTCAACAACCTTAGTAACTTCGTTCTTAGAAATAATCTTTAGTCTTCTTTTACCAATAATGGCCTTTGCAATGGGCCCGCCATTTACGCCCGTTAGAGAGATTTGGCTCTTAAGAAACTCAGGTAAGAAGAAGCTGCCATCTTCGGCAATAGTCGCTTCGTCCCATGATGGAATCTGAGTGGTTCCTCGGTCGTAGAAGGTGACTTGGGTAGAGGTTTGAAGTGCTCCGTTGCCAATTGTACCAATGAAGTCTACTCTTCCGTTGTATCTTCTGTAGATAACTGGAATCCACTTAGAAGAGCTTCTGTTAAATGTGATCTGAACGTAGTTCTCTTCGTCAAAGTCAGTCCTAGGATCATTGATAACCATACCGGTTAGTTCAGGATCCAAAGAATAAGGGGAGAATCTTCCGGTCTCTACGTTATAGGGGAAGATGAAGTACTCAATGTTGTTGGCGGTGGAGAGTGTGGTGTCTCTGATTGCACCAATTGCTTTAATATCAGCTGAGGTAAACACTCCGCCGTACTCTGCAACATCAGGAGTTGAAGTATCAGTTAAGAAGAAAGTTGTGATCTCTCTACCAACAACAAAAAATTCATTTTCGTATTGGCTGTAGTCGCCAATATTATTAATATATAAAGAGGAGCCGCTTCCGTTCACTCCTCCAACGGAGCCAGTAAAGTACCGGTCCAATCCTGTGGCTCCAAAGGATTTTACGTTTACGTGTGCGCTCTTGTTTCCGTCGATTTGAACGACGGTCCTTGTATTAGGATCTAGGCCAATATACCGCATGCCGAGAAAGGTGATAATATAACTATTATATCTTTAAACAGCAACCTTTTGGGTTAAAGGATAGTGAGTATTTTTAACAACTAACATGGACAAGTCAACTTTTGCAGAACTGATTGATGCATACGCAGATGCAAGAGCTTCCAAGAACAAGGTCTTGATCAAGGTTATGATCAGCCAACTTGAGCAAGCGCTTAACCTCGTGTTTCCTGAAGCATCAGAAGAAGCCCCCGCATCTCAAGGTGTAGAGATCACTGAAGAGTACTGATATGAAGCTAACCAGATTGCCCAGAGGAAACGCTCAGTTTCCTACAGAGAAAGACCCAGGGGACATTGTTGTGTTATCTAATGGCGACGCATTTGTGTGGAGTAAAGCGATATGGAACCTTGTGGGCGGTAGGTACTTAAAACTCGAGGTCAGGGAATGGATGCTTGACTATCTAAAAGCCGGTTGGCCAACTCCTTCAGAAGCAAAGTTTGACACGGGAGAGATGATAAACGTTGCTGGGGAAGACCCTGAGGCTAGGCGGTGGACAAATATGGCAATTAATAATATAATAAAAGTGGCAGAAAATTTACAAACAGAAAGAATTTCTTAATGGGAAAAGCAAAAGTAAAGATCGTTGGAGAAAAAGTGGAGATTGACAAGATCGACCTGTCAAAGCTCACCACTGACTGCCATGGAGTGGAGTATGTATTGAAAGAAAGCCCAACAGCATATACAGATGTGGCTAGAGGCCACACTATGGTGGATATTTTTGATCTTTACCATGACGACGGCAAGAAAGTCAGCAGGATATGGGTATTAGGAGGTAGGCTAAGCCCTAAACTTGGAACACCAGAGATTGTAATCAAGCAATAAAAAAGCGGGTAGGGATTAAGTTCCCCGCCCGCCTTTCTTTTAATAAGCTGGATCAGATGGGCTCAAGGAGCCCTATCTGCTATCAGGCTGCAGGGACTTCTGCGGTCTCTTCTACAACCTCGGTTGCTGCGGCGACTGCTTCAGGCTCACCTTCTGCACCGGGCTCTTCGCCAAGCTGGAGTTGCATAGCCTCAATAGCCCCTGTGAGTTTCACAGCGAGTTCCTGACGTTGGGCTAGGGCCTGGCGTAGCTGCCCGATCTCCTTGTTGAGCTTCTCGAGTTGCTCGGTGAAATTAGTCTTAAGTTCAGTGGGTTCCATACGTTAACGTTAAATATGTACATCTATATCTTAAACCAAAAGATGGATTTTGTACACCCCTATATGCGGAAACCCGCATTATGGGTTTTCTAAGGTCTCAATTCGAGCTGTCAGAGCCTCAATCATTGCCTGTTGCTCTTTGATTGCTTCGATGAGATAAGGATGGAGTTCTTCGTAAGCAATACATTTAAACCTAGTTTCCTCTAGCACTTCTCCGCTAGTTTCGTCTTGTTGAACTGTCTCGTCAACAATATGAGGAATGATGGGCTCAACTTCTTGGGCAATTAATCCAGATTTTAGTTTATCTGGGTCTATATCTGTACGATAGAATGTTACACCTCTAAGAGCCTTAACTGTTTCTAATGCCCCGGTGATTGACTGAATGTCTGTTTTTAGTCTCTCGTCTGAAGTAATAGCGACGGTTCCATTAATATATCCGTTTCCTCCAATAGTGACATTGCTATTAGCAAGATTACACACTAGTGGCCATCGATTTGTTGAGTTCTGCGTCCAGGTCGTTGTATCATCTCCCCCTCTTAGCACATATAATATATCGCTGTTACAGTGCAACATTGCAGAGTTGTGGTCTGTGTCTCTCAGGTAAAGAGTAGGGCTGTTGTATCTCATGTATATCGGCTGATCAAAAGTAGAGCTAGAAACTACAATTTTACCCGTTTGCACATTTCCGGCATTTTGATTGATATATAACTGTGCTCCAGTCTCCCAAATGGTACTAGCAGTATGGCCAGATCTATGGAAGCCTATAGCAGGAGCATGGTTATTTGTTGTTTTAAGTTCAATTTGTCCCTGGGTATAAGTTGGAGTTCCAGTAGTGGTGTTTCTTTGAACTAAGAGTTTAGCGTAAACCGCGGTGCTATTATAAAAATCTGCTCCGCCGGAATTAAAGAACTTAACTGTAGCACCCCCGCCGCTAGGTCTAAAGCTTAAGTTATTTGAAGCATCGGCAGTTAACCAAAAAGCCTCAGATCCACTTTGACGGAATCTGATATAACCACCGTTTCCAGCAGCGGCGTCTATGTACAGACTGGCGTGGGAGTTGTGTCCTTTAATCCTAGCACCGGAGTCCCCATCAAAGTTAACATCTAGTGGGTAAGACGGGGTAAATGCGTCAGCTTTACCTCCAATTCCAACTCTCTTATTTTGCCCGTCTAGGGTCATGGCGTTATCGGCAGCGTTGATGTAAGTATGAGGGTTAGTATGCGAGCCGGAGCCGTAGCCAAAGGTTAAGAATTGATTTCTTGTGCCATAATTCCCTTTATGAATAACAAACTTGTTGTAGTCGGTCGCGTCAGCAGGATTTGATGTTACAAACGATAGAGTACTTCCGTGGTTGTTATTCGCATGTGCAGACGATATAACCAGATCAGAGTAGCTGCTATGAAGAACAAGCTGGGCTCTGTTACTGGCTGTGGCGGCCTGGAGACCTGTAAATGTAGCCGTAGAGGTGGGGCCAATAATGTTTTGGCGATTGGTAAATGTATTTTCTCTCTCAAGGGCACCATAGCTATACCAAGAATACCAGTTCCTTCCGCTTGCTTGGCCGCTATCAGGATAAGAAGATCTTATCCATTGCATACCAGTATTCGAGCTTGGAATAAAATGCTGAAGGGAGTATTGAGATCCCTGATGCCGGTGGACATTTAAATATCCGTAAGCAGAGATCGGGTTGTTAGAGGCGCTATTTGCAACGTGGTAGTAGCCTTGCTCAAGCATATCGTTCATGTCGCCAGGAGCAGTGATTCCATGAACACCCACATAGTACTCACCACCAGGATACCAGTATCTGCTATAAGCGTCCGTGTTACCACTAGATTCGGCATACACAGGCTTAAGGGTGGAGCCAGTGTGCATTACCTGACCCCAAGCCTGAGCGGATGTAGTGACTGAAACGTTAGTGTTACGGAAATATAGCTCTTGGTCGAAAAAACTACTGGCGAATTGCTGCGAATAGTAGTTGGAGGTGTTGGAGTGAGTGTTTGCAAGAAGGTGCATCCAACTCGAGTTCTTGGGCCAGCCATCGGCAGCGGTGGGGTTGTTTATATTATAGAAACCAGAGTTGATGGGGGATCGAGTTTGAATCTCATTTGAAGCCAATGCTGTTACATGAATGCCTCTGCGGAAATAAGCCGCTTCTTCAACATGAAGATCGTAGGCGGGATTATTAGTCCCGATGCCAATGTTATTGGTATCTGTCTGTACATGTAAACCAGCGTGAGTATTCGTGTTACTTCCGCCCTTTGCCTGTAAACGAAGGGCTCCTACATCATTTCTTAATGTAACGTTTTTAACTCCTCCGTCTGTAGAGCGGCCGCTGCTGTTCATCCAAAGATAAGCGCTACCGCCACTCCCTTGTATCCTAATTGCGGAATAGGCATTACTACCTGAGCTTGCGTTAATAAAAACACTCTGAGCCGGTCCATTAACATCATTATAGACCTCGAGCTTCTGCGCTGGATTATTCGTGCCGATGCCAACGTTGCCACCAGAAGAAATCCTCATTTTTTCGGTTCTGGTGTTTGTTGTTCCAGTCCAAAAACTAATTCTCTGAGGACCAACTCCTGTGCTAACAGGACCATCTACATCGATTTGGATTTGTGCTGTTGCTAAAACGTTAGTTCCATCATAAACAGCCCCCAACAGACTGAATACAGCATCATCTTCATCTGCTGCAGTTGGATTTTCTAAAGTACCTCTAGACCTTGTTGCTTTGAATACACCTCGACCTGCACTAGCGATATCATTTGATGAGACAATAGAGATCCCAGGAGCTGTATCCTGAGCTGATACAATTATGTAATCACTAGTGATTAAACTTGAAGAAACAGTATTACCATCAGATACTTGAAGTGGTACAGAAGGATCAGTGGTGCCAATGCCGACGTTGCCCGTTTGATCTATCCTAAGACCTAATGTAGAGGCTGTACCGTTATTTCCATTAAATGTCCATTCTCCCTGCTCATTCGCAGCTGCT
>Ga0233438_10001541_pt1 | contig 24943 bp, 24 predicted proteins | sample SI_123_September_FD_182720 | JGI IMG/M metagenome (GOLD analysis project Ga0233438, IMG submission 182720) | Seawater microbial communities from Saanich Inlet, British Columbia, Canada - SI_123_September2016_10_MG | ecosystem: Environmental > Aquatic > Marine > Inlet | place: Canada: British...
ATCTGGACTCTATTATAGAATCGCGCGCCCCCGGGGGAGGACCAACCTGACCGGTATCTCAGAGGACCAGATATGGACCAGCGAGGGTGAGGGACCAGAGAGCGACCTTTATGGTATACGCGCGAAGTTGTGGTGCTGAATTTTCCCTTAGTGTTGGGAATTTTCCTAAATTTCCCTGTAGGACCTAAGAGAATGAAACTAATCAATCTAGCTTTATATAAGAATAAACCTAAATAAAGAGAGAACTCCATGACCAAAGACACTAAAAGAAAAGGAATGAAGACCATTAAATGCATGAACAACGATCCTGAAAACTCAAAGTGGGGCGAGTATGCACCCGAAGATGGTCCATGTTTAGAAACTATGGATGTAGATGAGCGCACCGACCGAGCACTTTGTTGGCGATGTACTAGCAGATCAGTTTCAATGATAACATCATTTAAATCTGAGTAGATTATGCGACGCTTTCTTATTAGGCTTAAGAGAACTATTAGCTTCTTACCAACTATTTGGAAGGGAGCTGACTGGGATTATAGATATGCAGTAGATCTGTTTACATATCAGTTATCTAGAACTGCAGACTATATAGAATCCAAAGGCAGACACACCACGGCACAGAGCGACGTTATAAGAATGCGAACTGCTATTGCACTTCTGAATAAAGTATATGAAGAAGAATATGGCATGGAGTATATGGATGAGATAGAATCTAAATACGGGAAATCTAGTATTGACTTTGTAGAAAGTAATGTTGGTGTAAGTCAGATTAATCTCGATGAAAAAGGACCTTACTATGATATGATTGAAGTTTATGAAAACAATTATACTGATATAGAACTATTAGCTATTGCCGAAGAACGAGCTGCTTTAATGCACGAATCTAGACATAAACAAAAGAGAGCACATAAAGTTGCATGGGATTTAATAGAACACAACATACAAAAATGGTGGGATTAATAATAAAACAACATGAGTAAATTAAAGTTTAATGTAAACAAGAACTATGAGATCTGGAACAACGTGTCTGTTTGGGAAAACGATGGCGAAGAATGGTCTACTCATTTTGAAACCACAGATAAACTATGGGAAGAAGTTATTCAACCTCGAATATCTCCTTACATAAAAGGTAACGTACTAGAGATTGCACCTGGCCGAGGCCGAATGACAAGAAAACTTTTAGAAAGTAATATAGATCTAGAAATTTTAGATCTTAGTGATACGTGTATTGCTAGATGTAAAGAAAGATACGGAGAACAAATCTCTGGTTATCATGTAGGAAATGGTAAAGATCTAAGAAGTATTGAGGATGAGTCTAAGGATTTTGTATTCTCATTTGATTCTTTTGTCCACATGCATGAAGAAGTTATAGATTCCTATATAGAAGAAGCATCAAGAGTATTAAAATCTGGTGGTTATTGTTGGATTCACCACGCAAATATATCCGAAGGCAATGACGATAACTTTAAGAATGTTGCGGGAAGATCTAATATGACTATTACTACATTTAAAAACATAGCAGAAGATTATGGATTTGAAATAGTTAAACAAGATCTAATTAAATGGGAAGCAGACGGAAATCCTGAATGGCTAAGAGACGGACTATCATTAATCAAGAAATTATAAAAAATGCCAAAATTTAACATAGGCGATAAAGCATACAAACCAAAAGGATATAAGTTTCCGTGTACTATAGTGTCAATATTCTGGTCTTCACAAGGAATCAGAATAGTTGGTGAGATGGACGATTACGGACTTCTACATATATTTAATGAAAATCAATTAGAACATACACCACACCAAGTAACAGACGACAATGTATCAGAAGATTTATAAGAAAAGACTAAGTGACTTTATAGGTGAAACACCTATGATCCAAATTAGTGACAAGCTTTGGGCAAAAGCAGAAGTATTCAATCCTACTGGTTCTATTAAAGATCGACCAGCTTCATATATCCTTAACGATGCAGAGAAACGAGGAGTTTTAAAAGAAGGTGACACTATTTGTGAAGCAACTTCTGGAAATATGGGTGTTAGTTTTGCTTGGTTAGCAGCAGAACGTGGTTATCGTTGTGTAATAATCATGCCATCTAATATGTCTAGTGAACGTAAGAAGACACTTGAATTATATGGTGCAGAACTTATAGAGGTTGACGCAGGTGCATTTGACGATGCCATTGCACTTAGAGATCGTATGTGTGAAGAAAGGGGTTGGTTTAATTGTAATCAATTTGGCAATCCTTTAAATACCAAGTCACATGTTGAAACTACTGCACAAGAAATAATTAATAGATTTCATGGAAGAGAAGATGGTGAAGGTTATATAGAAGCTTTAGTTACAGGAACTGGAACTGGTGGAACTTTAATGGGAGTTGGTCCTACACTCAGAACTATTTGGCCAGGATTAAGAGTATTAGCTGTTGAACCCGATGAATCTCCAGTCATGAGTGGTGGAGAACCTGGAATTCATGGAATTCAAGGAATAGGTGATGGTAGTAAATTTCTGGTTGAAATGACAGAAGTTAGTGAAGTTATTAGAATCAAAACAGATGATGCTATAGAAAGAGCTAAGCAATTATCTAAGGAACATGGTATATTTGTTGGTATTTCCGCAGGATCAAATATATTAGCAGCTGAGAAATGGATAGAAGAGAATAAACCAAACGGAATAGTAGTAACATTTTTGTGTGATCGAGGTGACAGATACTTTAGTTGCTTATAATATAATAGTATGAATAGAATAGAAGAACAATATCGAGGATTATTAGGATCTCTCTTGCACAACTCAAATAAAAAACAAGACAGAACTGGAACTGGAACACACTCTATATTTGGTGGTCAGATTAGACATCAGATGTCAGATGGTTTCCCATTATTAACTACAAAGAAAATGGCATTTAAAACTATGGTAACAGAGTTGCTTTGGTTTTTACGTGGAGATACTAACATTAAATATCTTGTTGATAATGGGTGTAATATCTGGAATGGTGATGCATATAAGAAATACCACGAAGCATTTCCTGAAACAGAGATGTTATCTCAAGAACAATTTATTAATTTAATCAAAACCGATGATGAGTTTGCTAAGAAATGGGGTGAGTTAGGTCCAATTTATGGTAAACAGTGGAGAGATTGGGACGGCAGACAAAAACGAGACGGTTCTTATGATATGAGCCTCGACCAAATTGCCAACCTGATATTTCAGTTAAAAAGAAATCCAGATTCTCGCAGACTTATGGTTAGTGCATGGAACGTTGGAGAGTTATCAGAAATGACACTTCCACCCTGTCACTATGGATTTCAATGTTATGTAAGCGATTTAAGTCCATTGGAGATTATAGACCAAGCAAAGAAAGATGGTTTATGGAAAGATACAATTCCAGAGGGAATGACTCTTAGTGAATTACAAAAAGATTTTAAAACTAAAAAACTATCGCTAATGTGGAACCAAAGATCTGTAGATACTTTCTTAGGTCTTCCATTTAATATTGCAAGTTATGGTCTGCTGCTTGAAATATTAGCCAAGACAGTTAACATGGTACCAGATGAATTGATAGGTAATTTAGGAGATATTCATTTATATAACAATCACATTGATCAAGCTACTGAACAAATATCTAGAGAAATATATGATCTACCTCAGCTTGTAATTAATGATGAGTTTTGGAATCCAGATGAAAATGCGTTTGAGCAAATTGAATATATTACACCTGATGATTTTGATGTAATAAATTATAAATGTCACCCACGTATTAAAGCACCACTATCTAATTAATGAATAAGCACGCGAGAAGAGACGGTGAAACATTATACGAATGGACAACTAGGGTCAGTAAAAGAAAAAGAATACATACAATAAGACTAGATCAATATAATCGAATGCTAAGATTTGGGTTCGGTAAAAATCAAGGACGCTGGTTCTTGAGAGTTGATCTATGGTTCATAGGATTCAGATTAAATTAAATAAGATCATAATAGAGGATGAAAAGATTATGGTTAAGATTTGCACTTTGTGTGTATGCAGTACTATATACAATAGGTTTACCGCTAATATTAGGAATAGAAAATAGCTATAGTGATTATCACTCTATTGAACCTGTGTTATTTCCTATTGTTACTATAGGTGTATCTTTTGGATTGTGGCTGCACAGGAGTTACAAGTGGAAGTTACCAGCATTCTTATTAATTATTATAGCATGTTTTAATAACGCAGATTGGACAGCAGTACACAACACAGCTGCTATATTATTCTTTATCTTGTCAACGTATATTATGATCAATGATAAAAGATTTAAAATGTTTGGTATAATATCAATAATAGTATATCCATTACTATTTTTAAACACAGAACAAAATTTATTTATATTTGAAGCAATACAGATACCTATTTTATCTACATATCATTTGGCTAGAGTAATATATCTTTTGAAGCTAAAGAATAAACTAAACTAAATGGGTTTATATCGTATAACATTTAGACAATAATAATACAAAAAACAATTACATGCGTAATAAAAGTGAAGATGCTTGGCAGATAATGAGAATTCAAGGTGAATTCACCAAAGGATTCGATACGTTTAATGAATTAGGATCATGTGTTTCCGTATTTGGTAGCGCAAGAACTAAAGACACGAGCGAATATTATAAAGAAGCTGAAAAGTTAGGGAAACTTTTAGTTGATGCCAATTTTGGTGTTATTACTGGAGGAGGACCTGGAATTATGGAAGCTGCTAATAAAGGAGCTCACAATGCAGGTGGAAAATCTATCGGAGTAGGTATTGAACTACCATTTGAAGCAAGCATGAACAAGTATGTAGATTTAGGAGTTGAGAATAGATATTTCTTTACTCGCAAGGTGATGTTCCTTAAATACTCACAGGCATTTGTGATATTTCCAGGCGGCGTTGGTACTTTAGATGAGTTATTTGAGGCCATCACTCTTGCACAATGTGGACATAACGTAAAATATCCTATCATATTAGTAGGAACTAAATTTTGGTCAGGTCTTATAGATTGGATGCAAAACACATTATCTACTAATGGAACTATTAGTCAAAAAGATTTTGATTTATTTAGAATAGTAGACACCGCAGAAGAAGCTGTAGAAAAAATAACAGAATATCATAACAAATATCGCAAAGATATAGAAACTAATTTCTGATACAATGGAATTTAGAAAGCTTACGGGTTATCCAAGATTTGAATTAAATTCATATGTTAAACAATACATGGAGGATCACAGGGGCTATGATGTAAAGATATATTTAGGATGCGACAGTCAAACCAAAGGTGATCAAACTATTTACGCCACTACTGTTGTATTTCACGTGGCTGCAACTGGATGTCATGTAATATATAAGAAAGAAACAATGCCTGTCATTAGAGATATGTGGACTAGATTGTGGAAAGAAGCAGAAAAATCAGTAGAGGTCGCGGTGTACTTGAGAGAGTATGGTATAGAAATTGATACAATAGATCTAGATTACAACATAGATCCAAAATATGGATCAAATAAATTAGTTAGTGCAGCAGTTGGTTACGTTGAGTCTTTAGGCTTTAAAGCTAGATGTAAACCAGAACTTTTACCAGGTTGTTATGCTGCCGATGGAATCGTAAACTAAATGAGTTTGATACATATAACATCTATAAATTATAATTATAAACAATAATATATGTCATTAGCAGCAGACGGATACGAAAACGAAAAAGGAAGAAGAGGAGCAAAGAAAAAAGCGACACCTTTTTTAGATGAATTCGGAGAAGATTTAACACAATTAGCAGCAGAAGGTAAATTAGATCCAATTATCGGTAGAGATAAAGAGATCTATAGAATTTGCCAAATTTTAGCAAGACGCAAGAAAAATAATCCAATTATTTTAGGTGATCCTGGTGTTGGTAAAACTGCAATAGTAGAAGCTATTGCACAACGTATTGTAAATAAGAAAGTTGCAAGAGTACTTCTCAACAAAAGACTTATTTCTATCAATATGACTACTATTGTTGCAGGAACAAAGTATCGTGGAGAATTCGAAGAGCGTATGAAAAATATAGTTGACGAATTAAAGAATGCAGATAATGTCATTGTATTCATTGACGAAATTCATACGATAGTCGGAGCAGGTGGAGTTAGTGGAGCATTAGATGCTTCAAATATTCTTAAGCCAGCATTGGCACGTGGACAAGTACAATGTATTGGTGCAACAACGACTGACGAATATAGAGAGAACATCGAGGACGATGGAGCATTAACTCGTAGATTTCAAGAGATATTTATAGATGCACCTTCAGTAAACGATACCATAGAGATCTTACAACGAATTAAAGGTAATTACGAAGAACATCACTCTGTTGTATATGATGATGATGCCATAGCTGCATGTGTTAAATTAAGTGAACGTTATATTAAACAACGTGAGTTACCAGATAAAGCAATAGATCTATTAGATGAGGCTGGAGCGCGTACACATTTACTAGAAGTTAAAATACCTGTTAAGATTAAAAATCTAGAAAAAGAATTAGAAATACTTAAGCTTAAAAAGAAAGCAGCTGTTGAAGAACAGGATTATGAGGTTGCTGCAAGTCACAGAGATGGACAAATATCTTTAGAAAGTTTAATTCAAAAAGAAACTGAAAAGTGGGAATCTTCTTTAAAATCTAAGAAGCGTATAGTTACATTTAACGATATTGCTGAAACAGTTTCTATGCAAACAGGAATTCCAATTAATAAATTAGGTACTGATGATTTAAAGATGATCAAAAATATGTCCAAAGAAATTAAAGCAAATATCATTGGACAAGATTCTGCAGTAGAAGCATTATCTCAAGTAATTAAAAGATCAAGAACGGGTGTTGCTAGTCATGACAAACCAAGCGGATCATTTATGTTTTTAGGCCCAACAGGTGTTGGTAAAACAGAAACAGTAAAAGCATTATCTGAATACCTATTCGGTGACTCAGATTCCATGATTAGAATTGATATGTCAGAATACATGGAAAAGTTTACAGTTAGTAGATTAACAGGAGCGCCTCCAGGATATGTTGGACACGAAGATGGAGGTCAGTTAACTGAAGCTGTAAGACGCAAGCCATATTCTGTAGTTCTATTCGATGAGATAGAAAAAGCTCATCCAGATGTGTTTAACACATTACTACAAGTGCTTGACGAAGGTAGATTAACCGATTCTAATGGACGTACTGTAGATTTTACAAATACAGTAATTGTAATGACTTCAAATGTTGGAGCTAGAAAGGTATCTGACTTTGGAACAGGAATTGGATTTGCAAGTGAGTCTAATGTTGCTCAAGAAAAAGCTAAAAAAGAATCTATTATTAAAAAAGAACTAAAGAATAAATTTAGTCCTGAATTCTTAAATAGACTTGATGACTTAATATTATTTGATGCACTAAAACAAAATGATGTAGTGAAGATTGTAACGTTAGAATTGAACAAGTTTTCTGAGAGAATGGAAGACGAAGGTTATTCATTCAAATTTACTGCAGCCGCTAAGGACTTTTTAGCAAAAGAGGGATATGATCCTAAATTTGGTGCACGTCCAGTGAAAAGAGCTATTCAAAAATACGTTGAAGATCTGGTAGCAGATATGATATTAGAAGGCTTAAAAAAGTCTGACGAATCAATAACTATTACAAAAGATAAGTCTAGTGATAAACTAATTGTAAAGTAGTCATATAACCTTTGTAAGGTTTAAAACAAAACACATGAATTTTTCAAATCAATTTATTGATACTATTATAAACATCGAATCAGATGGTGATGTATCACAGCCAAGAGAGCTTAAAGTAAAAGAATTACAATTTGGTCACATTGCTATTGACCCAACTCGACCTATCGCAGATTTTGAAGCAAGAGGTTTTAATTGGAAATACTTAGCAGGTGAATTAGCATGGTATTTAAAAAAAGATAGAGACGTAGATTACATTGGCCAGTTTTCAGGATTTTGGTCTACTCTAACAAATCCAGATACAAATGAAATCAATTCAAACTATGGTTCTTTAGTATTCAATAAAGAACAATTCGGTTGGGCAGTAGATTCATTGCTTAAAGACAAGAACAGCAGACAAGCTATTATGTTCTTTAACCAACCTAAATTTCAATTTGAAGGCAATAAGGATTTTGTGTGTACGATGTATTCTAATTTCTTTATTAGAAATAATAAATTGAATATGAAGGTTCAAATGAGATCAAATGATATATTCTATGGTCTTACGTTTGACGCTCCATTCTTTTCATTCTTACATCAATCAGTTTATCTAATTCTTAAAGAAGAATACCCAGACTTAGAACTAGGTATCTACCACCACTTTGCAGATAACATTCATTTTTATGAAAGACATTTTAATTTAGCAGAAGAAATAAAAGCAAATAGAGTATCAACTGGTCAAGGTTACACGTTTGAACTTAAAGATAAATTTATAGACTATAACACAGAAGACGGTATTAAATTAACACCACTAGCAGAAGAATTTATTGCTAAAGTAGATGACACTGTTTCTCAAACACCAAACGCAAAAAGACCAGTTTATAAGAGCGTTTTAGAAAACTATTTTAAAATCTAATATATAATATAAGAATATGATTAAAGAAATGAATGAACCTGTAAAAATATACATTGATCCAACACTACTTTTAAAAGGAGATCTTGACAAGGTTCTAATGAGTAAATATGACATATTCTATAGAAGAATGGTTGAGTATATTCTCAATGTTTTAGAAGGCAAACCAGAATCTACTATATTGGCAATTCTAATAGACGGCGAAGGCAACGAATACGAAATGCAATTACCTGAATCAGGTTTTGAAAAATCTTTGATTAAAGCAAATGAGTATTTTCTACAAATAGAAGAATACGAAACATGCACACTGATCAAAGATCTACTTAAAATAGTTAAAGCAAAATAAACATTATCACCAAGGTGTGTATAATACAATAATACAGAATTAAAGATATACAAATGAATTACGGAAAAGAATTTGAAAAGTATGCGATGAGTGATCACAATGTTAGTTCATTAAATATGCACTATCATAAACAACAACTTGAAAACTCAATGACGCCATATATTCTAGAAGAGAGAGAAATGAGAGTAACTCAGATGGATATTTTCTCAAGATTAATGGCTGATAGATTACTATGGGTAGCAGGACCTGTCAATGATCAAATGTCAACTATTGTACAGGCACAATTAATGTTTCTTAGTAATACTGCACATGACGATATTACAATGCATATTGATTCTCCAGGTGGTTCAGTGAAATCTGGACTATCTATGGTAGATGTTATGGATTATATTCCATGTGATATTAGAACAGTAAACACAGGTATGGCAGCATCAATGGGTTCAGTTCTATTAGGTGCAGGTAAAAAAGGTAAAAGATCATCACTAAGGCATTCGACTACAATGTTGCATCAATCTTCGGGTGGATTTAGTGGTAATATACAAGATGCTAAAGTTGATTGGGCAGAATGGCAAAAAGTTAATGAAGAATTATTCGTTCTCTTAGGTTCATACTGTGGCAAAACAGCAGAGCAAGTTAAAAATGATGCAACTCGAGATTTTTGGCTAAATGCGGAAGAGGCTAAAAAATACGGAATAATTGACGAGATCATTAAGCCGCAAACAAAATAATTGAAAAAACAAGATGGAACGTAGAGAAAAGATTCAAGAGGTATTTGTAGAATTAATAAACCTGCAACTTGAACCTCACAACAAAACATACGAAGACGTTAAGAAAGATCCAGATTGGTATATGAACTATTCTACCACTCGTGAAAATGAAACATTATTCATGAAGTTAGGAACCAGTATTATTAGACAAAAACTTAGAATGTCAAAAAAAATGGCAGAAATGGAAATGAGTTGGTTTATATTACAATGGGGATTGACTACAAAGGATTCTATTAAGAATTTACAAAAAGAAGTAATAGAACTGCAAGAAAAGCCTAAGAAGAAGAGGGCTAAAAAGTAGTGAAATTCTCAAAGAGAATAAGAATATTACAAAAATTAGACCATCGCGGTCGCTCCACTTTTTTTATCATACATAAAAAGAATGGCATCTCCAGTATTAAAGATGTCCCCAAGTCATTCAGAGTATTTAGTAACTTAGACGATGCTGAAAAACACGCAATATATCTAATAAAAAATTACAAAAACATTTTTTAGTATATTGACAACATTGCAGGGTTAAGTATGATAAATATCCAATGCAAAGCAAATACAAATTACCGGAGTGGGCAAGTGAAGGGCCAGAGGATTTAGAATATAGGACATATAAAATGATGTCTCATGTTAAATCACTCAAGAACGATTTATTAGATCAGAAATTATTACCTGTATTATTTGAAGTAGATTCTACTTTAGATTACCTATATAGATACGACGCCCTTAAAATTACTGAAGAAGATGCTAAAATTACTGCTGGTGATTGGGGACCTTTAAGTTTTGTTTTTTCAACAGAAGAGGACTCAGTAGAACAGAGTCTACTTATGGACACCTTGGTAGATTCTGCTATCGATAGGTTTGAAGAACTTCACTCAATATGTAGAGATATTTGGAGAGAAATAGAAGTCAACCTTAAAGCAAGTTATATTTCAGATAAAAAATACTTTCTAGCAGACGGTTTTGTTTTCTTAAAAACAAAAAATAATAAGTTACTAATATATTACTTTAATAAGCCTATAAAAAACTTTACTACGTCTTGGAAAGATTTTAAATTACAGCACATTAAGACTCAAGATTGGAATCAGGATGATTATTTTGAAAGTTTAGAAGAAATAGTACAAAAGAAATCGGATAAGATATTAATAAAATCAGAGATCTCGATAGATGTTAATATTGATGGACACGCAATGGCGGTCATAAACAGTTTCATATTTAGTATGCTGCGAAGAGACTATTCATTTTAATCCTGATATATAATACAGAAACAAAACATATAAACAAATATTATGCCACAAGCTTCGAACCAAGACATTATCGTAGTTTTACCAGAAATTAGAAGAATTATCAGAGGACAAGCACAAAGCTTTAACTTTGTAGTCTATAGAAATAATATTGGTAACCAACTAAATATTAATAATGCAGCAGAGGTTATTGCAGAAATAAGTGATGGTAATCTAAACGTAATTAAAACCGTTAGAAAATCAGATAATACACTTACATACGGTGCTGCTAACTCAGATGTACAAGGTGAACTAGTAATTAATTTAACTGCTGAAGAATCAGCTGCATTAACACTAGATGATAATAACATAAACGGTGAACTTTATGTTAAATTTACAGTAAAGTTAAGTATTAACGAAACTGTTCTTCCTAAAATTAAAACAGCCAATATATTTGATGCTGGACAAAACATAGGAGACGGTGTTGTTGCGAGTAGATTTACTTTGCCTGCACCAGTCTATAAAGTAAAATCATTTACATATACTGATGCTGTTTCTCACGGTGAAATAGTAGTTAATTCTGCAGATCCAATGGGTATTACTAAAATTAAATTTAGTGTTACTGATGATAAGGGTTACAGAAACGGATTTATAGAAAGTGTATTAGAAGATAGATTTACTGGAGAAGGAACAGATGCTATTGTATATTTAACTAACGCCCTAAATAATAGTGAGTATTCATTGTTAAAGGTTACTGGTTGGAGTAGAATAGATCAAAACACAAATGACTCAGGAAATGTAGGTCCAAACGACATACACGATGCTATTGTATTAGATGTGCAATGGAACGATAATTCTAAGATACCAGGTGTAGTTTATAACATTGCAGTTGGTGATAGCTTAGGTATTTTTGCAGACGCTTACACTAAGCCTGGAACACAGGTGAGTGTTAACGGTACATCATATAGTGATATAGTTGCTATTGATTTTGAAGGTGGTATTGCATCTACAGATTTAGGAAGTGGAAATTTAAAACTTACAGTTTCAGGTGGAGCACCAAGCACATCTGGAACAAGCGGAACTTCTGGAACATCTGGAATTTCTGGAACATCTGGAATTTCTGGAACTTCTGGAATTGATGGAACATCTGGAATTGACGGAGTTGATGGAACATCTGGAATTGACGGAGTTGCTGGAACATCTGGAATTGACGGAGTTCAAGGTGTAGCAGGTATCAATGGAGTAAACGGAACATCTGGAACTAATGGAACTGACGGTACTTCTGGTGCTGACGGTAGAGATGGAGAAAGAGGTGCTGACGGTACTTCTGGTGTTGACGGTATAAACGGAACATCTGGAACTAATGGAACTGACGGTACTTCTGGTGCTGACGGAACATCTGGTACTGATGGAACTAACGGTACTTCTGGAATTGACGGAGTTGATGGAACATCTGGAACTTCTGGAATCGATGGAGCAAAAGGTGATGATGGTGATTCTGCATATAGAGTATACGCAAACGGAGAAGCTGATCCTCTTTCAAAAACTCAATGGTTAGAATCATTAAAGGGCGATTCTGCATATAGAGTATACGCAAACGGAGAAGCTGATCCTCTTTCAAAAACTGAATGGTTAGCAACATTAGTAGGTGCTGATGGTACTTCTGGAATTGACGGTATAGACGGAGCTCAAGGTGACGCAGGTGCTAATGGTACTTCTGGAACTGATGGAGCTAAAGGTGATCAAGGTGACGCTGGAACTTCTGGTTCTGATGGAACTTCTGGAACCGATGGAGCACAAGGTGGTCAAGGTATCGCAGGTATTCAAGGTGTAAAAGGTGATGACGGTATAAACGGAACATCTGGAATTGACGGTATAAATGGTACTTCAGGAATTGACGGTATAAATGGAACTTCAGGAATAGATGGCGTTCAAGGTGACGCTGGAACTTCTGGAACCGATGGAACTTCTGGAACTGATGGTACTTCTGGTATTAATGGTACTTCTGGTACTGATGGAGCTAAAGGAGATCAAGGTGATACTGGAGCTAAAGGAGATCAAGGTGATACTGGAGCTAAAGGAGATGCGGGTGATACTGGAGCTAAAGGAGATGTTGGAATGAAAGGTGATCAAGGTGACGCTGGAACTTCTGGAACTGATGGAACTTCTGGAACTAATGGAACTTCTGGAACTGATGGAGCTAAAGGTGATCAAGGTGACGCTGGAACTTCTGGAACTGATGGAACTTCTGGAACTGATGGAGCTAAAGGTGATCAAGGTGACGCTGGTACTTCTGGAACCGATGGAGCCACTGGTGCACAAGGTGATCAGGGTATTCAAGGTATTCAGGGTAATAACGGTGCACAAGGTATTCCTGGTGAACAAGGTCTTAAAGGAGACAAAGGTGATCAAGGTGATCAAGGTGTAGCAGGAAATGATGGATCTGGTGTGCCAGCTGGAGGTTCAGATGGTCAAGCTCTTGTAAAATCAGGCGCAGCAGATTACTCAGTAACATGGGGTAATGCAGTTGGCCAAGGAGGTACTAAATATTTAGCATATGTTACATTTACCGCAGCTGAAGAGATTAACACAATAACAATGGTAGATCCTAATTCAGATGCACACTTTGCAACTAGCGGTGTAACTACATCTACGTCTACTGGTGGTAATGGTGAAAAGTTTGCTGAGTTTACATTTGCAAATGAGTCTGCAGCGCCTGTTTCAATTACAGCGTTAGCAGCTAATATGCTTACAAACGAATATGTTATTACAAGCCTAAATGGAGGTGGTGATAATAAACAACATATACTATCCAATGTTACAATGACAAGTCCTAACAATGATGTTAATTATACAGGTAATATTTGGACTGCCTTTGAAAATATAAAAATCAAATTAGATTTAACTAAAGGAAATATAGATTATGCTAGAAAGGGTTTCCCAACTAGAGAAGGTCATGCATATATAATATTCATATTTTAATAAAACAAAAACAAACACTAAAGATGGCTTATATTCAACCAGATAAAGAAAACTACGGAGCAGGTGAAATGGCGTATGGCAATTTCATGGTACCTACATCAAATGAAAATACAGGTGGTGCCCTTCATTCATTTAATATGATTGGTAGTATTACTGAAATGCCTACAATAGCAGACAGAGACGCAATTCCAATTAATATTAAAAGCAGTACAAATACTGGATTTACAGATAACTTAGATGGTATCTCTTCTGGTAGAAGAAGAATCGGTATGTTAGTTTATGTATTAGAAACTCAAAAACATTACCAATTACTACCTAAAGGTTATTTTGGCAATGGCGGTGATGGTACGTTAGCACAATTTAATGCTTTACCTGAATGGGATAGAGCAAGATTATTGCATCCAGAACAGGGCATTGACGACTTAGGCTCAGGTATTTTTAACGATCAATCTGGTTTTGTACCTGGCAAAGGTTTAGTTTATACTGAAGTGCCAATTACTGGCGTAGCTGCTGACTGTTGGGTAGAAATTGATCTACTTAATTCTGGATCTGCAGGCGCAGGCGCTACAAAATATTTAGCATACGTTACATTTACAGTAGCTGAAGAAATTGAATCAATTACTATGGTTGATCCAGCAGGAAACGGTACATACATTACAAAGAATGTCAGTACAGGAATATCTGTTGGTGGTAATGGTGAAAAGTTTGCTGAGTTTACATTTCCAGAAACCTCAGCACCAAGTTCTATTACTATCTTAGCTTCAAACATGCTAACTTCAGAATATATCATTACTAGTCTAAACGGTGGTGGTGATAATAAACAATATGTAGTAGCCAATGCTACGATGACTCAAACTCCTGGTACAGATAAATATACTAGTGACATTTTTAACACATTTTCAAATGCTACTATAAAATTAGATTTAACTAAAGGAAACATAGACTACGCTAGACGTGGTTTTCCAACCAAAGAAGCACATGCCTACGTAATATTTACATTTTAATAAAATAGATAAACAATCAATATGACAACATTAACTCCAATTACATTAGCAGGTACCATTACAGGATGGACTGGTCAGACTCTATATGGTGAAAACGACGGATTAGGTTTAGCTAATCAATATGCTACTTATAATGTAACAATAAATCCGGTTTTAGCGCAAACACATGGCGATGCAAGTACTAGAGAACCTAACGCGTATAATGCACTAGACGTTTCTGAGGGTATGTTTCTTTCAGACGTAGAAGGTGGTACAATCGTTAAAATAATTAACATTGATTCTAAAACAGCAGATAGTATTTCATGTACAGTTGAAGATGTTGATATGATGTCATATAGACTAAACGCATCAAACGACATGGCAACATCCGCGTCTGTAAAAATATTCTCTTTAAATCCAGAAGGTGAAGCAGTATTTGCAGGTTCACCCTTTGCGGCACAAGGTTTACAAAAAGTCCAATCAAGATTTAGTTTAAATGAAAGGGATGATAGGGTTAAATTTACGCAGAATACCCCAACTGATTTACGAAAAGGCGATATAGTGGCAATAGATGTTAATGGTAAATTAGCTAAATATGGAACACCTAATTCTTCTGAAGTTAAAGTAGGTATTGTAGTTGATGTTTATAGAGGTGGTAAAGATATTTTTGTAAAACCATTTAACGATATAATTAGAGGGTATGACGAGTCTGAAAGTTTAACAGGAAATCCTGGAGATGTATATTATACTGATGTTAATAATATTGGTGAAATTACAACAGCAACTGGTGGAAAATCAGTATTTATGCATTTGAATAATAAAATAGCAACTACTGTAAATATCACATCAAGTATTGATCCTTCTTCAAATGATTTAATTAAAATCAATGGAGTTACAGTATTTGACGGACCTAACGGAGACACTGTTGCAAATGTTGCGGCATTTAAAGATTTAGTAAATACGAAAACTAACGAAACATTTGTTAGTGCTGCTATTACACAGGCACCTGGAGAAGTTAACGCAGAAGGAAACATATTAGCATATACGACTGCTGATCATGGTGTTTCAGGTCAAGATATGATCAATATAGTTGGAGAAGTAGGAGTAACACCATCTTCTTTGGCATCTATTACTATAGGTGATGGAGTAAATGCACCTGTAACAATTACATTTGATACGCCAGATATTACAATATACGGTGGAACATATGATGCAATGTCAGCAGTTGCTATTTTAGCAGAATTTACAAATGCAATAACTAGCGGTAATTTAGATTTAGTAGCAGAATTATACGATTCAACAGACCACAACGGTCAAGCTATTAAGATAAGTACAACTGGCACTGCAACTGGAATATTCTTAACTAATTTATCATCTAATGGATTTGGAGCAAACGCTGTAGGTTCAGGCGGATTTACAGGTTTAACAATGACTGCAGCATTAGGAGCATCAACACTAACACTAACTAGAAATTCAGGTGGATCAATAGAAATAGATGGTTCTCCACTAGCAGGTGGATATATTAATCAAAGCGGAGTAGTATCATCCAAAAATGGTAGAACTCCTTACTTATTACTAATAGAATCAGAAGGTGGTTCAGGATTAGAAGCAACAGGCGTAGACGTTAAAGTAGATTTAGATAAAGCACCTTCAAATACTTCAGCAGACGGAGATACGACTGGAATTCAAATCACATATTCACCATTTTCTGACGGTGCAGTTTCAATAACTGTCAATGGATTAGGTGCAAATATAGGTGACGGAACAAAAGTCGAAGCATGTTATTTCTCAAATGACGGTGGCACTAGCGCTAAGTCAATTGCAAACATTTCAGCAGGCGATACTCTATATTGGAATGGTTCTATTGCAGAGTTTGAATTAGATTCAACAGACGAAATAGACATTGTTTATCAAGCATCTTCATTAGACATTATCTAATAAAAGAATATCCTAATATTTTTATAAATAAGGCCTGAATTTAACTTAATTCAGGCCTTTGTTTTGATATATAATAAACAAGGAGGCAATAATGTCTCTTTAGGCCTAAATAAACAAACATATAACATGGCAAGATTAAAAGTAAAACAAATTAGTGATATCCAAGGATATGTACAAAACTTGATTGACACCGATAGTGACCAGAATGCTGGTTTAATCGATGCTCTTGAAGCTTCTGTAAATAGCTTAGAAGCACTAGCTGGTGGATCTATTACTGCTGATTTAAGTGCAAGTGTTGATTCTTTAGAAACTGTTGATACAAATCAAAGTACTTCTATTGCAAACAACGCTAGTTCGATCGCTACTAACGCTACGGGTATAGCTCAGAATGTGAAAGACATTTCTGATCTACAAACTCAAGCTGACAATAACGACACTGACAACTTGGCGCTTACTGCTTCAGTTAACTCTTTAGAGGCGATTGATGCTGGTTTAGCAACATCAATTACTAACTTAGCAACATCTGTTGGGTTGAACGATTCAAGAGTGGATGCTATCTTAAGCAATGCTGACGTTGATCTAGATCAATTCGTTGAAGTTGTTGATTATGTAAACTCTTTGGATGTACTTCAAGGTGGTGACTTAACAACTGGATTAGCTTCTGTTAACGCTTCTATCGATTCATTAGAGGGTGTAGCTTCTGCTGCAATCAATTCTATTGATGACTTACAAGATGCTGACGTAGTAATTAATGCTTCTATCGATTCATTAGAGGGTGTAGCTTCTGCTGCAATCAATTCTATTGATGACTTACAAGCTGCTGACGTAGTACTCAACGCTTCTATCGATTCATTAGAGGGTGTAGCTTCTGCTGCAATCAATTCTATCGATGACTTACAAGCTGCTGACGTAGTACTTAATGCTTCTATTGATTCATTAGAAACTTTAGCTATTGATGCATACGGTGCAGGTGTAAGAATTCACCAAATGGGTACAGTAACAGCTCCGGCTGCTGATGGCGGTATATTTACCGTTCCTGTAGCGGTTGATGGTTCAGTTGATGCTGATTGCGTAGTATTCGTAAACGGTAAAGGTGAGCAAATGAAGATGGCATCTAACTCTAACGGTTGGACGCTAGCTGCTGATGGTGTAACATTTAACTTAACAGGTATTGGTTACGAAGTTAACGGTGAAGACGAAGTTTACGTTATCGCTCCTTATAGAGGTGATGAAGAAACTACCGGAACTGCTGGCGGTGAAGATTATGAAGATTTCTTCAACGGAAGAAAGAAGTAATTAGTAAAAGTTAAACACTAGTTTAATTAATTTAAGGGCCTCCATTTTGGAGGCCCTTTTTTATTTTATAGATATATAAATAAAGATAAACATAAAACTCAAATCATGTATATAGGAATTACACTAGGCCTTCAATCTGAAGACGAATCTATCTGGATTAATGGTATAAAAATGAATGCCATATTTCTGATGAACGCTTTACAAACAGCAGGACAGAAAGTTATATTATTAGACACTTCGCCCATAGTGGACGAAAAACTTTTAGATGAAAAAACAACATGGGACACAAAAAGATTTCCTATCAAAAAATATGCTTCAGAAGCCGGAAATGTAGATGTATTGATAATGTTAGGTACTTCTTTACAAGATACAACACTTAAGGAATTTAAAAATATTAAACCTAGTAATAAAGTTATTAAATATGCATGCGGAAACAATTACGTTATAGATATGGAAAGATGTTTGTTTCCTAAAGAAGATGCATCTATAACATATTATCAAAAAGAATTGGACGAAGTGTGGTATGTACCTCAACAAGGCAATCATAATCACCATTATTATATGTCATTACATAATTTACCTGCAGATAAAGTTAAACCAGTACCGTTTGTATGGGATCCTTTATTTTTAGATCAAGCATGTGAAGACTATATGCAAAAATTAAAAGATAAAGAAAAAACAGGCGGCTCTCCGATATATCAACCAGTAGCTGATAAATCTAAACTAAAACTTGCGGTATACGAACCTAATTTAAACGTAGTTAAATGGTCTATGATACCTGTGTTAATTGCTAATGAATACTTTAAATCAGGTGGTATATTCGGAGAATTAAATATTATGAGTTCTATTCAATTAGCATCTAACACTTATTGGAAAAGTATTGTTGGTTTTTTAGAAATATGGACTGCCAAAAATCCACATGTTAAACTAGCAGGTAGATATCCTGTAGTGGAATTACTAGCCGGAAAAGCAGATATTGTTATTTCTCATCAATGGGAAAATCAACTAAATTATGCATATTTAGATGCATTATATTTACAATTCCCAGTAATACACAATGCTCCGATGATAAAAGATGCTGGATATTATTATGAAGGATTTAATATTATGGACGGAGCAGAAAAACTAAAAGAAGCTATTGAATCACATGATGAAAATATAGAATCATATAATGCACGGACAGAAAAGGTATTAATAAGATATTCAGTGTACAACGAAGAATTATTAGAAACTTATAAAAAATTATTAGAGAATCTAGTAGCTGGAGAAAACAAACACGGCTTGTCTTATGAATATGATTGGCAAACGAATCTATATAAATAATTATATGAAAAAGAATAAAATTACGTTTGTGTTAACATCATGTGGAAGATTAGATTTATTAGAAAAAACACTAGACTCTTTTTTTAAATTTAACACAGCTGAAATAGAAAGATATATCATAACTGAAGACTCAGCAGATCCCGTTGTTTTTGAAGCATGTAAATTGCTTAACAAAGAAAAGTATGATAATAAGATAGAATTTATATTTAATCATACAAAGCTTGGTCAATCTAGATCAATCGATGCAGCATATGCAACTATAGATACTGAATATATTTTTCATTTAGAAGACGATTATGAATTTTATAGATCTAATTTTATAGAAATTTCTAAAGATCTACTAGAATCTAGACCTGAAATATTACAAGGATGGTTACAATCAAAAAAAGATGGACAGGTTAATAGAATTTGTCCTAAAGTATTTAAAACTAATAAAGGAACATCATTTAGATTTGTGATGCCATCTACTTTTTATACAGGTAGAATATTAAATGGCGAACGAGAAGCAGTAATAAATTATTATGGTTTTACATATAGACCTACTCTTAAAAGGCTTAAGGATTATTTAGAATTAGGTAAAGGAGGATATACTAGACTGGGACTTGAACACCTTGTAGATTATGCATATCGAGATATGGGATATAGAATTGTTAGTTTAACAGAAAGAGACGATGACGGCTACGTCAATCATATAGGATGGAATGACAGAGTAAAGGATCATGTTCACTAAAAAATAAAATATTTGAAAATGAAGTATGATATAAGTTGGATAATGCAAAGTTATTTGGGTGAATATCCAGGTTCTAGAGCAGATTCAGATAAAAAGTTTATAAGAGCAGTAAAATCATTCTTAGCAATAGGTGATCCACGATCACAGCTCGTTATAGCCAGTGATAATTGTGAAATAACACATGCATTATACTATAAACATTTTAAAAAGTACGAAAACATCTCTTATGTGTTTGTAGATAAGTCTGTACCTAATATGTATGAAAAAATCGAAGATCAATCATTAGTATATTATAGAGGTGTACCAAGGGAAGCCGCACGAGCAATTTCAGAAGGATATTTAATAGCATATATGGACAGTGATGATTATATATTACCTACAGCTGCTCAGATAATTAAAGCATATTGGAATGGAACTGTTAAAGAACACCCAGATGCAAATTATAAATGGGCAATTATAGGAAACTGGTACGATAATGTAGCCTTTATTGAAAAATACCCTGAATCAACTATCGCCATTCCGCTAGAAAAACCTATAAAAATAAAAGGATTAAAAAGTAAATGGCAAAAACAAAAAATAGCAGATGGAAATGTATTGTCTTCAACTTGGGGTGCAATACACAAACACGATTGTAATACTAAGTGGTTAGACGTTATTTCAGATCGTAGTAAAGGTGAAGCTTCAGAAGACTCTATATTTTGGAGAGCATTGAGAAAAGAAGGCGAAGGTTTTTTAATAAACGATGGTTTTTACGTAAGATGTCATTATACTGGTATATGGGATTATTAAAAAATATTACCGCATCTGACTGCAATGAAATCTGTAGCTAGATATATACATTAACGCGAAAAAATTTAACACTAGCATGCAACTAAGAATAAAGCAAATTTTAGATCTAATTAGCAGTAGTCCCAGTAACGGAGATTACTTTTCCTATAATATTAGTACTGGAAAATATGAAAATACTGCTGCCCCGCTAGACGGAACGTCTGGGACTTCTGGAACAGATGGTGCTGCAGGTACTTCTGGAACTTCTGGATCAGACGGAAAAGACGGAACTAAGGGTGATGATGGACCAACTGGTAAAGGAATCGATACCATAACAATGACGTCCGAAGGCGAAATGGTAATAACATATACCGATTCATCCAGGGCTGTTATACCAAATGTTGTCGGTGATGATGGAACTTCTGGAACCGATGGAACTTCTGGAACAGATGGTAGAGGAGTCTCTTCTATTACGATAGACGGCGATGGTAACATGATAATTGTCTACTCTAATGGCGATGGCGCTACTATACCAAACGTTGTCGGTGCTGATGGAACTTCTGGAACAGATGGTAGAGGAGTCTCTTCTATTAGAATAGACGAAGATGGTAACATGATAATAACTTATACCAATGGTGATGGTGCTGTTATACCAAATGTAGCCGGTGATGATGGAACTTCTGGAACTAGTGGAACTAGTGGAACAAACGGAACTGACGGTTCTTCAGGATCAAGTGGAACTTCAGGTGAAGATGGCGCTACAGGAACTTCTGGAACTGATGGTACTGCTGGAACTTCAGGTACTGATGGATCTAATGGAACTTCAGGAACTAGTGGAACTAGCGGAACTGATGGAACTTCTGGTACTGATGGAACTTCTGGAACTGATGGTACTTCTGGAACAAATGGAACTAACGGATCTTCAGGTTCAAGTGGAACTGACGGTACTTCTGGTACTGACGGTACTTCTGGTACTGACGGTACTTCTGGTATTGATGGTAAAAATGGAACTTCAGGAACTGATGGATCAGGTGGATCTTCAGGTTCAAGCGGAACTGATGGAACTTCTGGTACTGACGGTACTTCAGGAACAAATGGAACTAACGGAACAAGCGGAGCTGATGGTAAAAATGGAACTTCTGGTACAAGTGGAACAAACGGATCAAGCGGATCTTCAGGATCAAATGGATCTTCAGGATCAAGTGGATCTTCAGGTACTAATGGAACTAGAGGTGGAAGAAGTATAGAATCTGGAGTCTCAGATAATCCTAACGAACCATTAGTATATGCAGAATATAATGGAATGCTTTACTATGGTGGAAACGGAACAGTTTGGGCATGGGACAAAGGAAAGAATTTATGGGTAAATGTAGGAGATTTAAACGGAACTTCAGGAACTAGCGGTTCAAATGGAACTGGTGGTTCTAGTGGATCTTCAGGATCAAACGGAACTGATGGTTCAAGTGGATCTTCGGGTACTAGTGGAACTAGCGGTACAAGTGGAACTAGTGGAACTAGTGGATCAAACGGATCGAGTGGTTCTAGTGGAACAGACGGATCGAGTGGTTCAAGTGGATCTTCTGGTACTAATGGTACTTCTGGAGTCGATGGATCAAGCGGATCTTCGGGTACTGATGGTTCAAGTGGATCTTCGGGTTTAAGCGGAACTAGTGGAACTAGCGGAAACGATGGAACTTCTGGTACTAACGGTACTAATGGAACTAGTGGATCAAATGGTTCAAGTGGATCAAATGGAACTAGTGGATCAAACGGTTCAAGTGGATCTTCAGGATTCTCGCTACTTCACGTAGACAATGCTGGGTCGTTGACCTTCAACGGTGCATATGAAGGACAATATGCATATACAGATGACGGAGAAGTTTGGCAATGGTATTCTAAAGATAATTGGAATTTAGTAATAAATTTAAACGGATCGAGCGGAACTTCAGGTTCAAGTGGATCAAACGGTTCAAGTGGATCAAGTGGATCAAACGGTTCAAGTGGATCAAGTGGATCAAGTGGATCTTCAGGTACAAATGGAACTAATGGTTCAAGCGGTTCTTCAGGAACTAATGGAACAAACGGTTCTTCAGGTTCAAGTGGATCTTCAGGTTCAAGTGGATCTTCAGGTTCAAGTGGATCAAGTGGTTATCAAGGTGCACAATCAGGTGAAGAAAGCGATCCAAATGGAGTTTATACTGGAGACTTTGTTAATCAATTATATTTTGCATTTGATGGATCACTTTGGTTCTGGGGCGGTGGAAATTGGAAAGACTTAGAATCTTTAAACGGTTCAAGTGGATCAAGCGGAAGATCAGGAACAAGTGGAACAAGTGGAACTTCTGGTACAAATGGAACTAATGGTTCAAGTGGTTCTTCAGGAACAACATTAATTACTAGTAATCTCGACAATAGAATATTAACAGCTACTGGTACAAGTACAATTAATGCAGAATCTAATTTAAGATTTGATGGCACACAATTTGTAGGTGACTTAAGTCTTGCAGAATTTAGTCTTACACAGGATTTTTCATTAATAGGTAAAGCTTCATTAAATGCGTTTAGTTTCCATGATGTTAATGGTACAAATTATGGAGGTGCATCCTATATGTCAATACTTACAATGCTTGACGAAAGAGTAATGGAAGCTCCTCAAAATGTTATATGGGACGCGGCATCACCAAACGGATTTGGTATACAAAAATCTACCAGAAAGTTAAAGCATGACATTATTGATTTAGATTTCGATGCTGATGAATTCTTTAAATACATGAGACCAGTTTCTTTCAAATGGAATGGAACTGAGAGATTAGATTCAGGTTTTATTGCAGAAGAAGTTGCAGAATTTGATTCTAGATTAGTAGCATGGATGCCAAGTAAAGACGAAGAAAGCGGAGAAGACATTATGGAAGTATCTTCTGTAAACTATGACAAGGTAACTGCATACTTAGTAAAAGTTGTCGGTGATCTTAGAGAAGAAGTTAAGTCTTTAAAAGATGAAATTGAGAAACTTAAATAATTATATAAAAAAAAGTAACTAGTAAAATGCCTAGAAGATCATTAAAAAGTATTGCCAATATGGTTGCAGCTATGAAGTTTGGCAGAAATGCAACAAATATAGCTAACGCAAAAAACGCAAAAATAGGTTTAAATAATCCTGGCTTTAAAGGTGCTCATAAACCAGGTGCTTATTCTGCTTCGCAAGAATACACTGATTTATACACACTTGGACCGATTGTAGATGACATCTTAGATGCAATTCATGCTCTTGAAGATGAATCTGCTGGAATAGGTGAGTATTTACATGATCACTTTGGATCCGAAGAAGATAAGATTCAGATACCTGCAGACTTAAGAGTAGAAATAGGCGGAGCATTCGTTCAGGCTTTATATGAAAATTCTAATAACATAGTTATAGGTGCAGATGTTTTTGTACCTAATTCTGGTTTAATTAATTTTCAAATAACTGGTAATAATACACTACAAGTTGGAGGTGTTGATATTATTAATGCTTCAGGAGAATGGATTGGCCCATCTACAGGATTAAAGGGTCAAAAAGGACAAAAAGGTGTTGCTGGAACTAGTGGAACTAGTGGATCTTCAGGATCTTCAGGTTCAAGTGGATCTTCAGGAACAAGCGGAGAAAAAGGACAAAAAGGACAAAAAGGTACAGTTGGTAATACAGGTTCAACCGGACAAAAAGGACAAACAGGAGCATTTGGTGGAGCAACATTTGCATTCACATATAATAGTGCTACTTCAGGTGATCCGGGTTCTGGTAAATTTGGATTAAACAATGCTTCAACACAACAAAGTGCTACACAAATAAGAATAGATGATGTTGATGGTGATAGTAGTGATATTCAGACATACTTAAGAACTATTGATGATTCTACTTCTACTATTAAGGGTCACGTTAAGATAAGTAATAAAGAAGATGCTAGTCAGTTTGCTATTTATACAATAAACAGTTTAACAGAAAACACAGGATATTTTACAATATCAGTATCTGGTATTGATTCAAG
>Ga0233438_10001545_pt1 | contig 24929 bp, 21 predicted proteins | sample SI_123_September_FD_182720 | JGI IMG/M metagenome (GOLD analysis project Ga0233438, IMG submission 182720) | Seawater microbial communities from Saanich Inlet, British Columbia, Canada - SI_123_September2016_10_MG | ecosystem: Environmental > Aquatic > Marine > Inlet | place: Canada: British...
GACAATAGCTCATATTCACTCCTTATTTTGACAATAAAAAAGTGATGCAATTAACAGATATTTTCAATTCAACTGTTTGAACTTTTTTTATACCAAGTGTCGCACTTCATACTTTAGAGGGCGAAATCATCATTGTTGTCGTGATCTTTATAGTGTCGATTTTGGTCTTCATAATTCAATTGATTTTGGATTTTATTTAACTCTTCTTTGGTTGTTGCTTTTTCAATGTCTTGCTTAGTAATCATGGTTCGCTCCAATTGATTTGTATTGATTATGTAGCAATTAGATGAAGCTTATATGAAGAAAAAATACTTTTGATTGTAGGAATAATTTTTATTTAAAATCAGTTTTCTATAGGTTTATTGATTTAAATTTTTTTAACCTCTCTAGCGTGCCCTGCTTGATCAGCGCCATAGTGAGTTGATCTGCTAGCTGCTTAAACTCACAAGCAGGGCCTGTGATGGTTTGATGGATCAAAGGGCTTGGGGCATCGTAAATGGCCGCAGAAATAGTGATATCAAAACCTTTTACTATTGCATAAACTGAGATAGGCGCTAGGCATTGGGCGCCCAGTCCTCTGATAACTTGACGTTCAGCATCAATAGCACATGCACTGTCTTGATGGTTGAGTTGAGCGAGTAAATCTCGATAAGGAGAGTCTTGCCGGCAAACAACTCCAATTGCCGCTTGTCCACATGCAGGTGGGAATGGGATCAGTGGCAAAGGGGTATGGGGCACACAGCGTTCAAGCCTTTCTAATCCAGCAGCTGCTAGGATAATTGCGTCAAACAGCTGGCCAAGTTGATTTAATCGAGTGTCAATGTTGCCTCGAATGGCTTGTACCTTGTCTTGTGGTCGGATCATCAGCCATTGTTGTTGACGGCGTATACTACTGGTACCAATGGTCAGTGGCTTTGTTGTGTCAGGAAAATTTGTCAGGCCAACTAAACAATCATGAACAGCTGCTCGTTGATCAATGGCTGCAAAGATTAAGCCTTCAGGGAGTTGTGCTGGACAATCTTTTACGCAGTGGACCGCTGCGTCTGCTTGATCATTTAGTACAGCCTGATCTAGTGATTGGACAAACGAGCCCTTACCACCTAGCTGCCAAATCGGTGTTTGTGCATGCTGATCACCAGGTGTGTTAGTTGTGATCACTTGAATGCTTGTTTTGGTTAGTTGTGCTAGTTTGTGTTGAATGATGGTAGCTTGTGCTTGAGCCAAAGGGCTCTTACGTGTGATGAGGCGGATGGGGTTCATAGGTTGTTGTCGATAAACGATTGGGCTTTTTCGGCAAGTACATGGAGCTGACGGTGGAAAAAATGACTCGCTTGCTCGACCACTGAGATCGGTATTTGTTTATTTTTAGCAAAATCGATGACTTGTTGTGGGTCAACGATTTCATCGCTGTTACCTTGAATAATATGACAAGGGTTTTGAAAAGTTAGCGGATCAAATGGAAAGCGCATCACGGGTGGTGCGATCATCAAACAAGGTAGCTGATGGGTATCAGCTAGTTTAGCAGCGATATAACTACCAAATGAAAACCCACAAAACCACATGGGTAACGAATGCTTCGCGGTGACCCACTGATAGACAGCTTGCGCATCTGCGCATTCACCGGTGACTTTTCCATATTGGCCATCACTACCTTGTACGCCCCGATAGTTAAACCTGAGAGTATTAAATCTTTGTGCTATAAATTGCTTGGTCAGTTGGGTGATCACCTTATTCCACATGGTCCCTTCAAATAGTGGATGTGGGTGGCAGAGGATCACTTGCGCGATTGGATTGCTACACTCACTAGCTAGCGCTTCTAGTTTGCCAGCAGGACCAGCGATTTCAGTGGCTATTTCGCTTGGTAGTGGGCGTTTCATGAATTAATCTTCAATGACGGCAAAGTCGTCTTTGGTCGCCCCACAATCTGGGCAAAACCAATCATCAGGGATATCAGCCCAGCGTGTTCCTGGTGCAAAACCTTCTGCCTCATCTCCTGTTTCTTCGTTGTAAACATAATTACAAATCAAACATTGATATCGTTGATACGGCTGCTCGGACATTTTATTGGATACTCCACTAGGAACTTGATTGCTGGCAGTTTATAATGACCACGCTCAGATCACAAGGGGGCTTAGTCATACCGATGGATGTTGAACAAATTGCTAAGCAATATCTGGTCGGCGGGGTTAATTCACCGGTTCGATCACTCAAAGGGCTAGTTCCCAAAGGCCTATTCATAGAAAAAGCAGATGGGCCATACCTTTATGCCAATCAAAAATCTTATTTAGATCTAGTGTGTGGTTTTGGTCCCCATATTCTGGGTCATCAGCACCCTGCCGTTCGTAAAGCCCTTCAATCTGCGATTGATCAAGGCTTTTGTCCAGGCGCAACCCAAGCTGCTGAAGTGAAATTGGCACAGCACATCTGCCAAAAGATACCCAGTATGGAATGCCTACGTCTTGTTAATTCAGGTACTGAAGCAGCGATCACTGCTGTGCGGTTGGCTAGAGCAATCACGGGGCGATCGGCTATTTTAAAATTTGCTGGCGGTTATCACGGTCATCTTGATAGCTGTTTGGTATCAGCTGGCTCAGGTGCTATGACATGTGGCACTCCCAGCTCTCCTGGTGTGCTGGCAGCAGTTGCCAAGCAGACCTTTGTGGTGCCATATAATGATCTAGCTGCTGTACGGCAAGTTATGCAAACGCATGGCCAACAAATTGCTGCGGTATTGGTAGAGCCAGTGGCTGGCAATATGGGCTGCATTCCACCAGCTGAAGGATTTTTATCAGGCCTTCGCCAGCTTTGTGATCAAGCTGGGTCGATGTTAGTATTTGATGAGGTGATGACTGGTTTTCGGGTGCATCAATACGCTGCTCAGCTGCGTTACAATATCACCCCTGATCTTACCTTACTTGGTAAAATCATCGGTGGCGGCTTGCCCATTGGCGCTTTAGGTGGTAAGCGGGAATATTTAAATCGTTTAGCCCCAGTTGGCGATGTTTATCAAGCTGGCACGTTTTCTGGCCATGCACTGTCATGTGCAGCTGGGCTAGCAGTTTTACAGTATATGCAAGCGCATCAAGTCATTGATGTGATTGAACGTCGCGTGCAGCATTGGCTTGCTGAGCTAGGCGCTTTAGCCAAGCGTTATGGTGTACCGATGCAAACAAGTCAAGTGGGGGGCATGTTTGGCGCTTTTTTCACTGAGCAGCCGGTGTTGCAGTTAGCTGATATTGATCAAGCTAGTGTTTTGCGCTTTAAAGCCTGGTTTAAAGCTTGTCTAGATAACGGTATTTATTGGCCACCATCAGCGTATGAGGCTGGCTTTGTGAGCTATGTACACGATGAAGCTGTATTAGATGCTAGCTTAGTACCACTGGCCAAGGCATTTAAACAGCTCACCTATGCTTAGCCAGCTCCAGCGTTATCTATATCCAGTTTGTCAGGTCATTATCACTGTTTTTTTACTTGCTATCTGGTTGATTAGAAGTATCAAAGACCGTGATTATCTCATTCGGATCTATCAATCTTTGGGCTATTATTCCACCAAAAATAGATTGGATCGAAGTATTTGGCTGCATGCCGTTTCAGTAGGTGAAAATATTTGTGCACAGCCACTGGTTGATGCCTTGGTAAAAAAATACCCTCAAGTGCCACTTTGTATCACCACAACCACCACCAATGGGTATCGCTATGCGCTGAAGCATTATGGCAAAGTAGCCACGGTTTGTTTTGCACCAATTGATTTGCCGCAGTGTGTCAAAGCATTGATTAGGCACATCAACCCACAAGTTGCCATCATCATTGAAACAGAGCTTTGGCCAGGCTGGCTGACAGCTTTAAAAGCCGAGCAGATCCCGTGCCTACTAGCTAATGCGCGTTTATCCGAGCGTTCATGTCGTGGCTACCAGCGCATTGATCGTCATTGGGCTAGTCAGTGGCTTGTAGCATTATCTGCCGTATTAGCGCAAACCCAACTGGAAGCTGATCGCTTTATCCAGCTCGGCGTAAAGCCGGCGGTAGTCAAAGTGACAGGTCAACTGAAATTAGCTATACCAGCTCCCACACATGCTAAAGCAGAAGGTCAAAAACTTCGCTCTCAGTGGGATCGAGATTGGGTGGTATTAGCTGCTAGTACGCATGATGGTGAAGAAGCTATTGTGCTAGATGCCTTCAAACAATTAACTTCTCAAAGGCAAACGTGCGGTTTGATTTTAGTGCCACGCCACCCCGAGCGCAGTGATGAGTTAGCGCGTTTATGTCACCGGCAAGGTTTGACGGCAACACGTTATAGTCAATGGCACCAAACGCCATTTAGTAGTCAAGTGTTAATCGTTGATCAGATCGGTTTACTATGGTCTATGTATGGCCTTGCTGATCGAGCTTTTGTTGGTGGTAGCTTGATCCAAAGAGGTGGGCATAATCCGATTGAGCCAGCCAAAATGGGCTGCGCATTTTGCACTGGACCACATACTTTTAACTTTATGGCATTGTATCAAGAGCTGATAGATATTCGAGGCTGTCAGCTGGTTAATAATAGTCAGCAATTATTTGAGTTTTGGCATGCATCAGATCTTGCTGATCAGGTACAGCAAGCCAGCCAGTTTGTACAATCAAAAACTGACGTGCTTGATCAACATATGCAGGTGATCAGTGAGTGGCTCGAAAAAAAGTAGATCCTGACAGTTCATACAAGAGCGTTAGTTGTAAAAGAACGTAAGGTAAAATGATCCTTTACGACCATTAAAAAATTAAATGATTTGTTGATGCCACAATGCCAACAAAAAATCCCGCCAATGAATCACATGAATATGATCAATGACTTGATTTTGACGGCAATGACATACTAGGTAATACCGCTTAAAAACATTTTCTTCTTTCAGTGCTTTTAGCCCCTTCAAATGCTTGGCTGATGGTGATTCAGTTGATTTTACCTCAATAGCAGTGTGATCCCCGATCAAAAAATCGACTTCCTGGCCATGATGCGCCTGCCAATAACTAAATAAGTCATCTTTACGCTGATAAGCTAAAAAAGCTTTTAACTCAGTGGCAATAAAATGCTCAAAAGCTTTACCATACTGGTCAGATGGCTTGTCGATGTGCTTTATGCCTGCTAAACAATTTCGAACGCCAACATCAAAAAAATAAAACTTTGACGTGCTTATTGCTTTTCTTTTGATACTGCCAGTCCAAGCTGGCAGCATAAAGCCGACCAACGTATCTTCCAAAATTTGGTAGTAACTTCTAATCGTTGATGCTGGTATTGCCACATCATTGCTCAGCGAAGCAAAGTTCAACATCGTTCCACTTGTGACGGCAGCAGTTTGAATGAATCTTGCAAAAGATTGTAGTTTGCGTGTCAACGCTTCAGCTTGAATTTCCTCACTGAGATAGGTTTGTACATACGCTTTTAATTCTTCCTCAGGGTATTGACTTAAATAGACTTGAGGTAAACCGCCATATCGAAGATAACGATTTAAATCAAAATCTGGTATCTCATCCATCACTAGCGGAAACAGAGATGCGCTCCAGGCTCTGCCAGCTAGGAGATTGACCCCTTTTGCTCTGAGCTTTCTAGCGCTTGAGCCAGTTAGCAAAAATGTGATTTTGCGCTCTTCAATCAATCGATGGATTTCGTCAAGTAACGCAGGTATTTTTTGTATTTCATCAATTACGACATAGTTAAACTGTCTAGTTTCGCCATCAATGATTGAAGATAATTCCCAAGGACGAGCGCTTAGCTGTAAAAATAAATCACCTTTTAATAAATCAATTACCAGTGAGTTGGCTAAAAGTTGATGATTGATCAAGCTAGATTTGCCAGTCGATCGCGGCCCAAATAAGAAAAAAGACTTCTTTTTAAGGAGATTGGCTAAATCAAGCTTTCTTTTTAAGTACATTGTAATACCAAGCCAAAAAAACAAACTATCAAAAAACTCTATAACCAGCAACGTTAATACTGATTATTTATATATTAAACATAAGCCATATTCATTTCAGATGATTATAATGGTCACAGATTGAAGCGAGGGACATCAACTTAATCCCTAAGAGCTGTATGAATCAGTCCAGATGTAAGCCATTTGTTTGCTATGAGAGCACATCGAATGACAAGTCTGCTAAAATATTTCATTCATACATTGAGCAAATAGCTGAGGTTCATTCAAATAAAAGGCGAGATATTTTTAACAGCAACTATTACAAGAAGAAGTTTGGGTAGTGGCGGAGAATTGGCTAGCAACCTGGTCTTTAAAGTGTTGAAAAATACTTTTATGAGCACATTCTTTTAATTGGTCACTATTTAGTTTATTTGCTTCAGTATTGATAGCTGAAACGACAGATGATTTGAACCAAGTAGCGATCCCTATTTGAATCACAGCTAATGCGATCATTATTAATGGCATACAAAAAGGCTCCATCATCACGCCAGTCAGTGCATACCAGCCACCAATACTTAGTGTAAACATCACTAAGTTGAACAAACAAGCAACAAAAAAGGACCGCTTTTGAAATGACTGATATTTTTTGGCAAGGATGTGTAGCTTGATGATTGTAGCAAGTCTGCTAGGTTGATCAGTTTTTTTAGATTTACTACAGTGATTATTACAACCGCTTGAGCATGTTTGTTGGGTTTGCTTGTCTTCCGGAAAAGGTAACATCACATCGCAAAATCCAGCTACACCAATTCCCTCTTTATTTAGCATGCCAATAGCAACATTTGACTGTAAGAAAGCAGAAAGGTCGTTAACTCCATCGCCAATATATGCTGCTGAGAGGTCTTGTTTTTTATTTTTGCCTGTTTTGATTTCTGTTACTTCTTTTCCTTTTGCTAGTAGATTTTGGTGATGGGTGGTAACTGATTTTATTTGGCCGTCTTGTAGTAGAGGTGAGTTTCCACTTTGACTTGAATTGGTGATGGTCAGTTTTTGCTTTGCATCTTTGTCTGTAGCGCCAGTAAGTAACCTAAAACTGTTACTATCTGGTACCTTGAGCTGATTAAAGTATTTTATAAAATGTTTTGCTGAACCATCTAGCTCTTGATCTTCGTGCTTCACCAATACACCATGCATATCTGAAATTAGAAGATCAATATCTGCAAAGTTTTCTAAAAAGCGCATCGCTGAATTTGCTTTTTCTTGTTCATTTTGGCCATGAAGGACAACCTTCCAGCTTTGCATATTGGATATCGCAGCTTGTAATACAAACTGGGACATCGCAATACAACAAGGGCAAACGCTCATTAGAGTGGTGATTAATACCTGTAAAGCCGCGCCTATCCCCATAAAATGAAACCAGATAGCACTGATAGCCAAGGTTGTGATCACAAACCCTGGAAAGTAATTCTGAATCGAACGGTCAATGCCCTGGGTTTTGGTGTCTTTTTCCTGTTTTGTTTTGAGTTGTTCTCTTAATTGTTTTAAGTTTTCGCTAGCTTGAGTGCATTTAAACTCGATAGTGTTTTTGCTATCTGGTAACGTGATTTTGAGATGAACAGGCTCTTTCAATGTCACTGTTTGATCATTGATTGTGATATATTGAGCTGATTGGCCTTGAGAGTCATTTTTAGAAATTTTATACCAGGCGTTTTCACCAGAGTTACCTCTTATTTCAATATGATCTAGATTCTTTACATCAGTTGTCCACTCTCCAAAAACAATTTCATGCACAGTATTGGGCATGTTCTTGTGGCTAGCTTCACTGGATTTATGATGAGTGTTTGGGCAACCACAACCTGTGCTGCAGGCTTTTTGTGAGCTAATTGATCGTGTCCAACCTTTTTCTTTTTTTTCAAAAGTTAGCACTTCATTTTCTTTTTCAAGTACATGATTAAGATCGACGTTGGTTAATCTGGTTTTCTTGTGGGTAGCAGGTGACTTAAGGCTGGTGCTTAGTTTGAGTAGAAAGAGCGTCAGCATCAACCCCACATAATCAACGTGACAAAAGCCATAGATCATCATGGCTTGGGGATAGCAGATAGTGAGGGCCAATGTGGCTAGGTGTAAGGAAAGTGAAAGTGCCAAGGTGGTATTCAAATTAATCTTTAACTGTGGATCAAGTAATGTGTATGTGAAGACAAAAAATAAACCGAGCTCGATCAGCAACATCTGATTAATCGATAAAAGTGTAGTCATTGCTACTGGCGCTACCATATAGCTGATGGGCAATAGGAGTAAGAGCCAAAAAGTTGCAATGACGTTTGAATCCTGCTTGTTAAAGTACTGAAAAGTGTAATAAACCCCAATTGATAGAAAAAACAGGTGGTAAAGTGGCAGGAAGATACCAGATGGCATGATAACGTAGTGACAGATTGCTGCCAGGCAAGTGAAAATGAGCAGTTTAATTAGAGGCTGGCGATTTGAGGTATGTTCTTGGTTGTTTGGAGGACAACAAGCTTTTCCCATCTAGAATCCAAATCCGTTGAATGCTTGATCACAGTCTTTTTTCATGATGAACTCAATACTGTTATGATGGGCGCATAATACCTAAGTCGACGTAATAAGTAAATATATTACTTCTTTTTATGGATTATGCGTGGTAGATATGCGTCATGGTTGGCCAAATAAGTAGAACAACGATGATCAATGGAATCAGCTGCCAAGTTAGCTCAGAAATAACGGAGCGATGAAATGGTTTTGCAGATTGGCACCTTGCCTTGATAGAAGCGTAGATCATCCAGCAAAAGATCAATCCACCAATGGCTAGACAAAGCCAACATAATAGTTGATGTGGGGGTGCGGCAACTGGGTTGATCATAGAGGCAAATATAAAGTCTTATTGTGATTAGTTTAACGAAGAACTGATGGCAATCCCAGCCGCTTTTCAATGTCGAGCAATTACTATAACATAGCTTCAATCGATTTGATGTTGATCATGAATGTCAGTTTAATCGCTGCGGTTGATCGTAACGGCGTAATTGGCCACAACGGCCAGATTCCCTGGTATTTGCCTGAAGATTTTAAATATTTTCGGCGAGTGACTGAGGGCAAAACAGTACTGATGGGCCGTAAAACCTTTGAGTCAATTGGTAAGCCGCTAGTGAATCGTCAAAATATCGTCATAACAGCTAATTTGCAGTGGCAGCATGATCAAGTGCGGGTGTGTCACAGTTGGCTTGAAGTTGAGCAGCTGATTGATCCTCAACAAGAGTGCATGGTGATTGGTGGCTCGTCGCTGTATGATTATTATCTAGACCGAGCACAAAAACTTTACTTGACCGAAGTTGAAGCCAGTGTCGAGGGTGATTGTTATTTCCCAAGTTGGCAGAGGCAAGATTGGCAATTAGTGCAAAGTCGTTGGTTGCCATCAGATGCAAAACATCAGTTTGGGCATTATCAAAGACTCTACGTTACTAAAGTTTGATTAGAGATGGAGCAAGTAAAAACAGATATTTTAATTATTGGTGCTGGCTTAGCAGGACTAACAGCTGCGCTTAGTGCAGCTGATAAATATCGGGTGATTATAGCATTTGGTGTACCTGAACACAGCGCCTCATATTGGGCACAAGGTGGAGTTGCCGCTTCCTATTACCCAGATACACCAGACTCTCATGTACAAGATACGGTCAATGCTGGTGGTGGCTTATGTGACCTATCTGTCGTTCAATCATTGTGTGAGCAAGCCGCTTCGCAAATTGATTGGCTATTAGCAAGAGGTGTTTCTTTTTGTCTTAATGATAAAAAAAAATTTGACTTAGTAAGAGAAGGTGGCCACCAAGTTGCTAGGGTCGTGCATGCTAATGATCGTACAGGCAGGTCTATTGTCAAAAACCTATGGGCTGCCTGTTTAGCCCATCCTAAAATTGAGATGTTAGATCACACGCATTGTGTTGATTTGATTAAAGTAAATGAAGTCGTCAGTGGTGCTACTTTGCAGCAGGGTCATCGATTGTTGCAGGTGTTAGCAGGTGCTACAGTTTTAGCCACTGGTGGCGCTAGTGGTCTTTTTGCTGCTGTAACGCATACAGCGCCGCTAATGGGTGTTGGTGCAGCATTAGCCTGGCAAGTCGGCGTGCCATTGATGGATCTAGAGATGATTCAATTTCATCCAACTTGTGTGTTGATTGATGGTTATCCACCTTTGCTGTTGACAGAGGTCATGCGCGGTAAAGGGGCACATGTTGTTAATGATCAGCATGAGCGTTTTTTATTAGATGCTCACCCAAAAGGTGAGTTGGCGCCGCGAGATGTTGTATCTCGGCGTATGCAGCAAGAAATGAGTCATCAGGACCGCCCGCATGTATGGATGTCAATGAAGCACATGAGCCCTCAAGCACTATCTTATTTTCCAGAGAATATTCGGGCTCTCAAGCAAAGAGGGCTAGATCCGATCAAAGATTTGATCCCTATTCAGCCAGCAGCGCATTACACCTGTGGTGGCATTCAGGCGAGCCTCGCTGGTCAAACGACAGTGCCAGGACTTTATGCATTAGGAGAAGTTGCCTGTACAGGCGTGCACGGCGCTAATCGTTTAGCCAGTAATTCTTTGCTAGAATGCCTGGTAATGGGACGTACTTTTGCAGAGCAGGTGTCTTTGGTCAAGCTGCGCAAACAAGCGATCAAGCAAGGCGATCATCTTCAACCGGCTCAGTCTTCTGATCTTAAGCGTTTGCAGCAGTTAATGCACCAGTCTATGCATGTAATTCGCCAGTCAGATCAACTAAATATTGCTTTAAGTGCAATAGAAGATTGGTGCGATCAACCAACTGGATCATCTATGCGCTATCATCTGGATTTGTGTCGATTGATGCTCAAAAGCGCTCTGTTTAGACAAGAGAGTCGAGGCGGTCATTTTCGTCAAGACTTCCCAAAAACATCATCAGCATGGGATGGTCTACATACCAAAGTAGTTGGTGAGAAGATCTTGCGATCTAGTATACATGCGTAAGTCCATTTATTTTATTTCAGACATTCACTTGGGATCAGGTCAAGGTGATCAATTGTGGCTACAGGCTTGTGATTATCTAAGCAAGCAGGCTAAGACGGTCTATATTTTAGGCGACTTATTTAATATCTGGTTTGGTCAGCCAGTTCCTGTATCCATGCATCAGTCGGTTCAAGCATTGCGGTTATTAGCTAGTACGGTAAAAGTGTGTGTTATGACGGGTAATCGTGACTTTTTATTAACTGCTAGTGATGTGGCAGATTGGGGATGTCAATGGCTATCGGACCCCAGTGTGATTGATATCAATCATCAAGCGGTATTGTTAACCCACGGTGATGCATTATGCATGGATCCAGGCTATCAACGCTACCGCCGGATTGTTCAGCACTCCTGTGTTAAAAAGTGTTTTTTAGCTTTGCCATCTGTATTTAGGCAATCCATTGCTCAAAAGATACAACAAGTAAGCAAACAAGCAACGATTGAAAAAGATGCTGGCCATTTTCAAATAGACCAGCAACTAGTACAAGGTTGGCTAACACGCTATCAAGCGTCGGTCATGGTGCATGGGCATATTCACCAATGGCAACATCATCATCATGATGCAATGCATCGCCGTATTGTATTATCTGACTGGCAGGCATCAGCAACTGGCTTGTGTATACAAGATGATCAGTGGCTGCGGTGGGATTTTGGTGAGCGTGGTGCTTGTCTGTCACCATTGATAGGATGAAGCTAGCATTTGTTATTGATGGGCATTCATGTAAAGGGACGCGATGATCTTGGAGTAAAAGATGAAGCATTACGGTAAAACATGGTGGGGCCAGCGATGGCTACAGGCATTCACTGATATTGATGAAGCCAATCGTTTGCCTCGTGGACGAACTTATGCCAATACCGGTCGCGCTTATGATGTCAAACTTCAGGGTAACCAAGTTACGGCAAAGGTTGATGGTTCAAGATCAGCGCCTTATAAGGTCAAGATAGTTTTCCAAGTCTGGGATAGAAAAACGCAGCTGAAGATCAAAGCGATGATGATTGAATCACCTCTGATTTTGTCACAGTTATTGAATAAGCAACTACCAACCAAAATGATGGAACTGTTAGATCGGGCTAACATCAATCTTTTTCCGGCAAGGTGGAAGGATTTAAATGCTCGTTGTAATTGTCCAGACTGGGCACAGCCGTGTAAGCATATGGCATCAGTCGTTTATTTAATTTGTAAGCAAATTGATCAAAATCCTTTTATACTCTTTGATATTCATGGTTGTGATTTGTTGGGTCTTTTGTCGGATTTCCGTGATGGCGGTGTTGATCAGTTGCAACAAATGCCGACAATCACAGATATGTTGAAGCAGGTACAGCCAACACAAGTCATATCTGATTATTCTCAATTATCTGAGATTGATTTGGGGGGAATTCCTGATTTAAGCCGCTCTATTATGAGGGTTCTTGCTGATAACCCGGCTTTTTTTGAAAAAAACTTTACCGATATCTTCAAAGCAGCCTATCAATATTGGCAAAAAAAACCGTTAGGCGGAGTAAAGTTTTGGTTATGGATGAAGCCACCGCTAAAAAATAAACGAACTCAGTCTGAAGAGGAAGTTTTTTTAGCCAGTTGGCTGTACCCAGATCGATTTGATCAATTTAATTGCAAGATGGGTAAAGATTACGCCTTACAAGAGATTTGTGATGGTGCAACCCATGTTTTTAGAAGTAAAACTGATTTGATTGGCAATTTAGTCGTATTTTTATCAAGTTGTCCAGCTGCGTGTTTACATAAACTGTGTCCAAAGATTCAGTTGATGCATATGATCTATCAGTATGCGCATCGATTATTACAACAATCAGCAATTGTGCCTCAAATTATGCAGGGAGAAGGCTATTTAACAGTGCTTCGATGGTTGCCTGCTTTATTTGATCCAGAAGTAAAGTCGATCTATGACCGCTTATGTCAGGTTTGCCCAGCAGATTTGGTCACATTTAATGGGTACACGATTAGTCCACAAGAACAGGTGAACGCTTGTATAACGTGGATTCTATCTGGTCTGATGGATGAGAATTGGCCAACAGTTATTGCCAAAAACACTAAGAGTGATGTTTTAAAGTTATTTTTTCATGATGGTAAAGTGGTGTTTGAGCCGTCTGATCGTCAAATACCATCAGCGATTTATCAGTGGTTGGCTCCTTTGTTCTTAGCTCATAAATCACATAAACTGCATCTGCAAATTGAAGAAAAAGAGGGTGGCTTTTCATTATTTCCAAAGATTTTATTAGATTCTGCAAGTCAGCCAATCACCATTAAGCAAGTGATGCAGTTAGAGCAAATCGAACTGAAGCTATCGATTTTATCTGATTTATCGTTGATTGCTGAGCATTTGCCAAACTTGGATGAAATGGTGCGATCATCTAAGCCAGTTTATTTTGATCTTGAAGCATTTTCTCCCCTTTTATTGAACATGGTGCCAGTACTGCAGGCTATTGGTGTGATCGTGGTATTGCCTAAATCACTACATCATCTAATTCGACCCCAAATGAGTCTGCGTTTAACAGCTAATCCACATTTAAAAAATGATCAACAAAGTTTTGTATCATTGAGTCGCTTACTGGATTTTGATTGGCAAATTGCTTTAGGAGATCACCAACTATCAATCGATGAATTTAAAAAAATGCTCAAGCAAGCTGGTCGTTTAGTGAAGCTGGCTGATCAGTATGTGCTATTGGATGAAAAAGAGGTCGCTTTGTTGCTCAAGCAACTGGAAAAACAGCCAAAGCAGTTTAATCAAATGGAATTAATGCAGGCATTGTTTGCTGAATCGATCGCAGGTGTGAGTGTAGCATTAGATAAAAAGCTTCAGTCATTGGTTCAGTTCATTCAACGATGTCAGCCATTGCCAATTCCTCATAATCTTGTAGCACAGCTAAGACCATATCAAGTGCAAGGTTATCAGTGGCTTATGCAAAACATCCAATGTTCATTTGGCAGTATTCTGGCTGATGATATGGGCCTTGGTAAAACATTACAAGTCATCACTGTGATTCTGCACTTAAAAAATGCTGGTCAACTACCATCAAAGGCATCTGTCTTGGTTGTTGCGCCTACTAGTTTACTGAGTAACTGGCAACGTGAGTTGATGAGATTTGCGCCAGATCTTCGCGTTTGTTTATACCATGGATCGGCCAGGCAGATTGTTCAAGATTGTGATGTGGTCATTACATCGTACGGTCTTGTGAGGAGTTGTCAAAAATTTTGGCAACAAAAGTCATGGTTTTTAATGATTATTGATGAAGCCCAGGCGATTAAAAATCCATACACTGAGCAAACCAAATCCATTAAAGCCATTCAAGCTAATCACAAGATTGCGATGAGTGGAACGCCAGTTGAAAATAGATTATTGGAGTATTGGAGTTTATTTGATTTTACCAACCAAGCATACCTTGGAACATTGAAACAATTTAAAGCGCAGTATGCAGCGCCAATTGAGCAAGATAGAGATAAAGATAGTTTGCATCGGTTCAAAAAGTTGACAGCGCCTTTTATGCTACGTCGATTAAAAAGTGACCAAACGATTATCGCCGATCTACCTAAAAAAATTGAAAGTAACCGCTATTGCACATTGACCGCTGAGCAAGCAGCACTGTATCAGCAGGTGGTTGATGCTTCTTTGGTTAAAATTGATCAAAGTGATGGCATGGAGCGTCGCGCAATGGTGTTACAAATGATGAATGCGTTAAAACAAATTTGTAATCATCCATCTCAGTTTAGTAAACAGCCAAATCAGGCAACCTTTGATCAATCTGGCAAAATGCAAATGCTTCAAGAGATCATTACAGACATACATGACTTGGGTGAAAAATGTTTGATCTTTACCCAATACATTGACATGGGGCGTATACTAGCCAAGCTACTACAATTATCTTTTCATGTTCAGGTACCGTTTCTCAACGGATCGATTACCAGAAAAGCACGAGATCAAATGGTGCAAGATTTTCAAGATCCTTCATCCAATGCGAGAATTTTTATCATTTCATTAAAGGCAGGTGGCACAGGCTTGAATCTAACGGCTGCCAATCATGTCATTCACTATGATTTATGGTGGAATCCAGCTGTTGAAAATCAAGCCACTGATCGCGCTTATCGAATTGGTCAAAGCCGCCAAGTGCTTGTGCATCGTTTTATCACCACAGGCACATTTGAAGAGCGGATTGATGACATGATCAAAAGTAAAAAAGCACTCGCAGATCTTACTGTGAATGATGGAGAAGCTTGGATTACTGAAATGAGTACCAACCAGATCAGAGATATGGTTAATTTAACAACGACCCTCAGAGAACCTCAATAGAATCTGTTGTGACACTGATGATGTTTCGACCTCTAAAGTATGAAGTGCGACACCCAAAATATTAGCGCTTTTCTAGAGCGATTCTCGATAGTAATACCAATTGAAATAATAAATAACTAGCTGTAAAATAATCTGATTTTTAACAAGAGCAAGGTATGGCATCACCACGTAATTATGCTGATAAATTACAATCAGACGATTTTGATCAATTATTTCGGGAAGCAACTCACCCAAAAGAAAAATTAAGGTTTTTAGCCTTTGTACATCTAAAAGATGGACAAAGTGCACGAACAGTTGCTAATACAGTCCAAGTTGATCAAAGCTCTGTTCACCGGTGGCTCAGGAACTATGAAGCTAAAGGGGGGGTGCCCATATTGAGGTAGCGCGCTTGAGATAAGCTAAGATGGTATAGGGTGGGGAAGATGTCTTTGTGGGAGGCTAGTCTGTGATAATCAATGGGCTTGTTGTATGGTGGTGGGGCATAGAGATAAAAAAATACTTTTTGCCCAATAGCTTGATCTTGAGGTTCGGGAATAAAGCCATGGAAGTTATGATCACCAAAGGCCGCAACGATGGTGCGAGGCTGCCATTGTTTAATATAAGTGATAAAGCGGCCCAAGCAATCAGCGCTGTATTGGTAGGCAGTAGCAATCAGTTTAGCTTTTTGGGTGGTGCTCTGAAAGCGTTCAGCTAGCCAATCGATGTGTGGGCTTGTTGTGGGTTGAAAGTGATGGGGGTAGCTGTATGGGGGGTGATTGGTATGGGTGACTATATAAATTAAAAGTGGTTTTTTAGCTTGCTTCAGTCTTTTGCTAGCTACTTTAAAGAGCACTTCATCAAATACATCTTGCTTGACGTTATCCCAGGTTTTTTGATCAGAAAATGGTTTTAAGGAAATGGCATCATCTACTTGATCAAAACCAATATGATGATAGAACTGAAATTCATTCAATTTTAGTTTGTGACCGACTAGTAAAGCAGTTTGATAGCCGGATTTTTTATAGGGTAAAATAGCAGATTGGGGAAAGTGGTTGAGTCGATAGTCAGAGCCGCTAATCGATGCTTCATTACCACTTAAAATGCTGCCTATCAGTAAGTACTCCATACTCGCAACGGTCACTCGACCATAGGCATAAAAGTGATTGAATCTGTTATCACTTTGTACATGTGTTGCCAGCGAGCCAAGTGCTGACGGCTTCCATTTGTTTTTAGCAGCCCAAGCTAATCCCATACTTTCCATATGCACGATAGCTACATGAGGTGGCTTTGTTTTGAGTAGTTGTTGTTTGGGAGTGGCTGTCCAAAAATCAGCTTTAAAAGGTTTGGTGAGTCCAGTTGCTTGGTAGGCTGATTTAACAGCATCTAGGGTGGTCGTGCGCGTTAGGCTAAATTCAGTGATTGCTTTCAGTGACATTTGAAATGGATGTACTAAGGCCATGTTGATGACCGGGTATGGGGTTTTTTCAAATAAGCGAGCAAGTCGACACATGTATTTCGGTTGACCAAAGATGATAAAGCTAGTTAAGCAGATCATCACAAGCCAACGTATAGATGGGTACTTGCTTGGTTTAGGGGAAGCATTGTTCTTGAGCTTCATTGCCCAGTAGATCCATGCTGCATTAAAAAGTATTAGCAAGCTTAAACACTGTTGCCATGGGTACCGAGAGATGGCGTATTGTGCATCACTCTTAGAAATTCCCAAATGCATGAGGTAGTCCAGCAGTACAGGCCCGATGGGCAGTTGATCGTTTTGATACCAAAAATAGCTGACGATAAGTAGCACGATTAAGCTAGTTAACAAGATACTGCTGATTACAATGATCAGCCATTGCATTAATTTTTTTAAACAAGGGATCAGACAGCCAGTCAAACTAATCGGATAAATGATGCTGGTTACTATCAGCCAAGTTCTTAGGTCATTGATAATGCTTGTGTAGATCACTGAAAACCATGAAACATTTGCTCCAGAAACCTGGAAAAAAGTTTCAATAAATAACCATCGACCGATCGTAGAGATTAGCAAGCCAATGAGAATCAACCGAATCAATAGCCTCCATTCAAAATGGTTATTTTTTCTCGTTTTATGCATTTTTGACAAAAAAATTACAATTTGTGGATGTAAATGCTAGCGTGGCTTATGTGACAGCGCAATGATTCATTGAAACATTCTTTGGGCATGTGTATTTCTGGGCCATCAGGGTGACTGGTCGTTGATGATGATGAGAAAAAACGATAAGATTGAAATTGATTTTCAATGTATCAACATGCATCACCAAACAGCTTATCGATCGCATTTATGTGGCCAGATTAATCAACGTGATTGTCAAAAACAAATTAACCTATCTGGTTGGGTTGGTGCATATCGAGATCATGGCGGTATCATCTTTATGGATTGCCGAGACTTTAGTGGCAAAGTTCAGTTAGTGTTTGAGCCGGAAAATACCAAAGTTTTCGAGCAAGCTCAAAAGCTGCGTGATGAATGGGTTGTTGCGATTACTGGCACTGTGCGTCAACGGCCAGATGGTACAGTGAATCAATCACTTGATACTGGATTAGTCGAGGTGGTGGTTGAGTCTCTTGAAATTTTAAGTGCCGCTAAGCCCTTACCTTTTGCGATTGAAGATCGTATTGAGGCAGGTGAAAATGTTCGCCTGCAATATCGCTTTTTAGATCTCCGCCGTCCAGTGATGCAATCAAGTTTGAGGCTTAGATCTAAGGTCATCCATGCTTTTAGAGATGTACTTCAAGATCAAGGCTTTGTTGACATTGAAACACCCTATTTGACCCGATCAACACCAGAAGGCGCCCGTGATTACTTAGTTCCTAGTCGAACGCAACCAGGCCATTGTTTTGCATTGCCGCAGTCACCACAAGTTTTTAAACAGCTATTGATGATCAGCGGTTTTGATCGCTATTATCAAGTGGCAAGGTGTTTTCGGGATGAAGATTTAAGGGCAGATCGTCAGCCAGAATTTACCCAGCTAGATTTAGAAATGGCTTTTGTCAAAGAAACAGATGTCATGACGGTGGTAGAAAATAGTTTACGTCAGATATTTAAAACTTGTTTGGATACCACACTTGAGCCAATTGCTCGTATGAGTTATCAATCAGCCATGATGCAATATGGTTCAGACAAGCCAGACTTACGTTTTGGTTGTCCTTTGGTGGATATAAGGTCAGTTGCCAAGCAAAGTTCATTGTCGATTTTAGCCCAAGCAGCGCATGATGATCAGATGTCAGTGATGGCCTTAACCATTGCTGGTATTGGTGATCAATGCTCACGTAAAAAGTTAGATGAGCTTAATCATTGGATTCAAAAGTTTGGCGCTAAAGGTCTGGCCTACTTAAAAGTTGAAGATGATGCTAAAGGTTTAGCAGGCATTAAGTCACCAATTGCCAAAGGTTTTACTGAACAAACGCTCAAATCACTCTATGAATTAACGCAAGCTAAAACGAATGATGTGATTTTCTTTGGGGCAGGTGCAACTTCAGTTGTTCAAAGATCACTGGGTCAGTTACGCCTTAAGCTTGGTCAAGACTATGGTTTGATTCAACAAACCTGGGCGCCCGTTTGGATCACAGACTTTCCATTATTTGAAAAAAATGACGCTGGACAGATGCACCCCATGCATCACCCATTTACAGCGCCACAAGGTGATCTAAATCTATTAGAAAGTGCGCCAGGTCAATTGAATGCAAGGGCTTATGACCTGGTGCTTAATGGTTTTGAGATTGGTGGTGGATCGGTTCGTATTCATGATGCTAATTTACAAAAGCGGGTTTTTGCTAGCTTGGGTATGGATGAAACCATGATGCAACAAGAATTTGGTCATTTACTTGAGGGGTTGCTGAATGGTAGCCCGCCGCATGCTGGTTTTGCAATGGGCCTTGATCGCTTGTTAATGCTGATGGCTGGTATGGACTCAATTAGAGATGTGATGGCCTTTCCTAAGACACAAACAGCGCAATGCGTGTTAACTAAAGCACCTGCTCAGGTATTGCCTGAGCAGTGGATTGATTTACACTGTCAACCAATCTTGGAGGATGCTGATGGCGGGTCATAGTAAATGGGCGAACATAAAGCATCGTAAGGGTGCGCAAGACGCTAAAAGAGGCAAAGTTTTTACTAAAATCATTCGTGAGATCGCTGTTGCCGCAAAAAACGGTACTGATCCTAAAATTAATTCTTCACTACGGTTAGCGATTGAAAAAGCTTTTCAGGCCAATATGGCCAAAGACAAGGTGCAAAAAGCGATTGCGAAGGCTCAAGCCAAAGATGATCCGTCGCAACAGCTTGAGTCCATTGTGTATGAGGGTTATGGGCCAGGTGGCGCGGCGATGTTGGTTCATTGTTTAACAGATAACCGTAATCGAACAGTTGCTGAAGTGCGTCATGCTTTTTCTAAACACCAGGGTAATCTTGGTGAATCTGGCTCGGTCTCTTATTTATTTGAGCAGCTAGGTCAAATTCAAATTCCGATTGATGACCAAGAGTCTGTTTGGTTTGATTTAGTGATGGAGCATGGTGCAGTTGATTGGGAAGCGTTTGATGATCATTGGCTCATTTCAACTGAGATGCGTGATTTTGAAACTATTTTGCAGCAGTTGCGGCAAGCCAATGCTCAGATAGAAATGGCTGAGATTTGTTGGATTTCAAAGCATCGCATAACAATATCTGCTACGCAAGCAGAGCAAATAGAAAAACTCTATGATCGTTTAGACGATTTAGATGACTCTCAGTCGATTTATTATCAACCACTTGACGTGCAAACTTAACGTCATGATTCACTCAAATGCACTGATACTAGGGTTAGATCCAGGTTCTCGAAAAGCCGGTTATGGGATTGTAACGAGTCACCGTCAGTACGTTACTAGCGGGTGTATCCGCTTGAATGAGCCTGAATTGAATGACAGACTTGTTACGTTATACCAATCAATCAATCAAATATTAAAAGCGCACCCTCAGATTCAGCGCTGTGCTATTGAGCAAGTGTTTATGGCTAAAAATGCCCAAAGTGCGCTTAAGTTAGGTCATGCAAGAGGCGTGCTGGTATTGGCAGTCAAGTCAAAAGGTATTGATGTGTTTGATTATAGCGCTCGTCGAGTCAAACAATGTGTCACGGGGATGGGGCAAGCAGATAAGCAGCAAGTTGGCACTATGGTGACTCGATTACTCAATTTATCCAAGCAACCACAAGAAGATGCAGCCGATGCTTTAGCTGTTGCGTTAACCGATGCAACAGAGGGTTTATTTCATGCTAAAATTGGTGCTGCATCATGATTGGTTGGTTAAGTGGCCTAATAAAGCATAAAAACGCATTAACCCAAAAAGCCATTTTGGCGGTCAATGGGGTGGGTTATCAGGTTTTTTTACCTAGCCCAGTATTTGATCGACTACCAGAATTAGAATCACCTGTTGAGTTATTTATCCATCATGTGGTGCGTGAAGATTCACAAACGCTTTATGGTTTTTCAGATGCTGATCAGTGTCAATTATTTGAATCACTGATGAAGTCTAATGGCGTTGGTCCTCGTTTAGCACTGGCTATCTTATCGCAGATGACACCTCAAGCATTATTGCAGTGTGTGATGCAGCAAGATAAGCTGCGATTAAGTCAAATCAAAGGTATTGGCAAAAAAATGGCTGAAAAGCTACTCATTGATTTAAAATCTTTGATGAATACGCCGTTAACTCAGTCAGCTAACCTAGTTGCTTGTAGTCTAGCTTTTCCCGAAGATGCGCTGGCAGCATTAACTGCTTTAGGTTACTCCACATGGCAAGCGCAAAAAGTCCTTGGTGAGTTATCACTGGATAGTCAGGATCCAGGTGATTGGATTAAGGCAGCCCTGGTACGTTTAGGTCCTAAGCAATGAGTGATATTGATCAATTTGACGAGCCTCGTTTTGTTCATCCTGATCCACAAGTGAGTGATCCAGCAGTCACATCACTGCGCCCAAAAACCCTTGCTCAGTATATTGGTCAACCCAAAGTTGCTGAATCGATGCGTGTCTTTGTAGATGCGGCATTAAAGCGCCAAGAAGCGCTTGATCACGTCTTAATTTTTGGTCCACCAGGTTTAGGAAAAACCACACTAGCGCACATTATCGCGCATGAAATGCAATCAAACATCAAACAAACGTCAGGGCCAGCCCTTGAAAAAACCGGTGATCTTGCCGCGATTCTGACGCAACTAGGTCATCGTGATATTTTGTTTATCGATGAAATTCATCGTTTAAGTCCAACCATCGAAGAAATGCTTTACTCAGCGATGGAGGACTATCAACTTGATATAATTCTGGGTGAGGGGCCGTCAGCCCGTTCTATTCAATTATCACTGCCGCCGTTTACCCTTGTTGGCGCCACAACCAGGGCAGGTTTATTAACCTCTCCAATGCGGGATCGTTTTGGGATTATTAATCGTTTGAGTTATTATGATGTCAAAGATCTCACTGAGATTATTGTTCGTTCTGCAGACCTTTTAAGCGTTAGCATTAATCTAGAGGGCGCTCATGAGCTAGCGATTCGCTCGCGGGGTACCCCAAGGATTGCTAATCGCCTATTAAAAAGAATTCGTGATTTGGCCCAAGTCAAAGGTCAGTCAGAAATTCAAGCTAATTCAGTGCTTGAAGGTCTTAAATTATTAGATATTGATCCAGCTGGTCTTGATTTACTTGATCGGCGTTTTTTACAAACATTGATTGAGCAATTTAGTGGTGGTCCAACGGGCCTAGATAGCTTAGCGGTATCCCTTGGTGAGTCTCGTGATACCCTAGAAGATATGATTGAGCCTTATTTAATTCAACAAGGATATATTGCCAGAACCGCCAGAGGAAGAAAGGCACTACCCCTGGCTTATCAACATTTTGACAAGCAGGTTCCAGAGTCTTTGTAATTAATCTGTAGCAGGATAACTATTAATATACTTACAAGTTATCTTGATGGTTTCATTTTCTCCAAATACCTTTGTATTTAGGTAATGAGCGTAATCTGATTTTGTCTTGGGTGAAAAAGTTCCTGAAAATTCGTATAAGCGGTTGCCCTTTTCATCGAAGGAAAGGTAGTAATAATCATTCCAGGATTCGTCACAAGTGCCAACGATTTTTTGCTGGTTATTTGAGGAGCCTTCACAATAATAATCACTAAGAGAAAAAGTAGATGACAGCAAGATGATAGTGCTAATTAATATTTTTTTAACCATATTAAGCTCTCATAAAAAATGCAATTATTTGCCAATAAAGAAAAAAGTCAATAATTTGCACAATTATAACTTAATGATGCTGGTTTACTCATGTTATTTGCTAGGAGGTCAGCGGTACAGTTGAATGAGGGATGATTCGTTTTAATACATTTGAGTTGAAGATAGGTATTTTATCACCCACTCAATACTGACAAATCCAAGCCAGAGCGCTAAGATTCCGCAAATAATACTCAGTGAGACATAGCTGAATGCAATGAATAAGGCATCTCGTTTGAGCAAGTAGAAAGTTTCTAAACCAAAGGCTGAAAAAGTTGTAAAGCCACCACAGACCCCAGTAATCAAAAATATTCTTGCTGGCATAGAGAGTAATGCTTCTTTGACAGCCAGGCCAGATATCACGCCAATCATTAAGCATCCCAGCAGATTGACTATAAAGGTTCCCAGTGGAAATCGCCAAGCAAGCGTTTGATGTAGAATCCAGCCAGAAATAAGGTATCGAGTGACAGATCCAATAGCGCCACCTAGGGCAACCAGAAGCATTGCATGCATGACATTCTCTTATCAAGATGAAAATGAATTTTAGTGGTTAATTGAATTGATTACTAGGATAACAATAAGATCTAGATAAGTGACTCGCTAGCTCGTGATTAATTTGATGCATTATTGCATCAAATTGATTATGAACAACACGAAAGCTATTTAACCTCTAGCCATCCCTGTCACCTACACTCCGTGCTCTTGTAAGCTCGGCTCACTACGTCTAGGGCCTTAGATAACCGGGCAGGTCGCCTAAGACCTAATGAGGACAATGCACCCTCGTCTTTGGCTCTCTATAGATCGGAGCTAGAGAAGGGGGATTGTCTTTTTGGGCATCTAAAGCATTGTTAAGCGCTATTCTACGGTAACCGATTTGGCTAGATTGCGGGGCCGATCGACATTGAGATCTTTTCGTTTGGCGAGGTGATAGGCTAGCATTTGTAGAGCGACTGAGAAGGTGAAAGGGGTTAAATGAGTCGGTGAAGATGGTAACTTAATGCCTTCTGATTGGCCATGGTGTAGGGTAAATACTTGACCTTTTCTTGAACGAATTTCTTCAATATTACCTTGGATTTTTTGTGAAGCTTCATCATCACTCATTAAAGCGATCACTGGTGTTTTTTCATCGATTAGTGCTAGTGGGCCATGCTTCAGCTCACCGGCAGGATAAGCATGACAGTGAAGGTAAGTCAGCTCTTTAAGTTTTAAGGCGCCTTCAAGGGCAACTGGGTATAAAATACCTCGACCAATTAATATGATCTGCTGATATGCCAATAGCTGATCTGCTAATTGTTGGATTTCAGCATCAAGCTTGATCACTGACTCAACTAGTTGTGGCATCGGATGGGTGTGCTCCATACAAGGGTTGGATGTTGGGTTAATAGCGCCAACCATGGCATACAAGACAAACAGTTGTGCGAGGAATGCTTTCGTAGATGCCACGCCGATTTCTGGTCCTGCTAGTAGTGGGAATGTGGCATCGCAATGGCGGACCAGCGAGCTATGCGGCTGGTTACAAATACTGTAGCAATTGAGGTAATCCAGACCTTTAGCAACTGAAAGAGCACCAAGGGTATCAGCTGTTTCTCCAGATTGAGAGAGGAATACGGCAATGGTGTTGGGTGGTACTAGTCCAGGTCCATAACGGTATTCGCTGGCGATATAAGCTTGTGTTGGGATTTTTAAAGCAGATTCAAACCAATTACTAGCAATACAAGCTGCATGGTAGCTCGAGCCACAACCAATTAAGTGGATTTTCTGAATTTCTCGATGTTGGAGGCAGCTAAGTGGATCTGGAGAGGCATGATGATAATACTGACAAAGATTTGTTAATACCTTAGGTTGCTCATGAATTTCTTTGAGCATATATGTGCCTTCCATTAAATCCTGATCTATGACTGGTTGTTGAGTACTGGCGGGTTGGATTTGGTATTGAGTTGATTGGCCAGCAAAGTCTTTAATATCAACGTGGTTGTTGTGAATGATTGCAAGTTGCTGATCTTGTAGAAATACTTGTTGCTTGACATCTTGATTGAATGCCAACATGTCAGATGCAGCGATACAATAGTTGTCAGCCATGCCAATGATCAAAGGACTTTGGTTGGCTGTTAGATATAAGTGGCTTGGATCTTGAAGGTCCAGTATGGCTAAGGCAAAATTACCTTTTAGCTGTTTCAGAGATTGTAGTAGAGCAGACAAAAAGTCTTTTGTTGATGCTAAATTAAAATGAATTAAGTGGGCTATCACTTCACTATCAGTTTGAGAGTTGAAGATATAACCATTTTCTTGCAGATTTTCATGTAGCGCTTTATGGTTTTCAATAATGCCATTGTGAACCACTGCAACACGATTACTGGATAGGTGGGGGTGCGCATTTTCTACCGAAGGTTGGCCATGGGTGGCCCATCGGGTATGAGCAATGCCAATATGCCCTTGAATTTGTTGTTGCTCAACTTGTTGTTTAAGTGAT